>Ga0256908_1000536_pt1 | contig 14490 bp, 13 predicted proteins | sample MC6MC0761MT_FD_186331 | JGI IMG/M metagenome (GOLD analysis project Ga0256908, IMG submission 186331) | Metatranscriptome of enriched soil aggregate microbial communities from Iowa State University, Ames, United States - MC6-MC0761-MT... | ecosystem: Environmental > Terrestrial > Soil >... | reverse complement strand
GAGGTCGGAGTGTCGGTCCCCACGGTCTCCAAGGTGGTCAACGGGCGTGCCGATGTGGCCCAGGGAACCCGTACGCGGGTACTGGAAGCGCTCCAGCGGACGGGCTATAAGACGCCGCTCCAACGCAAGGGCAAACCCGTGCAACGGACGGTGGAAGCAGTATTCGACTCGTTGAACTCCGCCTACAACATGGAGATCCTCAACGGTGTCATGGAGCAGGCCAATCTCTCTGGCATGGAAGTGGTCCTCTCGGTTACTGGCCTGCAGGCTCCGCCGTCCCTGGGGCCCGAGGAACGGGCGCAGCGCATGATTGATGAAGGGCGCAGCGGAATGATCGTGGTCACTTCGGCTTTCGGGGCGACGCAGCTCGAAGCATTCCAGCGACGTCAGATTCCCATCGTGGTGATCGACCCACTCAATCCGCCACCTTCGAACCTGTTCAGCGTGGGTGCAAGCAACTGGGCCGGCGGCAAAGCAGCTGCCATGCACCTCCTCGAACTTGGGCACCGCCGGATCGCGTTCATCGGTGGCCCCGACACCGCAGAGTGCAGCCAGGCCCGCCTGCATGGCTACATGGCTGCCCTCATGGCCGAAGGCATCACGGTGGAACACGAGTACGTCTCGGCCGGCAAGTTCCGGCCGGAGAACGGTGCCGCTGCCTTCAAGGCGCTGCTGGCTTTGGAGGACCCGCCCACGGCGATCTTCGCTGGCAGCGACAGCATCGCCCTGGGCGTCCTGGCTGAGGCGCGGCGACAGGACGTGCGGATTCCCGAAGAGATGAGCCTGGTGGGCTTCGATGGGACCTACCAAGCGGAGGAGTCCATCCCGCCGCTGACTTCAGTGAGCCAGCCCCTTCAGGAAATAGGCCGATCCGCGTTGAACTTCATCCTCCGCCAAATGCAAGGGGAAGAAATCGACTCTCGAAGGGTGGAACTGGCAACCCACCTCGTTGTCCGCGAGTCCACTGCTCCGCCACGGGCCACAGCGCTACGGTAGGTCCCGCCGTCGTGGGTTCAGCTGCAGTGGCGGGATGGCCTCATACAGCAGCACCCGCACCCAACGGTCCCCGGTTTCGCGGAACTCGGCGCGACTCGCGAAGCGGTACAGGTAGCTTCGCGCCCGGACCCACCGCGGGCGCCCGCCGTCGAACGGGTCCCGCCGAAGCAGCCCAAGGGTCGGCTTGTCGGCCTCCAGCAGTTTATCCAGGAAGGCGTAGAACCAGTCCTCGTGGACGGTCCGCAGCGGCAGGAACCACATCAGCCAGTCCAATCGAAGGTGGTATGGGGCCCATTGCCGCGGAAGCCGCCGGACATCCCCGGGCTTGCCTTTGAAGCCGTATTCCAGCCAGCTGTCATCAGGAGCGTCGGGCTCTTCAGCCGTGGTGCCTTCCACCACGATCTCGATCCGCTGCTTGGTGACCGTCCCGAACGCGCCATAGGCGTTGACCAGCCGCCAGCGGTTGAAGCTGGCATTCATCAGTTGGCGGGGGGAGAACAAGTTGAGCAGTGGGCGGTAGCTCAGCACCAGCAGCAGCGCCGTAACAAGCACGACGACGGCGAGCCACCACGACGGGGTTTCGGCACCTGGGTGCCACTCCAGCGGGATGGACGGAAAGACGGCGTGTGCCACGGGATCGCTCACGGCGGCGAAGGCCAAAACGATCGCCACCCAGTTCAGCCACGCGAAATTCCCGCTCGCCACCAGCCAGAGCTGGGTCACGATGATGATGCCCGCAGCAACGCTGGCCAGGGGCTGCGGAGCGAACAGGAAGAACGGGACCACGAGCTGCGCAAAATGGTTGCCCAACACCTCCACCTTGTGCAGCGGACGCGGCAGCAGGTGCGCCTGCCTGCTGAGCGGGCCGGGCATCGGCTGGGTTTCGTGGTGGTAGAACATTGCTGTCATGTCCCGCCACTCACGGCCGCCACGGATCTTGATCATGCCAGCGCCGAACTCGAGCCTGAAAACCAGCCACGCGATCATGATCAGGATGGTGGTGGGCGGGGGAGTCTGGTCCGACCCCAGGAAAGCCACGGTAAACCCAGCTTCAAGGAGCAGGATCTCCCAGCCGAAGCCGTAGAACATCTGGCCGACGTTGACGATCGACATGTACAGGAACCACAGGGCCAGAAACGCCAGCATCGGCAGCCAGGGAGGGCCCGTTTGGGGGAGCCCGACCACCAGCACGGCGGCCACGCTGATACCCGTCCAGCACACGGTTTTGAGCAGCCTGTCCGAGTAGCGCCAGCGAAAAAGGGTGGGCCGGGCCAGCCGGCGCGCCATGTCCAGAAACGCCGGCACGGGAAGCAACCCGCGCTCGCCGAGAAGCGCGGGAAATTGGTTCAGCGTGGACAGGAAAGCAACCAGGTACAGCGCGGCCGTGCCGCGCTGCAGGACCTGCCGCGCGAACTCGTAGTCCCGAGCATCAAACCAGGACAGCCACTCCACGGTTCCACGGTACGCCCGGCCTGAGGTTCTCCACATACGTTTGGGTCCGGTCGCTGCCCTCCTCGGCGGCTGGGATACTTAAGGAATGCAGCCGCGCAAGATCGTCATCCTCGGGTCCACCGGTTCCATCGGCACACAGGCGCTTGACGTCGTCGATGCCGCCCCTCATCGTTTTGAGGTGGTGGCGCTGAGTGCCGGCGGCGGAAACCTTGGACTCATCGCGCAGCAGGCCGTCCACACCCGGGCCCAGGCGGTGGGCATCGCCCACGGGGATCCGGCAATGCTCCGGCAGCTGATCGATGCCGCGGCCGCCTCCGAAGGCGTCAGGGGATTCGCACCGGAGATTTTCGTTGGCCCGGACGCGTCCACCCGGATCGCCGCCATCGCTTGCGACGTGGTCCTGAACGGCATCACGGGTTCCATAGGGTTGGCACCAACGCTGGCCGCGCTCGGCACGGGGGCCACGCTGGCCCTGGCGAACAAGGAATCACTGATCGTCGGCGGTGCGCTGGTCAAAGCCGCGGCCGGCCCAGGACAGATTGTCCCTGTTGACTCCGAACATTCGGCCATCGCCCAATGCCTGCGATCAGGCACTGAGCAGGAAGTCGAAAAACTGATCCTGACCGCTTCGGGAGGCCCGTTCCGTGGCCGCACGCGTGAGCAGCTCCATGGCGTCACGCCGCAGGAAGCCCTTGCCCACCCCACCTGGGACATGGGCCTGATGGTCACCACCAATTCAGCCAGCCTCGTCAACAAGGGCTTGGAAGTGATCGAAGCCCACCTGCTCTTCGATGTTCCCTTGGACAGGATTGAGGTGGTGGTCCACCCCCAATCGGTGGTGCACTCGATGGTCCAGTTCGTGGACGGCTCCATCATTGCCCAGGCATCGCCTCCGGACATGAGGTTGCCCATTGCGCTGGGCCTGGGATGGCCCGATCGAGTCCCGCATGCCGCGAAAGCCTGCGACTGGAGCCAAGCCACCAGTTGGACGTTTGAGCCCCTCGATACCGCGGCTTTCCCCGCCGTGGACCTCGCCAAGGATGCCGCGAAGCAAGGCAGTACTTTCCCTGCCGTGTTCAACGCCGCCAATGAAGAGGCCGTTGAGGCCTTCCACGCCGGGCGCATCAGGTTCACCGACATTGTGGACACGGTGGAGTCCGTCCTCAGCGAACATTCAGGCTCTTCGGAGCTAACGGTGGAGTCGGTGCTGGATGCTGAGAAGTGGGCACGCGCCCGAACCCACGATCGTTTAGCCAGCAGCAGCGCCCTGTAGCCACAAACCCCTACGGAAGCAGTCCCACCGGTATGAGTCCCGTCCTTCTCTTCATTCTCGGAGTTGTCTTCGTCGCGATCGGCGTTGCTGTCTCCATCGCGTTGCACGAGGTAGGCCACCTGGTGCCCGCGAAGCTCTTCAAAGTGCGCGTCACCAAGTACATGATCGGCTTCGGGCCTACCCTCTGGTCCCGGAAAAAGGGCGAAACGGAGTACGGCTTCAAGGCCCTTCCCCTGGGTGGCTATGTGGCCATGATCGGCATGTACCCGCCCAACAAGGACGACGGCGCCGTCCGGCCCTCCAGTACGGGGATGTTCCAGACACTCGCCACCGAGGCGCGTTCGATGGCGCATGAAGAAGTGGGTCCGGGCGACGAAAAGCGCGTGTTCTACAAGCTGCCCGTCTGGAAAAAGATCATCATCATGCTCGGCGGTCCAGCCATGAACATGATCATCGGCCTCATCCTGCTGGCAGTGCTCCTGATGGGTTTCGGCGTGGCCCAATCAACCACCACCATTGCCGACGTTTCCAAGTGCCAGGTAGCTGCAGGCCAAACCGTTGACCCAGATTCCGCGGATTGCAAGCTCACCCCCGCCGCGGCCGCGGGACTCCAACCGAACGACACCATCACCTCCTTCGACGGCAAGGCCGTGACCAGTTGGGACGAGTTGACCAGCTGGATCCGGGCCTCTGCTGGCAAGGACGTTCCCATCACGGTGCAACGCAACGGCGCATCAGTGGAGACCACTGTGACACCCGTGCTCTCCTCCCGGCCAGTGGTTGGAGCCGATGGACGTGCCGAGCAGGACGCCAACGGCGTCCTCAAATACCAGGAAGTCGGATTCCTGGGGATCGGCGCACAAAGCGCCTTGGTTCCCCAACCGGCGTCGGCGGTACTTCCCATGGCAGGCGAGAACATCAAGCAGATCGCCGGTGTGATCTTCAACCTGCCCGCCAGGGTGGTGGGCGTCGCCAAGGCGGCCTTCAGCGAGGAGCCCCGGGACCCCAATGGTCCCATCAGCGTGGTGGGTGTCGGCCGGGTGGCCGGCGAAGTCGCCGCCATGGAACAGGTGCCCATGCAGGCGCGGATTGGAACCCTGGTGGGGTTGTTGGCCGGGCTCAACTTCGCGCTGGCGATCTTCAACCTCATCCCGCTCCTGCCCTTGGACGGCGGCCACGTTGCCGGTGCCCTGTACGAGGGCGCACGCCGCCAGGTGGCCAGGTTGAGGGGAAAACCGGACCCCGGAGCGTTCGACATCGCCAAGCTGTTGCCTGCTACCTACGTTGTGGCCGCGTTGCTTATGGCCATGGGTGCGCTCTTGATCTACGCAGACATCGTCAAGCCCGTGAACATCTTTGGCTGAGCTGTGAATATTCTCGGCGGGGCAGGCGGGATAGGCTAGCTTCATGACTGTTTTTGCTGTGGAGTACGTTTACGTCGCCGATTCCGATGCCCTGCGCGATGAAGCCCGGCCTGCGCACCGTGCCTGGCTCGGCGAACTGGCTGAGGAAAACACGTTGCTTGCCAGCGGCCCGTACGGTGACGGCGCCGGTGCCCTGTTGATCTTCAAGTCTGCGGATGAAACCCAGCTCAACGACCTCCTCAAGGAGGATCCGTTCGCTGCCGCCGGTGTTATCGCCGGCATCCGAACCACGGAATGGTCCCCGATCATCGGTGTCCTGGCCGCCCACACGTCCTGACGCGGCCGTCCTCCACTACATCGCCCCACCCCAACCCAAGGAGTCCACGTGACCTCGGTCAGCCTGGGAATGCCAGCAGCCCCACCACCCGTTCTTGCCCCGCGACGTAAGACGCGGCAGATCAAAGTGGGTTCAGTGGGCGTTGGTTCTGATTCGCCCATCAGCGTTCAGTCAATGACCACCACGCCCACCACGGACATCAATGCCACGCTGCAGCAGATCGCGGAGCTCACAGCATCGGGCTGTGACATTGTCCGCGTCGCCTGCCCGTCCGCCGATGATGCCGAAGCGCTGCCCATCATTGCCCGCAAGTCCCAGATCCCTGTGATCGCCGACATCCACTTCCAGCCGAAGTACGTCTTCGCCGCCATTGAGGCTGGCTGCGCAGCAGTCCGCGTGAACCCCGGAAATATCCGTAAGTTCGATGACCAGGTCAAGGAAATCGCCGCGGCGGCCCGGGACCACGGCACGTCAATACGCATCGGCGTCAATGCTGGGTCCCTCGAGCCCGGCATCATGAAGAAGTACGGCAAGGCCACACCGGAAGCCCTTGTTGAGTCCGCTGTCTGGGAAGCCTCCCTCTTCGAAGAGCACGGATTCCACGACTTCAAGATCTCGGTCAAGCACAACGACCCCGTCATCATGGTGGCCGCCTACGAGATGCTCGCCGAGAAGGGCGACTGGCCCCTGCACCTTGGTGTGACCGAGGCCGGACCTGCCTTCCAAGGCACCATCAAGTCGGCCACGGCCTTCGGTGCGCTCCTGTCGCGCGGTATCGGCGACACCATCCGGGTCTCCCTGTCTGCCCCGCCGGTGGAAGAGATCAAGGTTGGCAACCAGATCCTGCAATCTTTGAACCTGCGCCCCCGCAAGCTCGAGATCGTGTCCTGCCCATCGTGTGGCCGCGCCCAAGTTGACGTCTACACGCTGGCCGAACAGGTCACGGCCGGCCTTGAGGGCATGGAGATCCCGCTGCGCGTCGCCGTCATGGGCTGCGTCGTCAACGGACCCGGGGAAGCACGTGAAGCGGACCTCGGCGTGGCTTCCGGCAACGGCAAGGGCCAAATTTTCGTGAAGGGCGAAGTCATCAAGACTGTGCCTGAGAGCGAAATTGTTGAGACACTGATCGAAGAGGCCATGCGCATCGCCGAAGAGATGGGGGAGGCCGATGGCGAAGATGCTGTCAAGGGTAGCCCCGTGGTTAGCGTCTCGTAACGGGACCGGCTTGGGAGTCAGGGTGCTCGGCAGTGCCGACACCCTGGCTCTTCGCGAGCTTGCAAGCGAGGACGTCGTAGCCAACGTCTTTATTCTTGCGCACTTGGACAGTACCGGCACGGCGGCGCCCACCAGCGGCGGCGCCAGTGTCTTTGGAGTGTTCGACGACGGGACCCTCCTGGGGGCCTGTTGGGCGGGAGCCAACCTGGTGCCCGTGCAACTCGATCCCGGACTGGCTGGGTACGTAGCCAACGCTGCCCACCAAACGGGTCGACGTTACGCGTCCATCTTCGGCCCGGCCGACACAGTGCTCGCGCTGTACTCCCGTTTCGAGCAATTGGGGCACGCCGCCCATGAAGTCCGCTCCCAGCAGCCGCTCCTTACGATCTCCGGCAAACCGGCCACAAGCCCCAATCCTTCGCTGACTTTCGGCAGCATGCAGGACTTCGACCGCATCCTGCCCGCCTGCGCGGCGATGTTCGAGGAAGAGGTTGGCTATTCACCCTTCCTGGGCGGCCAGGAGTTTTACAGCAGGCGGGTGGCCGGGCTCATCCGCCAGGGCCATTCGCTGGTCCACATCGATGCCACAGGCACGGTGGTCTTCAAAGCCGAACTGGGCGCCGTGACCCCGGACGTTACCCAGGTCCAGGGCGTGTGGATGAATCCGGAACTGCGTGGACGCGGCCAGAGCGCCGGGTACATGGCCGCCGTCGTGAATCTTTCCCGCACCTTCGCACCGGTGACCAGCCTGTATGTGAACGACTACAACGCCAAAGCCCGGGCCACTTACGAACGGGTGGGCTTCGAGCAAGTGGGCACGTTCGCGACTGTTCTTTTCTAGGCCAACCGGCTGCTTAGCCGGGGGAGTGCAGGTCGCCGGTGAGGTAGCGCTGGATATTCGGCGAGACCATCCGGACGACGTCCTCCCGGCTCGCCGAGGCCAGGGGCTCAAGCCGGATCACGTAGCGGACCAGCATCAGTCCCACCACCTGTGTTGCCACCAGGTTGCCGCGCATCCGGACCTCCTCGGCGGTTCCCGGAACGCCGGCCATGATCCTGGAAAGAATGGTGCGGTTCACCATTTCCCGCATCAGCGCCGTCTTGGCTGTGGACCCGATGGTTCCGCGGACAAAGGCCACCAGGCCGTGCTGTGCCGGCCCTTCCCAGAGGCGAAGTACCGCACGGACGATCGCCTCCGCCCGCGCCGCCGGGTCCACGACCTCGACGCCGGCCAGCACCTCGGCAGGATCGGCGGGCAACTCAACGCTGGCGGCAAACAGCTGGTCCTTGCCACGGAAGAAGTGGTGGACCATGGCCGGGTCCACTCCCGCGTTTCGGGCGACCTGGCGGAGGCTTGTCCCCTCGAAACCCCGTTCAGCGAAGAGCTGGCGTGCTGCAGCGAGGATGGCTTCGCGTGAATGGTCGCCGGCGTTTCGACGGCCCCGCCGCACCTGGGGGAGGCTCACCGGGTCTGCCTCCGGAGGGTCAACGATGCCAGGACAAGGACGCCCACCACGATCCCGCCCATGATCAGTGTGTCCTGCCAGAGTGCTGCCGTGGCTTCGGTGTTCCCGGCTATCTCCTTAAGTGCATCCACGGAGAACGTCAACGGCAGGACGCCTGAGATGGCTTCGAGGACCTGGTTCATGTCGTCCCGTGCCACGAAAAGGCCACACAGCAGGATCTGCGGCACCACCACGACGGGCATGAACTGCACGGCCTGGAACTCGGTGCGGGCAAACGCGGAGCACAGCAACCCCAAGGCCACTCCCAGGACGGCGTTGATGACGGCGATCATCACCACGAAGCCGGGGCTTCCCTTAATGTCGAGGTTGAAGATCCAGTACGCCACGGCGGTGGCCACCAGGGATTGCAGGGAGGCCATGATGGAGAAGGCCAGCGCGTAACCGAACAGCAGGTCGGCTTTATGGATCGGCGTTGTGAGGAGTCGCTCCAGGGTCCCGGATGTCCGTTCCCGCAGCATGGTGATGGAGGTGACCAGGAACATCACCACGAAGGGAAAGATGGCCAGCATCATGAGGCCTACGCGGTCGAAGGTCCGTGGGAAACCAGGTGGAAGCGTTTCGTTTTCGAAAAGGAAATACACTGCTGCCAACAGCAAGGCTGGGACCACCAGGATCAGCGCGACGCTTCGGTGGTCGTGCCGTAGTTGTTCAAGGACCCGCCGCGTGGTTGCGATGGTCATGCGTACGTTCATGATGCCACCTCGCTTTCTGCCTCGCCGCGGTCAGCGGCCTTGATGATGGTCAGGAAGGCCCGCTCCAGGTCGTCGCTGCCTCCGCGTGCCGCCAGCTCGGCCGGTGTGAGTTGGGCCAGCAGTAGCCCTTCCCGCAGCAGCAGGAGCGAGGAGCAGTGGGACGCTTCTTCCATGACGTGGCTGGACACCAGCAACGTTGTGCCCGACGCTGCCATTGCCGCGAAGCGCTCCCACAATTCGGCGCGCAGCACCGGGTCCAAGCCCACGGTGGGCTCGTCCAGGATGAGCAGTTTCGGGTGGGCCACCAAGGCACACGCCAGCGAAACCCGGCTGAATTGTCCCCCCGAAAGGTCCGCGGCTTTCTGCCGTGCCAGCGGGGCAAGTCCGACGGCGTCAATCGCCTCCGTGACGTCGGCCGCCGTCGCGCCGTGCATGGCTCCGAAGTACCTGACGTTCGCTTCGACGCTGAGGTCTCCGTAGACGCTGGCACCCTGGGTGACATATCCGACGTCGTGCCTTAGCGAGGCGCTTCCCGCCGGGCTGCCCATGACGGTGACGGCCCCCCGGGTGATCCGCTGGACGCCCACGATGGCACGCATGAGCGTGGTCTTGCCGCTGCCGGAGGGGCCCAGGAGTCCGGTGATCCGGCCGGAGTCAACCGTGAAGTCCAGGCCACGGAGTATTTTTGTGTGCCCGCGGGAGATGTGTAGTTCCGTGGCCTCGATGGCCGCTGGAGCAGGGGACATGATGGCCTCCGATGATGCCAATAATTCATCAGGTGATGAAATAAAAGTAGAACGCCTCAGTTGGCCGGTCAAGGGGCAAAGCGAAAGGTCAAGGACTGAAAATCCTTGAAAACGTGTCGGCTATCACATAAGTTCTTCCCAAGCCGTGTCGTTGGGGTGCGGGTGGTTGAGGGGGAATCGTGACAATGACCTTGAAGGGTGCCGTGTGCGCCCGCATCATCCGTGTGTTCGGCAATGACCATTACCTCCCCGCCGCAGGCGATCCCGTTCCGCTGGAGGGAACGGGGAAGTAGTCCCCGGACAGAGTCTGCGGCCAGCCGGCCGCTGAGCCACGCCATCGCAGGATGACCAGCCCACAGCGGCCAGGGGCTTCCACAACGCGACGGCGTGGCTCTTCTGTTTCCGCCGGGGTGGCAGCCGCGCATGTTCAAGGCGCAGTCCGGTGAGCCGGTAGATTAGTAGGCAGTTGTTTTTGCCACATCTGCCATAGAAACGGATACGTACCCGTGGTCCTTCGCCTTTCCCAGTTGTTCCTGCGCACCCTGCGTGAAGATCCCGTCGACGCCGAGGTCGCCAGCCACAAGCTGTTGGTGCGTGCCGGCTACATCCGCCGCGCGGCACCCGGTATCTACACGTGGCTTCCGCTTGGCCTGAGCGTCCTGCGCAAGGTCGAAGAGATCATCCGCCAGGAAATGTCCGCGATCGGAGCCCAGGAAGTCCACTTCCCGGCGTTGCTGCCGCGTGAACCGTACGAGGCCACCAACCGCTGGACCGAGTACGGCGAGGGCCTGTTCCGACTCCAGGACCGCAAGGGTGCGGACTACCTTCTCGCGCCGACGCACGAGGAAATGTTCACGCTGCTGGTCAAGGACCTGTACTCCTCGTACAAGGACCTGCCGTTGAGCCTGTACCAGATCCAGAACAAGTACCGCGATGAAGCCCGTCCCCGGGCAGGCCTGCTCCGCGGCCGCGAGTTCATCATGAAGGATTCCTACTCCTTCGACGTCGACGACGCCGGCTTGGATGCCAGCTACGCTGCCCACCGCGCCGCGTACCTGAAGATCTTTGCCCGTCTTGGCCTGGAAGTCATTCCCGTTGCGGCGACCGCCGGCGCCATGGGCGGCTCCAAGAGCGAAGAGTTCCTGTTCCCCACCGAGATCGGCGAGGACACCTTCGTGCGCTCGGCAGGTGGCTACTACGCCAACGTCGAGGCCGTCACCACCGTGGTCCCGGACGACATCGACTTCACCAACGCGCCCGCTGCCCGGGTCTTGGACACGCCGAACACCCCCACCATCGATACTTTGGTGGACGCAGCCAACCAGTTGGCACCCCGTAGCGAGTCCGACGGCGGCGCATGGGCCGCCGCTGACACGCTCAAGAATGTGGTCCTCGCCGTAACGTTGCCCACCGGTGAACGCCAGATCGTGGTGATCGGCGTACCTGGCGACCGTGCCGTGGACCTTAAGCGCGTGGAGGCGAACATTGGCGCGTTCCTGCCGATCGCCGGCGAAATCGGGCTCGAGGCCGCCAACGAGGAAGACCTCAAGAAGCTGCCGTGGCTGGTCAAGGGCTACATTGGCCCCGGCCTGTCACTCGACGAGCCGGTCCTGGGGCTCGAGGGATCGTCCAAGGTCCTCTTCCTTGTGGACCCCCGGGTCGTTTCAGGTACCAGCTGGGTCACCGGCGCCAACGCCGAGGGCAAACACGTCTTCGGGCTGGTTGCCGGTCGCGACTTCACCTGGGACGGCGTCATCGAAAGCACCGAAGTGCGTGCGGGCGATCCCGCTCCGGACGGTTCCGGCCCGCTGGAAACAGCGCGCGGCATCGAAATGGGACATATTTTCCAGCTCGGCCGCAAGTACGCTGCCGCGTTGGACCTGAAGGTCCTGGACCAGAATGGCAAGCAGGTAGTGGTCACCATGGGCTCATATGGCGTGGGTGTCACGCGCGCCGTGGCAGCCCTGGCTGAAGCGAACCATGATGACCGCGGCATTGTGTGGCCGCGCTCCGTTGCTCCCGCTGACGTCCACGTAGTGGCTGTTGGCCGTGGCGACGAGATTTTCGAGGCCGCCGAGAAGCTCTCCGCTGAGCTGGAAGCTGCCGGCCTGGACGTCATCCTGGATGACCGCCCCAAGGTCTCCCCGGGCGTCAAGTTCGGCGACGCCGAGCTCGTAGGCGTACCCACCATCCTGGCCGTTGGCCGCGGACTGGTGGACGGCGTCGTGGAAATCAAGGACCGCCGTAGCGGCGAAGCCGAGAACGTTCCGGTGGACAAAGCCGTGGATTACGTGGTCAACGCTGTACGAAACCGGTGATCTCCGGCTTCGAGTCGATCCAGCTCACCACTCTCATCCTGATTGTGGTGGCTGGATTCGCAGCCGGCTGGGTGGATGCAGTGGTTGGGGGCGGGGGACTGATCCAGCTCCCCGCCTTGCTGCTGGTGCCCGGCATCACGCCAGTCCAGGCCTTGGCGACCAACAAAATGGGTTCCATTTTCGGAACTACCACCAGTGCCGTCACGTACTATCGCCGGGTCCGTCCGGACTTGAAAACGGCCGTGCCCATGGCTGTCATCGCTTTGGCCGGGAGTTTCGGCGGGGCGATCCTGGCAGCGTCGCTTCCGGCCAGTGTTTTCAAGCCCATCATCGTGGCGGCCCTCATCGCCGTCGCTATTTTCACCGCCTTGCGTCCCACAGCCGGCGAGCTGACAGCACTCCGCCACGATGGCCGTAAGCACTACGTCGTTGCGTGCCTGATCGGCGCCGTGATCGGCTTCTACGATGGCTTGATCGGCCCGGGCACTGGCTCGTTCCTGATCATCGCCCTGGTCTCGGCCATGGGATACGCCTTCCTCGAAGCCAGCGCCAAAGCGAAGATCGTCAACATGGCCACGAACGCCGGAGCCTTGATCTTCTTCCTCCCGCATGGCTCCCTGCTCTGGGGCGTGGGCCTGGTCCTCGGCTTGGCGAACATGGCCGGTGGCTACCTGGGCGCCCGCACGGCAGTAGCCAAGGGGAGCAGCTTCGTGCGCGTTGTCTTCCTTATCGTGGTGGCCGCCCTCATCATCAAGCTCGGCATGGACGTCTGGAACGATAACTTCGCAGGGTAGCCCCGTCCCTAAGCCGATTCCCCTGGACCGGGGAGATCGTGCGCGGCGGGAAGGCCATCCAATGTCCGGCCGGCCAAGGTGCTTGCAACCCAGAGGGAACGGGCCAGATCCCCGCCGTGCGCGGGTTTTCCGGCGTACCACAATGCATTCTCCACCTCACGGGCGATACTCCATTGCCGGGCGGCCTCGGGATCGAGCCCGGCGGCGAGGCTGAATTCGTGGCAGCGGTCGCGCAACGCAGCCTCCGGGTCAGTCCGTGAAAGGTCGCCAATGCGGTTCCACAGGATGGGTGCGACGGCGAATTCGGCCTCACCGATCTGGGGCTGCGGGTCGATGGCCAGGTAGGGGTCGCGTCCGGCCTCGCCTGCATCCAGGGTGGCCAGGATGTTCATGAAATGCAGGTCTGTGTGGACCAGGACGTCTTTTCCGGCGCGACGCCCCACGGCACCCCGTGTTTGGCACACCTCCAGTGCAGCCTCCAGCAGCCACCTGGGGAAGGGCCGGTCCAGCCGCTCCCATTCGGCAGGCAGCTCGTCGCTCCACCGTTCGGCGGTGGCGGCAATATGGTCCAGGTCCCGCCATTCAAGCCTGTCGTCAGGCGTGATGGACAGTTCACGCATGATGGTTCCCCACGCATCCCGCGCCTCCACCAGTGGAGCGTCCTGGAGCCAGCGGCTAGCGTCCAGCCGTTCCAGCAGCATGGAGCAAGTCGGGGCATCGGCTGCAAGGAGCCGGACCGCTCCACGTCCTCCCCACAGTGTGAGCGCGTGGCGTTCCACCCGTGCTTCGTCGTGCGGAAACGCTATCTTCAGGGCTGCGGGCTCCCCGTGCCGCAACACAGGCACCACCAAGGCGCCGTGGCCGTTCCAGGGCTCGGCGCCCGGAGCCAGGTCCACCGTCAGCTGCCAGCGGTCCAGGGCATCGGAAATAAGCCCGGGGAGGCTAGCCAGCCAGTCCCGGCCCGCAGAGTCACGGTTGTACCGGGCGTGGAGGTCGCCTGGCATCGGAATCATCGCGTGAAGGGTCACGCGATCAGCCTAACGCCGCTGCAACGCCAGCCTCCTAGAAAACGCCGCTGGCACCCAAGAGGGTTCCGATGGAGAACGTTGCCGCCAAGGCAAGTGCGCCGCCAACAACCACGCGTGCTGCGGCGCGGAACCGGGGAGCTCCACCGATCCAGGCGCCCACTGCGCCGGTGATCGCCAGGGCCAGCAAGACCGCTGCGAAGGTGAGCGGCACACGCATTTCCGGCGGCGGAAGCAGGATGGCCAGCATGGGAAGGACTGCACCCAGTGTGAACGCCACCGCCGAGGCGAGTGCGGCATTCCACGGGCTGACGATGTCGTCCTCGTGGATGTTCAGCTCGGCGGAAAGATGGGCGGCCAGTGCGTCGTGCTCCGTCAGTTCTTCGGCCACCGTCCGGGCAGTCTTGGGGCTGAGCCCCTTTGACTCATAAATGGCCGCCAACTCGTTGAGTTCTTCCTCGGGTTCCTCGGCAAGCTCGCGGCGTTCCTTTTCAATCATGGCCCTCTGTGTGTCGCTTTGGCTGCTCACGGACACGTACTCACCCAACGCCATGGAGATGGCACCGCCCACCAGGCCGGCCGTGCCCGCGGCGAGGATACTCCCGGAGCTGGTGGTGGCTCCGGCAACGCCCACCACGATCGCCGCGACGGAGACAATTCCGTCGTTCGCGCCCAGGACCCCGGCACGCAACCAGTTCAGGCGGTGCGCCAGATCGTCCCGATGGGGTTCGTTCTCATGCATGGTCGCAGTT
>Ga0256908_1000522_pt1 | contig 14775 bp, 13 predicted proteins | sample MC6MC0761MT_FD_186331 | JGI IMG/M metagenome (GOLD analysis project Ga0256908, IMG submission 186331) | Metatranscriptome of enriched soil aggregate microbial communities from Iowa State University, Ames, United States - MC6-MC0761-MT... | ecosystem: Environmental > Terrestrial > Soil >... | reverse complement strand
TCGGCCTTCACCAGGTGCAGCCATTCGGGCCGCAGGCCCTCGGGCAGGCGGCGCGCCCACTCGTCCGCCTGAAGCCCGGCTTCGAGGCCGGGCAGCCGGGCTCCCAGGCGCAGCTCCGTACCGGGCAGGCTGCCGCTGGCATGGATCAACCTTCCGTGGCGGTCGAGCACCATCAGCGCGGCGGCATCGCCGGAGGTGTTGAATTTGAGGGAGGCTTCCAGCAGCTGAAAGTGCTCGCGGCTGGCGCGTTCGGACAGCACGGCCTCGATCTGGCGCGCCGCGGCCAGCGCCAGCACGATGTTGCTGCGCTGGTAGGTCGACGGCGGGCCGGAGATGTCGACCACGCCGAGGATCTGCTCGGAGCCCGGCAGGTAGATCGGCGCCGCGGCGCAAGTCCAGCGCTTGATCCCTTCGCAGAAGTGTTCGGCCGCATGCACCTGCACCGGTTGCCGCATCGCCAGCGCAGTGCCGATGCCGTTGGTGCCGACCACGCCCTCGTTCCAGTTGGCGCCCTCGACGAGCCGGATGTCCTGCGCGGCGTCGAGCGTGTGCATGTCGCCGGCGACATCGAGCACGACGCCGTTCGCATCGGTCAGCAGCATGAGCGAGCCGGAGTTCGCAAGCAGATGGGCCGAAGCCACGAACAGCCCCTGCGCCGCCCACATCATGTCCTGGTTGCGGTGGCGCAGCTGCGCCAGCGCATCGCCGTGCGCGGCGAGCGGGGCCGAGCGCGAGCGCGGCTCGACGCTGGAACGGCTGCTGCGCTGCCATGACAGCAGGACCGTCTTGGACACGGCAGTGGCCAGCAACGGTTCGCCGGTGACGAAACGCTCCCAGGCCTCCATCGTCTGCCGCTCGGTCGGCGGCTCGTGCGCTATCGGGATCAGGCCTTCGCCGCCGAGGATGGCCGGCGGCTGACCCGATGGGGGGTGCTTCGGACTGATAGGTGTCTCCTTCAACGCCATCTGTTGCCCCTTCGACGCGACCATCGTGTACTCAACGTGCCATCGCGTGCGGGCTCGCGCGTGCCGTCATTTCGAGTTTTGCGAATTGTCCTCCGTATCGCCCGCCGTGGGATGCCCCGGCATGAAGCGCAGCGGCACAAAGGTGATCCAGGCCAGCAGGGCGCCGCCGAGCGCCGTCGCGAAACCGATCGCGAACCGGCCCATGTCGCCGCCGGCAGGCCCCAGCGCCTGCACCACGAGCCAGGCGTTCAACCCGATGATCAACAGCGCGGTCGCACAGGCCAGGCGCCGCAGCCAGGGCGGGCTGGCGAACACCCCCATGACGCGCGGCGCGCTCGTGAAGCGGATGAGCGGCACGATCGCGAACGGCAGCTGCAGGCTCAGCACCACCTGGCTGAGCACCAGCAACTGCAGCACGCCGTCTTCGCCGGCACTGAACAGCACCGCCACCGCCGGCACGATGGCCAGCGCGCGGGTCAGCAGCCGGCGCTTGAGCGGGCTGATGCGCAGCCGCACGAAACCGTCCATCACGACCTGGCCGGCCAGGGTTCCGGTGATGGTCGAACTCTGCCCGGCGGCCAGCAGCGCGATCGCGAACACTGTCGCGCCGATCGTGGTGCCCAGCAGCGGCGTGAGCAGTTCGTGCGCCTGGCGCAGTTCCGTCACCTCGATGCCGCGCGAGAAAAAGGTCGAGGCCGACAGCACCAGGATGGCGACGTTGATGCAAAGGGCGATGTTCAGCGCCAGCGCCGTGTCCAGGAAGTTGTAGCGGATGGCCTCGCGCCTGCCCCGCTCGCTGTCGTCGATGCGGCGTGTCTGCACCAGGGAGGAATGCAGATACAGGTTATGCGGCATCACGGTCGCGCCCAGAATGCCGATGGCGATGAACAGGTTGGCCGAATTCAGCCTCGGAACCAGGCCGCCCGCCACGTCGGCCCAGACCGGCTGTGCGAGCAGGATTTCAAGCCCCATGCAGACGCCGATGGTCAGCACCAACGCGGCAACCAGCGCCTCGAGCCTGCGGATGCCGTAGTGCTGCAGCACAAGGATCAGCATGACATCGAAGCCGGTGATCAGCGCCCCCCAGGCAAGCGGAATGCCGAACAGCAGGTTCAGCGCAATCGCGCTGCCGAGCAGCTCGGCCAGATCGCAGGCGATGATCGCGACCTCGCACAGCAGCCACAAGGCCAGCACCACGGGCCGCGCGTAGTGGGCGCGGCAGGCCTGCGCCAGGTCCATGCGTCCGACGATGCCGAGCCGGGACGCCAGCGTCTGCAGCAGCATCGCGATCAGGTTGGAGGCCAGCAGCACCCACAGCAACTGGTAGCCGAAGCGCGCACCGCCTTCGAGATCGGTCGCCCAGTTGCCCGGGTCCATGTAGCCGACGCTGACCATCGCCGCCGGGCCGATGAAGCCCAGCGCGCGCCACCGGCCGGGCACGCGCAGGCGCATGTCGATGGTCTGTTCGAGATCCGTCATCTGGATGGCCTCGCGCCGCGCGTCAGCGCAGCCACTGCGTGATCGCCCGATCGATCAGGACCGCGAGGCCGCCGCCTGTGATCAGCAGACCCACCCAGTGCCTGAACCGCTGCGTGCCCGCCTTCATGCGCGTCCCAGGAGTTCCGCGCCGCCGCCCAGCGCCGGGCCGGCGGTGGGGTCGATGTAGTCGGGCTTCTTCGCGATCAGCGTCTGCGTGGTCAGGATCAGCCCGGCCACCGAGGCGGCGTTGCGCACCGCGCTGTAGCTCACCTTGACCGGGTCGATGATGCCGGCGGCGACGAGGTCCACGAAAGCACCGGTGCGCGCATCGAGGCCGACGCCGGGCTGGGCGTTGAGCGTCTTGCGCATCACCGCCGCGGCATCGAGCCCGCAGTTGAGGGCAATGTGGTGCAGCGGCTGATGCAGGGCACGCTGCAGCAGCTTCGCGCCCTGCTGCACATTGCCTTCGGTGCGCGAGATCAAGCCGTCGAGCGCACCGGCGGCGCGCAGCAGCGCCAGCCCGCCGCCGGACACCACCCCTTCGGCGATGGCGGCGCGCGCCGCATGGATCGCATCCTCGATCAGGTGCAGCCTGCGCTTCTGTTCGACCGGCGTGGCGCCGCCGGCCAGCAGCACCGCGGTGCCGCCGGAGAGCTTCGACAGGCGCTCCTTGAGCTTGTCGCGCTCGACGTTCTGCGGCGCCAGTTCGTACTGGCGCGCCGCCTGCTGGCGCCGCGCGGCGATCGCCGCGGGGTCGCCGGTGCCGGCGCTCACCACCGTCTGGTTCGACGAGATGCGCACCTGGCGTGCGCTGCCCAGGTCGCGCAGCTGCACCGCGGCGATGGTGCCGCCCAGGTCGCGCGCGATGACCCGCCCGCCGGTGAGGATCGCGATGTCTTCCAGCATCGCCTTGCGCCAGTGTCCGTATTCCGGCGGATGGATCGCCGCCACCGGCGCGCCGCCCTTGTCGCGCCAGGCCAGCAGGCTCACGACGCAGGCCGGCGCCACCTCGTCGGCAATGATCAGCAGCGGCCGCTTCGTGTCGGCCACCAGCGCCAGGATCGCGGCCACCTCTTCGGGCGTCTGCAGGCGCTGGTCGGTCATCAGGATGTGGGGGTTGTCCAGCACCACCTGCATCTTCTCGACGTCGGTGATCATGTGGTGCGACAGATAGCCGCGGTCGAAGGCCATGCCGTCGACCACTTCGAGCAGCGTCTCGACCGTGGTGCCGTAATCGACGTCGACGATGCCGTTGGCGCCGACCCGCTCCAGCGCCTCGGCGACCAGGTGCCCGGTGGCCTCGTCGTTGGCCGCGACCACCGCCACGGCGCGCAGCTCTTCGCCGCCGCGCAGCGGCGTGGCGGCGCGCTGCAGCGCCGCGATGACTTCGGCCACCGCCAGTTCCAGCCCCTCGACCAGCTCGACCGGATTGGCCCCCTTGGCCAGGCAGGCCAGGCCGTCCTGCACCAGCGCGTCGGCCAGCACGGTGGCGGTGGTGGTGCCGTCGCCGGCGACCTCGTTGGTCTGCTTGGAGACTTCACGCAGCACCTGCGCACCCATGTTCTCGAACGGATCCTCCAGCTCGACCTCGGCGGCGATGCTGACGCCGTCGCGCGAAATGATGGGCGTGCCGATCGGGCGATCGATGATGACGTTCATTCCGCGCGGGCCGAGGGTGCCGCGCACGGCGCGCGCCAGCTTGGCGACGCCGCGTCCCAGCGCCTGGCGCGCCTCGTCGTCGTGCAACATGATATTGGGCATGGTCTCTGTCTCCTAGGGTCTTTGGCATGGTGGCCGCGCCACTCACGGGTTTCAAAATTCGGTGCCGATCCGCCCATCGAGGGCCACCGATTCGGGGTGCATTTGCGGGTGCGACCGGGCTCGCGCCCTGCCCATCTCATTGCGATTCGCGTGCCACTGCTCCATATCCCTAGCCCGGCTGTTTGCTCCCTGGGAAGCGGGTCGGGGCAACCGGCCGTGGCCGGGCCCGGTGTCGTGTTCTGGGACGGTTCGCCGCGCCGCCGCGTCCGATCATGGGACGCGGGATTTCCTGGGGTCAGGCCCGCGGGAAGCTCGGCACGGGCGCGCGCCGCTCGGCGGCGTTGCGCACGAAGCGGATCGGCTGCACCCCGTCCGCGTTGTCGCGCACGGCCAGCAGGCCACGGCACAGCGCGCCGTTGAACTCGGCATTGACGCCGACGCGGCGCAGGCCGCGCAAATGCCCTTGCACTGCACCCGCCTCGATGGCGTGGCCCTCGGTGTCGACAAAGGCGAGTTCCCCGCCGCCGGCCAGCTCGCGCCGCGCCAGATAGCGCTCGGCGAGCGCCTCGCCCTCGGCACCGAGCGGCAGCCGCCGCAGCGCCGCGATGTCCAGCGCCACCAGCGCGGCCGGCTCGTGGCCGCCGTCGAGCAGGTGCTGCAACAGCGCCTCCTGCCGGCGCTGGAACGCCTTCAGCAGGAAAGTCCGGCGCAGCGCCTCGAGACCGCCCTCGGCCTCGGTGCCGAAGGCCGCCTGAAAGCCCGCACCTTCGGCCACGCCCTCGTTGATCGCCTCGGCGTACATGTGGTCGTGCAGCTGCACCCGCACCCGGGTGACCCAGGGCAGCGCCCGCACCGCCCGGCGCATGTCGTCGGCCATCAGAAAGGCGAAGTTCGCGGCGCACCAGTAGGTCGGCAGGCGAAAGCCGATGTGCACCGCCCCCTCTTCCAGCAGCTCGACCTCGGTGACGAAGCCCAGCTCGGTCACCGATTCGTCGAGCTCCGGGTCCATCACCGTCGCCAGGCAGGCCTGCACCTGCGCCGCGAACTCCGGCTTCACGCGGGCGGCAGCCATCGGGCTCAGGCCGCCGCAGCGACCCGCTCCTTGGCGAGCAGGCGCTTCTGCGCGGCGATGTCGACGTCGTACAGCCGCGCCGCATTCAAGCCGAGGATCTTTTTCTTGGCTTCCAGGTCGAGCACCACGCCGCATTCCTTGGCCATGGCGTCCGGCAGCTCGAACGCCATGAAGGCGTCGATCAGCCAGTCCGGCGTCCAGATGCCGTAGTCGCTGCCGTAGAGCAGCTTGTCCGGCCCGAGCCACATCAGCAGCTGCGAGATCACGTGCGCGAAGTACTGCGGCTGCTTGCGGATGAAGGGCAGCGCCACCGCCAGGCCGCCGTAGACGTTGGTCTCCTGCGTCGCGATCCAGCAGAAGTCGTCCAGGCGCGGCAGGCCGCAGTGTTCGACGATGAAGTTCAGGCCCTGGAAGTTGGTCGCGGCATGGTCGATGTCGGCCACGTCGAAGGCGTCGCGGTCCAGCGGCAGGATCGTCGGCCCCTTGTGAACGTGGATGTTCTTGATGCCCAGCTTCTCGGCGCGCGCCAGGTACTTCTCGGCCCACGGATCGGTCAGCTTGTAGCCGCGGCTCGCGCCCTTCCATTCCGCGGTGTAGAGCTTCACGCCCTTGAGCTTGTGCGTTGCCGCCAGCTCTTCCAGCGCGTCGAGGCCGGCCGCCTCGTCGCGCGGGTCGAAGGCGCCGTTGACGATGAAGCGGTTCGGGTGCTTCTTCTTCAGCAGCGCGTTCTGCTCGGTGGTGTTGAAGCCGTTGACGTAGAAGTCCTTCAGGTAGGTCGGCTGGAAGATCGCCATGTCGTCGTAGCCGTCGACGAACAGATCGTTGTAGAGCTGCTCGGCACCGTAGCGCTCGAACTTCTCGCGCGACCACAACTTCTCCTTCGGACTCAGGAAGCTGTGGTACGCGTAGAAGCAGTTGATGAACTGCTCGCCGTGGACGTTCTTCTGGTTCGCCTTGCTGCCGTCCCAGTTGTGGACGTGGCCGTCGATGACGAAGATCTCTTCGCCGGATGCGGTTTTGTACATGTTCTGTCTCCGTCTTTATTCGAACGCCATCGCCTCTTCCATGTTGCCGAACAGCATCACGGTGTTTTCGTCGACCATCACCATGCGTCCGTAGTGGGTGGAGGTGGAAATCTCGAAGATGTGCGGCGTCATCTCGCGGCCGAGCGCTTCGGCGATTTCGTCCATGTTGAATTCGATCCGGCCCTCGCCGTCGATCCGGATCATGGCCGGCATGTAGGTCACGCGGATGCCGGGCTTGCTGCCCATGAGTTCGGCAATGGCGCGCGCCTCGACGCTGTCGTTCAGCGTCACGCCGCACTGGTGCGAGATGGTCTGATCGAACTTCAGGTCCTTGGAGGCCTTGAAGATGTTGGTGGCTGTGGCTGACATGATGGGTCCTTTGAAGGGTTGGATTCAGCGGGAAACCGACGCGGGCAGTTGCAGTCCGAGTTGCGTGGCGATGGTCTGGATGCGTTCGATCGCGGATGCGTAGGCACCCTCGAAATTCGCCACCTTGTTGTGCGGCAGCGACCAGATCGGCTGCAGGTTCTTCGCCGCGGTCACGGCCAGCTCGCCGTAGGTCTTCAGCCAGCCGTTGAACAGGGCCACGTTGTGCGCCGAGTGCGCAGGGTCGCTGACCAGCATGTGCATCAGCTCGATCGAATTGGCCAGGTTGCGCTGGTAGTCGCATTCGGCCGAGGAGACCACGGTGGGCGTCAGGAAGTCGTTCTGCGCCGCGGCCGCCTGCATGAAGAAGCCGCTGCGGAACAGCTCGCCGATCATGGGCTCGAACACCATGTTGACGGCGAAGTACATCTCCAGGTAGTCCTTCGCGCCGCCGATGGTTTCGACCAGCTTGCGCGTCGGTTGCCAGATCGGGTCCTCGAGCCAGTGCTTCTTGCCGATCTCGGCGTCGAAGCCGGGGATGTCGACGCCGATGTCCCCGAGATAGAGCGTCAGGTCCTGCGAGAAGCGCAGCTTGTACGACGAATTGGTGAGGATCGTCGTGTTGATCATCTGCGAGTAGCCGTAGCGCTGGGCGTGCATCAGCGTCGTGCCCATGCCGAACTCGGCGTGCTTGTAGGCGCCCAGATGCTTTTCCAGCACCTTGATCCATGTCTTGTCGATGCGCGCCGGTGCGCCCGAGCGGCGGGCATTCTCGACCGCCTGCGCGATCATGCCGACGATGGTGGCCTGGCGCTGGTAGTGCGTGCGCTCCCATTCCTCGTCGACCGAACGGTACGCATGCCAGTCGCTCGAGCGGGCGTCGGTCCAGGTCTCGGAATAGGTGGGCGTTCCGTCGCTCATGGACATGATCCAGTCCTGCAACAGATAGCGCTTCGGGTCGGGTTGCACGTCGAGGGTCATGTCCTCGTAGTGCGTCGCCTTGCGGCCCTTGGGCGTGTAGTAGTTGTACTTGCGGCTGTCCCAGCCGGCAAACTTCGCAGCGCCTGCGGCGCCGGATTGGGTGGGAACGGGTGCGACTGTAGCGTTGGTCATGGTTCTGTCTCCTGGGGTTAGTGAACGAGTTCCGGCGTCGTGCTCGCCTGGGTGAATTTGTCGACGTGGGTGTGGTCCGGCGCGACGCCCAGCCGTTGCAGCACCGGCAGCACGGCGTCGATCATGGGCGGCGGCCCGCAGGTGTAGGCATCGATCTCGCCGGACAACTGCTGCTGCTTCAGGACGCGCTCGACCGCTTCATGCACGAATCCGGTCTCGCCGCCCCAGGCGTCTTCGGCCGTGGCCTGCGACAGCACCGGGATGAACTCGAAGTCGGCGAGCTGGCCCGCGACGGCGGCGAACTCATCCAGGAAGAACAGGTCCTTGCGCGTGCGTGCGCCGTAGAAAAAGCGGATCGGCCGCTGCTCGCCGCTCTGGATATGGTCCTGCAGGATCGACCACAGCGGCGACATGCCCGAGCCGCCACCGACCAGCACCATCGGCCCCGGCCGTCCCTCGCGGCGGTAGCAATCGCCGTAGGGACCCTTGACCTTCAGCGCGGTGCCCGGCAAAAGCGTGGTGTCGACCAGCGACGAGAAGGCGCCCTCGGGATATTTGCGGATGATGAACTGCAGCTTGCCCGGCGTGCTCTGGGTGCTGGCCATCGAGTACGAGCGGGTCACGCCCGCACTCGGCACCGTCAGCTCGACGTACTGGCCGGCCCAGAACTTCATCGGCTCTTCGAGATCGACTTCGAGCAGCCGCGTGTCGTGGGTCAGCGACCTGACCCCGCTCAGCACACCCGCGAGCTGCTTCACCGCGATCGCACGACGCATGAGGTCCTCGTCGTAGTTCAGCAGTTCGACCGTCAGGTCGCTGAAGGCGTAGCTGCGGCACAGCAGGATGTGGCCGCTGTCGCGCTCGTAATCCGGCAGCGCGAAGGTGGAGTAGTTTTCCACTTCCGCGTCGCCCTCGAGCAGGATGCATTTGCAGCTGCTGCACTGGCCCTCGCGGCAGCCGTGCGGTATCGCGATGCCCTGGCGAAAGGCCGCGTCGAGCACCCATTCGCCCTCTTCGACCTGCATCTCGACGCCGACCGGCTCGAAGCGCACGGTGTATGTCGTCTTCTCGGACATGTTTGATCCTTTGCTGCTTATGTCTGCGGCCATCCCCCGGAGACCTCGCGGCCTGGCGGGGGGCGGCCTGCGGCTCAGATCGGGTTGATCTTGAAACCCTTGCGGTACTCGACGATGTGCGCCTCGCGCGCCTCGGGCGTCATGGCTCGCAGCAGCGTCAGCGGACTTTGCAGCGTGTGGCCCTTGACGTGGTCCAGCGTCCACATCTGCTTGTCGTCGAAGCGCAGGTGCGGCTGCGAGATCAGGGTCTTGCCGTCCGAGCGAACGAAGCCGAGGTCCTTGATGGCGTCTGCCAGATCCCAGCCGTGGTAGCACTCTTCCCATTCGCGCCGGCCGCTGAACTTGCCCATCGCCGGGGTCGCGCGGCCTTCGTATTCGTCGGCGAAGGCGACCTTGTGGGTCCAGCGGCACAGCTCGGAGCAGTAGCTGAAGATCTTGCCGTCGACCTCATCGACGACGAAGTCCTCGCGGATCAGGCAGGGCACCATGCAGCTCCAGCAGCGGTGCGGATAGGCGTAGCCGTTCTCCTGGTCGAACAGGATGTTGGTCTCGCCCGGCACGCTCTTCCTCGCGTACCACTTCCAGAAGTCGCCGAACTCGGCGTACCAGCCCGGGTACTTGTGCTCGAACCACTCGAAGTCCTTCTCGGTCTGCGCCTCGATGCGCCAGAAGTTGACCGGCCAGCCGACCGCGAAGAACTGCGCCACCTTGTGCACGTAGTTCTTCTTGACCAGACGGTCCCAGGCTGCGCTGACGTCGTCGTGATGGATCTTCACGCCGTACTTCTCGAGCGGCAGCAGGTAGGTGCGGTAGTAGTCTTCGTAGATCCAGCGGTGCCAGAGTTCGGCGTACGACTCCTTGTTCTTGTTGCGGTCGGTGGTGCCGTATTCGATGATCGTGCCGATGGCCGCATCGACGATGGCGTGGTTCTGCCAGAACGCGTAGCGGATGTCGCGCTCGAGCAGCAGGTGGTTGTCGGGGTCGTTGACCACCGACATCAGCAGCGAATGTCCGTTGCCGATGTGGCGCGACTCGTCCGACTGCACCGACAGGAAGATCGACGACAGCGCGTAGTCGCCGTTGCGTGCGGCCTCCGAGGGCATCGCGACGAAGAGGGTGTTGGTGAAGCCGGTCTCGGCCACCACCTGCAGGTAGATGTTGGCGGCGGTCAGCGCATCGCCGGTGAGGAAGCCTTCGGCGAACTGGCGGCCGATGGTCGTCGCGTAGCACTTGCCGAAGGCCGCTTCCGTGATGTCGAAGCCGGCCGGGTCGATGTAGTTCTCCATGTACCACTTCTTCAGGTTCATCTGAATCGTGGAGTGGCGGAACTCGTCGACCATCTGCATGGTGAAGCCGGTGCGCAGTTCCTCTCCCGGCGCAAGCTTCGCCAGCATCGACATCGAGCGTGCCGCCGAGATCTCGGGGAACGGGATGATCGCCAGGAACAGTTTCATCCACTCGACCCAGCGCGCCTGGGTGTTGCGGAACATATCGCCGCGCAGGGCGGCGTCGAGCGCGCCGTAGACGCGGTTGTCCTTCTCTTCCTGCATCGGGAAGTAGGAACGAAGCACCTGCTTCATCGGATCGCGTGGGGCCTTGCCGATCTTGTAGTCGGTCGGGAAGGTCATCGCTTCCTGCACGTAACTCGGCTGCCAGCCGAGATCGGCGATGCGGCGCGCCGCCTCGGCGACGCTGATCCCCTTCTGAGAGGTGATCTTGTTGAGTGTTAAACCCACAGACATGCGAATCTCCTTAAAAGAATTTCAATGGCACCGTTGCTTCAAGCTGCTCGGGCCCCAAGCGGCGAATCCACCTCGACCCGAGTCATTCGGGCTGTTCGCCCTGCCCTTCCTATTGCGATTCGCGTGCCAGTGCTCCATATCCCTTAGTGCGCGTTCCGCTTCCCAATGAAGAAGGCCCAAACCCTTCGATACAGCGCGCCGCCGCGTCGCTTTCTGGGACGCCGATTCGCGTCATCTCGTTCGATCGTGGGACGGGGGTTTTCACGGATTCGTCGCGACGCTCTGCAAGCCGTTGCGTCGGGTCGCGGCGAGTCGATCGCACGACCCGCGCGCAGTCGTCGGGCGAGGAAGAAATCGAAGCTGCGCTCGCGCGCCCGGACGAGGACCGCGAGCGGCTCGCCGCAAAAAAAACGGCGCGCACTTCCGCGCATCGCGCGTTTGCAGCGAAGGTGGCAGCGGACAGGTCTTGCCTGTCCGCGCGAGCGAAGCTCAGACGGTGTCTGCGGATGCGATGGACGGGCTTTCGCCCGCCTCGGCGGCCCGCGCGCGGGCCTCGCCCTCGGCGATGAAGCGCGCCGCCAGCACCAACGCACCCATCGCGAAGTCCTTGCCATGGGCGGCAGTCATCGCGTCCGAGATCTGCGCGAGTTGCTGGAAAAACATGTCCTTGCTGGTCGCCTCGACTTCGATCATGGTGTGGCCTCCTTGGATAAATGCCGGGTATTTTTTTCGGGCCGGAACAGTGCCTCCGGCAAGGCGAGCCAGCCGAACATGCCGTCTTGCGTTCCCAGGGCGAGGCGGCTGCCGTCGCGGGCCCAGGCGAGCGCATTCACCGCACCGCCGCCCGAGCCTTTGACGAACAGGCCCTCGTTGCTGCCCGGCTGGCACAGCAGCACGGCGCCGTTGTGATAGCCGGTCGCGATCAGCGACTGCCGCGGATGGCAGGCGACGCAGCTCACCGGCGTCTTGCTGGCGATGCCGCACTCGACGGGCTGGTCTGCGCCGCCCGGCGGATCGAAGCCCCAGCACACCGGCCGCGTGCCGCCGCTGGTGGCGAGATAGCGTCCGTCGTGGGCGAACGAAAGCGACAGCGGCTGCCCGGGGTAGCCGCCCATTTCGATGTCGCCGCCATCGGCGACGCGCCAGCCATGCAGGGCGTTCTCCTGCATCCCGGCGACGAGGTAGCGGCCATCGGGGCTCCAGGCGAGCGCACGCAGATATCCATGCCAGGCGAGCAGCCGCGGACCGGCCTCGTCGGACCACAGCGTGACGCCGCCGCTGTGCGCCATCGCCAGGCAGTGGCCGTCGGGGCTGAAGGCGAGCGCCGTGGCCGGCGCAGGCAGCTCGAAAGCTTCACCGCGGTCCGGACCCACGCGATGTACGCGCCGCCCGCTGGCGTAGGCGCGCACGCCCGCGGCGCTGCATGCCAGCGCATCGATCCAGGCGCCGGGCACCTGGGCCAGCACCGCCGGATCGCCGGTGCGCGGCACATGCACCACGCGCCCGTCATCCCCGCCGGTGAGAAAGCCGCCGCCCGCATCGGCTGCGATGCAGACGCAACTTGCCGGATGGCAAGCCACGCGCACGGGCCGCGGGGCCGGCGCCTCTGCAGCGACCAGACCCACGCCGCCGCCCGGCTTGGACTCGACGCGCGGGCCCGACGGCCACTTCGTGTCGGCCACCGCAAGATGCCCGTCCCCCAGCGCGAAGCCGACCGCACGGCCGTCGACGTCCCAGGCCGCACCGACCACCGGCGCACCCAAGTCCCAGTGCGCCCCGAGCATGCCGAGCAGCGGTGGCGCGCTCATGGCGATGTCGCCTCGCACGCATCGGCCAGGCAGTGCGTGAGCTCGCTGCGAAGTTCTGCGGCATCCAGACCCCGGCCGATGAAAACGAGCCGTGTCTCGCGCGCCTCGCCCTCGGCCCAGGGACGGTCCAGGCCGCTGTCGACCGTCATGTGCACCGACTGGAAGACGAAGCGGCGGTCCTCGCCCTCGAAGGCGATGATGCCCTTGGCGCGCAGCAGTTCGGCGCCGCGCTCGGTCACGAGGCGCTGCAGCCAGGGCAGGAAGCGGCTGCGTTCGAGCGGCCGTTCGAAACTCAGGGAGACGCTGGACAGCCCCTTGCTGTGGCGGCCTTCGTCCGGCGGCCGCAAGACGTGGGCGCGCGGCCCCACCGGTGCCGCCCCCAGCCGCGGCGCGGGCACCCGCAGCCGGGCGATGTCGAAGGCGCCGCGGTCGAGCAGTTGCGCGAGCGGAATGTCGCCGTGCACCGACAGCCTCAGTTCGGCCGTGGGGTTGAATTGCCGCACGGCGCGTTCGGCCTCGGCCAGCACCGCGTCGGCGGCCAGATCCACCTTGTTGAGCAGCACCAGGTCCGCCTGCGCGAGCTGCGCGCCGGCCTCGGGCGCATCGCGCAGCTGCGCCGCGAGGTGCCGCGCATCGGCCACGCAGATCACGCTGTCCAGCCGCGTGTGCTGGCGCAGCAGGTCGTCGAAGTGGAAGGTCTGCACGATCGGCGCCGGATCGGCCAGGCCGGTGGTCTCGATGATGATGCCGTCGAAGCCGCCGGGACGGCGCACCAGGTTGCTCGCGACGCGGATCAGGTCGCCGCGCAATTTGCAGCAGACGCAGCCGTTGTTCAGCTCGTAGACCTCTTCCTCGGCCCCCACGACCAGCGACCCGTCGATGCCGAGCTCGCCATACTCGTTGACGATCACGGCGTAGCGCTTGCCCTCGGCGCCGCGCAGCAGGCGATTGAGAAGCGTGGTCTTGCCGGCGCCGAGAAAGCCGGTCAGCACGGTGACGGGAATGAGAGCCATACGGTGCGGGCATCCAGCGGGTCAGGGGATCAGTACCGCACGGCCCTTGATCTTGCCGTGATGCAGATCGAGCAGGGCCTGGTTCGCGTCCTTCAGCTTGTATTCGCGCGTGGCCAGGTGCACCAAGCCGCGGTCGGCCAGCGCCATCAGCTCGACCAGCTCCGGGTAGGTGCCGACCAGGTTGCCGACGATGCTCTTCTCGCTCGTGACCATGTCGAGCGTCGGCAGCTCGATCTTGCCGCCGTAGCCGACGATGTAGTAGCTGCCGGCGTTGCGCGTCATCGCCAGCCCCTTGGCGATGGCATCGCCCTCGCCGACGAAATCGATCACCGCCTCGGCGCCCTTGCCGCCGGTGAGTTCGAGCACGCGGTCCAGTTCGTGGCCGTCGGCCTTCACCAGATGATGGGCGCCGCACTCCTTGGCCAGCTGCAGGGCCATGTCGGAACGATCGACGATGATGATCTCGGCCGCGCACAGCGCAGCCAGCACCTGAATGCCGATATGGCCCAGGCCGCCGGCGCCGATCACCACCGCATACTCGCCCGGCAGCAAGTGGCGCGAGGCCTTCTTGGCCGCGCGGTAGGCGGTGAGGCCGGCATCGGTGTAGGGCGCCACGTCCTTCGGCGCCAGGGTCTTGGGCAGCTTGATCAGCGAACGTTGGCCGGTGCGCAGGTACTGGGCATAACCGCCGTCGGCATTGATGCCGGGGAATCGGCTCTCCTCGGCATGCATGTCGTCGCCGCGGCGGCATGCCAGGCAGTGCCCGCTGGTCACGAGCGGATGGCAGATGACGGCATCGCCGACCTTCACGCCGGTCACCGCCGAACCCATGGCCTCGACCCAGCCGGCGTTCTCGTGGCCCATGATGTAGGGCAGCTCGACATCGACCTTGCTGCGCCAGATGCCTTCGACCACATGCAGGTCGGTGCGGCAGACGCCCGCGCCGCCGATGCGCACGATCACGTCGGTCGGGCTCTCGATCTTGGGGTCGGGCACGTCTTCGTAGGTCACGAAGGCGCCACTGCTGAGCGACTCGTCGTACTGGTGCAGCACCGCGGCTTTCATGGTTTTTCTCCTGAGGTTCGAAATGAAGTTGGGAAGGCATGGCACCGCCTTCCGCAGACCGTGTTCATCAGCAACCGGCGTGCCATTTGCAGCGGCTTTGCATAAGGCTGTCTCAAGCCCTTGATTTCGCTGGGGAAGTTCGTTGCCGCTGCGGTTTTCCCGGGGCGGCGGCGGGACATCGGGTGTCGCGGAATCGGACGCCCATCCGGCGTCCGCGCGGGCGGCGTGCGTAGCGATTCGCTACAGCGTTTTCCCTGCTGCGCCGCGGCCTGCGGGTGTAGCGATTCGCT
>Ga0256908_1000519_pt1 | contig 14875 bp, 24 predicted proteins | sample MC6MC0761MT_FD_186331 | JGI IMG/M metagenome (GOLD analysis project Ga0256908, IMG submission 186331) | Metatranscriptome of enriched soil aggregate microbial communities from Iowa State University, Ames, United States - MC6-MC0761-MT... | ecosystem: Environmental > Terrestrial > Soil >... | reverse complement strand
GTTACGGGATCGGGACAGGCACGACGCCGAGCGGCGCCAGCTTGCCTGCTCCGCCGTCCGGGGCAGACAGGACCCAAATGCCCTTCTCATGCACGGCGACCGAATGCTCCCACTGGCAGGAGCGCTTGCCGTCGGTGGTGACCACTGTCCAGTCGTCGTCGAGGGTCGCGGTTTCAATGTCGCCGCGAACCAGCATTGGCTCAATGGCCAGGCACAGGCCTGGCCGGATCTTGGGGCCGCGGTGACCGGTCCTGTAGTTCAGGACGTCCGGGGCCATGTGCATTTCAGACCCAATACCGTGGCCTACGTAGTCTTCGAGAATGCCAAGGGGCTTGCCTTGGACAGAAGATACGTAGTCGTCGATTGCGTTGCCAATGTCCCCCACGAACTTGCCGGTCGCCAAAGCAGCGATTCCATGCCACATGGCGGCTTCCGTGACGTCGGAGAGGCGCTGGTCTTCAGGATCTGCGGTTCCAACGATGACTGTCCGTGCGGAATCTGAATGCCATCCATCCACAATGCAGCCGCCGTCGATGGAAATGATGTCCCCGTCCTGCAGGACACGGCCACCGGGGATGCCGTGAACCACCTCTTCATTCACTGACGTGCAGATGGTGGCCGGAAAGCCGTGGTAGCCAAGGAAGTTCGACTTCGCGCCGGCCTCGTTGAGGACCGCCGCGAACACGTCATCCAGGTCCTTGGTGGTGACTCCGGCCTTAGCCGCCGCAACAGCAGCGTCCAGCGCACGGCTCAGCACGAGGCCTGCCTGATGCATGGTGCGCATCTGCTCGTTGGACTTGTATTCAATACGGGGCTGACCGAACGCCATGTTCTCCTTCGGAAGGTTTGCTGGTGGGACCCGCCGGGCCCCGTGCTTCAACTATTTTCCCGTATCCGTGGGCTGGACCGAAATTGGCTTCTGCCCACCGAATGAGCGGGAACAAAAAAGGTGGGTCCCGCACCAAAGGTACGGGACCCACCCCTCACTCCAGCGCCGGTAACCCGGCTATGTGGAGAACGTACTAGACAGCCTTGGCCGACTCGATCGCCGTGAGGACACGGTCGGTAACTTCGTCGATACCGCCAATGCCGTCAACCTGTGTCAGGATGCCGCGCTCGGCATACTTGGCGACGACGGCCTCGGTCTGCTCGTGGTACAGGTCGAGACGGTGACGGATCACAGCCTCGTTGTCGTCGGAGCGGCCGGTTTCCTTGGCACGGCCCAGAAGACGGGCAACCAGTTCTTCATCGTCGGCAGTCAGCTGGAGCACGACGTCGAGCTCCTGCTGGCCCTCAGCGAGGATCTGGTCAAGGTAGTCAACCTGCGCCGTTGTGCGCGGGTAGCCGTCCAACAGGAAGCCGTTCTCGACGTCGTCCTGGCCGAGGCGGTCGCGAACCATCTTGTTCGTGACGCTGTCCGGAACGAAGTCACCGGCATCCATGTACTTCTTGGCTTCAATGCCCAAGGGGGTTTCGCCCTTGACGTTGGCACGGAAGATGTCGCCGGTGGAGATGGCGACTACGCCGAGGCGCTCGGAAATGCGCTCGGCCTGCGTACCCTTACCCGAACCGGGAGGTCCAATGATCAGCATTCTCGTCATCGCAAAAGCCCTTCGTAGTGACGTTGTTGTAGCTGCGCATCAATCTGCTTGACGGTCTCCAGGCCAACACCCACCATGATCAGGATTGATGTGCCACCGAACGGGAAGTTCTGGTTGGCATTGATCAGGACGAGTGCGACCAGCGGAATCAACGCCACGAAGCCAAGGTAGAAGGCTCCGGGAAGAGTGATCCTGGAAAGCACGTACTGCAGGTAGTCCGCGGTCGGTTTACCCGCCCGGATGCCCGGAATGAACCCGCCGTACTTCTTCATGTTGTCCGACACTTCTTCAGGGTTGAAGGTGATGGCTACATAGAAGTACGTGAAGAACACGATCATGGCGAAGTAGAGCGCCATGTAGATGGGGTGGTCGCCACGGGTGAGGTTGTTGTTGATCCACTCGACCCATGGAGCAATCTGCTCCCCCGGCTTGGGCTGGTTGAACTGTGAGATCAGGCCCGGCAGGTACAGCATGGAGGAAGCAAAGATGACGGGCACGACGCCGGCCATGTTCACCTTGATGGGGATATAGGTACTTGTTCCACCCACGGTGCGTCGACCGATCATACGCTTGGCGTACTGGACCGGGACACGGCGCTGGGACTGCTCCACGAAGACCACCAGCGCCACGGTGAGCAGACCGATGGCAAGAACGATGAAGAAGGTTCCCGCGCCCTTGGTCTCCCAGATGGAACCCAGTGAGCGGGGGAAGCCTGCAGCGATGGACGTGAAGATGAGGAGGGACATACCGTTGCCGACTCCGCGCTCGGTGACGAGCTCGCCCATCCACATGATGAGGCCCGTGCCTGCGGTCAGCGTGATGATCAACAGGAGGGTTGTAATGATGCTCTCATCGGGAATGATGGGCAGGTTACAGCCAGGCAGCAATTGTCCGGACCGGGCCAGCGACACCAGTGTGGTGGCGTTCAGCAAGCCGAGGGCGATGGTCAGGTACCGGGTGTACTGCGTCAGTTTTGACTGCCCGGAGGAACCTTCCTCGTAGAGCTGCTGGAACCGGGGAATGACAACCCGGAGCAACTGCACGATGATGCTCGCCGTGATGTAGGGCATGATGCCCAAGGCAAAGATCGAAACCTGCAGCAACGCGCCGCCGCTGAACAAGTTCACCAGCTGGTAGATGCCCTGCGAGGTGTCACCGTTGTTCAAGCATTGCTGGACATTCTGGTAGTTCACACCAGGCGAGGGGATGAAAGCTCCCAAGCGGAAGATTGTGATGATTCCCAGCGTGAACAACAACTTGCGTCGCAAATCAGGCGTCCGAAACGCCCGGCCGAATGCGCTTAGCAAGCGTCCTCCTGAGTAGAAAGTACAAGGATGTGGATGGATCAAGGAAACCCAACAACCGAGTCTAACCGCTTGTGACGCCGTCGGAATAATCGAGAGTCCACAATCACGCAAAAAATCCCGGTATACAGGGCCGAAGCCCCGCATACCGGGATCCTTTTACAACGGGCTTTTGCCCCACTGGCTCTTAGAGAGCAGTGGTGCTTCCGCCTGCTGCAGCAATCTTCTCCGTAGCGCTGGCGGAGAATGCGTGGGCGGTGACGTCAACCTTGACCGTGATGTCGCCGGTGCCAAGCACCTTTACGGGCTGGTTCTTGCGAACGGCACCCTTCTCAACCAGGGACTCAACGGTGACAGCGCCACCTTCCGGGAACAGCTCGTTGAGCTTTTCCAGGTTTACAACCTGGAACTCAACCCGGAACGGGTTCTTGAAGCCGCGCAGCTTCGGCAGGCGCATGTGCAGCGGCAGCTGGCCGCCGGCAAAGCCAGCCTTTACCTGGTAGCGGGCCTTCGTACCCTTGGTACCGCGACCAGCGGTCTTACCCTTGGAGCCTTCACCACGACCAACACGGGTCTTGGCGGTCTTGGCACCCGGGGCGGGACGCAGGTGGTGGACCTTCAGAGCGTTCTGCTTCTCAGCAGCCTCTGCGGCGGTCTTGTTCTCTGCCATTACTTCGCCTCCTCTACATTCACGAGGTGCGGAACCGTGTTGAGCATGCCAACGGTCACGGCATCAGCGGTACGGACAACGGTGTGTCCGATGCGCTTCAGGCCGAGGGACCGAAGGGTCGCAATCTGGTTCTGCTTGGCGCCGATGACGCCCTTGATCTGGGTGATCTCCAACTTGGCGTCGGAGGGAGTCAGGTTCTTAGCCATGACTAAACACCTGCCTTCTGGTTCTGGAGCGCGCGCACCAGAGCAGCGGGAGCAACCTCGTCCAGCGGCAAGCCACGGCGGGCAGCCACGGAAGCGGGCTCTTCGAGCTGCTTCAGAGCGGCAACGGTCGCGTGAACGATGTTGATCGCGTTGGAAGAACCGAGCGACTTGGAGAGGATGTCGTGGATGCCCACGCACTCCAATACCGCGCGGACCGGACCACCAGCGATAACACCGGTACCGGCGGAAGCCGGACGCAGCAGGACGACACCTGCAGCAGCTTCACCCTGCACGCGGTGCGGGATGGTGCTGCCAACGCGGGGAACGCGGAAGAAGGACTTCTTGGCCTCTTCAACGCCCTTTGCGATTGCTGCGGGAACTTCCTTGGCCTTGCCGTAGCCGACGCCGACCATACCGTTGCCGTCACCGACGACGACGAGAGCGGTGAAGCTGAAGCGACGACCACCCTTGACGACCTTGGCAACACGGTTGATGGTGACAACGCGCTCTACGAACTGGCTCTTCTCGGCTTCACGACCGCCGTCGCGGCCACCACGGCCACCACGGTCGCCGCGGCCCTGGCCACGGTCGCCACGCTCGCCGCGACGAGCGCCACGGCGGTCATCGGTAGCGGGTGCGGTCTCAGTTGCTTCAGCAGCTACAGCTTCAGTCACCTGAATGTCCTTTTCGTTATTTTCAACGGTCACAGTGCCAGCCCACCTTCGCGAGCACCGTCAGCGACGGCGGCGATGCGGCCGTGGTACTTGTTACCGCCACGGTCGAAGACAACAGCCTCGACGCCTGCAGCCTTGGCACGCTCGGCAACGAGCTCGCCGACGCGCTTGGCCTTGGCAGTCTTGTCTCCGTCGAATGCGCGAAGGTCAGCTTCCAGGGTGGAAGCGTAAGCCACGGTTACACCCTTGCTGTCATCGACAACCTGGACGAATACGTGACGTGCCGAACGGTTGACGACCAAACGAGGACGTACAGCCGTACCGGTGATGCGCTTGCGGATACGAAGCTGGCGACGGCTGCGTGCAGCAGACTTGCTCTTGTTCGAACGCTTCTTGTTAATTGCGATGGCCATGGTTTACTTACCAGCCTTTCCGACCTTGCGGCGGATGACTTCGCCGGCGTAACGGACACCCTTGCCCTTGTAGGGGTCGGGCTTGCGCAGCTTGCGAATGTTGGCAGCAACCTCGCCGACCTGCTGCTTGTTGATACCCGCAACAGAGAGCTTGGTCGGACCCTCTACTACGAAGGTGATGCCTTCGGGTGCAGAGACGTTGACAGGGTGGCTGTAGCCCAGAGCGAACTCCAGGTCAGAACCCTTGGCCTGAACGCGGTAACCAGTACCAACGATTTCAAGCTTCTTCTCGTAGCCCTCGGTAACGCCCTGGATCATGTTGGCGATCAGGGTGCGGGTCAGGCCGTGCAGCGAACGCGAGTTGCGCTCGTCGTTCGGGCGGGTGACCGTGAGAGTGTTCTCTTCCAGGGAGACCTCGATCGGGCTGGCCACAGTGTGGCTCAGCTCGCCTTTGGATCCCTTGACGCTGATGACGGAGCCATCGAGCTTGACCTCAACTCCGGCAGGAACGGTGATGGGGAGACGTCCAATACGTGACATTATTCTCTTCCTTTCCCGTTACCAGACGTACGCGAGGACTTCGCCGCCCACGCCCTTCTTGCCGGCCTGCTTGTCAGTCAGGAGGCCGGAAGAGGTGGACAGGATTGCGATACCCAGGCCACCCAGCACGTGCGGCAGGTTGGTGGACTTCGCGTAAACGCGGAGACCCGGCTTGGAGATGCGGCGGACACCAGCGATTGAACGCTCGCGGTTGGGACCGAACTTGAGGTCGATGGTCAGCTTCTTGCCAACCTCTGCTTCCTCTTCCTTCCAGCCGGCGATGTAGCCCTCGGCCTTAAGGATGTCGGCAACGCGTGCCTTCAGTTTGCTGTACGGCATGGTCACGGTGTCGTGGTATGCCGAGTTTGCATTGCGCAGACGCGTGAGCATGTCTGCGACAGGATCTGTCATAGTCATTTGGGCTATAGCCCTTCCTCGTAACGGTTTCCGCTGCGCTTGCCCTCATGGGCGTGCACAGCCGGACCTGTCACGTAGTTAGTTTTCGGTTTTGAACGGGAAACCAAGCGCCTTGAGCAGCGCGCGGCCTTCGTCGTCGGTCTTGGCGGTAGTAACGACCGTGATGTCCATACCGCGAACGCGGTCGATGGAGTCCTGGTCGATTTCGTGGAACATAACCTGCTCGGTCAGACCGAAGGTGTAGTTGCCGTTGCCATCGAACTGCTTGCCGTTGAGGCCGCGGAAGTCACGGATACGCGGCAGTGCCAGCGAAACCAGACGATCCACGAATTCCCACATGCGGTCTCCACGCAGAGTTGCGTGTGCACCGATCGGCATGCCTTCGCGCAGCTTGAACTGTGCGATCGACTTGCGGGCCTTGGTTACCTGCGGCTTCTGGCCGGTGATCAGGGTGAGGTCGCGGACAGCGCCGTCGATCAGCTTGGAGTCCTTGGCGGCATCTCCAACACCCATGTTCACTACAACCTTCACCAGGCGGGGAACCTGGTTGACGTTCGCGTAGCTGAATTCGTCCTGCAGGGACTTCTTGATGGTCTCTGCGTATTTGGTCTTCAGACGCGGAACGATCTTTACTGGAGTCTCGAGAGTCTCAGTCATTAGATGTCCTTCCCGGTGGCCTTGGACACGCGGATACGGACGGTCTTGGTAGCGCCATCCCTCTCAACGGTGTCGAGACGGAAACCAACACGGGTCGGCTTCTTGGTCGACGGGTCAACCAAAGCAACGTTGGAAACGTGGATCGGGGCCTCTACGACCTCGATGCCACCGGTCTTGGTGCCGCGCTGCGACTGACCGACCTTGGTGTGCTTGGTGACGCGGTTGATGCCCTCTACCAACACGCGGTTGGTGTCCGGGAATACGCGCAGGACCTTGCCCTGCTTGCCGCGGTCGCCGCCGCGTTCCTGCTTGGCGCCGGTGATGACCTGAACGAGGTCACCCTTCTTGATCTTAGCCATGGACTAAAGCACCTCCGGGGCCAGCGAAACGATCTTCATGAACTTCTTGTCGCGAAGTTCACGACCAACCGGGCCGAAGATACGGGTACCGCGGGGGTCACCGTCGTTCTTCAGGATCACAGCTGCGTTTTCGTCAAACTTGATGTAGGAACCATCCGCACGGCGGCGTTCCTTCTTGGTACGGACGATGACCGCCTTAACGACGTCGCCCTTCTTTACGTTGCCGCCAGGGATAGCGTCCTTGACGGTTGCGACGATAACGTCGCCAATGCCTGCGTAGCGACGGCCAGATCCACCGAGAACGCGAATGGTAAGGATTTCCTTAGCACCCGTGTTGTCGGCGACCTTCAGTCGCGACTCCTGCTGAATCAATTTCTACTCCTTGCGTCGCGCCGGTTCTCAGACCGAAATCATGCATACGGAATGAGCCTTGCGGAACGGTTGATCGGGGTGTCTCTTGACCTGCCTGGATTTTGCCAGAACAGGCCTAAACGCCCGTGCCACAAGCATCAGCTTCCCTTGCAGAAAACTCTGCGCGGGGCAGTATGCAGCGGCACGATTGTTTACGAGGTAGTGGACGACGCACAAGTGGCGCCATACAAACTCAATATCCTAGCACGATTAGAGCTTGAATCCGAACCGAGGGTGAACGCGGGAAGGCCCGCATTCCCAAGGGAATACGGGCCTTCCGCTGAATCCTGCCAGGCGATGCCCGGCGTCGGATTTACTTTGCCTTTTCGAGGATCTCCACCAGGCGCCACCGCTTGGTAGCGGAGAGCGGGCGGGTCTCAGAGATGAGAACGAGGTCGCCGATGCCGGCGGTGTTCTCTTCGTCGTGAGCCTTGACCTTCGAGGTGCGGCGAATAACCTTGCCGTACAGAGCGTGCTTCACGCGGTCTTCAACCTGAACAACGATGGTCTTTTCCATCTTGTCAGAGACAACGTAGCCGCGACGCGTCTTACGGTAACCGCGCTGTTCAGCGCTGGCTGCTGCTTCCGTCACAGTTTCCTTCTCGCTCACTTGGCGTCCTCTCCAGCTTCAACCTCGGCCTTTTCAGCCTTGGCAGCCTTCTTGGACTTCTTTTCTTCCTTGGCTTCCACAACCGGTGCGGCAACCTCGGCACGAATGCCCAGCTCGCGCTCGCGGAGAACGGTGTAGATGCGTGCGATGTCCTTCTTTACCGCGCGCAGGCGACCGTGGTTCTCCAGCTGTCCGGTGGCGGACTGGAAACGCAGGTTGAACAGCTCTTCCTTGGACTTGCGGAGTTCTTCAACGAGACGCTCGTTGTCGAAACCGTCCAGCTGTGCGGGTGCGAGATCCTTCGACCCTACTGCCATTTCTATTCACCACCTTCGCGACGCACAATGCGTGCCTTCAACGGCAGCTTGTGGATTGCCAGGCGCAGGGCCTCGCGAGCTACCTCTTCATTGACACCGGAGAGTTCGAAGAGAACCCGGCCCGGCTTGACGTTTGCGACCCACCATTCCGGAGAACCCTTACCGGAACCCATGCGGGTTTCAGCAGGCTTCTTCGTCAGCGGACGGTCCGGGTAGATGTTGATCCAGACCTTACCGCCACGCTTGATGTGGCGGGTCATCGCGATACGGGCGGACTCGATCTGACGGTTGGTTACGTATGCCGGGCTGAGAGCCTGGATACCGTACTCACCGAAGCTGACCTTGGTGCCACCCGTAGCAGCGCCGGAACGACCCGGGTGGTGCTGCTTACGGTGCTTGACTCGACGTGGGATAAGCATTTAAGCCTGTCCTCCTTCTGCTGCGGGTGCAGCAGCTTCAGCGGCCGGTGCTTCAACGGCAGCAGGTGCTGCCTCAGCTGCCGGACGGTCGTTACGACGACGGCGGTCGCCACCCGGGCGCCCCGGACGGTCTCCTGCACGGCCACGGGACGGAGCAGCAGCTGCCTGCTGAGCCAGTTCCTTGGCAGTGACGTCACCCTTGTAGATCCAAACCTTTACGCCGATACGGCCGAAGGTGGTCTTGGCTTCGTAGAAGCCGTAGTCGATGTTCGCGCGGAGGGTGTGCAGGGGCACACGGCCTTCGCGGTAGAACTCCGAGCGGGACATTTCTGCGCCACCCAGACGGCCCGAGCAAGCAACACGGATGCCCTTGGCACCTGCGCGCTGCGCGGACTGCATTGCCTTCTTCATCGCACGGCGGAAAGCCACGCGGGAAGTCAGCTGCTCAGCGATGCCCTGGGCAACAAGCTGTGCTTCCATCTCGGGGTTCTTGACCTCGAGGATGTTCAGCTGAACCTGCTTGCCGGTGAGCTTTTCGAGCTCGCCGCGGATGCGGTCTGCTTCGGCGCCGCGGCGACCAATGACGATGCCCGGGCGTGCCGTGTGGATATCCACGCGGACACGGTCACGGGTGCGCTCGATCTCGACCTTGGCGATGCCGGCGCGCTCCATGCCGGTGGACATGAGCTGACGGATCTTGATGTCCTCGCGGACGAAGTCCTTGTAGCGCTGTCCGGGCTTGGTGCTGTCAGCGAACCAGTGCGAAACGTGGTCGGTGGTGATGCCGAGTCGGAACCCGTGCGGGTTTACTTTCTGTCCCACTTAGCGAGCCTCCTCTTTCTCGGGGGTTGCCACGACCAACGTGATGTGGCTGGTCCGCTTCCTGATGCGGTAGGCGCGGCCTTGGGCACGCGGCTGGAACCGCTTCATGGTCGGGCCTTCATCAACGAATGCTTCGCTGATGAACAGGTCGCTGTCGTCGAATGCAACGCCGTCACGGTCCGCGAGGACGCGTGCGTTGGCCATTGCCGACTGAAGTACCTTGAATACCGGCTCCGAAGCTGCCTGGGGGGCAAACTTCAGAATTGCCAGAGCCTCATTCGCTTGCTTACCACGAACAAGGTTGACGACGCGCCGGGCCTTCATAGGCGTTACGCGGATGTGACGCGCAATAGCCTTGGCTTCCATTGCTTTCCTTCTCTCGTCTAAGACGTAAAGTCAGGCGCCTTAGCGGCGCTTGCCCTTACGGTCGTCCTTAACATGGCCGCGGAATGTCCGCGTGGGAGCGAATTCGCCGAGCTTGTGCCCGACCATCGACTCAGTGACAAACACCGGGATGTGCTTGCGTCCGTCGTGTACGGCGATCGTGTGCCCGAGCATGTCGGGGATGATCATCGAACGGCGGGACCAGGTCTTGATGACGTTCTTGGTGCCCTTATCGTTTTCCCGTGCGACCTTCACAAAGAGGTGCTGGTCAACGAAAGGACCTTTTTTCAGGCTGCGTGGCATGTGTCCAGGCTCCTATCGCTTGTTCTTGCCAGTACGGCGGCGACGAACAATAAGCTTGTCGCTCTCTTTGTTCGGACGGCGGGTACGGCCCTCGGGCTTGCCGTTCGGGTTGACCGGGTGACGTCCACCGGAAGTCTTACCTTCACCACCACCGTGCGGGTGGTCAACCGGGTTCATGGCTACACCACGGACAGTCGGGCGAACGCCCTTCCAGCGCATACGGCCGGCCTTACCCCAGTTGATGTTCGACTGCTCGGCGTTGCCGACCTCGCCGACGGTTGCGCGGCAGCGCACGTCAACGTTGCGGATTTCGCCGGAGGGCAGACGCAGCTGGGCGAAACGGCCTTCCTTTGCAACGAGCTGTACCGAAGCACCTGCGGAACGAGCCATCTTGGCGCCGCCACCCGGACGCAGTTCAACTGCGTGGATTACGGTACCAACCGGGATGTTGCGCAGCGGCAGGTTGTTGCCCGGCTTGATGTCAGCGTCGGGACCAGCCTCGACGAAGTCACCCTGGGACAGCTTGTTCGGAGCGATGATGTAACGCTTGGTGCCATCAACGTAGTGCAGGAGTGCGATGCGAGCCGTACGGTTCGGGTCGTACTCGATTTCGGCAACGCGGGCGTTGATGCCGTCCTTGTCGTGACGACGGAAGTCGATCAGACGGTACTGGCGCTTGTGCCCACCACCCTTGTGGCGGGTGGTGATCTTACCGGAGTTGTTACGGCCGCCAGTCTTGTGCAGCGGACGCAGCAACGACTTTTCCGGAGTCGATCGCGTGATTTCAGCGAAGTCGGCTACGCTCGAGCCACGACGGCCCGGGGTAGTCGGCTTGTATTTACGGATTCCCATAATTTATTTCCTCGTTAAAGTGGTCTCCGCTACGCGAGCGGACCGCCGAAGATGTCGATTGTGCCTTCTTTGAGGGTGACAATTGCACGCTTGGTGCTCTTGCGCTGTCCCCAGCCGAATTTGGTGCGCTTGCGCTTACCGGCACGGTTGATGGTGTTGATCGAGTCAACCTTGACCGAGAAGATCTTCTCGACGGCCAGCTTGATCTCGGTCTTGTTCGAGCGAGGGTCCACCAGGAAGGTGTACTTGCCTTCGTCGATCAGACCGTAGCTCTTTTCCGATACGACGGGTGCAAGCACGACGTCGCGCGGGTCCTTGATGGTGGTTACGCTCACTTGGAGGCCTCCTCGTTCTTTGCCTTGTCAGCGATGAACGCCTCGAAAGCAGCCTTGGTGAAGACCACGTCGTCGGAGACAAGCACGTCGTAGGTGTTCAGCTGGTCTGCGTACAGAACGTGAACATCCTGGAGGTTGCGCACGGACAGTGCAGCAACATCGTTGGCGCGCTCGATTACGACGAGCAGGTTCTTGCGCTCAGTGACGGAGCGCAGCGAAGCCAGTGCGTCCTTGGCGGACGGCTTGGTGCCGGCTACCAGTTCAGCGATGACGTGGATGCGGCCGTTGCGGGCGCGGTCAGACAGGGCGCCGCGGAGTGCAGCAGCCTTCATCTTCTTGGGGGTGCGCTGGCTGTAGTCACGAGGGGTCGGACCGTGGACAACGCCACCGCCGGTCATGTGAGGAGCACGGATGGAACCCTGACGGGCGCGGCCGGTACCCTTCTGCTTGAACGGCTTGCGACCTGCACCGGAAACCTCGGCACGGGTCTTCGTCTTGTGGGTACCCTGGCGTGCGGCAGCGAGCTGTGCGACGACGACCTGGTGCAGCAGCGGCACGTTGGTCTGAACGTCGAAGATCTCTGCAGGCAGGTCTACCTTGACAGTGCTAGTCATTTAACTAGGCTCCCTTCACGGCGGTGCGTACGAGTACGACCTGGCCGCGGGCACCGGGGACGGCACCCTTGATAAGGAGCAGCGACTTCTCAGCGTCAACAGCGTGAACCGTGAGGTTCAGCGTGGTGTGACGCTCGGCGCCCATGCGGCCGGCCATTTTCAGGCCCTTGAAGACGCGGCTCGGGGTGGATGCGCCACCGATGGAGCCAGGCTTACGGTGGTTCTTGTGGGCACCGTGGGAAGCGCCAACGCCGTGGAAGCCGTGACGCTTCATAACACCGGCGAAGCCCTTACCCTTTGAGGTGCCGACGACGTCGATCTTCTGGCCGGCTTCGAAGATCTCAACAGAGAGCTCCTGGCCCAGCTCGTAGGATGCGGCGTCTGCGGTACGCAGTTCGACGACGTGGCGACGAGGGGTGACGCCAGCCTTTTCGAAGTGGCCAGCCAGCGGCTTGGTGACCTTGCGGGGATCGATCTGGCCGTAGCCGATCTGGACGGCGACGTAGCCATCTACCTCTGCGTTGCGCAGCTGGGTGATGACGTTGGAGTCAGCCTGGACGACAGTTACCGGGATGAGCTTGTTGTTCTCGTCCCAGACCTGGGTCATGCCGAGCTTCGTGCCCAACAGGCCCTTTACGTTACGGGTTGCGGTCATAGTCTCTCAGCACCTCCCTAGAGCTTGATTTCGATGTTCACGTCGGCAGGCAGGTCGAGACGCATAAGCGAGTCAACGGCCTTCGGCGTGGGGTCGATGATGTCGATCAGACGCTTGTGAGTACGCATTTCGAAGTGCTCACGGCTGTCCTTGTACTTGTGAGGAGAGCGAATTACGCAGTAAACGTTCTTCTCCGTGGGCAGCGGCACCGGGCCGACTACCGTTGCGCCTGCGCGCGTGACCGTCTCAACGATCTTCCGCGCTGAAACATCAATGACCTCGTGGTCATATGACTTCAGCCGGATGCGGATTTTTTGTCCCGCCATGTCGCCTGACTCTCTTTCAGCTAGTGCTGCTCTAGTTAGGGCTGCTCTGTTTACTTACCTGTTGATGTGGCCGCCGAGGCGTTTGAGGATCTACCACCACACGCCGCACAAGCTGAATCCGGATATTCCGGGTTCCTCAACCTGCCGGCGCACCGACCCCCGCGGTCGGGCGTGTCGCGATTTCCACGCAGACTCGACCGCATTCCATGGGGTTCAGGGTTATGTTTGGGCTTCGACCTGGACCCTGACACCCGGCATTATCCGGATCGGGACACGAAGAAGCGCTTGAACAACTCATCCAGTATGGCGGAAAGTTGGGGCAAAGGCCAATCGGCCCCGTGAAGGCCATTGCCCGCCCGCCCCAGGCTGAGGAAGATTGGGACATGACCGTCCAGGATCAAGGTTCGGTGGAGGATCTCGCGGCCCGCCTCCGCCCGGGTTTCGTGCTTGGCGTCGCAGCCGCCGCCTTCCAGATCGAGGGCTCACTGACCGCGGACGGCCGGGGACCGTCTGGTTGGGATGCCTTCGCGGAGAAGCCAGGAGCAATCGTCGACGGCCACTCCCCCACCATAGCCTGCGACCATTACAACCGCGCGGATGAGGACATCGCCCTGATGCAGGAACTGGGCGTGGATTCGTATCGGTTCTCACTCTCGTGGCCGCGCATCCAGCCCGGCGGCAAAGGCGCCGTAAACCCGCGGGGACTGGACTTTTACGATCGCCTGATCGACAAGCTGCTGGCCGCCGGGATCTCCCCCATGGCCACGTTGTTTCATTGGGACACCCCGCTTGAACTTGAGCACGCCGGTGGGTGGATGAACCGGGAAACGGCCGAACGCTTCGCCGTCTACTGCGCCGCCGTGGCGGAACGTTTTGGCGACCGGGTGGAGTACTGGGTCACCATGAACGAGCCTGTTTCCGTGACTCTGCAGGGATACGCGCTGGGGGTCCATTCCCCCGGCCGCCAGTTGTTGTTCGATTCACTGCCTGCCGCACATCATCAGTTGCTGGGACACGGGCTCGCAGTTCAGGCCCTTCGGGGTGCCGGCGTTAAAGGTCAGATCGGAGTGTCCAACATGCACTCCCCCGTGCAGCCGGCCAGCAGCAGCCTTGGCGACCGCCTGATGGCGCAGGCCCTGGACCTGATCCTCAACCGAATTTATGCCGATGCGATACTGCTTGGCCAATACCCCAAACCACCACTGCCGATGAAACCGTGGTTCCGATCCTTGGGCACAATCCACGACGGCGACCTGGAGCTCATCAGCCAACCGTTGGATTTTTATGGGCTCAACTACTACTACCCGATCAAGGTAGCCATCGGTCCGGGTCCGGCCGAGATCCCTACGGGAACCTCAACCGAGATGGCGAAGGTTCCTTTCCATCTGGCGGCGTACCAGGAGTACGAGACCACAGGTTTTGGCTGGCCAGTGGCCCCGGAACGTCTGGCTTTGCTCCTGCGTGAAATGAAGGACCGGTACGGCGATGCGCTGCCTCCCCTGTTCATCACTGAGGGCGGAGCGAGCTTCCCCGAACCTCCCCACGTGGACGGCCCCATCGAGGACGCGAACCGCATCTCCTACCTCGCGGACCATCTGGGGCATGCCCTGACGGCAACAGGACCAGGCGGAATCGCAGAGGACGTAGACCTTCGCGGCTACTACGTGTGGACATTGCTGGACAACTTTGAGTGGGCGGCCGGCTACTCCCAGCGCTTCGGACTGGTGCACGTGGATTTCGACACCTTGGAAAGGACACCCAAGGACTCGTTCTATTGGTACCGTGCGCTGGGCCGTGCCCGGGCCCGCGGGTTATAGCCCAGATCGGTTAAATAGCTTCATTCGGGCGCTATTGGTTGTTCTTGTTGGCGCGCCTAATGCGCTTGGCCCGATCGATTTCGGTGCGGAAGTTCTTGCGTCCCCACACGACCCCGCCACCAATTGCTGCAATGACTGCGAGAACTATCAGGAATTCCATGCACGGCTC
>Ga0256908_1000518_pt1 | contig 14883 bp, 7 predicted proteins | sample MC6MC0761MT_FD_186331 | JGI IMG/M metagenome (GOLD analysis project Ga0256908, IMG submission 186331) | Metatranscriptome of enriched soil aggregate microbial communities from Iowa State University, Ames, United States - MC6-MC0761-MT... | ecosystem: Environmental > Terrestrial > Soil >... | reverse complement strand
GTCGACGAAGCGTGTGGCGACAACGCGGCGATGGAGTCGTGCTTGTCGCTGCCGCAGAAGAACGTCCTCGACCGGCAACGCCGGTCCACCCGCCACGGACTCCGGCTGGCGATCGTCACCTCGACCGAACGCACCTACCATCGTCGTCAACGTGGCCTCGGATGCCTGACCCCCATTGAGTACGAAACCCTCGATCAGGCCCCGGCCGGGGCTGAACCTCTACACCCCGCGATGTCAACTGAACGGGAGCAGTCCAACGGAGCGGACTCGTGCTGACTTGTTCGGAGCGCGCCGAGGCATCCGAACGGTAGTTCCGGTTTGTAGCCCGGCCGGAACATCGTGCCCACCTGAGCGGCTCGGCCGTGCGGGACAGAACCATATGCCGAATCAGCCACGATCACAGTTAGCGTGCCCGACAGACTCTCGATTCATCTCAAGACACCCTTTCAGGTTCTCCATAACCCACGGTAAAGCACCGATAGAGACGAATCACAAGGCCGGTAGATCCGCTTGAGTTCCGATCTGCCAGACTTCGCCGCATGGACAGCGCTGCAGAGATGCATCTCCGGAAACTAATCATGGCTGCACTGGCTGAGAAGACCGCCGAGACTGGATTTGTGACCCGGAAGCAATTGGAGGCTCTTGAAGTTGAGGACGAAGTCCATCGCATCATCGATCGTTCTCGCGGGATCTGGAACCCGGCTGCCCTATCCGCCACGCTATCCGTAGTCTCCTCACCGTCTAGTGAGTACTCCGATGCAGATCTCGGAAATCTGTTCCGGTATGACTATCGCAAAGGCTCAACTAACGGCGATAATAGAAAGCTGCGCAAAGCATACGAGATAGGCGTCCCAATTATCCTGTTGAGAAAGATCAAGGAGGGGCAGTACGTTCCAGTATTTCCTGTTTATGTCGTGGGCGACGATCTCGCAGCGCGGCAGTTCGTGCTAGCTCTGGACGAGAGCCTTCGCTTCGTCCGCGATCCATTGAATTTGAGCGATCCGGAGCGGGAGTATGCGGAACGCGTAACCAAAACGAGGCTCCATCAAGCAGAATTTCGCGGTCGGGTTCTGCAGGCATACAAGACCCAATGCACTGTCTGCAACCTTCGGTACGGCAAGCTCCTCGATGCCGCACACATCACCCCGGACTCGAATACAGATGGGCTCCCTCTCGTCACAAATGGCCTGAGTCTGTGCAAACTCCACCACTCCGCGTATGATAACGGCCTGCTAGGAATCTCACCCGACTACGTAGTCCATATCGACGCGGGGATTCTTGCTGAATCAGATGGCCCCATGCTGAGGCACGGCCTGCAGGAAATGCACGGCCGGACGATCACAACACCTCCGAGCAAACAGAACAACCCTGACAGGGACAGGCTGGCAATTCGATTCGCGCGCTTTGGTACCGCGGTCTCATCCTAACTCCAAGCACGTCGCACAATTCGATATCACTGCTCGATAGGAGCCGCGCATAGGCGCGAGTCGCCTATCGGGCAGACCGTCCCGGCCGGCCACGTTCTGTAGCGGCAGCGGACAGTCAGGTGACAGCCGTCGACGTATCTCCAAAATAGGCGGTCGGTCGCGACAATACCCTTTGCGTCACTGCACCGACGACCACGCGGCAGACGATTTGGAAAGGTCACCGCCACCATGGCGGAGCCGGCACCTGATCGACGTCCTCACAACCGTGTTCGCGGACATCCTTTCGCGTCATCCATGCGCTCCACCGTCTCGCATTCGAATGTACGTCACGCCGAAGCCCTTTACCTGACGGAACTGCTGGAGGTTCACCGCGAGATCGAAGGCGTCATTCGGGACGAACTGAAAGATGTCGAGCCCGCGGCCGAGGTTGATGCGCCAACCCGAGTTCGCCACGATCGAGCGGTCATGGATGGAGGCGTCGAACTTTACGTCCAGGGTGACCCCAGCTACAGCCGCGGCCCGCTTGACACGCAGCAGAAACTCTGTCTGCTTCAGGATCTTGTCGGGTCCGTCGGTGGGCTCGCTCGTTACGAGCTGAACCTTGACTTCTTCGGCGGGGTCCTTGACGACTGCGAGGGCCTCCATAAGTTCCATGAGGTTTCGTGCCTGATGGAATGCGCGGATGTACGGGTCCGTGATCGTAATTTCAGTGGCGCCCCGCAGGTACGGGATCAGCAAGGTCGCGTACGCCACACCGCGCTGGTTCTCCTGAAAGTCCCTGTGCCCCTCGAAAAGTGATGGTTCAACTGACGCCGATTCATTCGGCTGGGCCGCTGCCGTCTCAGCAGCGCCTGCCGAACGAGCCTCGGCAGGCTCCCCACTGTCGACGTGGCGCCGATGGTAGTATGCCGGATACTCGTCTTCTTCGAGTGTGGTGACCGCGTGCCATACACCCCCCTTGTCGAAGTAACCGAACTTGACCGCGGACATCGTCGAGTCCATGCGTAGGATCTGATCCTTGATGCGTTTGCGGCCCTCGATGGCGAATCGGAGGATCTCCTCGATCTCCTCCTTCGACGCTTCACCGTGCGGGTACAGGATCTTCATCAGTCCGGAGAACGTCTTATGAATGCCGTCACGGTCACGGGTCGAGATGTCCGCGCCAAGGGCCCAATGTGTCTGGTACCGGTCCGAGTAGTCGGCATCGCGCATGGACTTGAGAACCTCGGCAATGTAGTCAACGACGAATCCGTATCCTTCGGAGAACATCTCGCCGCGGATGATGTCGACTTCCCAACCGGGAATGTAGTGGTGCAGACGGTCGAGGTACGCGGAGTCGTGGTAGCTCTCGGGCAACTCATCGAAGAGGTCGGAGTGCTTGAGCATGTACGGCACGTTGTGTGAGGTGTTCCCGACGAACACCATCGACGCCTCCGCTCCGAGGGTTTCGACACCACGGGAGAACGACTTGTTCGCCATGTAGTTCTTCATGATGTCGACCAGCGCTTTGTCGGTGCGCTTCTTCTTGCCAGCAAACTCGTCGAACGCTACGACGTCCCAGTACCCGACGAGGCCGATCCGGCCATTGGAGTTGTTGACGAAGAGTTTCGGCACGGTGACTTCGCCGCCGGAGATCAGCATGCCGTGCGGCGAGAACTCCGAGAAGATATGCGATTTGCCGGTACCCTTCGGTCCGAGCTCGATCAGGTTGTAGTTCCGCTCAACGAATGGGATGAGCCGCACCAATTGGATGAGCTTCGCGCGTCGACCGAACAGTTCGGGATTGAAACCGATCGACTGGACCAGCAGGTCGATCCACTCCTCGGTCGTGAACTGGCGTCGCCCGGCGACGTATCCGTCGAAGTTGAAGTTAGAGAGCTGAATCGGCTTGATCGAACCGAGGATCCACGGCACCACGCGGGCGTTCTCACTGTGGAAGTACTCGATGTCGCAGATGCACCATACCCCGCCGACGAGGAGTTTCGGATGGGCTGTGATGGTCACGGGGTCGACGAGGACCTGTTTGATCCCGAGATTGGCGAACTCGGCCTCGTAAACGTCATCTTTGTCGTTGAGGGTGACCGTGACCTTGTCGATGATCTTGTAGCGGCCCCGCTCGCGGATCGTCGACTTGACTAGTTCCGACTGGTTGCGATGGACATAGTGGTCGGCGAGGATCTGCCGGACTGCATCAATTCCCGCCTGAATCGTCGCCTCGTCGTCGGAAGCGGCGTACTGGCCGAGCAGGTACTCCAGAACATACGACGGCACAATTGCGTTGCCCTTGACTGCCTTGACGAGGTCCTTGCGCACGACGACACCGGGAAAGTGCTCGTTGATCTTGCGGTCCAACGCGGACGGAGTCGGCGTCTCCTCGAGAAGCGCAGCTTCCACGCCCCCGGCTTCGCTGACTTCGCTCATTTCCAGCTCTCCTTAGAAGTCGAAGTCCGAAGCGAAGGACCGCTTGAGCGTGTACATCGCCTTGGCGTAGACACGCCATTGGTTGGTGTTGGGGATGCGCTCGTCGAGTCGGAACTCGACCGCACGGTTGTTGAAGTCGTTAGCGTCGTGACTCAGCAGCATGTGGGCGTTCTGGTAGCGGTCACGCTTGTCCGCCGATTCCTGGTCAAAAGTCAGCTCGATCAGGTTCGAGATCAGAGTCTCACCGACGTAGAGGCCGGCTCGCACATTCCTCGCATGCACCTTCTCATTCACGGGCTCTGACTGGAACAGGCGAACCACGACCTGTCCGGTGGTGATCTTGTCGGACTCGGGCCAGACTTCCACGTTCACAAGTCGAGTGTCGCTCTTGCGCTTCTTGTTCACGGAGAGAACGGGCACCACGACTTCTTGGAGGGTCGCGCCGCCGTGCACGTAGCGGGAACCTCCCCCGGCCAGTTTGAGTCGGTGGATCGACTTGGGAATCTGAACCTCGAGGTCGTCGTCAAGATCGAGCTGGATGCTCTGAAAGGTGTTGAACGCGTAGTCGATCTTCAGTCCGCGGCCGAGTACGTAGCGGCGGTTGACGACCTTGAGCTCGTCGCCTTGCGGTTGTGTCGAGAGGAAGAAAGAGTCTGCGAGGCCCTCGTCCTGGAACAGGAAGCCATGGTCGGCGGTGATGAAGATGTTGGTGGCATTGGCGTTCGCCAGCTTCTTCACGAGGTCGACGATGTCACGGAGCGTGTCGTCGACCGCCTCGAACACCTGACGTTCGGTGCCCTGTTTGTCGCCGGTGGCATCGATGCGATTGTGGTAGACGTACAGAACCTGGTTGGCCTTGAACTGATCACGCCGCTCATCGGCGCTGAGGGCACGGAAATCCTCGGCCTGGATCGCCGACCCGCCGACGCTCTCGAGGATCTTCTTGCGCGGCGCGGTGCCGTTCGTCGGCTTATCATCCGCGAGGACGGTCTTCGCGTCTGGGGAGTGCTTGAGGGTCTTGTGGGGAAGGAGTGCCGCCATGCCGAGTTGGGTGTAGCTCGGTAGCACGCCAAGCATCGCCTCCAGTCCGGCGTCGAAGCGGTCCTCCTGCCGGATGCGTGAGCCGAGTTCATCGGCCACCTCGTAGCGGAGGGCGTCAGAGATGATGACGACAGCCTTCTTCCCGTCACGCACGAGAGGCTTGATGTGATCGTCGTAGAACGACATCTGAGACCGGAGCACGGTCGACGCCCACCTGTCGGCGGCGTCCACCTTCTGCTGCCACGCCGTGCCGAGTTCGTAGACGAACTTGTTCGTGTACCGCGTCTCCACCTGCTCGCGCAGCGGATCGAGCGGGTGCGGTCCTTCGTAGGTTCGGAAGGCAAAGGTGAACTGGCGGTAGAGCTGGTCGATGCGGAACCACTCTCGTCGATACCGTTCCAGTCCGTCGTCAAGTGACGACATCGTGAAGTCGATGGAAGCGAGCGTGGAGAGCAACTCCGACGCACTGACGATCGCCGTGTAGAGCTGCCTGTAGCCGTCGATCCACACACTGCTCTGGCGTGCGCGCACAACGTCAGCAACCTCGCGCACAGTGACGGTCTGTGCAGTGACTGCACGCGCGAGTTCGCTGACGATCTTCTGGTCCACCTCCTCGAACAGGTCCACGGATACAAGGTCACGGAAGTCAGCGTCCTCGATGGTCGAGGCGTAGTCGAGGTCTCGGGCAGCACGCTTGGCAAGAACGACAAGCGCGTCTTGGCTGCGGCGGTCGTTCCGGAGGCTCGCGAAGTCCAGTTGGATGTTCCGGAGTCCGCCCGGGCGATCTGACGTGAAGCCTTCGATCGCCTGCCGGAAGGTCCACAGCACCAGGTCGTCAATACTCGGAGTTCCCGATTCGTATCCGTAGATCGAGGCAACCCCGCGCCAGTAGAAACTATCGAGGCCATACTCGACGAGAGCGTCGTACTTGGTCGACCGGCCCTTGGCGTTCTCGACCAGCAGGGCGCGGGTGATCTCCAACAGACTGTGGGAGTCCTTGAGCCCCAGCAGAACTGCGGTCATCTTTGCGCGCAGGTCGATTGCATCGTCCTCGGGGTTCAGGAGGCTCTTGAGACTCTGGAGGTGTTTGGTGGAGTTGAAGAACGACTCGTGAGCACCGACTACGTCGTCGATTCCCTCGGCGGTAAGCCCAAGCTCTTGAGCTACCAGTGAGATGCGGTCGGCGGTGAACACCCCGTACGCCAACTCCAGGTCGAGCAGCCAGTTGCCGATGCCAGTTGGGATCGGGCCGGATCGGTAGATGAGGAACTTACTTGCCGGGTCGATGTGCAGAATCCGATGCTTGATCGTGTACTCGTTGTTGGCCACCCGGAACGTCTGCACGCCAGGCAGTTCGAACCCATCAAGCACAGAGATGTACTGGCCTTCCGGGTCGTGCCAGATGACCACGCGGTTGTCGTCAAAGCGGCGTTTCAGGTGGGGTTGAACCGACGCGATGTCACTCACTCGCCGCCTCCAGCCCGGGGATCTTCTTCAGCGCGGTACCGAACTTCGGGTAGTTGACCTTCACACCATCGTCCAGATCAATCTCGATCTGCTGCGAGGCCAACACGTAGAGCTCACGCTCGTATTCCTCGAGCTCAAGCAGAACCTTGCGAAGTCGATCAGATTCTTTCTGTGCTGCCGCCTGCTGACGCGGAGTCCCGCCCTCGGCGGCGAGGCGTTCCTGGTTCTGCAGGCTGGACGCCAACTTGGCCGAGTACTCGCGCAGGTACTCGTTCAAGACGGTAGACACCGTCGACGGTGCGTAGCGGTGCATGTAGATAAGCGCGTTGAATGAACCCCTGGGACTCGAGAAGAGCCAGTAGATCGGACGCTTCTTGTAGCGCTGGACATGGTCGTCGTAAAAGCGACTAGTGGTTGTCTTCGAGCCGCGCTTTGCGAAGTAATCGCGAAGAATCTTGACCCCAAGAGCCTCGGTGACGAATCGCAAGTTCTCCTCGAAGTGCTGTTCCCCGAATGCAGCTCGAAGAAACTCGCGGAAGCGCGCGACAATATCGTCTTCGAACCAGTCGCCATCAACGATTGGTATGACATTGTCGCAGTCTGGCATGAAAACCGGTGTCGGAACCTTCGCCAGGTAGTCCTGCAACGTGACACCCTGGTCCGCAAGGATCAAGCCAGTATCGTCGAGGCTATAGCGCCCAAACATACAGCCAATCGCGAACGAAATAAGATCGACCACATTCCGCTTCGCAAAATCAGGATCCACAATACCTGCTGCATCGATTGTGGCAGTGTTACGAAGCGTGACTGGCATATCATCGTTACCGGAAAGCCCGTACGCTTCCGCTACCACGGAATCCAACTCAGTTTGCAATTCACAAACCCGGACGGATAGAGCCGACCAGCGATGAGCATGGTCGTGCACACGTTCCGCAAGTCGACTATCATCTGCAACTTTAAGTATGTCCAGCGTGCTGAACCCCGGCGCAGATTCGTCCGCAGACCAGTCCTTACGATGGATTTCTACGAGTTCCGAAACCGCCGAGCATACAGTGCCTACCGAACCAGCCGGCCAGTTCAGGGGTATCGGAATGTGCCGCAACGACCCGACGTTGAAATCAAGCGTCGCCCCCATAAATTCCAGGAGTTCGCGGGCTACCGATGAATTGAAGACGGCCAGAACCACAGCTCGAGAGAATTCATCGACCGGAAATGCACATGCCCCCTTTGCGCTGAACGTACTTCCAACCCCCGAGTAGCGGGCACCGAAGTCGCCATCAGACAGCGCCGACCACGTGATACTGTCTTTGAAATACAAGGCCCGGGAGGGCAACTTGTTTCCCATCGTCCCGAGAATTTGGTAGCTTTCCTTATCGAACATGACGACGTACTCGTCGTTCCCATACCACTTTCGGAAACTTCCACCCTTAAGGTATGGCGCAAAACGTGCCGCGGATGAATGAAATTCCTCTACGCTTGACGCGTCTCTTTTTACTGCACCCGCTGAAACTTCGTACCAGAATCGCATGAACCGATCGTTATCGCCAGTTTGGAATCCTTGCCGAACCGGCGCAACATCCTCGATCGCCTTTCCGGAGTCAAAGGTGCGCCTAAGTTCAGGCGAAGCCCAATACGCCAACGGACTACCTGGCAATTCCGTAAATATAGCCTGATCAACCACATAAGAAATGTGGTCGACTTGCGGCCTTCGCGACGCCCGCAGGGCTCGGTCCTTGGCTGCGACCGATGCCTCATCTACGAGCCGAAGATAGGTCCCTGCACTTCGCGGCCGCCGAACATTCAAGCAGAAGGCAACAGCCTGAACTACCGCACCATTTATACCTTCGAAGACACCATTTCCCAGATGAGCAATTGAATTTATTTCAATTTCTTTTACTATGCGGCCGCGAAAATCGGCGAATCGCGTGAGAAACATCCACGCGTCGCGTGTAACCATAGCCGCCACTCCGCCGGGAATGGCGAACCTAAAGGAGCGTTCCATAAACATCGAGAATAGGTCATATTTACTTTCAGGATAGTCCAGTTGTGCCATTTCCGAAAGTAGTGCACACATATTCTTGCTACCCATGTAGGGGGGATTAGCTACAACGATGTGGTAACCGGCCGAAAGGAATTTGGCCTGCTCCACGACCCTTCGAGCTCGATCAAGAACGTCCGCCAAGAATAGGTCGCCACCTTGAGAAGAAAACTCCTCGATTAGCTCGGCAGACCTGTCTACTTGGTCGCCGTTCGGCTCGATCAGCGCACCGAAGGTGTCCGCACTTCTGAACTGATTCCAGAATTTCGTCTCACCATAACTATCGCCGCCATCCGTTAGCAGAATCTCAAGTTCGCTCGAATCAAATTGAATTGCACCCAATACGCAGATGTTTGTATCAACCTCTTTGTTGAAGAACGTGCGCTGCTCGGACCGAGCCTTCATCATCAATGCGAATGCTGCGAGCGCCCCGGCACGAGGATCGATCTCGCTACCATAGAGGTTCTTGGTCAGGATCAGTTCCGGAATCTCGGCAGGAGCATAGCCCTCCTCCTTATAGATTGCATGGAGAAGGTCAAAAGCGTAGGTCAGCATGTGACCCGACCCGCACGCGGGGTCGATGATCTTGATTCTCTCAGGACTACTGACCTTGAGGAAGTCGGTCTCCGCCTCGACCGGAGGGATGTAATAGTCCATCTGGTCGACGAGTCGCGACGACGGACGGTTGAGCATCCACAACCGACCGAGCGAGTTCTCCACCAGGTAGCGGACAATCCAATGCGGAGTGAACAGCTGTGTGGCGGCGGGGATCTCGTTGACGCCGGCCTTTCTGTTCTTTTTGAAGTCGGCAAAGACTTCATCTTTTCGCTCGGAGATGTAGAACTGGTAAAGCCAGCCGATCACCTCCACGTCCTGACAGACCTCCTCTGTCAGATCCTCGACGACCCGACTGAGTACCGAGTCGGCTGCGAGGAGATTGCCTGGCATCAGGAGTTCGGTGAAGTCACCATCGCGCTCGAACATGAAGGGCATGGACCGGTTCCAGCGGCGGCAGTACGCGGCCAACAGCAGCGCATACGCCTCACCCTGGGGATCGTCACTGCGGCGGGTGCCATCGAGCAGTCCCGTGACCGTTTCGATGGTGCGCGGGCCGACCGCATCGGAGTCGATCACGCCGCGCTTGGCCTCGGCGAGGATCTCGGGTTGACCGCTGGCGAGTCCAGCCTCGGGAGACACGACGCCGACGCCCGTGTAACCGTTGGCGTCCATGAAGCGCAGTGCGATGATCCGGTTGAACCACGTGTAGGCGGCCTTATCCGCAACGGTTGCGCGGCCCTCGTCGCCACCACCCGCCGCGGTGATCGCCTTCTCCAGCGCGGCGACAACCTTCGGCCGCTCGACCCGCTCCGGCGACGCCGGCGCCAGCACCATGGAGATCCGGGCGGTGACCTCACGAATAAGGGTTGTGCGTGCCCAGGTTGCGAAGGATTTCAGCGGTGCGGTGTCCATCAGAGTAGAATTCGCTTTCCGTTGTCGAGAGTCGCGATGAGGGCTGTGCGGAATGCCGCGACATATTTGTCGACGTCCTCCTCCGTTTCGAGGACGCCGGATGCGCCGGGCACGGCGATCGTCTTCACCGAGACGGTCTGCTTCGCGGGTGGAACGTCGTCATCCATTCCACCCTCGTGGGCAGCGGCGAGCTGATCGAGGAGCCCTGGGTAGACACGGTCTTCGAAGTCGTTCCCAAGCTGCAGCATAAGTGCGATCTGGTCCTCAGCCCCAATTCGGGTGAGCACTTGGCCGATGGCCTCAAGGACGCTGTGCTGCGCTGCCTGCGTCGCCTTCCCGTAGTAGTCGCTTTCGGCGAGTTCGGACTTGCGGCCCTCGATCGCCGAGATCGCGCGCGCGCGCTTCTCGGCAACCACGCGGTCGATCTGGCTTCGGAGTTCGTCGGCCGCCTGCTTGAGCTGCGTCATCCGGTTTCCACGGAACGCGTTCGGATCGGTGAGCGCGTTCTTGACGGTCTCGTCGCTGCCGGCGGGCAGGTAAGCGAGGTTGCTGCCGTGGGTCACGAGAAGTTCCGCTGCCTCGTCGTAGATCGCGCGTTGAGCGCCGCTGAGGAACACTTGAATCGGTTCGACGACACTGTCTTTGGCGTCGAGGAGATCGTCGCCGAGATCGAAATCACTGATGTACCACTCGTCAGGCTTGCCAACTGCCTGAATAAGAAGGTCGATCGGCCCCTTGAGTTGGTCGACGAACGGATACACCGATGCCGTGGCGGTGGCCTTGAGTTCGTCGAGTTTGCCGCTCAGCTTGTCGGCTCCGTGGCGGGCCAGTTCCAACGGGTCTTTCGGGGCGTTCGACTCATCGAAGAAGTCTGTGCAAAACTTCCGGAAGGCAGTGACCTTCCGTGCGTCGAAGGTCTTTTGCTGCGATACGGCCGTATGGGCGTGCTTCTGCGTATTACGCAGTGCCGCAGCCACTTCACTCCTCTTGAGCGAATTGCCATCCACGGTCAATGTGACCTTCGATGCGCCGACCAACGACGCGGTGATCACCTCAATCGACGCAAGATCCCAGCCGTACGGCTTGCCCTGGAACTCGTCGACAATCGTCTTGACCGTGACCTGCTCACCCTTCCCCTCCTTGCGGACGATGAACGAGTGAACCTCATCGCCGGCGGCAGCAAGCTTGGACCACGCCTCGCGGGGGAAGAGCCCACTCTCGGGATCCGCCGCTCCGGTCACCTGCTGCTCGCTGTAGGTGATGCCGCCGAGCAACTTGAGCTGGGTGTAAGTGCGGCTGACGAGGTCCTGGAATCCGTCGGTCACCCGCGCGGTCGCGTCCTGCGAGTTCGATGTCACATCTGCGGCGTTGATGATCAGCGCGGCCTTGCCAACGGCACCGCGAATGCGCGCAATTAACTCCTTCTCGCGAGCACCGTTCTGAGCGGCCTTCGCGCGGAGAATCTGATCTTCGATCGCCGACAGTGAGGTGGTCTGCTTACGCTTGGTGTACTTCTCCGTCTTGATGAGCAAACGCAGGTCGGACAGCACACGCTCGTCCGGTTCGAGAACGACCCTCAGTTCGTCCTTTCCGGCACTGTGCATGCGGATCTCGTCAGGCGTGTACGGGTACACGGGCGTGATGAAGTGGACCGACAATTCGCGCTGGGGGCCGTGGGCTTGGTCGTCGAGTTTGAACCCGAACGGGAAGTCCTGGCCGTTCTTTGCGTAGCGGAGTTTGTTGGTTTTGACGACATCGCCGGAGAGGATCTTGAAGAGCCGGCCGCTGACCTCGGAGGAGTCGATGTCGACGTTCTTGATCTCTTCCTCGATGACCTGCTCTTCGTTGGTCAGGTACTCGTAGACATTGCCGTTGCGCTGGATGTAGGTCTGCGTCTCCAGCAGAGTCAACGCTGCCTTGACCTCGTTGGACAGGGCGAGCAGATCGAGTCCGAATCGGTCGTAGACCAAGACCGTAAGGTTGCGCGGGGTAGCCTGGAAGCTCTCGACGTACTTCACGAGGAAGAGCGCCTTCAGAAGGCGGATCGCCAGCGGGTTGTCGAGGTTGCGCTCGGCGATGTCGATCGAGCGCTGGGCTGCCGATTTCAGCGAAGCCCGGATGCCGGCGAACATGTGGTCGAAGGTCGCGAGACGTCCGATCTCCACGTCGCCGATGTCCTTGGCGACCTGCTGTACGACACCAAGCATGGAGCGCTCACCAACCGAACTGTTGCGGCCCTCGAAGACGTTGTGGTCGGAGATGCCCTCGATCGCGGCTTGGAACAGCGGGAACTGGTAACTCACGAACGGGTAGGTGCCGACGAAATGGCCCTCGTCGGCGTAGTTGCGGTACGTCTTCGCTCCGTCGACGAAGTCGAACAGCGTCTTGAAGTTAGCCGATTCCTTCGTGTAAACCGCTGTAAGAGCAGCATTTCCGGAGTCGTTCTTCTCCAGCAGGCGCTTGCGGATGACTTCCTCGACGTCCGCGCTGGTGAGCTTCACCCGGGTCTTGAATCGAGCCTGGATCTTGGAGAAATCGTTGCCCTGCTGTTTCGTGCGGTCACCGACGACCTTGTCCATGTCTTCCTGTGAAGTTACAAAGACCCACGCACGCCCCTGACACTTGGTGTTCAACGATTCGGCGATCGTCTGTAGGTTCAACATCAGGTGTGTGTTGGAGCCGATGAATTGGCCCACCTCGTCGACGAAGAAGTTGAGCCGGAAGCCTTCCGGCTGCTTGTCCAGCCACGCCTTCACCTCGTCAGCGAAATCCTCGATCGAGACCCCGTATGTCGACTGGTACACCGACAAGATATCCGGGGCCCCATCCACGTCGACACCTGTCGCCTCGGCGTATGCCTTGTTGACCTGAGCGCGGACAGATGGCAACCCGAAACTGACCCGGCGCTCCGTCCAGTCTCTGCCTGATAGTGCGTTGAAGGCCCGTTTGAATGCATCGAATTGTCCATCGTCGTCCATCTGGCGCTCAAAGCGAGCGATATGGCCCTGGTCGCCGTAGTAGCCGCAGCTCTCGTTGAAGACCTTCACGAACACCGTCAGCAGGGCGTCGCTCTGATCCTTGGTGATGAGTGTGGCCTTCTGATCGATGTTGAACAGCAGGCTTTTGGCGGGGATGCGCTCTGCTTTGGTGAGAGATGCCGGCAGGAAGGATCCGGCAGACTTGCCGCGGAAGCTGTCGGAGACCTGTGTCCGGTCGAACGCCTGCCCTTCAACGTCACCGAGGAGATGGGCGAGCATCTTCAACAGGTGCGACTTACCGGAGCCGAAGAAGCCCGAGATCCACACGCCATTGGCGTTGGTGTAGTTGGTGTACGCCTCAAGCAGGAGTTCGAGGCCCTTCGCGGCTTCGTTGGTGAGCACGTACTCCTCGACCTCGATACCCAGGTGTGCGGTGTCGTCGGCCTTGACGACGCCCTCAATCGGGCGCTGCACATCCTTGGCGAAGATATCGTTCAGCTTCATCGGGTCACGCTTCCTGTTCCAGGATGTTCTTGGCTCGGTAGTACTGGTCGTCCTTGAGTCGTCCGAAGAGCACGAGTGACGAGCCGAGGGTGTCGGATTGCTCGTAGCGACCAGGGAAGAACATGAGCATGGGCTTGCCAGTCACAATGCTCTGGAGGTTGTTGAGCACATTGTGAGAACGGATGTAGGGGAAGACCTCACCGATACCGGTGAGGAACAGAATGTCAAAGGCGCCGTCCTCGATTTTGGAGCGGATCGCTGGAACGAGGTGTACTTCAGGGTTGAGCATTGAGCGCAGCATGTCAGCGAACTCGGACTTGTCGACGGTGGGCTCCACCTGGAGAACCTCCTCCCAGTCCCCTTGCTGCTTGAGGAGATCGACCGAAAGGTCATACAAGTTGATCTCGCGGACGCCGATCCCCTTCTGACCCAGTCGGTTCTTGATGCGCTTCGCCGCCCGAGCAACCTCGAGCGCGTCCTCCGGCAGGTAGGGGTAGATGAAGAACGGCACCTCGTTACCGAGACCCTCCATCTTGAGGAATCGCTCGCCGCTGAGCACCGCGAACAGGTGCTCCTCCTGCTTCGTCAGATCTCCGTGGCTCGTCATGTCAGTGGTCCCGTCGGGAAGAACCGAATGTCGCTCGGCGTCCGGGACGAGAGGGCGTCTGCGACCCTGGTTGACAACACAGCCTGGACGATGTCGCCCCTCTCCGTGAGAAGGTTGGTTTCGACGAGCATGCGGAACACGTTGGAACGAAGCTTTCGCAGGGTGGAATCCTTCAGTTGCGCAAGTTCCTCATGCCAGAGGGCCTTGCTTCGGATGAATCTGTCGAAATCGTCGTGGTCGAGTGTCTGGGAGAGCAGCAGGAACCGCTCCCTGAGGACTTCCTCGGCGAACTCACCGACCAGATCGTAGCGACGACAGGCTGCAACCCAAAGCAGGTGACCCCGCTCCGATGTCGTGCCGTCGACAAGCAACTCCAGCTCATCAACTGAGAGGACTGCCAGGCGCTGAACAACTTCACGAGCCCGACGCGCACCCGTCGCAACCGTGCGCGCTTGGAGCAGGTTCTGTGTCGCGACGGACTCTCGCACCATCGACCACTCACGCTCGCGAAGGTATAGAGGGGCAACAATCCCGGCCTCGCGCATAAGGAGCGCGCCACTCGTGAAGGACAGCGCATAGCGCGCCACACTTGGTTCTTCTGCAGTCATGGCACCCTCGGTCTCGACAGTCGACCAGACTAACGGGTCGAGCCAACGATTCGCCGGCGCCACTCTAGTGTTTGTCGGGTTGGGCACATCGCCCGCATCGCCAGCTCCCGCCGAGCCGCCTCCGCGAGCCTCCGGCATCTGCACGCAGTGGTCAACGCCGCGCGGAGGGCAGCCGTTTGGCGCAGCGGACGGCGCCCCGAAGAACGGTGACTCGGGACGCAGCTTGACTAGTCATGCCAGTCGGACGACAGTGCACGGCGACGGTCTTCATGGGCAGCCGGAGCCGCGAGAGCTACCTTCAGGTTGGCACCCACCTCACACC
>Ga0256908_1000514_pt1 | contig 14904 bp, 8 predicted proteins | sample MC6MC0761MT_FD_186331 | JGI IMG/M metagenome (GOLD analysis project Ga0256908, IMG submission 186331) | Metatranscriptome of enriched soil aggregate microbial communities from Iowa State University, Ames, United States - MC6-MC0761-MT... | ecosystem: Environmental > Terrestrial > Soil >... | reverse complement strand
GTCGTGTCGGACCTGCGGATTTGTCTCTTTTGTGTAACGCAGGCCCCACCGGAGTCGATGATCATCCAGCGGCGAGACGGCGGCATCGGATGCCGCCGTTGTCGTTTCGAGGGCATTTGTCTATGTGCACCGCGTGACATAAAGTCCTCCGAGCGCAGTGTGACCTGAAACAGGATCGTTATCTCCCTCCGGGGTGATGCGGCCCTGCTTCCCCGACGGAATCGGGTCGGCACGCTCCTGGAGCGGTGCCGCGGACGAAGACGAAGAGAGAGCAGTATCCATGCGTTTTGATCGACACAGGCTTACCGGACGCCTCAAGCAGCGCCTGCTCGGAGTGTCCGCCGCGGCGCTGGTACTGCCGGTGGTGGCCGGAATCGCCGGCACGGCCGTCGCGACGGCGGCGCCTGTCGCGCACCGTGCCCCGGCCGGCGGCTACGAGGAAGTCTTCGTCGACTCGAGCATGGGTCCGATCAAGGTCCAGATCCAGTGGGCCGCACGCGGTGGCGACGCCGCCCTCTACCTGCTCGACGGCCTGCGGGCGCGCGACGACGCGAACGCCTGGACCTTCGAGACCAATGCGCTCGACCAGTACCGTCTCGACAACCTCACGCTCGTGATGCCGGTCGGCGGACAGTCGAGCTTCTACACGGACTGGTACGCGCCCAGCAACTTCAACGGTCAGAAGATCACCTACAAGTGGGAGACCTTCCTGACCAAGGAGCTTCCCGCGTACCTCGAGACCCGTGGCGTCTCGCGCACCAACAACGGCGTCCTCGGACTGTCGATGGGCGGCTCGGCAGCCCTGACTCTCGCTGCCTACCACCGCGACCAGTTCAAGTTCGCCGGATCGCTGTCGGGTTACCTGCACATCTCGGCGCCCGGCATGCGTGAGGCCATCCGTATCGCGATGCTCGATGCCGGCCGCTACAACGTCGACTCCATGTGGGGCCCGCCGTGGAGCCCGAACTGGCTGCGCAACGACCCGTTCGTGTTCGCGCCCAAGCTCGAGGGCCTGTCGATGTACATCTCGGCCGCGAGCGGCCTTCCGGGTAAGTACGACAACCCGAAGAAGGCGATCGACTACTACAACGCCGCGAACGCGATGGGCCTGGAGGCGCTGTCGCTGGCCAACACCCGCGCCTTCCAGCTCAAGCTGGCCACCCTGAAGATCCCCGCGACCTACAGCTTCCCGGCGCACGGCACCCATGCGTGGAGCTACTGGTCCGAGGAACTGTGGAAGGCCCGCGGCCAGATCCTGAACACGCTGAACGCGTGGTGACACCCCATGACATGACGTCCCGCGTTCGGGCGCAGGTGACTGCGCCCGGCCCCGAACGAAAAATTCACTTACCGCCCCAGCGAGGCAACCCCGGATCGCCCCTTCCGCCGTGTAGTAAGGAAGCGACGTTCTCGGCCCCGAGGGGCGCCCGCCACGACGAAGGAGAGTTGTCCCCATGCGATCAGGTCTCGAGCGGTCGTCGTACCGCGCCGGCACCGAGGGTAGGTGGCGAAGGAGGGCGCTCAGCGTCGCCGCGGCCGCGCTTGTCATGCCGATCGCGGCGGGCATCACCTCGGTCGGTACCGCCGGTGCACAGTCCCTCGGCACCCCGGGTGGCGACGCCACCGTGCAGGCGGGTGCTCCGGGGGCCATCAGCAAGGTCGACTGGCTCACCGACCGTCGCGTCGCGGTGTGGGTCAACTCGCCGTCGATGGGTGTCCCGATCCAGGTACAGCTGCTGCTCGCCCGCGACTGGAACGCCAAGCCCGACGCCACGTTCCCTGCCGTCTACATGCTCGACGGCATGCGTGCGCGGGACGACGAGAACGGCTGGACGCTCGACACCGACGCCGAGGCCTTCTACGCGGACAAGAACGTCAACGTCGTGCTCCCGATCGGCGGTCAGTCCAGCTTCTACGCCGACTGGCTCGACCAGAACAACGGCCACAACTACCAGTGGGAGACGTTCCTCACCAAGGAGCTTCCCCCGATCCTCGAGAGCCAGTGGCGCACCACGCAGACGCGTGGCGTCGTCGGCCTCTCGATGGGCGGCACCTCCGCGATGATGCTGTCGGCACGCAACCCGGGCTTCTTCAAGTTCGCCGGTTCGCTGTCGGGCATTCTCACGACCACCACGCTCGGTATGCCGCAGGCCATCTCGTACGCGATGAGCGACGCCGGTGGCTACGACGCCGACGCCATGTGGGGTAACCCCACCAACGACGCGTGGGCCGCGCACGATCCGTACCTGCTGGCCGACAAGCTCAAGGGCATGAGCCTCTACGTCTCGAGTGGTAGCGGCACCACCGGCCCGTACGACCAGCCGTCCGGCATCCCGGGCATCAGCACCAACTACGCGGGCATGGGTCTCGAGATCCTGTCGCGCCTGACGTCGCAGACGTTCACCACCAAGCTGCGCAAGCTGAACATCCCCGCGACGGTCAACTACCGCCCGTCGGGCACGCACTCGTGGCCGTACTGGGAGTTCGAGCTGCACCAGCTGTGGCCCCAGCTCGCCACCGCGCTCGGTGTCGAGGCCGACAAGCCGGGCTGCGGCGTGGGCGGTGCGATCGCCCCGGTCGCGAACGGCAACAACTGGATCGGCGACTGCCTCACCGGTGAGTACCCGGTCTCCGGCGGTGTCGCGCAGGACTTCCGCTTCGGACGCATCTTCTTCTCCGGCGGCACCGGCGCGCAGCCCGTCGCGGGACGTATCGGCGGCGCCTACCAGGGCGCGAACGGCCCGTCCGGCGCGCTCGGGTTCCCGACCACGCAGGAGTACGGCACCCCCGACGGCCGTGGCCGGTTCAACCACTTCCAGAAGGGCTCGATCTACTGGACGCCGCAGACCGGCGCCCACGCGGTGAGCGGCCCGATCAAGGACGAGTGGGTCAAGCAGGGCTACGAGACGGGTCCGCTCGGCTACCCGAACGCCGACCAGACCAAGCTGCAGGGCAAGGACGGCCTGGTCCAGGGCTTCGAGATCGGAACCATGTACTGGACCCAGCCCACCGGCGCGCAGGCGGTCCGGGGCCTGATCATGAAGAAGTACGGCGAACTGGGCTGGGAGGGCGGCTGGCTCGGCCTTCCGCTGACCAGCGAGGTGCCCGTCAAGGACAACGGTGCCTTCAACCGTTTCCAGAACGGCAACATCTACTGGAGCCCCGCGAGCGGCGCCTGGTCGGTCAAGAACGGCCCGATCTTCGAGGCCTGGGCGAAGGAGAACTACGAGAACGGTCGACTGGGTTTCCCGATCGGTGACCAGTCCGACGTTCCGGGTGGCGTGCAGCAGAAGTTCCAGCACGGCGTCATCACCATCAAGGACGGAAAGACGACCATCGCCTGACGATGGTCCGACCACGCGCGGGGCGGTGACCGGATCAGCGGATCCGGGCGCCGCCCCGCGTCGTATGTAGCCTGTTTCAAGAGATCGTTTCGACACAGCAAACTCGAGGACTGACATGTCGCACTTCTCCCGTACCCGTTCCGCGCTCGCTCGCACCGTTGCGATGAGCGCGCTCGTAGTCGCCGCCGGTGGACTGCTGGTTGCCTGCGGCGGCGACGACTCGTCGGCTACCGGGGACCCGTCGACCACGTCCGCCGCGGCGGCGTCCACCACCAAGTCGACCTCGAGCAAGACGACGGGTGACGCCGCCGCGCCCGCACCCTCCGGGGGCGGCAGCCAGGCCACGAGCGAGCCGGTCGAGCAGCAGCAGTCCGTGCCGAGCGGCTTCCCCGGTCCCACCGAGGTGCCGATCGATCCCCGCGGTCAGGCGTTCCTCGACGGTCTGGAGAAGGAGGGCATCACGCCCGCCGGCGACGGTCAGATCGCTGTCTCGACCGCCGACTACATCTGTGCCGCGAAGGAGCAGGGCAGCTCCAACGAGGAGATCTCCACGTTCGTGACCGCCGCGGTCGGCAGCGAGGCGATCGCGTCGGGCCAGGAGATCACGCCCGAGCAGGCCGGCAAGAACGCGGGGATCTACATCCAGGTCGCCCAGGCCGAGTACTGCCGGTAGCCGCGCGTGAGTGTGAGCGGCCGCGGAACGCGGAAGAACGGGAAGAATCGGGGGCGGAAGCGCTTCGGGCTCGTCGCAGTACTCGCGACGATCCTGGTGCTCGTCATCGTGGCGGGCTGGTACCTGCTGGCCGGGCGAGTGCCCGAGCCGGCGCCGCCGACGCCACCGGGTCCGACACCACCGGCAGCGCAGCCGGCGGACTGTCCCGACGTCCAGGTGATCTCGGTACCCGGAACGTGGGAGTCCAACGTCGGCGACGACCCGCACAACCCGACGGCCAACCCCGCGTCGCTCATGCTCAACGTGACCAGGCCGCTGCAGGAGCGGTTCTCGCCCCAGCGCGCCGATGTCTACACCGTCCCGTACGTCGCGCAGTTCTCCAATCCGGTCGCGCTGCCGCCGGACGGCCAGGAGTCGTACAACAATTCGCGTGCGGCCGGGACAGCGGCGACGATCGACCTCATCGAGCGCCGGCACGCGGAGTGCCCGCTCACGACGTATCTGTTGACCGGGTTCTCGCAGGGCGCGGTGATCGCGGGAGACGTCGCGGCGCGGATCGGCGCCGGCGACGGCCCGGTGTCGCCCGACCTGGTGCTGGGCGTCGGTGTGATCGCCGACGGCAGGCGTGACCCCGCCGCGGCACCCACGATCGGTCCGCCGGTCGCCGGTGTCGGTGCGGAACTGTCGCTCGCGGGCCTGAAGCTGCCGGGCATCACCATGACGGGCGTGCGACCGGGTGGCTTCGGCGCGCTGGCGGATCGCGCGGTCCAGATCTGTGCTCCCAGCGACGGAATCTGCGACGCCCCCGCGGAGGCGCTCAAGGTCGGGAATTGGCTCAGCAGCGCGTCTCGGTTGACCGAGTACTACAACAACCCGATCCATGCGATGTACAACACATTCGTCGTCGACGGCAACGGAACCACCGCGACGGAGTGGATCGCGAACTGGGCTGCCGACAAGATCGACGAGGCGCCCGCACCTGCGCACGAGTGATCTGCCGAACGTAGTAGTCCGAACCGACTCCTCAGTAACCTCGCGAGCGGTAATGTCCGTCCTCGCGACCCGATCACGGGTAACGGGGGTGAATCCCTATGCTTGATTGGTTGTGCCTGGACGGGCCGGGGGCTGCATGCGTGAACGAGGAAGAAGGCTTTGATGGGTTCCACCGACGTCTCGGACGTCCGCGCACCGCGTAAGTTCCGGTTCGCGGCCGGCGGCGAGGGTAATGCCGAAGAGGGTGGTGCTCGTCGATTCGTCAAGCTCGCGCAGAAGGCCGAGGAGCTGGGCTACGACAGCTTCATGATCCCGGATCACCTGGGCAACCAGGTGGGCCCGATCGCGGCGCTGGGGGCCCTCGCAGTCGCGACCGACAGGATCCGCCTGGGAACCGCCGTTCTCGCGAACGGCTTCCGGCACCCCGCGGTGCTCGCGAAGGATGCCGCGACGATCGACGTCCTCTCGGGCGGCCGTCTGGAACTCGGCATCGGCGCGGGTTGGATGAAGGAAGAGTTCGACAAGGGCGGCATCGAATACGAGCGCCCGGCTGTCCGAATTGCGAAACTCGAGGAGTGCCTGCAGATTCTGGACACGCTGCTGCGTGGCCAGGAGTGCAACTTCGAGGGCGAGCACTACCGGATCAGCGGACTCAAGGGCAGCCCCCGGCCCCGGCAGGGCCCGCGCCCGCCGATCGCGGTCGGCGGCGGCGGCCCCAAGATGCTGGCCCTGGCGGCCAAGTACGCCGACATCATCTCGGTGGCCACGCCGACCAGCAAGGACGGCCGACTCCTGCTGTCGGGCATCACGATGGAGCAGACCATCGAGCGGGTCGAGCGGATCCGGGACGCGGCCGGTGTGCGGTTCGACGACATCGAACTGAACTGGACCGTGACCACGATCATGGTCACCGACGATCGCGAGCAGGCCGCCGAGATGGCGCTGGCCGCTCTCGACCAGGGATTCCCGCCGAACATCGAGGTCGACACCGCGTTGTCGGTCGAGGAGCTCCTGAACTCGCCGTACCTGGCGATCGGTACGCACGAGGAGATCGCGGACCAGATTCGTAACGTGCGCGAGAAGACGTCGATGTCATATGTGGGCGTCTTTCCGACTCAGATGGAAGCATTCGCGCCGGTGATCCCATTGCTCCGGGGCGAGTAGGCGATGCGCATCTGTAACATGTTGCTGGTTTCGAGTCGATGGACCGACTCGTAGGCGTGTCGTCTACGTCCCGAAGGTTGCGAGTGGCTACAACGGGAAAGGGTAGCCGTGAGCGACGACATGAAGCAGGCCACGACCGACGAAACAGAGAACTAACGATGAATCCGCGCGGCGAAGGAAGTCTGGGGCGCAACCATGTCGGTTGATGGTTGTGTGATCGCTTCGACAGGAGAAGGAATGAACGCGATGTTCGACGACTACCTCGACGAACACGGCCACATCCGGCTCACGCCGGGGCACACGCTGATCGACTACGTCGACGAGCACACGCGTAACAACGCGGGCGACCTGGTGTACCGCTATGTCGACTACTCGCGCGAGCGTGACGGCGAAGCGCACGAGTTGACCTGGGGCCAGTTCGGTCTGCGTCTTCGTGCCGTCGCGGCCCGCCTGCAGCAGGTCACCGAGTACGGCGACCGTGTCGCGATCCTCGCACCGCAGGGCCTCGACTACGTCACCTCCTTCTTCGCGGCCATCCACGCCGGTCGGATCGCGGTTCCGCTGTTCGATCCGGACGAGCCCGGTCACACCGACCGTCTGCACGCGGTCCTCGGTGACTGCGAGCCGACCGCGATCCTCACCGCGACGTCGTCGGCGGCGGGTGTCCGTCAGTTCTTCCGTTCGCTGCCCGCCGCGAAGCGTCCCCGGATCATCGCGGTCGACGCGATCCCGGACAGCGTCGGCGACACGTGGGTCCGTCCCGCGATCGAGCTCGACGACATCGCGTACCTGCAGTACACGTCGGGCTCCACCCGCACGCCGGCCGGTGTCGAGATCACGCACCGCGGTGTCGCCACCAACGTGCTCCAGATGGTCGACTCGCTCGGCCTCAGCGAACACTCGCGCGGCGTCACCTGGCTGCCGCTCTACCACGACATGGGCCTGCTGACGGTGATCCTGCCCGCGCTGGGCGGCCAGTACATCACCATCATGAGCCCGCGCGCGTTCGTCCAGCGCCCGTACCGCTGGATCAAGGAACTCGCCGCGATCGCCGACGGCGCCGGAACGTACGCCGCGGCCCCCAACTTCGCCTTCGAGCACGCTGCGATCCGCGGCCTGCCGAAGGAGGGCGAGCACCTCGACCTGAGCAACGTCATCGGCCTGATCAACGGCAGCGAGCCGGTCACGGTGTCGTCGATGCGCAAGTTCAACGACGCGTTCGCGCCGTACGGCCTGCCCAAGACGGCGATCAAGCCGTCGTACGGCATGGCGGAGGCCACGCTGTTCGTCTCGACCACGCACCCGTCGGACGAGGCCAAGGTCATGTACGTCGACCGCAACGAGCTCAACGCGGGCCGCATGGTCCAGGTCGACCAGGACGCCCCCGGTGCGGTCGCGCAGGTGGCGTGTGGCGCCGTCTCGCGTAGCCAGTGGGCCACGATCGTCGATCCCGAGTCCGCCGCCGAGCGTCCCGACGGCTACGTCGGCGAGATCTGGCTGCACGGCGACAACATCGGCCAGGGCTACTGGGGTCGCGAGCAGGAGACCGCCGAGACGTTCCACAACAAGCTGCTCCAGCGCCTGCCCGCGAACTCGCACGCCGAGGGCGCACCGGACGACGCCAACTGGCTGCGCACCGGCGACTACGGCGTGTTCGTCGACGGCGAGCTGTACATCACCGGCCGCGTCAAGGACCTGGTGATCGTCGACGGCCGCAACCACTACCCGCAGGATCTCGAGTACTCGGCGCAGGAGGCCAGCTCGGCGCTCCGTCCCGGTTTCGTCGCCGCGTTCGCGGTTCCGGCGAACCAGCTGCCGCCGCAGGTGTTCGAGAACTCGCACTCCGGGCTGGTCTTCGACCAGGACGACGCCTCCGAGCAGCTGGTCGTCGTCGCGGAGCGCGCGCCGGGCGCCGGCAAGGCCGATCCGCAGCCGATCGCGGACGCCGTTCGCGGCGCCATCTCGGCGCGGCACGGTGTCACCGCGCGTGATGTGCTGCTGGTTCCGGCCGGATCGATTCCTCGCACGTCCAGCGGCAAGCTGGCCCGCCGCGCGTGCAAGGCGGCGTACGTCGAGGGGACGCTGCGTGGCGGCCACATCCAGACCGCGTTCCCGGACGCCGTTTCCGACTAGATCCTTTTCTGACGGATAGCTTGGTGAGTTGATGGCTGAACACGAGATGACGGTCGCGCAGCTGCGCGAGTGGATGCGCAACTGGATCGCTGAGGCCACCGGGCAACCGGCGGCGGCGATATCCGACGATCGACCGTTGGAGGAGTTCGGACTCTCCTCCCGCGACGCGGTCGCGTTGTCGGGGGAGATCGAGGATCTCGTGGGCGTCACGCTCTCCGCCACGGTCGTGTACCAGCATCCGACCATCGCCTCGTTGGCCACCCGCATCATCGAGGGTGAGCCGGACCTGCCCGCGGACGGTGACGACGCCGCCTACTACCGCGGCGGCTTCTCCGCCGGGCAGTCGCACGACATCGCGATCGTCGGCCTGGCGTCGCGGTTCCCGGGCACCGGGCACACGCCGCAGGAGATGTGGAAGCTGCTGATCGAGGGCCGCGACGCGGTCACCGAGCTTCCCGAGGGTCGCTGGGCGGAGTTCACCGCCGACCCGTACGTCGCGGCCGCCGTCGAGAAGGCCGCCACCAAGGGTGGTTACCTCGACGACGTGCAGGGCTTCGACGCCGAGTTCTTCGCGATGTCGCCGCTCGAGGTCCAGAACGTGGACCCGCAGCAGCGTCTGGCGCTGGAGCTGACGTGGGAGGCGCTCGAGCACGCGCACATTCCGGCGAGCGCGCTCAAGGGCCGCGAGGTCGGTGTGTTCCTCGGCTCGTCGGCCAACGACTACCAGCTGCTCGCGGTGAGCGATCCGGCGTCGGCGCACCCGTACGCGCTGACCGGTACGTCGACGGCGATCGTCGCGAACCGCGTCTCGTACTTCTACGACTTCCGTGGACCGTCGATCGCGCTCGACACGGCGTGCTCGTCTTCGCTGGTCGCGGTGCACCAGGCGGTGCGCAGCCTCCGCTCGGGCGAGTCCGAGATCGCGCTGGCCGGCGGTGTGAACATGCTGCTCGCGCCGCCCGCGACCCTCGGCTTCGACGAGGGCGGTGTCCTCACCGAGGACGGCAAGATCAAGGCCTTCTCGTCCGACGCGAGCGGCATCGTCCGCGCCGAGGGCGGCGGCCTCGTCGTACTCAAGCGTCTCGAGGACGCCGAGCGTGACGGCGACACGATCCTCGCGGTCGTCGCCGGATCCGCCGTCAACCAGGACGGCCGCTCCAACGGCCTCCTCGCGCCCAACCCGGACGCGCAGGCCGACTGCCTGCGCCACGCCTACCGCGACGCGGGCATCGCACCGTCCGGCGTCGACTACATCGAGGCGCACGGCACCGGCACGATCCTCGGCGACCCGATCGAGGCGGACGCGCTCGGACGCGTCGTCGGCCGCGGCCGTGACGACGACAAGCCGGCGCTCCTCGGCTCGGCCAAGACGAACTTCGGTCACCTCGAGGCCGCCGCGGGCGCCGCGGGCCTGATCAAGGTCGTGCTGGCGATGCAGGAGGACGTCATCCCGGCGTCGCTCAACTACGCGGGCCCCAACCCGTACATCCAGTTCGACAAGGCGCACCTGCAGGTCGTCCCGGAGGCGACGGCGTGGCCGCGCTACACCGGGCAGGCTGTCGCGGGCGTGTCCGGCTTCGGCTTCGGTGGCACCAACGCGCACGTCGTGGTCCGTGAGTACACGGGCCCCGCGAAGGTCGACGAGGTCGTCGCGGAGCCGGTCGATCTCGACAACGAGAACACCACCATCGAGGCCGAGGCCGAGCGGATGCTCGCCGAGGCCGCGGAGTCGGTCGGGCTCGACGCGGCGTCGGACGCCGTCGAGGTCGCGGAGACCGCGGTCCTGCTGGCCGTGTCCGCGTCGATGCCGTCGCGCCGCCGTCGCGCGGCCGAGGACCTCGCCAACTGGCTCGAGACCGAGGAGGGCAGCCGGACGCCGCTCGCCGACGTCGCGCGCACCCTCGCCAAGCGCAACCACGGCCGCTCCCGCGCCGTCGTGATCGCCACGAACCGCGCCGAGGCCGTCACCGGCCTGCTCGCCGTCGCCGCCGGCAAGCCCGCCCCGGGTGTGCTGACCGCGGACGCGCCCGCCGCGAAGGGGCCGGTCTGGGTGTTCTCGGGCTACGGCTCGCAGCACCGCAAGATGGCGAAGCAGCTGTACATCGAGAACTCGGTGTTCCGCGCGGCCGTCGACGAGGTCGACGCGCTGATCGAGGACGAGGCCGGCTACTCCATGAAGGAGAAGTTCCTCGACGACTCGCTCGACTACGACGTCGAGACGTCGCAGGTCGGCATCTTCACCATCCAGGTCGCGCTCGCCAAGACCCTGCGCCACCACGGCGCCGAGCCCGCCGCGCTGGTCGGGCACTCGATGGGTGAGGCCGCCGCCGCGTACGTCTCGGGTGGACTGTCGCTCGAGGACGCCGTCCGCGTCATCTGCTCGCGATCGCGCCTGATGGGCGAAGCGGAGGGCATGCTCGAGGGCGACGACATCCGCCTCATGGCGCTCGTCGAGTACAGCGCCGAGGAGATCGAGAGTGTCCTGCCGGACTTCCCGAACCTCGAGGTGTGCGTCTACGCGGCCCCCACCCACACCGTCATCGGTGGGCCCGAGCCCGAGGTGAACGCGATCGTCGCGCGCGCCGAGGCCGAGGAGAAGCTGGCCCGCGTCCTGCAGACCAAGGGCGCGAGCCACACGTCGCAGGTCGATCCGCTGCTCGGTGAGCTGGCGGCCGAACTGGCCGGCATCGAGCCGTACACGCTGAAGGTCGGGCAGTACTCGTCCGTCGATCAGGACGCGTTCTATCCGGCGGGCCACGCCGCGATCCACCCGGTCGAGTACTGGACCAAGGGTCTGCGCCACAGCGTCTACTTCACCAACGCCGTCAAGGCCGCGGTCGACGCCGGACACACCACGTTCGTCGAGCTGGCGCCGAACCCGGTGACGCTGATGTCGGTCGCCGCGACCGCATGGGCGGCGGGAATCGCCGACACGCAGCTGATCCAGACGCTCAAGCGCAAGGAGGACGAGCCGCTCGGCGTGCTCACCGCCCTCGCGCACCTGTACGTCCACGGGCATGCCGTCGACCTGCCGTCGCTGCTGCCGTCCGGCGCCTTCGCCGACCTGCCGCGGACCGCGTTCCTGCGCAAGCGGCACTGGATCGACGCGCGGGTGTCGTCGGCGGGCAACACCCGGGCTCCGGGTGCGCACGTCGCGCTGCCCGACGGCCGGCACGCGTGGGAGGTGCAGGCGTCCGCCGTCACCGACCTCGGTGCACTCGTCACCGCTGCCGCGTCGCAGCTGTTCACGGATGTCGCGCTGACCGGCGCCGTCGCGCACGGCGACGTGCCGTCCGCCGGGACGCTGACCACGACGCTCGTCCCGCACCTCGGTGGTGCGTCGGTGCAGGTGCACGGCAAGTCCGCCACCGGGTTCGCGCTCGTGTACGACGCCGTCGTGTCGTCCGGTGAGGCGCTGCCCGAGCCGGTGGCCGCCGCCGTCGCCGCGAAGCCCGCGGTGTCGGACGAGGTTTCGACCGAATCCGCGGAGACCTTCGGGGACCGGTGGGATCCGGAGAGCTCGCAGTCGCTCGACGATCGGCTGACGATCATCGTCGCCGAGTCGATGGGGTACGCGCCGGAGGATCTGCCGGGCGAGATCCCACTGATCGAGCTGGGTCTGGATTCGCTGATGGCGGTCCGGATCAAGAACCGCGTGGAGTACGAGTTCGACATCCCGCAGCTGCAGCTGGCCGCGGTGAAGGATGCGAGCCTGCACGACGTCGCGAAGTACTTGCGCTACGCGGTGGAGAACCGCGAGGAGGTCGCGGCCATGGCCGCGCAGCAGCAGGCGGACAAGGACGCCGGCGAGACGGTCGAGGCCGTCGCGGCGCCGGCCGCCGCGCCGGTGGAGGAGGACCCGGCCCGGTCCGGCGAGGTCGACGTGCCGCCGCGTGACGCGGCCGAGCGTCTGACGTTCGCGTCGTGGGCCGTGGTGACCGGCAAGTCGGCCCCGGGCATCTTCGGCACGCTGCCGATCCTGGACGACGAGAACGCGGAGAAACTGGCGGCGCGTCTGACCGAGCGGTCCGGCGGCGAGATCACCGTCGACGACGTCCTCGACGCGGAGACGATCGAGCAGCTCGCCGAGACGGTGCGTCAGCATCTCGAGGACGGTCTGAAGATCGACGGGCTGGTCCGGACGCTGCGTCCGCGGACCGACGGTTCGAACGCGGTGCCGGTGTTCGTGTTCCATCCGGCGGGTGGGTCGACGGTGGCCTACGAGCCGCTGCTCAAGCGTCTGCCGCCGCACACGCCGATGTTCGGTCTCGAGCGGGTCGAGGGCCCGATCGACGAGCGTGCCGCCGCGTACGTCCCGCTGCTGCGCGAGATCCAGGGCGACGGCCCGTACGTGCTGGCCGGGTGGTCGCTCGGCGGCGTGCTCGCCTACGCGGTGGCCCGCCAGTTGCGCGAGCAGGGCGCCGACGTCCGCGTCGTCGGCCTGATCGACACCGTCATGGCCGGTGAGAAGGTCGAGGACACCCCGGACGAGATCCGGGCCCGCTGGCAGCGGTACGCGAAGTTCGCGAAGAAGACGTACGGTGTCGATGCACCCCTGCCGTTCGATCGGCTCGCCGAGGCGGGCAGCGACGAGGAGCAGATCGGGATCCTGATGGACCTGCTCAAGCTCAGCGGCGCGAAGATCCCCGGCGGCATCATCGAGCACCAGCGGACGTCGTGGCTCGACAACCGCGCCATCCAGACAGCGGATCCGCAGCAGTACGACGGCGACGTCGTGCTGTACATGGCGGACAGCTACCACGAGGACGCGATCAACCTCGAGCCCTCGTTCGGGACTCGTCAGCCCGACGGCGGCTGGGGTGACGTGGCGAAGAACCTGGAGGTCGTCTACATCGGTGGTGACCACATCCAGATCGTCGACGAGCCCTATATCTCCAAGGTCGGCGCGGACCTGTCGAACAAGCTGGCCGAGATCGAGAAGCGGAGCAACTGAGTGAGCACCACCACCGCAGAAAAGCTTGCGGAACTGCACGAAAAGCTCGAGCTGTCGAAGGCCCCGGGTAACCCCAAGGCGATTCAGAAGCGCAAGGACAAGGGCCTGCCGACGCCGCGTGAGCGGATCGACATGCTGCTCGACCCGGGCACGTTCGTCGAGATGGGGCAGCTGGCGCGGCAGCCCGGTGAGGCGTCCAACCCGTACGGCGACGGCGTCGTCACCGGCCACGGCCTGGTCGACGGGCGTCCGGTCGCGGTGTTCGCGCACGACCAGACGGTCTTCGGCGGCGCGGCCGGCGAGATCTTCGGTCGCAAGGTCGCCGCCGTCAACGACTTCGCCATCAAGATCGGCTGCCCGGTCGTCGGCATCAACGAATCCGCCGGCGCCCGCATCCAGGACGCCGTGACCTCGCTCGCGTGGTACGCCGAGATGGGCCGACGCCAGGAGCCGCTGTCGGGCATGTGCCCGCAGATCTCGATCATCCTCGGCAAGTGCGCCGGCGGCGCCGTGTACGCGCCGATCAACACCGACATCGTGATCGCGACCGAAGAGTCGTACATGTTCGTCACCGGCCCGGACGTCATCAAGTCCGTCACCGGCGAGGACGTGAGCCTCGACGAGCTGGGTGGTGCCCGGCACCAGGCCGAGTACGGCAACATCCACCACGTCGCGGCCGACGAGAAGGCGGCGTTCGAGTACGCGCGCCAGTACCTCAGCTACATGCCGTCGAGCTGCACCGAGAAGCCTCCGATCATCAACCCCGGCCTCGAACCGGAGATCACCGAGGACGACCGGTCGCTCGACGCGTTCATGCCCGATGCCGACAACGCCGGCTACGACATGCACGACATCCTCATCAACATCTTCGACGACGGTGAGTTCCTCGAGGTTCGGGGCCAGTCCGCGCAGAACCTCATCACCGGCTTCGCGCGTGTCGACGGCCGCCCGGTCGGCGTGGTCGCGAACCAGCCGATGCAGCTGTCGGGTGCGCTCGACGCCGCGGCGTCCGACAAGGGCGCGCACTTCGTGCGGGTGTGCAACGCGTACGACATTCCGCTGGTGTTCGTCGTCGACACTCCCGGCTTCCTGGTCGGTGTGGAGCAGGAGAAGGTCGGCGTCATCAAGCGCGGCGGGCGTTTCCTGTTCGCGTACGTCGAGGCGACCGTGCCGAAGGTCACCGTCGTGGTGCGCAAGGCGTACGGCGGCGCGTACGCGGTGATGGGCTCCAAGCAGCTCGGCGCCGACGTCAACCTCGCCTGGCCCACCGCCCGCATCGCGGTCATGGGTGCCGAGGGTGCGGTGAACCTCATCGGCCGCAAGCAGATCGAGGCCGCCGGCGACAACGCCCCCGCCGTCCGTGCGCAGCTCATCAACTTCTACAACGAGCACGTCGCGACGCCGTACATCGCGGCTGAGCGCGGCTACATCGACGCCGTCATCGAGCCGTCGACCACCCGCCTCGAGATCCGCAAGGCGCTCACCCTGCTCCGTGACAAGAAGGTCTTCAAGAACCCGCGCAAGCATCATCTGCTTCCGTTCTGACCCCCGCGTCTCCAAGCTGAAGGGACCCTTTGTGCGTTCGCAGCGCATGAACGGTCCCTTCAGCTGTTCAGTGGGCCGTCTTCGGCCGCATACGTAGC
>Ga0256908_1000510_pt1 | contig 14935 bp, 12 predicted proteins | sample MC6MC0761MT_FD_186331 | JGI IMG/M metagenome (GOLD analysis project Ga0256908, IMG submission 186331) | Metatranscriptome of enriched soil aggregate microbial communities from Iowa State University, Ames, United States - MC6-MC0761-MT... | ecosystem: Environmental > Terrestrial > Soil >... | reverse complement strand
GGAGTTCGGTGCTAGATGCGAATTCCGCCCCGAAACATGTTCTGCCAAAGACCGTTGGTCACCGAAATCAGCAATGAGATCGGTTGAAGGTCCGGGATTGCCCGGCGGCCCACGCAGGAGGACGAGGTGGGGGATGTTTGTCTGCGCCCGGCCCCGGCCGGATGGATGGATCTCCTCGTGTACGCCCCGTGTGCCCTGCACCGGGGCGTTTTGCATGTCACGGCCCGAAGTGGAACAACGACTGTCACGAGAGGAGGCGAAGTATGGCAAAGCCTGAGAAGGTTTCTGCAGTTGCAGAGATCACCGAGCAGTTCAAGGACTCGTCCGCCGCCGTGATCACGGAATACCGTGGTCTGTCGGTCACGAGTCTGACGCAGCTGCGACGCGCTCTCGGAGAAGGTGCCACCTACTCCGTCGCCAAGAACACCCTGGTCAAGCGTGCCGCCGCTGAGGCGGGCGTCGAGGGACTTGACGACCTGTTCGTCGGACCGACCGCCATTGCATTCATCAAGGGCGAGCCGGTCGACGCTGCCAAGGCCATCAAGGCCTTCGCTAAGGACAACAAGGCACTCGTCATCAAGGGCGGGTACATGGACGGCGCTGCGCTGTCCGTGGATCAGGTCAACCAGATCGCGGACCTCGAGTCCCGCGAGATCCTGTTGGCCAAGCTCGCCGGCGCGATGAAGGGCAACTTGGCAAAGGCCGCCGGCCTGTTCAATGCTCCCGCTTCGCAGGTGGCCCGTCTGGCCGCCGCGCTGCAGGAGAAGAAGGCTGCGGAGGGTGGGGCCGCCGAGGCTCCCGCCGACGCCGCTGCCGAATAGCTGATCCGCACCTGCGCATCACAACCATCACCACCTGTCCGGTCGCGGATCAGCGACACAGGACTTAAGAGGAAGGACGCCACCATGGCGAAGCTCACCACCGAAGAGTTGCTGGACCAGTTCAAGGAGCTCACCCTGCTCGAGCTCTCGGAGTTCGTGAAGGCGTTCGAGGAGACCTTCGAGGTCACCGCTGCTGCTCCGGTCGCCGTCGCTGCTGCGGGCGCCCCGGCTGCCGCTGCCGACGCTGCCGAGGAGCAGGACGAGTTCGACGTCATCCTCGAGTCGGCCGGCGACAAGAAGATCCAGGTCATCAAGGTCGTCCGTGAGGTCGTCTCCGGCCTGGGCCTGAAGGAAGCCAAGGACCTCGTCGAGGGTGCTCCGAAGCCGATCCTGGAGAAGGTTGCCAAGGACGCGGCCGACGCCGCCAAGGAGAAGCTCGAGGCTGCCGGCGCGAAGATCACCGTCAAGTAAGACGAGTATTCGCGCTGCTTCCTGACGAAGCATCGAGAAAGAGGACCGTTCCCGTTGGGGGCGGTCCTCTTTCGCGGTCCCGGGCCGTTTCGAGGAATCGTCATCACAGGGTTGTAATCCTTACTTACTCGTGAGTAGGATTTGGTGTCACGGATAACACTTCGATGCGATAGAGTGACGCAACCCACAGTGGATCGCGCGGTGGGGGGACGTTCCTTACGCAGGAGGTAATGGTGGGAGTCGAGGTAGCAGTCGAAGGGCTCACAAAGTCTTTCGGCTCTCAGAAGATCTGGCAGGACGTGTCTCTCACGTTGCCTGCCGGAGAGGTGAGCGCACTGCTCGGGCCGTCGGGCACGGGTAAGTCCGTCTTCCTGAAGTCGCTGATCGGTCTGTTGCGCCCGGAAGAGGGCTCGATCGTCATCGACGGCACCGACATCCTCCAGTGCTCCTCGCGTGAGCTGTACGAGATCCGCAAGCTGTTCGGCGTGCTGTTCCAGGACGGCGCGCTGTTCGGGTCCATGAACCTGTACGACAACGTGGCCTTCCCGCTTCGCGAGCACACCAAGAAGTCCGAGTCCGAGATCCGCAAGATCGTCATGGAGAAGCTCGAGCTCAACGGACTCGTCGGGGCCGAGGGCAAGCTGCCCGGCGAGATCTCGGGCGGAATGCGCAAGCGTGCCGGGCTCGCCCGTGCGCTCGTCCTCGACCCGCAGATCATCCTCGTCGACGAGCCCGACTCGGGTCTCGACCCGGTCCGCACCACGTACCTCAGCCAGCTGCTGATCGACATCAACGCGCAGATCGATGCGACGATCCTGATCGTGACGCACAACATCAACCTCGCGCGCACCGTGCCCGACAACCTCGGGATGCTGTTCCGGAAGCAGCTCGTGATGTTCGGGCCCCGCGAGGTGCTGCTCACCAGTGACGAGCCGGTCGTGCACCAGTTCCTGAACGGCAGCAAGATCGGTCCGATCGGCATGTCGGAGGAGAAGGACGAGGTGCAGATGGCGCAGGAGCAGGCCCTCGTCGACGCCGGTCACCATCACGGTGGCACCGACGATGTGTACGGCGTGGTTCCGCAGATGCAGGCCACCCCCGGTCTGCCGGTCCGCCAGGCGGTGGCGCGGCGTCAGGCCCGCGTGCGTGAGATCCTCCATACCCTGCCGGTCGAGGCACAGCAGGGCATCCTTGCGAGCATGAACGACGATGCTGCGACGCAGGTTATCCCGGTTTACGACGACGGCGGCTTCGAGCAGTCCTCGTTCGAGCGCGGGTAGGGGACCTGCGTATGGGGGGCACGAGAGCGTCGCTGATGAAGCCGGTCAACGGAGCGCTGACGCAGGCCGGCAACATCGTCCAGTTGTTCGTCGACGTGGTTCGCAACACGTTCAAGCGGCCGTTCCAGTTCAAGGAGTTCATCGAACAGGCGTGGTTCATCGCGAGTGTGACGATCCTGCCGACCGCGCTCGTCGCGATTCCGTTCGGTGCGGTCGTGTCACTGCAGACCGGTTCGCTGATCAAACAGTTGGGCGCGGAGTCGTTCACGGGTGCCGCGAGTGTGCTCGCCGTGATCCAGCAGGGCAGTCCCATCGTGACAGCCCTGCTGATCGCGGGCGCCGCCGGTTCTGCGGTCACCGCCGATCTCGGTTCGCGGACCATCCGCGAGGAGATCGACGCGATGGAAGTTCTCGGGATCAATCCGGTGCAGCGGCTCGTCGTGCCCCGCGTGCTCGCCATGGTGCTGGTCGCGGTGCTCCTCAACGGACTCGTGTCCGTCGTCGGTATCGCCGGCGGCTACTTCTTCAACGTCATCCTCCAGGGCGGCACTCCCGGTGCCTACCTCGCGTCGTTCTCCGCGCTGGCCCAGCTGCCGGATCTCTACATCGCCGAGGTCAAGGCCGCGATCTTCGGCGTCATCGCCGGTGTGATCGCCGCATACAAGGGGCTGACTCCCAAGGGCGGGCCGAAGGGTGTCGGCGAGGCCGTGAACCAGGCCGTGGTCATCACGTTCCTGGTCCTCTTCTTCGCCAACCTGATCCTGACCATGGTGTATCTCCAGATCGTTCCGGCGAAGGGGGCGTAACCCGATGACGATCGCCAGGGGGCGGGGCGACTATGCCCTGATGCGTGCGCGCCGATGGGCCCGCAAACCGCTCGACGTGCTCGACAATGCCGGCGAGCAGATGTCGTTCTACTCGCGCGCCATCGCGTGGACGCCGCGCACGCTCCGCCGCTACCGCAAGGAGATGCTGCGGCTGCTCGCGGAGGTCACCTTCGGTAGCGGCGCCCTCGCAGTCATCGGCGGCACCATCGGCGTCATCGTGATGATGTCCGGCTTCACCGGTGTCGTGGTCGGCCTCCAGGGCTTCGCGGCGCTCGATCAGCTGGGCAGCTCGGTCCTCACCGGCTTCCTGTCGGCGTACGTCAACACCCGCGAGATCGCACCGATCGTCGCCGCGCTGGCGCTCTCGGCCACGGTCGGTTGTGGCTTCACGGCCCAGCTCGGCGCGATGCGGATCTCCGAGGAGATCGACGCGCTCGAGGTCATGGCTGTGCCCAGCGTGCCGTTCCTCGTCACGACCCGCATGATTGCCGGGTTCGTGGCGGTGATTCCGCTCTACATCGTGGGTCTGCTCGCCGCGTACCTCGCCTCCCGCGTCGTGTCGACGGTGTTCAACGGTCAGTCGTCGGGCTCGTACGACCACTACTTCAACCTGTTCCTGCCGCCCGAGGACGTCTTGTGGTCCTTCGGCAAGGTGCTGGTCTTCGCGTTCGTGCTGATCCTCATCCACTGCTACTACGGTTTCCACGCGCGCGGCGGCCCGGCCGGAGTCGGTGTCGCGGTCGGCCACGCGGTGCGCACCGCCATCGTCACCATCGCCGTGCTCGACTTCTTCCTGAGCCTCGCGATCTGGGGTACCACGACCACGGTGCGGGTGGCCGGATGATCGAGTCGACGTCGAAGCTTCGTCGCAGGGTGCTGGGGGTCGCGTTCTTCCTGGTCCTCGCCCTGTTCCTGGGCGGAACCATCGCGAGCTACAACAAGACGTTCAAGCATGTGGTCAAGGTCGACCTGGTCACCGACACGGTCGGCAATGCGCTGCCGCGCAACGCCGACGTCAAGGTGCGCGGTCTGATCGTCGGTGAGGTGCGCGAGGCGTCGACCTCGAACGGCAAGGTCACCTCCGTCATGGCGATCGAACCCGACAAGGCCGATCTGATCCCGTCCAACACCACCGCTCGGCTGCTGCCGAAGACGCTGTTCGGCGAGCGATACGTCGACCTGGTGATCCCGGAGAACCCGAGCCCCAACCCGATCGAGGCCGGCGGGACGATCTACCAGGACGAGAGCGGCAATGCGATCGAGCTCGGGAAGATGCTCGACGGCCTGCTGCCGCTGCTGCAGGCGATCCCGCCGGAGAGTCTCGCGTCGACGCTCGGTGCGCTGTCGCAGGCCCTCGACGGTCGCGGCGAGCAGCTCGGTGTGACGCTCGACCAGCTCGACACGATCTTCGCCGGCGTCAACACACGGATGCCCGACCTGCAGGCGGGGCTCCAGAGCTTCGCGACCTTCACCCAGACCTACTCGGACGCGGCGCCGGAGCTGGTGAACGCGCTCGACAGCCTGCGGACCACCAACGCGACGATCGTGCAGGAGCGTCCGTCCATCGACGCTCTCATCACGTCGGTCACGTCGACGAGCTCGAGCACTGCCGACCTGCTGACGACCAACCGGGAGTCGCTGATCTCCATCGCTGCCGATTCGCGGGAGGCGCTCGAAATCCTCGCACGCTTCTCCGGGACGTTCGGGTGCACGTTCGCCAACTTCGCCGACGTGATGGCGCGCTCCGGTGCGATCACGGGTGAGAACTCACCGAATCCGGGTGCGCGCGCCACGATCGAACTGGTCAATCCGCGCGGGCGGTACCTGCCCAACCAGGACGAGCCGCGACTGATCGACACCCGCGGGCCCCGCTGCTACGAACCGCCGCCGCTGGGCACCGACATCGGCCAGTACCCGGGCGGATCGATCCACGACGGTTCCTACCAGGTGCCGACGCGCAACGCGGGTGACCAGGACATTCCCGATCTTCCCGCCCCGCAGTACTCGGTGACGCCGGCGTCCACGGCGACGTTCGTGGGTTCGCCGCTCGAACGCGAGACCCTCGCCGTGGTGTACGGCGAGGCGACCGGGATCGCGCCTGATGACGTGCCCGGTTGGACGACCATGATCGGCGCGCCCGCGCTCCGTGGAAAAGAGGTGAGCGTCAAGTGAGGCGACAGTTGCGAGGGGTGGCTGCGCCGCTCACCAAACTGGTGATCTTCGCGCTCGTGACGATCCTCGCCACGGGAGCGCTCGCGCTCACGATCGCGAATTCGGGAGCCACGGGCGGCACCAAGTTCAGCGCCCGGTTCACCGACGTGACGTCGCTCAACAAGGGCGACGAGATCCGCATCGCGGGTGTGCGCGTCGGCCAGGTGACGAAGATCGAGATCGTCGACGACCGTGAAGCCCAGGTGGAGTTCGCGATCAGCGATCGCGACTGGCTGCCGGCGAGCACGACCGCGACCATCCGCTTCCGCAATCTGGTGGGCCAGCGGTACATCGCGCTCGAACAGGGGACCGGGCAGCAGGGCTACAAGATGAACGCGGGGGAGACCATCCCGCTGGACCGCACCAAGCCCGCGGTCAACCTCACGACCCTGTTCAACGGGTTCCGGCCGCTGTTCCAGACCCTCAGCGCCGACGACGTGAACAAGCTGTCGTACCAGATCATCCAGGTGTTCCAGGGGGAGGGCGGCACCATCGAGGAACTTGTGGCGAACACTGCCTCACTGACCAACACGATCGCCGACAAGGACAGGGTGATCGGCGATCTGATCACCAATCTCAACCGTGTCCTCGAGACGGTCAACAAGCGGGACGAGCAGGTCGATCAGTTGATCGTGAACACCGAACGGCTCGTCAGCGGGCTGTCGGCAGATCGCGGCGTGATCGGTCAGTCGGTGCAGTCGCTGTCCGACCTGACCAGCGCCACCGCGGATCTGCTGGTTCCGACGAGGCCCTCGATCCAGGGCTCGATCGCCGGCCTCAACACCGTCGCCGGGCACATCAACGAGCGGTCCGCCGACGTCAACCAGGTTCTGGCGAATCTGCCCGTGAAGATGGAGAAGCTGGGCCGCGCCGGCAGCTACGGCTCGTGGTTCCAGTTCTACCTGTGCGGCATCGACGTCGTCGCCGGTCCGGGTACCGCGCCGCAGCTCAACCTGCCCACCAACCTCCCCACGATCAACCAGCCGATCTACACCAACGCGGCGCCCCGCTGCTACGCGGACGGTGAGCAGCCATGACCAAGAGGCGCAATCCCGCGGTGACCGGTGCCCTGGGCATCGTCGTCATCCTGCTCGCGACCATGTCGGCGTTCTTCCTCGACAGCCTCCCGATCATCGGTGCGGGCAACCGCTACTCCGCGGAGTTCACGGAGGCCGCCGGTCTCAAGCCCGGCAACGAGGTGCGCGTCGCAGGCGTCAAGGTCGGCAAGGTGTCGGGCGTCGATCTGGACGGCGACCGCGTGCTGGTCACGTTCCAGACCAAGGACGCGTGGATCGGCGACCAGACGACGGCGTCGATCCAGATCAAGACGATCCTCGGCCAGAAGTATCTCGCCCTCGATCCGCGCGGTACCGAGGTCCTCGACCCGGGCACCCGGATTCCGCTCGAACGGACGACGTCGCCGTACGACGTCATCGACGCCTTCAGCGATGCGGCCACGACCCTCGAGGACATCGACACCACACAGCTGGCGTCGAGCTTCGAGGTGCTGTCGCAGTCCTTCGCCGGCACGCCGGACGAGATCCGCGGCTCGCTCGACGGTGTCGCGCGACTGTCGGAGACGGTGGCCAAGCGCGACCAGGAGCTGAAGAAGCTGTTCGAGGCGACGAAGCAGACGTCCCAGATCCTCGCCGACCGCAACGATCAGTTCCAGAAGATCCTCGCGAACGGTGGCACCCTGCTGGCCGAGCTCAACACGAGGCAGCAGGCGATCGGGCAACTGCTCACCAGCACGCAGACCCTGTCCCGTGAGCTCACGGGACTGGTCGCGGACAACGAAGCGCAGATCACGCCGGCGCTGACGCAGTTGCAGGGCGTCGTAGACATCCTCAACGCCAATCAGCAGAACGTCAGCAAGGCTCTCGAGCTCGCCGCGCCGTTCTATCGGATCTACGCCAACGTGCTCGGCAACGGCCGCTGGTTCGACTCGGTCGTGACCAACCTGACCCCGCCCGGGCTGCCGGATATCCCCGGATATCGCGAGCCGCTGCGCACCTTGGAGGGGAACTGACATGAGCGAGGCACAGGCAGGTACCCGCAAGTGGATTCCGGTGGCTCTGATCGCTGCCGTCGCAGTCGTGGCTGTCGGAGTGCTGTGGTGGCTGTTCCAGAACGCCGGAACGACCAAGATCACCGCCTACTTCGACAAGTCGGTCGGCATCTACGAGGGCTCCGACGTCAGGGTGCTCGGCGTCAAGGTCGGCACCGTGAACTCGGTGGTGCCGCAGGGCGACCAGGTGCAGGTCACGATGACCGTGGACCGCGGCGTCGACATCCCGGCGGACGCGAAGGCGGCGCAGGTCACGCCCTCGGTGGTCTCCGACCGGTACATCCAGCTCACCCCCGTCTACTCGGGCGGCGAGAAGATGGCGAGTGACGCGACCATCCCGAGGGAGCGCACCGCGACGCCCGTCGAGGTCGACCAGCTCTACGCGAGCGTGACGGAGCTGTCCGAAGCACTCGGCCCCAACGGCGCCAACAAGGACGGTGCGCTGTCGAATCTCGTCGACACCGCGGCCGCCAACCTGGACGGCAACGGCGATGCGCTGGGCAACACGTTCACGCAACTGTCGGCGGCGGCGCGGACGCTCTCCGACTCCCGGGCCGACATCTTCGACACCGTCAAGAACCTGCAGGTGTTCGTCAGCGCTCTCGCGGCGAACGACACCCAGGTGCGCGAGTTCAACACGCAGCTGGCGGACTTCAGCGGGTACCTGGCGGGGGAGAAGGAGAACCTGGGACTCGCGCTCAATCAGCTCTCGCTCGCCCTCGGCGACGTGGCGCGGTTCGTCGAGAACAACAGGGAACTGCTCCAGGGCAACATCGAGAGCCTCACCACGGTCACCCAGACCGTCTCCGATCAGCGGGACTCGCTCGCCGAGGCGCTCGTGACGATCCCGCTCGCGATCAGCAATCTCGTCAACACCCACGACGCCGAATCGGGCACGCTCCAGATGCGCGTCGATCTGCCCGATCTCCAGGATCCCTTCGGGTTGGGTTGCAAGCTCATCGACATCGCCAAGCTCAAGCCGGGCGATCCGGAGTTCGAGGCCCTGGGGCGGCAGATGAAGCCGCTGATCGACAACTGCAAGATCGTCACCGACCAGTTGACGGCCGGTGTGAAGACTCCGACGCTCAATCTGCCGCTCGGGATCCTCAGCGGCGACAACCTGCAGCGCGGTGCCGTGCCCGGGACGGTCCCCGGAACCCCGTCGCCGCGGCTCGGTGGCGACACGCAACTGCAGGGGGGCACGCCGTGAAGCATCTTCGGAAAACGGCCGCAGCCGCGGCAGGCGCGTGCGTCGTCGCGTTGACCGTCAGCGCGTGCGGTTCGGACGGCATCTACTCGATTCCACTGCCCGGCGGCGCCGACATCGGCAGCGATCCGATGCACGTCAAGATCGAGTTCGACGACGTCCTGGACCTGGTGCCGCAGTCGACGGTCAAAGTCGACGGTGTGCCGGTCGGCCGCGTCGAGAACATCTCGGTGGCCGACGACGGTTGGACCGCGCAGGTGGAGACACTGGTCAACCGGTCGGTGGATCTGCCGGCCAACGCGGTCGCCGAGGTCCAGCAGTCGAACCTGCTCGGTGAGAAGTTCATCGCGATCTCGGCCCCGCCGCAGAACGCGTCGACGGCCCGGTTGGCGAGCGGCGCCACCATTCCGGTGGACCGCACCCGGCACGCCACCGACATCGAACAGGTGCTGGGCGCGTTGTCGCTGCTGCTCAACGGTGGCGGCGTGGCTCAGTTGCAGCCGATCGTGTCCGAGCTGGAGATGGCACTCGACGGCCGCGAGACGAAGGTTCGTGGTTTGCTCGAACAGGCGAACACCCTGATCGCCGGTCTCGAGGAGCAGCGTGACTCGATCACCCGGGCCCTCGACGGCCTCGACACGCTGAGCGGTCGGGTGGCGGACCAGACGGGCAAGCTCGAGAAGATCCTCGACGAATTGCCCGAGGGCGTGGCGATCCTGTCCGAGCAGCGTCCGCAGTTGGTGCAGATGCTCGGCCAGGTCGATCGGCTCGGTCAGGTCGGGTCGGACGTCATCAACCGCTCCAAGGACGATCTGATCGCGGACCTGCGTGCGCTGCGCCCGACGCTGCAGGAACTCGGTGTGGCGACACCCGACATCATCACGTCCCTGCCGTTGGTGCCGACGTTCCCGTTCCCGGACTCGATCATCCCGTCGATCCACGGTGGCCAGGCGAACGTGTTCTTGTCGATCGACCTCCAGATCGGCGACACCCTGTCGAACCTGGGCGTGGGCAAGCCGGACCCGGTGTACTACCCGCCGAAGTACGGTCCGCCGGTTCCGGTGAATCCCGACAACCCGTACTACAACGGCAACGGTCCGCGGCCGGGCTGGCCGACGGTGTCGATCCTGCCGATCCCTCCGATCGTGCCCAATCCGGTCCCGGAGCCGGGAACCGCGCCGGTGTCGGCGCCGTCGAATGCTCCGGTCAACCCGTTCGATGCGGTCCTGAAGCAGCTGGGGGTGGGTGAGTAATGGTCTCGCGTCTGGCCAAGTGGCAGTTGGTGGCGTTCATCGTCGTGGCGGTGCTCGGTATCGGGTACGTCGGCGCCAAGTACGTCCGGCTCGACACACTGCTGGGATTCGGCGAATACCAGGTCGATGCCAAGTTCGCGCACTCCGGTGGCATCTTCACCAACGCCGAGGTCACCTACCGCGGCGTTCCGGTCGGGCGGGTCGGCGACCTCACGCTGACCGAGGACGGCGTATCCGTGGCGCTCATGATCGACGACGGAGCTCCGCAGATTCCGGCGTCGGCGAAGGCCGTCGTGGCGAATCGTTCGGCGATCGGTGAGCAGTACGTCGATCTGCAGCCCGACACCGACCAGGGCCCGTTCCTCACCGACGGCTCGGTGATCCTCGAAAAGAACACGGCGACGCCGATTCCGGTCGAGGACCTGATCGGCAGCGTCGACCGGCTGGCCCGGTCGGTGCCCACGGACTCGCTGCACACAGCCGTCGTGGAACTCGGCAAGGCGTTCACTGGTAAGGGCGGGGACCTGCAGGTCCTCGTCGATTCGCTGGGCCGGTTCACCGAAACGGCGAACGAGGCGCTTCCCGAGACGCTGGCGTTGATCAGCGACGGCCGGACGGTGTTCGACACCCAGGCCGATCAGGCGGATGCGATCCGCACGTTCAGTGACGGGCTCGACCAGATCACCGCCCAGTTGAAGTCCAGCGATCCGGACGTTCGCCGGCTGATCGGCACCGGCAAGGACACCACGGACACGGTCGGCAAGCTCGTCGCCAACAGCGGTGACGCCCTCACGGCGAATCTCACCAACCTCACGACGACCCTGACGCGGATCTCGCCGACGTTCATCGCGCTGCAACCGTTCTTCCAGTTCCTGCCGGCGCTGTCCGCGGGCGCGTCGGCGGTCGCACCGGGCGACGGCACCATCCACTTCGGCCTGGTGCTCGAGACCAACAACCCGGTGCCGTGCACGCAGGGCTACGAGGGCACGCAGGAGATCCTCGCGCAGATGAAGGCCGAGAATCCGAACTTCGACGACACCGTGGACAACTTCCCGTTCAACGCGAACGCCCGGTGCACCGTCGAGCAGGGCAACCCGACGGGTGTGCGCAGCGCCGAGCGGATCGTCTACGCCGACCCGGAGACGCCGCAGCCGTGGGACAGCACGCCCAAGACCGACCCGGACAAGCTGAACCTCAACCCGATCGCCACCCAGATCGCGACCCTGATGGGCGTCGTGCCGGTCCGGTAGCCTTCGGCAAGCATTCGTTACCCGAGAGTAAGGTTGCCGTGTGACGGACACCACCAAGAACAACAACACGCTCGTCGCGGCCACGGTCGCGGTGTGTGTGCTCCTCGTCGGTGCGCTCGCGGCTGCGGTGTGGTTCGGCTACGGATGGGCGCACGCCGCGCTGTCGGAGAAACCGGCCGCCGATGCCCGCGAGTCGGCGCTCGCCGACGCCCGGCAGGCCGCGATCAATCTCAACTCGTTCGACGCCGCGAACCTCGACAAGTCGTTCGCCGACATCGAGTCGTCCATCACCGGTGGTCTGGTCGACGACCTGAACACGACGCGCGACCAGCTGGCTCAGCAGACTCGGCAGACGGGCGCGCGCAGTGAGTCCGAGGTGCTGGGAGCGTCGCTGACCTCGCTCAACACCGACGACGGGATCGCCGACGCGATCGTCGTGCTCGCCACCACGACGTCGTGGCCCAACGAGACGTCGCGCAAGGTGCGTGTCACGATGCGGCTGACGATGGAGGAGGGCGACGACGGCATCTGGCGGGCGTCCAAGTCCGTCAATCTCGGCAATGCGGCCGTGCTCGAGGAGTCGCCCGCGGCCCCCGCCCAGGACCCCGCGGCCCCCGCCCAGGACCCCGCGGCACCTGCGCCGGATCCCGCGGCGCCCGCTCCCGAGTCGGACGCCGGCGGACGGTAGCCGCCCCCAGTCTCATGCACATCCCGGGCGGTATCGATCGCACCGCCCGACGGAAGGAGTTCCGCGTCATGCCTCCCATTCGCCGCACCACCAAGCCTGCGTCGTCCGCTCGGCGCCCCAAGGTCGCCGGTACGGGCAGCGGGCGGCCGGGTAGCGACGTTCGACCGGCCACCGTCGACGCCGTCTCGGACGCCGACGGTCCGACGGCGGTCGGGGTGGCGCTCGTCGACGAGGCGCGCCCCACCGCGCCGATCTCGGCTCCGGGGGCCGAGGAGCCCGGCACCAGCGCCGGTGCGTCGCGATTCGGCGGCCCACGTGCGCGGCTCGTGGCGGTTCTCGGGGCGGTGGCGGTCGTGCTGGCCGTGTTCGCCGTGATCGCCGCGTTCAGGCCCGGTGCGGATGTCGCGAACACCGCGTACGTCGACGGCGGTGGCACCGCTGAGGTGACGGAGGCGGCGCGGTCCGCCCTGAACACGCTGTACACCTACAGCCCCGACACGATCGACGAGTATCCGGACCGGGCCCGCGGCGTGCTCACCGACACCATGCGCGGCGAGTTCGACAAGACGATCGATCCCACCGTGGCGGCGGTGAAGCAGGGCGGGACGGCCACGACCGTTCAGGTGACCGACGTCGGTGTGAAGGTTCTGGTCGGTGACCGGGCCGAACTGATCACGAACGTGACGGTCAGTGCGGAGTCCAACGGGGTCGCACAGGACAGTGCGTCGGGCCCGTTGATCGTTCGGATGGAAAAAGTGGGCGGCGTGTGGCTATTGTCTGATATCGCGGATCAGTAGTCCGGCCTCCACAGCCTCGGTCAGCGCCTGCTGTGGCCGGCGATTCGCACGCACCACCCGCGCGGACGGTCCGTGATCGAATCGCCGGGACTCAGGCTTGACGCGGCGATGATCTCGCGTCACTCTATCCGTGAACATTCACGCGTCTCACACGCGCGCAGCACCCTGACGGGTGTCCTTTCTGCTGCCCGACTCGACATCTATTGGGTTTGGGTGTACTTTTGGACGTTGCGCTGGCTGCCTCCTGTCCACCTCTCGACCTCACTGCGGCGAAGTGATTCGCTTCCTGCTCCTGTGGCGAGGCTTCGTTCGGGTTGTGACCAGCGAATTCGCCCCACATGAAGAAGCAGATACAGCGGCGGTCGCACCAGCAAGAGCGGCCCGCGTGAGGTGCTGGAAGGACGCATCTTGGCAGTCTCTAGCCAGACCAAGGCAGTTGCCGGAATCCCCGGAGCCCCCCGAAGGGTTTCGTTCGCGAAGATTCGCGAACCCCTCGAGGTCCCAGGGCTCCTCGATCTACAGACTGATTCGTTCGAGTGGTTGGTCGGCTCGCCGAGTTGGCGCGAGCGTGCGGCCGCACGCCGCGACGGAGCGGTAACGGGTGGTCTCGAAGAGATCCTGGCCGAGCTCTCGCCCATCGAGGACTTCTCCGGGTCGATGTCGCTGTCCTTCTCGGACCCGCGCTTCGACGAGGTGAAGGCCTCGGTCGACGAGTGCAAAGACAAGGACATGACCTACGCGGCGCCGTTGTTCGTCACCGCGGAGTTCATCAACAACAACACCGGTGAGATCAAGAGCCAGACGGTCTTCATGGGTGATTTCCCGATGATGACCGACAAGGGCACATTCATCATCAACGGCACCGAGCGTGTCGTCGTGTCGCAGCTGGTCCGTTCGCCGGGCGTGTACTTCGACGAGTCCATCGACAAGAGCACCGAGAAGACCCTGCACAGCGTCAAGGTCATCCCGGGCCGTGGCGCGTGGCTCGAGTTCGACGTCGACAAGCGCGACACCGTCGGTGTCCGCATCGACCGCAAGCGCCGCCAGCCGGTCACGACGCTGCTCAAGGCGCTCGGCATGACCGACGAGGAGATCCGCGAGCGGTTCGGTTTCTCGGAGATCATGATGGCCACCCTGGAGAAGGATCCGGCCAAGAACACCGACGAGGCCCTGCTCGACATCTACCGCAAGCTGCGTCCGGGCGAGCCGCCGACCAAGGAGAGCGCGCAGACGCTCTTGGAGAACCTGTTCTTCAAGGACAAGCGCTACGACCTCGCTCGCGTGGGCCGCTACAAGATCAACAAGAAGCTGGGTCTGAACACGGGCCTGCCGATCGAGGCGTCGACCCTCACCGAGGAAGACATCGTCGCGACGATCGAGTACCTCGTGCACCTGCACGCCGGTGACACCGTGATGACCGCTCCCGGCGGCGTCGAGGTGCCCGTCGAGGTCGACGACATCGACCACTTCGGCAACCGTCGTCTGCGCACGGTGGGCGAGCTCATCCAGAACCAGATCCGCGTGGGCCTGTCCCGCATGGAGCGTGTCGTCCGTGAGCGCATGACGACTCAGGACGTCGAGGCGATCACGCCGCAGACCCTGATCAACATCCGCCCGGTCGTCGCCGCGATCAAGGAGTTCTTCGGAACCTCCCAGCTGTCGCAGTTCATGGACCAGAACAACCCGCTGTCGGGTCTGACCCACAAGCGTCGCCTGTCGGCGCTGGGCCCCGGCGGTCTGTCTCGTGAGCGCGCGGGCCTCGAGGTCCGCGACGTCCACCCGTCGCACTACGGCCGTATGTGCCCGATCGAGACCCCCGAGGGTCCGAACATCGGTCTGATCGGCTCGCTCGCGACGTTCGGCCGGATCAACCCGTTCGGCTTCGTCGAGACCCCGTACCGGAAGGTCGAGAACGGCCGCGTCACGGACGAGGTGCACTACCTCACCGCCGACGACGAGGACCGTCACGTCATCGCGCAGGCCAACGCCCCGCTCAAGGCGAACGGCGTCTTCGAGGAGGACCGCGTCCTGGTCCGCGTCAAGGGCGGCGAGATCGAGTACG
>Ga0256908_1000508_pt1 | contig 14965 bp, 15 predicted proteins | sample MC6MC0761MT_FD_186331 | JGI IMG/M metagenome (GOLD analysis project Ga0256908, IMG submission 186331) | Metatranscriptome of enriched soil aggregate microbial communities from Iowa State University, Ames, United States - MC6-MC0761-MT... | ecosystem: Environmental > Terrestrial > Soil >... | reverse complement strand
TATCAATTGCAGTTTTAATATTTTGTGGAGAAATAAATTCCGTCAAATCAAAAAACGGTTGGTAGCGGATGTTTTTAAACTGGTTGTATGTTTCAGGGTTCCAAGGCATGGTATACGATTTTATTCTGTGTAATTATTTAACAATTTGGTTGGTGCACAGCCATACTGCTTTTTGAACGCAAATGAAAAATGCGAAAGGTTTTCGAAACCAATTTCATAGTAAAAATCAACAGGTTTTTTATTTTTTTCAACCAATTCATAATGCGCTAATTCCAAGCGTTTTTTTATCAACCATCGTTGCGGTGTTGAATGAAATGTTTTCTGAAAATCACGTTTGAAAGTAGTAAGACTGCGTCCTGTAAGGTATCCGAATTTTTCCAATGACATATTGAACATGAAATTTTTTTCCATAAAAGTTTTCAGATCGATTTTTCCCGGTTCTTCAAAATTATTCAAAACAACATCGATATTTGTGTCAATGGTTCGCAAAATACTGATTGCCTCATTGATCTTTAGCGAGGCAATATTTTCAGGAAAACTATTTTGGATTTCGAAGTAAGGAATCAGTGAATTAAGGCAGCTTTCCAATAAAGGATGTTTGTGAAAACGGATGATCTTCTCTAGTTTAATTTCTGTTCTTACAGATCGATTGTCATAAAATTCTTTCAATCGTTTTGTTGAAAGATGCATTGCAACCGCTTTATGCGGCAATCCATTTTTTGGGTAATTGACGATTGTTGCCAATTGGTTTCTTGGAATCAAAAATATACTGCCCGCGACGAAAACAAAACTTTCATCGGCCTGAATGATTTTGGTTTCACCCGAAATCAGCCAGACTAACAAATGATCTTGAAATGCCGCTTCTGTTTTGAACAACTTTCCTTCGTAACAAGAAAGTTTAAGTTCGGGACTGATATAGTTGACCTGATAATCCATGTATTACAAATATACAAATATCAGCTCAATTCAAATTTAATGCCCGTCATTTCTTCACTCAGGTTCCACAAACGCTGCGCATTATGTTCATCTAAGGAATAAGATTTTACACCACCAATTAATTTATTATCAGGGCTTAAAAGTGCCACGTCTACATTTTCACAATACACGCCTCCCAGATCATTCAGTAAAGGACTTGTGGCACACCAAACCGTTGTTGCAGCACCTTGAGGGATGGTTTTTAAAGAAGCCTGCACTTCAGGCAATAAATTTCCTTCAGAATCTACATAACCTAATTTTTGAAACAGATCTAATGGTGCTTCTCTCGACAATTCGGTTTCTCCGACAGCTCCGGGACATAAAGCATAGCTTCTAACATTGTGTTGTTTTGCACGATTATCGAACTCAACAGAAAAAAGATTGACTGCAGTTTTTGATTGTCCATAACCCAGTAATGTTTCATATTCGCGATGAACAAAATTCGGATCCTCAAAATTAAAATCCGAAAACTGGTGACCGCCGGAAGAAACATTTACAACCCTTGCGCCGTTTGCTTTTTTCAAAGCAGTCCACAATCTTGCAGTGAGCTGAAAATGTGCCAAATAGTTAACTGCCAATTGCGATTCAAATCCCCGATTGTCTCTACGAAGCGGAACCCACATGATGCCTGCGTTATTGATAAGCAAATGAAGCGGACTGCCTGAAGCCAGAAATTTTTCCGCAAAAGCATCTATTGAATCGGGATTTTCCAAATCCATTTCTTCGAATTGTACATTAGCGGTGCTGGCAAGATTTCTTTTTGCTTTTTCAATGTCGCGAGCCGGAACGACGATCTTTGCGCCTGCATTGGACAGGGTCTTAACCGTTTCCAGACCAATTCCTGTATTCCCTCCGGTAACAATTACTATTTTTCCCGAAAGATCAATTCCATTGATAACTTCTTGGGTTGTTGATTTTGAATTAAAACCCGAATCAATTGGGCTTTGTAATTTACCTTGATAATTGTTTTGTTTCATATTTCTTAATTTCAACTGTTTGATAAAACAAAACTAGCTGATCACAGAAAGACTAACTTTGTTGAAACGTCCGAATCTGCTTTGTTGAAAAGTTCATACCGCTCTTGATTTGTGCAGATTTTTATATTCTGTTTTAATAGGGAATTGGTGAAATTGCGAAATTTTTAAAGAGGTTAACGAGCTTGTACGTTTTATCAGCAACCACTTTTTTTTACGTAATGCCCGATAAAAAACATTAACGCAAAAACTTGATTTTATAACCTTCCTTTTTTTATCTTTATTGAACAATTAAAGACAAACTGTGATTTCAGAAAAAGCCTATTCCCTATCGGTTATCATGAACCGCATCAAACAGGTGTTTGACGAGCGTATGAACGAGGTATATTTTTGGATGAAGGCAGAACTGATGCACGTAAAAAGCGACCGCAACGGGCACTACTATCTGGATTTGGTGGAAACAAAGGACGGAACCATTCTTGCCAAAAGTACCGCCCAGATATGGAACTATACAGCAACATATCTGAAAGAAGAGCTGGGAACAGATTTTGAGCAGATCATTAAACCGGGAAGCGAAATTATGTGCTACTGCAAAGCCGTTTTCCATACCGTTTACGGGTTATCGTTCGTTATTACGAAAGTGGACGTAACCTACAACCTTGGCGCATTGGAACGCAAAAAGAAGGCCGTACTGGAACAACTGCTGAAAGAAGGTATTTTAGAAAAAAACAAACAACACAAACTGCCAAAAGTGATTCAGCGAATTGCACTTGTAGCATCGCCCAACACATCGGGGTACGAAGATTTTCTGAACCAACTGAAAAAAAATTCCTATGGATATGCTTACCATATAGAAAACTTTCCCGCAAAAGTACAAGGAGATACCGCTGCAAAAGAAATAGCGGAGCAGCTTGGGAAAATACCTTACGGGAATTTTGATGCAGTAGTACTGCTGCGCGGAGGCGGATCGAAATTTGACCTGGAGGCATTTAACGATTACGAACTGGCAAGAGCTATTGGCAGCTACCCCCTACCCGTTATTACCGGTATTGGTCATGAAACCGATACCAGCATTGCAGACCTTACAGCACATACCGCACTGAAAACACCCAGTGCCGCAGGTGCGTTTATAGTAGAACGTACTGTTGAATTTGAAAACAACATACAGCTTTTGTATCTAGGCATAAGGCAAACCTACGAGCGAAAACTGCAGCAGCTGAATAAAGATATGAAACACCATATTACTGAATTTGCTTCATTGAGTATAGCCCTGACCCGAATGGAGCGAGGAAACCTACACACGCTTACCAACCGTATACTTACTATGGTAAACGAAGAACAGGTACAGGCACATTCACTGTTGGACAAAGCTTTACAACAGCTGAGCCTGCTGCCAAAAAAACAGACACAGCAAGCCTTACAGATAAGGAATGAACAAGCGGAACAACTACAGTTATACAGCAGCTATATAGTGCGCGAAGCCAGAACACCGTTAAAGCAAAAGACGGAGCAACTGCACTACCTTACAAAAATGAAACTTAGACAGGCAAATAGCAAACTTGACAATTGGGAACATTATCCGAACCTTTACCATCCTGAAGCACTATTAAAAAAAGGCTACGCACTTGTAAGGAAAGAAGAGGTAATTGTAAAACATACCACTATGCTTGAAAAAGGAGATTTTATAGAAATTGAACTTTACGACCGAATAGTTAACGCTAAAATAGAAGATACACCCACATGGAAGGACTTACATACGAAAAAGCAGAACAAGAATTAGAACAGATTCTTGATGATTTAAGAAACGACCGCATTGGTATAGACGCACTGGCTGAAAAGGTAGAACGTGCATCGAAACTGATCGTTTTCTGCAAAGAGAAACTTGCTTCTACGGAAAAAAAAGTGGAAGAAATAATAAAGACACTTGGGTTGTAACACAAAATTTGGAACTACAACTTACAATGTAAGAAACTACTTGAATATTCCTGGCCATTTATTTGTGTCAGACAAAAGCTTATAATGGGATTCTGGTTTTTATTTGCTTTTGTATATAAGCTTTTATAACAAACAGTATTTTTAAATTAAAACTACTTTATGAACAACCGTATTGTTTACTTACTTTTCTGCGTAATGATTTTATATTCGTGTACTTCCAACAAGTATGAAACGAAAGACATTACAGGGCAATGGAAATTTATAAAACATGAAAGTAACCAGCCACAATTGGATGAAAGTGATCCTGAATATATTCCAGATTCTGGTTTTGAAGATTATTTTGTTCCCGGTTTTCACTTTATCAATGAAAAAGATGTTTCTTATAAAATAGGATTTTACAGAACCAACGGAAAAGGGAGAAAAGACTATTTAGGTACCCGAACAACCTACAGAATTATTAGTGACAGCTTAAAAATGTACCACAAAGCAGATGGTAAATGGAATGCTTATAAAATACTTTCATTAACGAAAGACACTTTAAAACTTGTTGCAGGTAACGGCTACGACATGTACGCTAAATTAACCTACAAGACGGATGCTATGGAGCATTACGATAAGATCATCATGTCCAGTTCGGGATGTTATGGAAGCTGCCCTATTCTCAGTATAAGTATTGACAATGCAGGCGCAATGCTTTTTTCGGGCATTGAATATACCGATAAGACTGGTTTGTATAAAGCGCAAATAAGCTTACAAGAATTTAAAAACTTTGAAGAAAATTTTAAACAAAGCGCTATTAAAGATTTAAAAAATCATTATGCTGCATCATGGACGGATGACCAAACTATATCGGTAACCTTTGTGCGAAATGATACTATTGTGAAATCTGTTTCTGATTATGGCAGACATGCGCCTACTGAATTTATCTGGGCTTATAACGATTTAAGTTATTTATATCTGCGTAAGAAACTGGAAAAGATTAATGCAAGCATACCTTTTGATTTTTTTGGCGATATATATTTTGCAGATAAAAAACACTATTACCCTATGTATGAATCTGAGGTGTTTTTTCTGTTTCAGGAACTAATGATGAAAGCTACCGTTTCTGATCAGAAATTTAAACCTCTTTATTTTACTACTGATTATTTTTGGGAGGAAGGAGAAAAAATGTACACTGATGGTCGTTTTTACCAAATAAAACTAGAAAACGAAACCGTAGTATATGATTTAGGGTATAATTTTATTACCAGAAATAATATTGAGCAACGAAAGATATTGAAAGAATAAAGAAGCCTTTCAGCTCCAAAGGTTAAGAGCGTACTACAGCCATTACTATTTTCATGAACATTTAGTTTATTTACATGGTGACATTTAGAACGATGCGAATGAGATTCTTCACTTCGTTCTGAATGACAGGATGATTAAGAATTAAGAACTAGAGCTTAATGGAAGACAGATGTATTTTGAATTTAGGATGAGATTCTGAAACAAGTTCAGAATGACAAAATACTTTACAAATCTTTTGAAAATCATTGATTAATTAAACGAACATTTTGAGGAAAAGCCGAGTAATATGTATTGGTATATTGTTGTAAAGAATTTGCTTTTTACCTGATGACCCTGCGAAAGGTAAGATTGATTCTGGGCAGTACCTCTTTAGCGGTTTTAGGAACTGCGTGTTCCCAGAAACTATTGGTTTTGCCCGCCATGATAAGGAACGAACCATGATACAGCGGTATTTCGAGTTGTGGAACATCTTTCCTAAATTTATGCCTTAAGCGGAACATGCGCGTTTCGCCAAAAGTCACAGATGCAATAATTGGATTGATACCCGATTTATCGATCTTGTCGCTATGCCACGAAACACCGTCGCTGCCGTTGCGGTACAGGTTTAAAAGTACTGCATTGAACTTAAGACCGATTTGTGTTTCTACCCGTTGGCGTATTTTATTTAGGCCGGCAGTAAATTCAGGTGCATTTCCCGAGGGAATACCGTCCTCTTTATCCTGATGCCAGGAGATCATGCGCGGAGCGGTTACAATTTTATCGTACATTGGCATTTCATATTCACGCCATTGGGTTTCGGTCAGCAACTTATCGTAAAAATCGTCGGATTCTTCTTTACTGAAGAAATTATCAATGAGCATTATATCTGCATCGGGCAAATCGAACTCCTGGGTGCCGCGGGTGCCGGTTGCAAACAGGTCGGTATCGTTAAAAAGCTTCATATATTTTTTGTTTCTTATTGTTTTTATATTGATGATTCATTTCTGAGATTAATCGGATTTACAATTACTTGGATATTGGTTTTTTTTTCTTTTATGACCAAGTGTTATTTTAATGATATTAGATTCCCTTCACTCTCTACTTGTGAGACCCCTTGTCAAGCAAGGGGTGACAGCAAACTGCTATTTTTAGTTTGGATGTATTGGTTCTCGACTGGGCTAGAACTGACGTGGGGTTGTTTATATGTGTGATGTTGGGTGTTGGGTGCCTGGTGCTAGGTGCGGGATGCCAGATGTTATGTGCCTTGTCAAGCAAGGGGTGATAGCAAACTGCTATTTTTAGTTTGGATGTATTGGTTCTCGACTATGGCTCGAACTGACGGGGTTGGGAGTTGTTGAGCTGTTTGGTTTTTATATGTCGGAGATTTCGGAACAAGTCCGGAATGACAGTACATAGTTAAAAAAATGGGCAGTTGGGTATCGTTAAAAAGCTTCATATATTGTTTATTCTTTGTTGTTCATTATATCTTTTATGTTGTACTGTTCGTTAATCTTACGTCTTGGCAGCCCTATTTCATGTTCCTGCGGGTAAGGTTTGCGCTGTGTCATGGAAACGTCTTCCTTTATCTGTTGGTGGACATTGTATGCTTTATCGGCATCATGGGCATAGCGCGGATCGGGGATGAACGGCATTTTTGCCATTTTAAGTATCGTTATTGTAGGGAAATGATAGTCGACCTCTACCCTGCCCAACAACAAATAACAACCGCCACCTTGAAATGGATACTGCTGCAGACAATCAGGGAAATGGGCGGTATCGAAATAGTTTCCTTCCACATCGATCCAGGTACCAAAAAACATAGCTCCTTTTTTGGTGGGTACATGTTTGCGAGAAATAAGGTATGCCAGCATTTTTACTTCTTTTTTGTGGTGGTTTGTAAGCTCTTTAGCCATAACCTCACCCCTGTGTTTTGTCTGCAACAGATCGAAAGGTGTGCAGGATACCGTAAAACCTATCAATTCTATTTCATCAAAAGCATCTTCAAACCGAGATCGGGATAACTCAGGAAGTTTAAACTCTTTTACAGGTTCCTGCAACAGGGTAAGATTGCGGTTTTCGGGTTTAAAGTTCACTAACAGTAAGCGTGCCTGTACCAGAAGCTCGTTCTTATTTTTTCCGGTAAAACGAAAAGCGCCTATGTATATTAACAACTGCACCCCTTCTATACCAATAGGGATACGGCGGATAAAATCTTCCAGAGAACTAAAATCACCATTGCGCCTGCGCTCTTCGGGTATGTGTTCGCCTAACTTACTTTCGAGTCCCTGCAGGTGTATAAAGCCCAGATACACATCTGTTCCATAGAGCGTGGTTTGGTATTCGCTGTTATTGACACAGGGGTTTAAAATTGTGGCACCCGACATACGTGCTTCGTGTACGTAGACTTCGGTACGGTAAAAGCCCCCCATGTTGTTGATGACCGCCACCATGAATTCTACCGGATAATATACCTTGAGGTACAGGCTTTGGTAACTTTCTACGGCATACGAAGCAGAATGCGCCTTACAGAACGAATAACCTGCAAAAGATTCGATCTGGCGGTAGACTTCGCGGCTTAACGCCTCACTATGACCTTTAGCCGTACATGAAGCAAAGAAATTATCTTTTACCTTTTGCAGTGCCGCCAGCGAACGCCCCTTACCGCTCATTGCCCGCCGGAGGATATCGCCGTCTGCTGCTGCAAGTCCGCCAAAGTGCATGGCAATCTTGATGACATCTTCCTGATATACCATGATGCCATAGGTATCACCCAGATGTTCCTGAAACACCTCATGGAAATATTCGAACTGATCGGGATAATTGTGCCGGAAGATGTATTCCTTCATCATCCCCGACTGCGCCACGCCCGGACGGATGATGGACGATGCCGCCACCAACGTTTTATAATTGTCGCACTTAAGCCTTCTAAGTAACCCCCGCATGGCAGGAGACTCGATGTAAAAACAGCCGATTGTTTGTCCGCGGCTTAGGAAATCGTTACACTGTTGTTCGTTTTTAGAGATGGACGTATCCCGAATGTCTACACTTACACCCCTGTTTTGTTCGATCAGCTTTACGGCATCGTTGATGCTTCCGATACCCCGCTGACTGAGAATATCGAATTTTTCAAAACCGATGTCTTCGGCAATGTGCATATCGAATTGGACGATTGGGAAGCCTTTGGGCGGCATTTCGAGTGCGGTATAGTTGGTAATTGGTTCTTCGGAAATAATGATGCCGCAGGAATGCATGCTGCGCTGGTTGGGATACTTCTCCAACATTTTTCCGTATTTGTGTACCAGTTTCACCACCGAATTATCGTCGTGCCGTTCCATTGGATTTTTTGCCAGCGCATCGAGCTCGTCTTTCGGGAGCCCGAATACCTTGCCCAGTTCACGGAAAATAGAACGGTATTTGAATTCTACATTGGTGCCGCAAAAAGCTACATGGTCTTTGCCGTACCTTTTGAAAATATATTCCAAAATAGTATTGCGGTCCTGCCAGCTCCAGTCGATATCGAAATCGGGCGGGGTTTTACGGTTCAGGTTCAGGAACCGTTCGAAATACAGATCAAGTTCTATAGGACAGATGTCTGTAATACCCAGACAATAAGCAATGATGCTGTTGGCACCGCTGCCCCTGCCGATGTGCATAAGACCCAAACTGCTGCTGTACCTTACAATATCCCAGGTAATAAGGAAATATCCGCTGAACTCCAATTCGTCTATTACTTTTAGTTCTTTCTGCACCCGTTGGAAAGCTACCTCATCATTTTCTGCATATCTTTTTTTGAGTCCGCTCATTGCCAGTTGCGTTAAAAGCTGAATGTCACTTTCGCTACTGCCCGTAAAATGTTTTTTGTTTTTCGGCGTTCTATAAAAAAATTCAAAATGACAATCTTCTAATATTTTCTCCGTATTAGATATAATTTCGGGATGATCTTTATACAGTCTTAACAGCTCATCAACCGGCTGCATTGTTTCGTTCAGGGTACAAAAATCTTCTTCGGACAGTTTTGACAAGATAACGTTGCGATCTATTGCCCGAAGGATGCGGTGCAGGTTGTGCTGGTTTTTACCGGAGAAGGTTACCGGACTCCAGATCACCATTTTTGTACGATCTTTCTGCCATTCTTGCTGAAAGAGAAAATTCAACTGTTCGGGTTTAACCCCAATAAACTCATTTTGACGGAATGTTCGCGGACGGTTTGAAAAAGGATAAATAATGTATACGTTTTCAAATTCCGGTGCTTTTAAGGGCAATTCAGCCCCATCGCAGTTATGTGCGGTAAGCAGTCTGCACATTTCACCAATACCTGCACGGTTTTTTGCCAGCCCTATATAGAGCAAGCGATTGTGTGATCGGAATTCCATTCCAACAACGGGTTTTATATCTGCATCTTTACATGCTTTTGCAAAATCGTAAATGCCCGTTACCGTATTGATATCGGTAAGCGCAAGCACCTTTACATTACAGGTTTGTGCCTGTGAAACCAGATCGTTTACCGAAAGGGTACCGTACCTGAGGCTGTGATAGGAATGACAGTTTATATACATGGTTACTTTGCTTGTTTAGCCGTAAAATTAAAACCGGCGGCACGCCCCACCTTATCGTATCCGAAACGGTTCTTGATACGGTCCATTGCCTGGTATAGGGCAGCCATTTCCTGCGTATCTTCAAACAAATTGATCTGCAGGCTTCCGCGTACCAGCCCCGTAAAACGAATACCGATGAGGCGTATGCGCATACGGCGGCTGTACAGCCTGTCAAACAATTCACGCACCGTTTTGGTAAGGATGTTGTCGGCAGAAGTGTATGCGATTTTCGCCTGTTTTGTTTCGGTATCGAAATTGGCATAACGGATTTTTACCACCACGGTTGAAACCAGCCACTGTTCGCAGCGCAGCTGGTACGCCAGTTTTTCTACCATACCGCTTATGAACGCGTGAAGCATGTGCAGGTCTATGGTATCCTGGTCAAAGGTATGTTCTGTAGAGACCGACTTGCGTTCGGTATAAGGTTCCACCTGCGAGAAATCGATACCGTTTGCCTTTTTCCACAGATCTATGCCGTTTTTACCGATCATCTGCTGCAGTACCTCCACAGGCATTTCAGCTAATGTATGAATCTGGCGCACACCGATGCGGGAAAGCAGCTGGAAGGTGGCATCGCCCAGCATGGGTATTTTTTTTATGGACAGCGGATTGAGGAACGGACGTACGCCATTTGGAGCGATTTCTATTCTGCCGGCAGGTTTGGATTCTCCCGTACCTATTTTTGCTACGGTTTTGTTTACCGACAGGGCAAAAGAAACCGGCAGCCCCGTGTGGCGGGTGACCGACTGCATGAGCTCCTGCGTCCACTGATAAGCTCCGAAGAACTTATCCATACCCGTAATATCCAGGTAATGCTCGTCGATACTCGCTTTTTCGACCACAGGTGCTTTTTCTTCAATGATTTCGGTAACGGTACGTGACAGCCGCGAATATTTTTCCATATCGCCTTTGATCACCTTTGCTTCAGGGCACAGGCGCAGTGCCATTTTAAGCGGCATTGCAGATCGGACTCCGAAAAATCGGGCTTCGTACGAACACGATGCCACCACGCCCCTGTCACCCCCGCCAATGATGACCGGAATATTATGTAAACTACTGTTTCCCAATCGTTCACACGATACAAAAAACGTATCCATATCCATATGTACAATTGCCCGCTCCATTCTATCTGTATTTTATTCAAACAAAATTAGTACGTTATGTATCTAAAAATATTACTTTTGTTGATACAAATTGTATCAATGTCTATTTTATCAGAAAACATAAGGTATTTGCGAGCACAACTTGGGTTTTCCCAAAATAAGGTTGCAAGTGATTTAATTATTACCCGCGTAAGGTATGCCAAATATGAAGAAGCAACATCGGAACCACCCGTGGAACTGCTTATTAAGATATCGAGGTATTTTCATGTGAGTATTGATCTGATGGTTTCTGCCGACCTGCGTAAAATTCCGCTGAAAGAAATTATGGAACTGCCTGACAACCGTATACTGCTGCCTGTTAAAGTGCATCATAATGGAGAGAATATTATTGAGATTATTCCACATAAAGCATCAATGGGATATTTGAGCGGTTATGCAGATCCAGAATATATTGAAAACCTACAAACCATTTCCCTGCCTTTTCTAGGAGCGGGTACCTACCGTGCTTTTCAAGTTGAAGGAGATTCGATGCCTCCCTATAAAGACGGAGCATTTATTATTGGAAAATATCTTGAAAAAGCAACCGAATTAAAAAAAGGAAAAAGCTATCTGTTTGTTACCCGAAGCGAGGGTATTACCTATAAAAGGCTTGTAAAAACTGAAGAAGAAGCCATTACCGTAGCTGCAGACAATCTTTTTTACGAACCTTACAGCATACCGCTTGCAGATATTTTTGAGATATGGGAATATGCCTGCAGCATTTCAACAGAAGAGTTTTCAAAAGGAGATTTTAATACCGATCAGCAACAGATTATTGAGATGCTTAAGGAATTGAAAAAGGAGGTAAATGAGTTGAAGAAAAATAATTAATACGAATTTTAATTTATTGGAGGTCAGATTACAGAATTCAATCTAAGAATGCTGCAACTTCTTCATACGGTAATCCACTGTATATACAGAATTCGCTAACCGAGACGTAACTGTTTTCTGGCTTATCAAATAGTTGCCGTACCGCTTTTAATATGCGGATGCTTTGCCTGTAGCTTTTACCGGTGATGCGTTGGATGTCTTTAGGATAAATACACAGTCTTACTTCCTGCTTTTTCATAGCTATTCATTATAAATTAAACGAGTTGGTAAACTCTATATGGTTTAGTTTACGGTACAGCAATTCGGTGAAATTTTTGCCGTACTTTTCTACAAGCGCGGCTTTATCCATTCGGGTACTGATGTGGGTATTATCTGCTGCATGTAGCAATCGAAACTGCAACAATTTCTTTATCACTTCTGTATCCAACTTCAATCGTTCCAGTCCCAGGTCATCAAAACAATACGATATATTTTGAGAAACATACTGTTGTACGGTATGTGTGCCAAATCGTTCGTAACAAAACGCTACTTCCCTACTACTGCGTATGATATACTGCCGGTTGGGCTGTAAGAATGGTTTTAGCAAATGCAGCAGGCTGGTTTTACCGCTGTTTCCGGGTCCGTTAACCAATAATCCTTTCTGAAGGTTGATTCCGTATAGTGCACATTCTTCTTTGTTTCGTGTGGCATACACCAACAACCTGTATACCTGCTGCCTTTGTGTCGGGTGAATGCGGTAACTGCTGCCGTACAGAATTCTGCCCTGCTGTTGCAGATACTGCATGCATTTGAAATAGTTGTATTGTCGGTTACCGTTTTTGAGTTCGAAGGTTTGATTGATGTTCATAATTGCTTATTTATTCTGCTAAATAAGTCGGTACACAACTGTTCCTTTCCCACCTTGGGATAAAAAAAATTTATTATAACCGGAGATTAAATGAGGATTTTTGTTAGTATTCTTATTTGTAGTGATAGAAGTATTAAGGTTTTGAAAACCTTTAAGGTTTATTTTTTTTACTTTAGTTTTTAATCATCATTTTGGTTTTACAATTAAAATTGGACTTTTCATTCTTCATCTTTTGTGACCAAAAGAAGCAAAAGTCTTTTCTTTTTTTATCTTGCCTCATCCTTAAAACGGTCAATTCAAATTTTGAATGCTAAAGAATCGAATCGTCACTTTGTTCCCCGATTCTTTTACGCTTTCTTCAATTAATTGACACTCGATTTAATGATAGTGGCGCTTTGATTCACGTTTGTTTACTATTGCGTTTTCTATCAAAAATCTAATTAATCATTTTTTAAAGAAATCAATATTCTCCGTTTTAATTCTCGATTTTTTGTATATGAAATATCGGTTTTTCTGTACTTTTTAAAGATAAAAAGTACCAAAAATCTTTTATTGCGGCGACCTTTTGATTGGTCGAAATTCAATTTTGAAGCTACCTGATCGAAACGGTGCTTTGCACCCCGATCTGCCTACGCTTCATGCATTGGTTCGATACTCAATAAAAAGCTCATACCGCTAGTATATAGGCCCTTTACGATATTAATTCGGTATTTATTAAAATCAGTAAAAGCTTAAATAGTGCTTCACCATATACACAAAAAGAACTTTGGACTCATTGCTTTATAACATCCTTACCTATAAAATATGCCCCTATATAGTCATTTAATGCCATGTGATGCCATTTGGAACGGACTGAAAATATTCACATTGTTTTATGTACAACTTTGTCACAGGTAATCCTACAACTGTTGCAACAAAAAGGAACCACAAAATTTTTATTCATTTTAAAAAATTAGAAATTATGGCTTCACAAGACGGCATTTTTAAGATTAAGGGAACTCTGGGAGGTGTTACCTTTTACAAAACCAAAGACGGACATTTGGCACGTGAAAAAGGCGGGATAGACAAAAAGCGTATGGCTAAAGATCCTGCGTTTAAACGCACCCGTGAAAACGGAAGTGAATTTGGCAGGGCCGGTACATACGGCAAGTACCTGCGCAGTGCTTTCAGACCCATGCTGAACAACACGACGGACAAGCGCGTGGTAAGCAGGCTGGTTAAGGATCTGATGACGATTATTAAAACCGATACGGTTAATGCCCGTGGCGAACGCACACCGGTTGAAGGGAATTTTGAACTGTTACGCGGGTTCGAGTTTAACAGCAACGGACTTTTAAGCAATACACTTTACGTGCCTTACAACGCTTCGATTGACCGTGCTTCTGGAGCGGTAAGTGTGGAACTTCCGGAGCTTATTCCCGAACAGATGATCAGTGCGCCTGCAGGAACCACTCATTTTAAAATTGTTGCAGGTGCTTCGGAAGTGGATTTCCAAGCCGGCAACTCCTTAACGGCTTATACCGGAACGGCAGAAATTCCGTGGGATAATACGTTATTGGCTCAGGTAACTCTTGATCTGGCTCTTACGGCAGCAAGTACACTGCCGCTGGTACTGCTTTTAGGTGTGGAATTCTACCAGGAAATCAACGGCGTGTTTTATATGCTGAACAACGGCTCTTTCAACGCCCTGGCTGTGGTTAACCTTAACAAGCAGTAGCATGCTGGTGCTGAAACGTATTTATCTGGCAACGGCCGTGCATGGCGAGCTTACCTTGAACGGAAAGCACATAGCCTATACCATTGAGCTGTCTTGGCGCGAAAACAAAAAGCGTATGTCGTGTATACCTGAAGGAACTTATATTCTGAGAAAAAGGTATTCGGAAAAATTTAAATGGCACTTTGTATTGCTTGATGTTCCCAACCGTAGCGGCATACTGATACACCCTGCAAACGATGCGCAGAAGGAACTGCAAGGCTGTATTGCAACGGTGACCAAAATTACCGGCGAAGGTAAAGGATCGGAATCGCGCAAGGCAATGCACAAACTTATGGATGCATTGGAACCGTACCGTATAAGCGGACAAATTAAATTATGTATAACCTCTAATACTTCAGAAAATGGAAAACAATAATGTAATGGAGCGTGCTCTGGCACCGACTCCGAAATTCTTTAAAACCCTGCGTACAGTAGGACTGGTACTGGCAGCCGTAGCAGGAACTATTTTAACCGCACCAATAGGTCTTCCCGTTGCAGTGGTAAACATTGCGGGTTATCTGGCAGTTGCCGGAGGTATGCTGTCGGCAGTATCGCAGATCACTGTTGATGATGCAAAAGCTACGGTTAAAAAAGAAGGCAATGGCTGAAGGCAGAAACTGGTTTATGGGCGGAATGCTGCTTTC
>Ga0256908_1000505_pt1 | contig 15068 bp, 14 predicted proteins | sample MC6MC0761MT_FD_186331 | JGI IMG/M metagenome (GOLD analysis project Ga0256908, IMG submission 186331) | Metatranscriptome of enriched soil aggregate microbial communities from Iowa State University, Ames, United States - MC6-MC0761-MT... | ecosystem: Environmental > Terrestrial > Soil >... | reverse complement strand
GGTTCTTAATGATGTAAGCAAAGTTCATAGCGGATATGGATATGGTAAGTATGGCTATGGCTACTCCGCAGATAATAAAAAAAAATGGTGGACTAGGTTCTACAAATAATTTTAAAAATGAAAAAAATTTTAATAACAGGAGGAGCCGGATTTATTGGCTCTAACCTTACCGATTATTTTTTAAATAAAGGATATGAAGTGCGTTGTTTAGACAATTTTGCAACCGGGCACCGTCATAATATAAAACCCTTTCTTCAAAATCCAAATTACCAATTGATTGAAGGGGATATTCGTGATTTACAAACCTGCAATACAGCGGTTCAAGGAATAGATTATGTTTTGCATCAGGCTGCTTTAGGATCGGTACCTCGTTCCATTAAAGATCCGATTACAAGTAATGAAGTAAATGTATCCGGTTTTTTAAACATGCTAACAGCAGCTCGTGATGCTAATGTTAAACGTTTTGTGTATGCTGCCTCCTCATCTACTTATGGAGATTCTGAATCTCTACCTAAAGTTGAAGAAGTAATCGGTAAGCCGCTATCACCATATGCAATTACGAAATATGTTAATGAATTATATGCAGATGTTTTTTCTAAAACATATGGAATGGAATGCATCGGATTACGATATTTTAATGTATTTGGTCGTCGTCAGGATCCAAACGGAGCTTATGCAGCAGTAATTCCTCTATTTGTAAAAAAATTAATGAATCATGAATCACCTGTAATCAACGGAACTGGAGATTACTCTCGTGATTTCACATATATAGACAATGTTATTCAAATGAATGAATTGGCAATGTTAACAGAAAATAAAGATGCGATTAATACAGTCTATAATACAGCTGTTGGAGACAGAACAACATTGAATGATCTGGTTCAATATCTAAAACAATATTTAAGCAACTTCGACGAAGAAATTGCTGATATTGAGATAATATATGGACCAAATCGACAAGGGGATATTCCGCACTCATTGGCTTCTATAGAAAAAGCAAAAAAATTATTAACATATCAACCCACGCATACGATTGATAAAGGCTTAAAAGAGGCTGTACAATGGTATTGGGAAAACTTAAGATAAATACATAGATGAATACTCAACATAAAATAGCGGTTATAGGATTAGGATACGTTGGCTTACCTTTAGCACGCTTATTTGCGACAAAATATCCTGTAGTAGGATTTGATATTAATCAAAAAAGAATTGAAGAACTTAATTCTGGCAAAGATCTTACACTTGAAGTAGATGACAATATATTACAAGAGGTTTTAATACAGGAAAACCCATTTGTGAGAAAGTCTCAAACCGACACAAAGCAAGGTTTATATTGTTCTTCGAAACTGGAAGATATTTCTGAGGCAAACATTTATATAATCACTGTTCCTACACCTGTTGATAAAAACAATCGTCCTGATTTAACGCCACTTATCAAGGCAAGTGAAACGGTAGGTAAAGTCATAAAAAAAGGAGATATCGTTATTTATGAGTCTACTGTTTATCCTGGTGCAACAGAAGAAGATTGTATTCCTGTAGTAGAAAAACAATCAGGATTAAAGTTCAATCAAGATTTTTATGGAGGATATTCACCGGAAAGAATCAATCCGGGTGACAAGCAACATACGGTTGAGAAAATCTTAAAAGTTACCTCTGGTTCCACACCAGAAATTGGAAAGATTGTTGATGATTTGTATAAGTCTGTAATTGTTGCGGGGACTCATTTGGCACCTACAATTAAAGTAGCCGAGGCGGCTAAAGTAATCGAGAATTCTCAGCGGGATATTAATATTGCTTTTGTAAACGAATTGGCTAAAATCTTTAATTTACTTGATATTGATACTCATGCGGTATTAGAAGCGGCTGGTACTAAATGGAACTTTTTACCGTTTAAACCAGGACTGGTTGGTGGACACTGTATTGGTGTTGATCCCTATTACTTAGCGCAGAGAGCACAGGAGTTCGGCTATCACCCTGAAATTATTTTGGCAGGACGAAGGCTAAACGATTCCATGGGAGAATATGTTGCATCACAAGTTGTAAAAACTATGATCAAGAAAAATATTAACGTTAATGGTGCGGAAATTCTTATGTTGGGAATTACTTTTAAAGAAAACTGTCCGGATGTTCGTAACACAAAAATTGTAGATGTGATTTCGGCTCTAACAGACTACGGAATTAAGGTTTCTATTTATGATCCTTGGGCTAATCCTAAAGAAGTGGAACATGAATATAACTTAATTACAACAGACCAATTACCTGCAAAGAAGTTTGATGCCATTGTTCTAGGTGTTGCACATAAAGAGTTTTTAAATCTGGATTTAGAAGTATTAAAGCATGAAAATACAGTTCTGTATGATGTAAAAGGTATTTTGAATGGTACAGTTGATGGTAAATTATAGTTGACATAATCAGGATTCAAAAATGTATAAGAAGCTATTTTCAACATCTATAATAAATGCTGCAACTGCGGGGCTAAATATTTTTTCTAGTTTTATTATAGTAAAGTTGATGTCGTTGCAGGTATTTGGTGAATTTGCAATTTTCAATTCTATTTTAGCTTTTGGAGGCTTAATATATGCTGTAATTCCTTCAAATTATTCTATTTTTAAATTACAAGATGACTTAAAGTTTAAGCCAGTTTTACTGAGTTTCTTTATACTATCCTCTGTAGCTTTTTTATTTTTTGTTTTTTTGATGAAGACGTCAGGAATTATTAAAATTGATTTCCTAACGGTATATTTGTTTGGTGTAAGTACTTTTTTTTTGGGTTATTTTGATATAAAATTCCAAGCGATGGGTTACCTCAGTAAGTATTTTATAATGCTTTTTATTTCTGCAATATTGAAAATCATGACATTAATAGCATTTTATTTTTTTGATTGTCTACAAAATTTATCAGATTTAATATGGTCGGTTACCTTAGCGCAATTATTACTATTGATAATTTTTTTATTTGAAGATAGAGCAGATCTTAGATTGATATTTAAGGATTTTAATGTATATAAAGAAGCAATTTTGTCCATCAAATATAATTTTTCGACATTTACACCTTACTATTTGAATACCTGTTTGAAAAGAGTAAGGGAGAATGTCATAGTTTTGTTATTTGGTAAATTTATGCCGAAAGAAACAATAGGTTTGTTTTCTATTTTTGTTAAGATTACCTCATTTGTATTTGGACTTAGTAGAACACTTGAAGCATTTTTTATGAATCGAGAGAATATTTATAAGTATAGAGAAGCATTTAATCAAAAAATATTATATTTCGCTATTTCACTTCAATTTATATTTTTGTGTGTAGGTTTAGTTTATTTGAAAATGTTTGTGGATAGATATTTTTTTATTGAAATCTTAATCTTAAGCTGTTTAGTGTACCCCCATGTTTTTTTCTTATTAGCCAGATCAGAAATGTTGTCAAATTATAGAAATATAGAGGCTAATGTAAGTGAAATATTATACATCTTAATAGTTTTTGTTGGTGTTAGTATATCTTATATTTGTGAATTAAACTCGATTTATCCAATACTGATAACTTTTATGTTGTCTACATTTGGATTACAGATATTTATGATTTTTTCAAAAAAAAATAATAATTATAATGTTTAGGAAAATATTACTATATTTTAAATATAGAAATTTTAAGTTTAAAAGTGAGGGAACTAATTGTTTTTATAAGGGTTTTTCATCGGTTTTTATGAGTCCTGAAAAGATAACTTTGGGAAATAATGTATACTTAGGAAAAGGAACTGAGATTGATGCTGCTGGAGGGGTTACGATAGGAAATGGAGTAATTTTTGGTCCCGAAGTATGTCTTTACTCTCGAACTCATAATTTTGATAGTGAAGATTTAGCAGCTTTGCCATATGATAACAAATTTGTTGTGGCTCCTATAAAAGTAAAAGATTATGTTTGGATAGGTAGAAGGGTGCTAATTTTACCAGGAGTAACTATAGGAAAGGCCGCAATTATTGGAGCTGGGGCAGTCGTAAGTAAGGATGTTCCTGATTATGCAGTTGTAGTTGGTAATCCAGCCGAAGTAGTGAGATATAGGAATGTTGCTACGGTTGAACGTCTTTTACTTGAAAGTAGCCCTTTTGTTTATGAAAAATTTGGACACAATAAAATATTGATAGAAAAGCAACCAAAACAAAAAATAAAATAGACTCAGGGTCTGTAAAAAGACTTTGTAATAATTATGTATGCATATAAAAAAGAAAAATTTTCCAGCATATTTAGGTATTCTTCTTTTATATCTTAAATTGTTTTTTATACAGCCTATATTTTCTTTTCAAGGTGTTGGAATAACATTGTCTTTGATGTTACTTTTTGTAGTTTTTTTTCGAATTGTTTTTAAATTAACCATTCTGAAAATTAATTTGTTCGGGAAAAACAAGGCTGCTAGTCTGTTCTGGATTTTTATTTTTATTTCTACGATTAGTTCATTTTTCCTATCTCCAGATATTGCCACTGGTGTAGTTACGGTAAATCTACAGCTTTTTTTTGTTTATTTAGTTTTTATTGATTTCAAGACTATTAATATAAGTTCTTTGGGTGTCCAAAAGATTATTAAAGCATTAGTAAATTTTGCAATCCTAAATGCAATTCTAGTTTTTTATACTTTCTTTTTTGGTAAGATATCATTGATTGGTGAAGTGTCAGAATCAGGTAACATTACAAGAGCATTTGGCTTAATGGGAGACCAGGTTGCATGGTTTCTTTCTTTCTTTTCGATATATGCACTTTATAATGGAAAAAGAATTCAATATTTAATTTTTTTAGTAGCTATTTTAATGTGCGCATCTCTTGGAGCAACTTTAGTCTTAATAATTGCTACTCTCATTTATTATATAAAAGAAAAACGTGCAAGCGCATCATTATATATTAAGGCTGGATTTTTCAGCATCATCTTTATTGGTGTTTTGTTAATTTCTCCGAATATCTTCGATAAAATTGGATTGTTACAAAGAGTTAATCAAGGAGATTTCGCTGATTCAAATTCTCAAACTACTGGACATCGCTTTAATGCCATCAATACCGCAATAGTGAATATCGGTGAAAAACCTTTATGGGGATACCAAAATTATTCTCTGGCAATGTTTAATAAATATGATCATTTATTGTCAGATATGGAAAAAGGGAAATTAACCTATTTAACAACACCGAACAATCAAATTCTAGCGATTATATGTGACTACGGCTTGATAGGTTTTGTTTTTTTTATTTTTTTTATTTTTAGTCTTATGAAAATTGTTCGTCCTTCGGCAATAAATATTAATAATAAATTATATTCTTTCAAGAAATCTTCTTATACGTGGCTCGTAGTCTTTTTTATCTGTAATCAAAGTGCAACATGGTTTTTACCGGGGAGTTTTCTTTGGATATTGATATGTATTATAGTAGGTATTTGTTATAAAATAAATAAATTGTATGATTATAAAAAATAATAAATTAATTTATATACTCAATAATTATTCCGTTCATAGTACAGAACATTTTTTTCATGTTTTGAATTTATTAGAAGAAATGGCAGATAATGGTATTGATATTTTACTGCTTATTGAAAAATCAGATGGTATTCCTGTTGTGAAAAGTCCTAAAATAAAGGTCAAATGCATAAAAAGTTCTGGAATTGGGCGCTTGATAGAAATTTATAAAATAATAGCCGCAGCTCAAAAGAAAGATTATCATACGCTTTTTGTTCGTATTTCAAATTGGGCTGCTATCACTGCTATTTTCAGATCATTTTTTTCAAAGTTAAATGTTTATTATTGGCATAGTGGAACTGTTTTTGAATTTGATAATCAACAGCCTTTAAATATAAAAAAAATTAAATGGTATTTGAAAACACGCATCCCTTTTAATTTTATAAAAAAGCATACAACTTATTTTGTTACCGGCCCCGAAAGTATGAAAGACTACTATGTAAATATTGTGGGGGTTAGTAAAGAAAAAATCAAGATTTTATATAACGATATTGATTTATCACGTTTTTCGATTATATCACAAAAAGATAAAAATATTTTAAAAGAAGGTTTAGGAATTGACCTAAATGTTAAAGTTATATTATTTGTACATAATTTCTCGCCTGTAAGAAAATCAGGCATATATATTGGTAAATTCTTAAAGAGTTTTTATTCTGAATCTGAACTTACGAATTTTAATTTCTATTTTATAGGAGGAGGTAAAGATCGTAAAGAAATTGAAGAACAAGTTCGATACATGGGTTTAAACGACAAGGTTTTCTTTTTAGGTTCTTTACCTAATGCTGTTGTACATAATTATTACCAAATTGCTGACATTTTTATAAATCCGACAGCTGCAGAAGGCTTTCCACGTGTTCTCATAGAAGGAATGGCATGTGGTTTACCAATTGTAACTACCAACGCTGGGGGAATAAAAGATATACTTGGAGTAGAACAGCAAAAATATATGTCAGATGTAAATGATATTGACTGTTTTACTAACAACTTAATAAAGATGGCTAAATTGTCTTCAAGTGATATTGCAAAATTAAAATCTGAAAATATTGAAATGGTAAAAAAATATAGTACCGAAAAGGTTGCACTAATGTATATTAATACAATTTTTAATGAATAATTTATTACATGTTTCAGCTAATCAATTTAGCGATATTGAAAGTTCAGGACACACTTATAAAATATGGAGAGAGCTCTCGAAAGGTTTTGATAATTACTACATTTTGGGAAGATCAAGAAATAATAAGTTTGAAAAGTATAAAAAAGATAATATTACATTAATTTTAATCCCCAAAATAATTGATAAATCAAGTATTTTTATTCTTTCTAGTTTTGTTATATTTTATTATGTTAGTAAATATAAAATATCTCATATTTTATGCCAAAGTGCAATATTCGGTGGCGCAGCTTGTATCTTAGTTCAGAAGATTTACAAAATACCAGTAATGGTCGAAATACATGGTGAAGAATATTTTAGAATTATGGAATCCCCAAAAAAAATTATAAAATTTTTTGGAATATTTTTAAAAAAAATCTATTTGAATGCTAATAAAGTTAGATCATTGAATGACTTTATGACTGAAAAATTGAAAATACATGGTATTGTAGAAAATGTAGTTGAAATTTATAATCGAGTAGATTTAGAATTGTTTAATGAAGTAAAGCAAGATTTTAAAAGAGGTAATGTCGTTAAGATCGCATCAGTAGGTCGTTTTGTAAAAGAAAAAAACTATGAAAATTTAATATTGTTTCTGAAAAATTCAGGAATAAAATTTCATCTAACATTGATAGGTGGTGGCTTATTGAAAGAGAATTATAATACTTTAATCAAAAAATTAAATTTAGAAAATGATGTCCTTCTTCTGGATTGGGTTAAACAAGAAGAATTTATTGATATTTTAATCAGTTGCGATCTGTATATTCAATCATCAATTAGCGAGGGTATGCCAAGAACAATTGTTGAAGCGATGGCTTTACAATTACCAATAGTTTCTACTAATGTAGGTTCGATAAGTGGAGTAGTAAAAAATGAAGTTAATGGACTGTTAGTCGAGCCAAATGAAATTGCAATCATCGATGCTGTTAAGAAAATGGTGAATTCAGAATCATTGAGAGAATCGTTAGCTAAACAGGGACGTAAAGATGTTGTTGAGAAATATGAATGGAATAAAGTCTTCTACAAATATAGATGGGAGATTATTTCGATGTAATTAATGATTTTAAAAACTTATATATCAAAGTTGAAAACGAAACTGAACATACTAAGAATATATTATAAGATTCCTCCCGTAAAGGGAGGAATGGAAAAGCATATTTATTTCTTAACTAAATATCAGAATGAATCACAACAGGTTTCTGTTTTCTTTAATCAGGGTGATAAGATCAGTTTAAATGATAAGAAAATTTTGCCGGTTGTGAGACTAGATAAAATAAAACCTTCATTTGTAGGGATATTTGCTTTCTATATGTCGATTATTTTTAGTTTACTACTTTATAGAAAAAAATTTGATGTAATTCACATACATGGAGATTGGAGCTCATTACTTTTTGCAAAAATAATAAAGCGATTAACAAATGCAAAAATCATAGCATATACCAACCATGGTTTAATAACCAATAGTTTACAACATAGAATATTACTGCCTTTTACACTTAAAGGTATAGATCTAATTTTTACAACGGGTTATGAATCTGCAGCAAAGCTTAGGATGGCAGTTAGAAATCAGGAAGTAATAGTTCAACCTAGCGGCATTAATTCAATATTCTTTGACTGCTCTGAAAAGAATATTGAAAATGAAATATTCACTGTAATAACGGTTGCTAATCTATTACCTATAAAGAATATAAGTCTTATAATTAATATTGCAAGTCAGCTCCCTGAAATTAAATTTATGATTATTGGAGAAGGTCCTGAAAAAGAAAGTTTACAAAACAAAATTAATCATTTTAAATTGACGAATATAGAATTATGTGGATTTAAAGCTGCAAATGAAATTAAGAAACTTTATAATTTGTCAGATTGTTTCCTTATGACTTCTCTAGGTGAAGGTACACCAACTTCTATTTTGGAGGCTTTAGCATGTGGTTTACCAATTGTTTCTAGTAATGCGGGTGGTCTTAATAGGGTTTTGGAGAATGGTAAAAATGGCTTTATAATTGAGGGATATTTAATTACTGATTATATTAAAGCAATTAAAAAAATACAAAATGACAAAATTTTAAGGTTAAAAATAAAGGAAGAAAATAAAACTTTAGCTAGAAATTATTGTTGGAATAATGTAGAACATAATATAACAAATTTAATAAAAAGAAGATTAGAAGGAAAAATTAACAATATTTCTACATAATCAAATGGCAAAAGTGATTATAAAATTTTAAGTTGCCATGAAAAAGTATAGTTTTAAATATAAGATTATTAATTTTGAAAAACGAACAAAATAAATGGCAATGATACTCAGAAAAGGTTGAAATGAAAATTTTGTATAGTAAATAAATGTTAACTCTAATTTTAATAAAATTAGAGTTGCAATCAAAGAGCTGAATTGAATAATTAGTTTAATAGTAAAAATGAAAATATTACAGATAATTAATTCCTTAGAAAGCGGTGGCGCAGAAAAGTTGCTATTAGAAACAATTCCACTATACCAAAAGGCCGGTATCGAAATGGATATACTTTTGTTATGGGACAATGATCATCCTTTTACGATGGCGTTAAAGAAACTGAACTGCTGTAAAGTTTATGTATTGAATAAGTCATATAATAACAAAGACATTTATTCAGTTGCTAATATTTTAAAGTTAAGAAGGTATTTAAAGAAATACCATATTGCTCATGTACATTTGTTTCCTGCGCAATATTTTGTACCATTAGCAAATATTATGAATGGTAATAGAGCAAAGTTGATTTTTACAGAGCATAACACAACTAATAATCGAATTAAAAATTACTTTTATAAAATTATTGACAAATATTTTTATAAACTTTATACTTTACAGATCGCTATAACATATGAAATAAAAAATATATTTCAGAAAGAATATAATTTACCTACAAAGTTTTACAAGGTAATTGAAAATGGAGTAGATTTACAGAAAATTAAAAAAGCGACAAAATACAGTAAATTTCAGATTTCAAATTTAATTTCGGAGACTGATAAATTAATTATTCAAGTTTCAGCATTCAGAGAGCAAAAAGATCAGGACACTTTAATAAAATCATTAGTTGAATTGCCAAAAAATATTAAATTGATTTTAGTAGGAGATGGTGAAAGAAAGTCATTGTGTCAAGATTTAGTAAAAAAATTAAATTTAGAGAATCGTATTGTTTTTTTAGGACAGAGAATGGATGTACCTGAATTATTGAAATCTTCAGATTATGTAGTTTTATCATCAAAATATGAGGGGCTGTCGCTATCTAGTATCGAAGGTATGGCATCAGGAAGACCTTTCTTGGCATCCAATGTACCTGGTTTAAAAGAATTAGTGGATGGTGCTGGAATATTGTTTGAACAAGGTAATGTGAGAGAATTAGTGACAAAAATATTAGAACTGGAAAATAATCCTTCTTTTTATAATCAAGTCGCACAAGCATGTCAGGTGCGCTCCATGAATTTTGATATTCATACGATGGTGGATAAGCATATTAAGTTATATCGTAAGATCTATAAGAATTAAGTTCTGTATACCTGAAAAATATAATATTCAAAAAATTAAAGCTTTTATTATAAATATTTTACGTCCTACGAAGAAGAATAGATATTAAAAATTATGAAATCATATCTACGAAAATATACTGTATCTGCAATTTTTGTAAATAAACTATTCCATAGGCTTATAATCTTATTCACATTAACAGGAGCAATGTATAGACAGAATTAAATTTATGAAAAAGAAATCGGCGAAGAAAGTTTTACATGTGATAACGATATCATTTGTCATAAAACATTTTTTTGGGAATCAGTTTAAATATTTAAAGAATAAAACGCAGAATACGTATTATTTAGCATGTACGCCATCCGACGAACTTATTTCGTGGCAGGATGATTTTGGTTATCATGCTATCCCAATAGAAATTACGAGATCAATAAGCCCATTAAAAGATATAATTGCGATTTATAAACTAGTGCGATTTATTAAAAAAGAAAAAATAGATATTGTTGTTGCTCATACACCAAAGGGAGGACTTGTCGGTATGATTTCAGCAGCAGTATGTAGAGTTCCTCAAAGGATTTATTTCAGACATGGTATCGCTTACGAAACATCTAAATCTTTTAAAAAAAATCTTCTTAAAAATATTGAAAGAATCAGCGGTAATCTGGCAACAAAGGTTGTAAATGTTAGTAAGGGCGTTGAAAAGTATGCTATAAATGATAAATTGAATCAGAAAAGTAAAAATTTGATTTTGAAAAAAGGTACATGTAACGGCATTGATGCAAAAGATCGCTTCAATCCAGAGAAATATTCTGATCATGATGTTAATCAGCTTAGAAATAAGTTAAATATTAAAGCTGAAGATTTTGTAATTGGATATGTTGGCAGACTCGTACATGACAAGGGTATTGATGAATTGCTAGAAGCTTGGCAAAAGTTAAGAGTAAACAATAATATGAAATTATTGCTTGTAGGACCATTTGAAGATAAGGATGCTGTAAGTGACTTAACCAAGGAGCGTATATTATCAGATCCGAAAGTCATTTTCACAGATTATGTACCAGATTCTGCCCTATATTTTAGATTGATGAATGTTTTTGTTTTAGCAACGTATAGGGAAGGGTTTCCAACAGTTTCTTTGGAGGCATCATCAATGGAATTGCCTGTAATTATTACACGTGCTACAGGATGTGAGGAAGCAATTGTTGAAAATGAAACCGGCATATTTGTAGAAAATAATGCAGAAAGCATAGAAAATGCTGTAAACAAATATTTATTGAATAATCCTCTATGTAAAAAACATGGAATAAGAGGAAGAGAATTTGTTCTAGAATACTTTGAGCAATCTATTATTTGGGATACAATCCATAATGAATTAGGCTATTAGGTATATGGTTGAAAAAATTATAATCACAGGTTCATCCGGTTTTGTAGGTAAGAATCTCTCAGTTTTCTTACAGCATAGAGGATATGAAATAAATTGTCTTTCTCTAAGAAAAGAAAACTGGAAAATCGCTTTTCCAAAATCCGCTGATGCAATCATACATCTAGCAGGGAAAGCTCATGATACCTCAAATGTTTCAAATCCTGATGAATATTATAAAGTGAATCGTGATCTGACTATTGAATTGTTTAATGAATTCTTAAATTCAGAGATTGAAAAATTCTTCTATTTCAGTTCTGTAAAGGCTGTAGCTGATTCTGTTGAAGATATTCTAAGAGAAGATGTGGAGGCCAATCCGTTAACCCATTACGGAAAATCAAAAGCAGAAGCGGAAAGATATATTTTAAGCCAGAATTTACCCGAAGGAAAGAAAGTTTTTATTATTAGGCCTTGTATGATTCATGGTCCGGGAAATAAAGGAAATCTAAATCTTCTCTATAAAATTGTTGTAAAAGGTTTACCATGGCCTCTTGCAGCATTTCATAACCAAAGATCTTTTTTAGGAATTGATAATTTAAATTATTTAATCCATCAAATGCTCATCAATGAAAATTTGGAGTCAGGTATTTATAATTTTGCAGACGATGAACCGCTTTCCACCAATGAATTAATCACCATAATAAATAAAGCTCTGAATAAAAAAGCGAAACTTTGGCCAATTTCTAAAGGTCTGGTTGAAAAAATGGCTGATTTAGGGGATAGACTAAATTTACCTTTAAATTCAGAAAGATTGAAAAAGCTAACAGAGTCTTATGTCGTTTCCAATCAAAAAATAAAATCGGCTCTAGGAATTGAAAAACTTCCTTTGTCAGCAGAAGAAGGTATTATTAAAACCATTAAAAGTTTTAAAAAAGAAAAGTAAACTTGAAATAAACTGTTACCCATACAATTAAAACTTATGATCCGTATATTCGATTTTTTATTTTCATTTTTCGGGCTTTTATTTCTTTGGCCGGTTTTGGTTATATTATATATTATCGGTCTGTTCGATACTGGCTCACCTGTTTTTGTTCAGGAAAGAGTCGGCCGGTTTAAAAAACCTTTTAAACTTATTAAGTTTAGAACCATGCCTGTTAACACGCAATCGGTAGCAACGCATCTCACTCAGAATGTACAGATAACTAAATTTGGAAGTTTTCTGCGAAAATCGAAATTGGATGAGCTTCCTCAGTTGATTAATGTTCTCGTGGGTGACATGAGTTTAGTGGGACCACGGCCTAATCTGTTCAATCAGGCCGAGTTAATTGCAGAGAGAGACAGAAGAGGAGTATACAACGCTGTTCCGGGAATCACAGGCCTGGCGCAAATCAATGAAATTGATATGTCAACGCCCGTTAAACTAGCAGAAAAAGATGCTGAAATGTTGCAAAGCCTTACCATTTCAGATTACTTTTCATACATATTTGCTACTGTTGGCGGAAAAGGACAGGGAGACAGAATTCAGAAATAATTTTTTAAGGTTGTTCTAAATCTCTTACATTTACTTCAAAGACAGATCATATGAAAGACAAAATATGGCTTTCGTCACCTCATCTTTCAGGGAGAGAATTAGAATTTATTGAAGATGCCTTTCAGAAGAATTGGGTGACCTCACTAGGTGAAAACATCAATGAATTTGAATACAGTCTTGAGTCATTTCTAAAAAATGATGTAAAAGTGTGCGTGCTAAATTCGGCAACATCATCAATACATTTGGCATTGAAGATGTTGGATGTCTCTGCCAATGATGAAGTAATCACCCCGACATTCTCGTTTGTAGCCTCAGCAAATCCTATCACCTATTGCGGAGCCACTCCTATATTTATAGACTCAGAAAAAGACACCTGGAATATGTGCCCAATTGCTTTAAAAGAAGCGATTGATGATAGAATTTCCAAAGGTAAAAACCCAAAAGCAATCATTGTTGTTCATCTTTACGGAATGCCTGCAAAAATGTCTGAAATCCTGAGAATTGCTGATGAATATGATATTCCTGTCATTGAAGATGCTGCAGAAGCTTTAGGCTCAACTTATAAAGGAAAAGCTTGTGGAACATTCGGACGTTTCGGGATTTTATCTTTTAACGGAAATAAAATTATTACTACTTCAGGGGGAGGAGCCTTAGTCTGTCACAATCAGGAAGATAAAGATAAAGCAGTTTTTCTTTCAACTCAGGCAAGAGATAATGCACCCCATTATCAGCATTCGCACATCGGTTACAATTATCGTATGAGTAATATTGTTGCTGGAATCGGACGCGGACAAATGGAAGTACTAAAAGACAGGGTAGAAGCACGCAGAAAAATGCATGATTTTTATGTTGAGCTTTTCAAAAATATTAAGGGTGTTGAGGTTTTTTCTGAACCTTCAGAAGAATATTTTTCCAATCATTGGCTTTCTGCGATCGTAGTTGATGAAGTAGTAACAGGAAAAACCAGAGAAGATTTGAGGTTGGCTCTATTGGAGGACAATATAGAATCAAGACCTTTATGGAAACCGATGCATTTACAACCGATCTTTGCAGACGCTCCTTACTATGGTAAAAAAGTGGCAGAGGAATTATTTGATAATGGTTTATGTATGCCTTCAGGTTCTAATCTGTCTGATAATGACAGAGAACGAATTGAAAAAAGAATCAAAGACTTTTTTTCTTAGACTATTTTAATTAAAATTAATATTAAAAAAGCTTCTTACTTCAGTCATGAGTAAGAAGTTTTTTATTTATATCAAATTATAAACATACAATAAGGTGTTGATTTTGAGTGGAATATTTCTTCTGAATGATTCTCTTTTCAGTTATTTTTGCTAAACTTTCAAGTTTCTTTATAAATCAACATCTTTCCCTATCTTTACAAACCAATTTATTTTAAGTGAAAAAATATCCTCGGTGGAAAGCAATGATGGATTATGGGCTGAGTTTTTTAGCCTTTATTATTTTGTTCCCCGTATTTTTAATTCTTTTTATCGTTGCATCTTTAGATACAGGATTTCCGGGTGTCTTTAGACAAGAACGAATAGGTAGGTTCGGAAAAATTTTTATCATCTATAAATTCAGAACGTACCATTCAAAAAAACATACTGTATCTTTAGTTGGAAAATGGATGCGCAAATCAAAAGTGGATGAATTGCCACAGATATTGAATATTCTTAAAGGTGATATGTCTTTTGTTGGTCCGCGTCCTGATATTCCCGGGTATTATGATCAGCTTAAAGGGGAAAATCGCTTAGTTCTTAATTTGAAACCGGGCTTAACCAGCGAAGCGGGAATTATGTATCGCAATGAGGAAGAAATCCTTAATAAACAGCAAAATCCGTTACAATACAATGACGAGGTTCTTTTTCCAGAAAAAGTGAAAATGAACTTGCATTATTATCATAATCTTTCTTTTAGAAATGATGTATATATATTATTCAAAACCTTTTCTATATTAAAATAATAAATGAAGTTGAATTTACAATGAAGTATATGACAAGAAAATTTTCAGTTAAAATAATTACTACTGCTGCGTTTTTTT
>Ga0256908_1000490_pt1 | contig 15399 bp, 19 predicted proteins | sample MC6MC0761MT_FD_186331 | JGI IMG/M metagenome (GOLD analysis project Ga0256908, IMG submission 186331) | Metatranscriptome of enriched soil aggregate microbial communities from Iowa State University, Ames, United States - MC6-MC0761-MT... | ecosystem: Environmental > Terrestrial > Soil >... | reverse complement strand
TGATTATTCGCTTTGATTTTAATGATGTTATTGAGATATTTTATTTTAACTTTATGTTTTATAATTATTTATTTTTAATTTATCAAAGTGAGGTTTTAGTGTTTTATATTGTAATTTAATGTTTTTTATTTAAGAAGTTTTAAAAACGATAATATTCAACAGTGCTGTGGTTTTGAACATGTTTTATTTTAATTTACTTAATTCTGTTTTATACAAACTGTTCTTCAAACTATAACAAATAGTAATATTGAATGAAAATAATTAATCTAGGATGATTATCGTTGACTGAGTATCTGGATTAATAATTTTTATCAAATAGAGGATTAAATATGTCAAATTCTAATATAGATAATGAAGTTGTTCAAAATATGAGTAAAGAACAACGTAAGCAACTAAATGCTGACCCTATTTCAGGTGAGCCAGGAGCTCACCCAATTGGCACAGGTGTTGGTGCAGCAGGTGGCGCAGCAAGTGGTGTAGCTATTGGAGCCGTTGGCGGACCTGTAGGTGCTGCAGTCGGGGGAGTAGTAGGAGCAGTTGTTGGAGGATTAGCAGGGAAAAGTATTTCTGAAGCTGTAAATCCAACAGATGAGGATGTTTATTGGCGTGAGACTTATAATACGCGGCCTTACTTTAAAGACACGGTTAACTTATATGATAATGTAGATTACGATCGTGATTATCGTGATGCCTATCAACTAGGGTACACTTCTAGAAGCAATTATCCTTATGAAACAAAATTTGAAGAAGTTGAAGCTGATCTTAAGCTTCAATGGGAAAAGACTAAAAGAGAGTCTCGTTTAAAATGGGAAGAAGCAAAACATGCAGTTAAAGATGCTTGGGAAAGAGTAACACGTTAACAGATGCTCGAAAAAGTAGTCCTTCAATGTAAGGGCTATTTTTTCAAGCATTTGTTTTATAACAACATTTTATACTTTCACCTACTTCTATAAACAAACACAAGTAATCAGGATGTTTCTGTGCCATGCTTGCTAAATCATAATCTCCATTAAATCGCTTTCCCTTTTTTGCTTTCTGATTAGCGATATTTGCTTCTGTTTTGTTGGAACCAATTCATACTGAGACAGGCAATCCGCTTCATTGTTGAATACGTTCGTGCATTCCTTGGCGATAATCAATCACCAAGATTATAATTATGCTTAAAACTTGATAGATCTAGAAAACACTCATCAATTCAATAAATCTCGAGTTCGGGTGGTGCGAAATAACTGGCAAAAAATGAATGAAATCGACGTGACATCTCAGCATATATCGCATAGTTACTTGAAGGAACTTGAAAACAATTTTTCTGGACAGCATCTTTGATTTGAAAAAATGGAGGCTCATTTTAATCCCCATAGCCTTGACTTAGTTACTTCGAGCTACTGCGCAACCATTGTTATTTAATAAAACTATCACCAAGACATTATTTAGCTTCGGGTTAAAGAAACGCTCACACCAGACATAGCAATTATTGATATCAATAAGAACAAATATCTTTTCTTCATGTATCATTTAAAGTTCTTAATAATTTTGGTGACAACACCCCAAATTACTAATTCTTGTTCATTGCGGGGGAGGATTGGTTTGTACTCAATATTCTCAGGTTTGAGCCACACTGTAGGCAAATTTCTAAGATCATTTTCATTATGAAAAATATTAAACAATTCATCATGTGACATCCGTTGTGTAATCATCATTCTTTTCACAGTGAAATCATTGTCAATGAATGCGATAACAATATCTTGGTGCTGTGATCGAATACTTCTATCGACAATCAAATAGTCAGTGATATCAATTCCAATGTCTTTCATCGAATACGACTCAACTTGAACAATGAATGTAGCTTCCTTATTTGAAATAAGCAGATCATCCATGTCAACAGTTTTGTCTATATAATTCTCAAATACTGAGGAGGAATCTGCAGTAATTTTATTTAAAACTAATGGAATAGAATACTTAGTGATTGCCTGAAATGACGATATTCTAGATAGGTCAGATGGACATTTTAATTTAGATGAATGTGCTCTGATATCAATAACTTTAGAGCTTTTCAAGTGATCTAGACTTGCATCTTTAAGCTTTTGAAGTTTAGCTTTCGATAATTTTGAATTTAATTCAATATTCATAAAAAATACCACTTGAATAAGTTACGTATTCAAGATATTAAATGTAATAGTTTTTAATTTCAAATTTAAACTATGTGGATAAACAGTCTTAATTTAAAAAAGGTCACTTTGTTTGGCTACTTCAGATGAGTGTTCATGAGGGAAAGCGGAAAATCATCACGCATTTCAAAGAAATTTTCGTGTGCATTTTCTTTATCAATATTCAAGCAGTCTTTTCGATATTCTCTTGATATGACTATGATTGATCTTTTTTCATCGGTAGGCGCATAAAATTGCTTCATGAAAGGATGATTGTCAGAATTGATTGTAATCATTGAAAAAATATTATTATTTTTTAATTAACTAATCATCGTGAGTTTCTGCAACAGCGAATGGTAGTCGTTCTTACGGTGAATTCTGTACAAATGGCTTTTACCATCGATGCACTTGAGATCATCAAATTCTTGAACCGGCACAAAGTAAAACTTGCTATAAGTCAAGCATGTCGAAAGTTAGGCTTCTCAACTATAGTTTCAGTTCAAGTATTATAGGTGTGTCCCTAACTTTGTATCCTCAGCCCATTTTGGAATTAGTGCAAATCTTCATAAATCTAGGTTAAACTCTTTCATAATAATTGGAGCAGGGTATAACGGATAAACGTGTGACTTTAAAGGATAATCCATTGCATTGAGTTCGATTCCTAATTGAACAAATGCTGTTATTTTTGGAGTTTGATAGTTTGAGCACATGAGTTAATCAATTTATTACAAATTTTAAATTTCGTTTTTAATTGTATTACAATAATTTATTGGTTAGTTATTTAATATATAAAAATTAACTGGATAAAATAATTTCATAAGAGTTAATTGATATTTAATATCAGTACATTGAACAAAATTAAGAAAAATTAGTTTACATATTTTATCTGAAACCATATTTAAAAAAAAATTAAAAATAGGTTATATTCCTAATCAATTAAGATCGACGGAAATCTTCTATTGGATATTCAAGAAATAGTACTTCAAGATGAAAATTTTCATTTACATAAATTGGTAAAAGTTAAAGATACCACTTATGACCCTATAAAAAAGGATAGGTCTATTTTATGGTTTTGGATTTACTCTGAAACTTCTGATTTTTTTCACTTTGAATTGTGGGATCAATTAGACCGTGCTGTGGTAAATCAAAATATTACTCATAAAGATTACCAGTTCAAAGTTGTAAGCATCAATGATAACAAAAAAATAAATTATTCATGAATAACAATTTTTTATCATATAATTAAAATATTTAATTAACACTAAGAAACTATTTAAATTTTTATATTGAGGAGATATTGGTATTTCAATTTACATGAGAATGTTAAAATTGGAAAATTTAAAAAATGATTATGTCTCAATTAATGGAATTGCAGAATGTGTCCAAGATTAAGAGGTGCTTGATCAATTGTGGTCCGCTTCGTATGGAACTTTTTTTTGAACAAGGAAAGTCGGATCCAAATATTCAATTAGTACGTGTAATATGTAATGGTGCACAATACTGGAAAGGTGCAGGAAAATTTGTAACTCTTTTCAAAGTAGCAAAAGCGTCAATATCACGTGAAACAGAGCAGCTTGGAACAAGTCATTCTGTTAAGCTATAAATTTTTGTAAAAAAGACGAACTTACGTTCGTCTTTTTTTATTAAAGAAAATTGGATATTCCACGTTGGTTTAAACCAACTCGCTTTCGAAGCCGAGTCTGCTTTTCATTTAAGAGTTCATTTAAGAAGGCATCTAAATTGTCTTCGGTTAAAGCAGTAGGAGTGAACGAGTCGTAACCTAAACGATTAAAGAAGACCTCTGCTTTTGAGCACTTTTGAACATATTTCATTGACCAGTTTTTAAAACTAATTTGGTCAATTTCTACATTTTTGAATTCAATAATATCTTTATGCCTAGCGTCATTTCTAATGTTATGGAATAGCTCTAGTACAGTTGATCTTTCACCTTCAAGACACTGGAAAAAAAAGTTATTAGCATAGTAAAGCACACCAAAAACATTGTTTTTCGAATTAAAATCTCGAGCAGTATTCAAAATATCATTTAAATCTTCTATGAGGTCATTAGTTGATTCATTTCTTGTACTTGCGTAGCACAAACGAATCATGATTTATCATCTATATTAACGTTTTCAAAATAGACTAATGAATTACTCATCGATTTCAAAATTATATGGTTCATGAGCATACTCCGAAGCTAAAAGGTCTATGAATGAAGGAATAGTGTTACTTGAAAGAAGAAATGGGTTAAAATCATCAAGATGGTGTTCTTGAAAAAAGTCACCTAATCTTTTGTTAACAGGTGCAAATTTCATATTCCAATGTTTGAATAATCCAACATCGCATTTCTCATGATAGAGAATTTCACAATTTTGATGACGTGGATCTTTTAAAATGCGGTTATAAAAAAGATCATTAACTTTACTCTTGCTACCTTCAAGACATTGGACAAAATATCCATGTCCATAGTAAAGAACTCCTGTAATCTCATGACGAGAATTAAAATCAACAGCAGTGTTAAGAATATCAATTAGATCAGATTTAAGTTCAGGGTGCGCTTGTGTCGCTTTACTAGCGTATAAAACCCTTATAAATTCCATTATGAATTCATCCAGTTTGATTTGTTACTGATGGTGTGTGATAACTATTTAATTTTATTAGTAAACTTTATGTTTCCACATAGAAAGAATAGTAACTTTAAAAGTTTACAACATAGTTAGGATTCAAGCCAATTTAAAATAAAAACGATCAAAAAAAAATGTAATGTAAACTTTTTTTACTTTTACTTAAGCTAATTGTTAATATATTGTGTTGAAGTAATAGTTTATTAAAATTAACTTTATGAAAATAAATGAAATAATTCTAATTTTTTAAATATTAATAGGTTAAAAAATAAACAAATGTACGAAATTTCTCACAATCATGTAAGCCAGAGATTACAGCCTGAATTTTTGATTTATATATACTGCGTTCATACACCATACGTGTTCATTATTATTAATATACAACTGAATATTAGTTTAAGATGTGGTCGCTTACACTTAAATTAGAATAAGAAGTTATAAAATTAATGAGCATAATAATAGATGGTGTATTGGGGTAGTCTTCCCCCTTAGTTGCTCTACTAAGGGGGAAGCATTTTATTAAATCTAAAGTAGAGGAAATGAAATGTTAATTTTAAAAAATTTTTTTATATTTATTATCTCAGTTTTAATTATATGTTTAATAATCATAATTTTTGACAAGTTAGGAATACATAAAAAGTTTAATGTATTCTTTTCGGCAATGTTATATGGTCTTATTATGACCTTATATCTAAAAAAAGTATTTTTAAGTCTTTTATTTTTCTTTGGCTTTTATAGTCTATTATTCATGATTAGTTATTCAATTGAAGTTATAGGAATGCTTCTTATTTCCTGTTCAGTTCTTTTTTTAATTAAGATTGTTATGCCAAAACTAAAGAATCAAGAAATAAATAGTTTTTTTATTTCTGATAAGCTATATAAAGAATAGGTTTTTATATAGATTGATTTAGATAAATTTTATTTAAATCAAAAAAAAATTAAATATTTTAGGAGTAATAATGTATGTTTCGTTGGGCGATAATTTTTGCAGTTATAGCATTAATTGCTAGTTTATTAGGTTTTGGTGGAGTTGCTGGTCTATCGAAAGATTTTGCTGTAATTCTACTAGTTGTAGCTGTTATTTTAGCAATTATTGGTTTTATATCTCGTGGAAAATCATAGTATTTTATATAGCCAACTATCGAATATATTTGTTCTATAGTTGGCTAATTTCTTTACAGTAAATTATCTCATTAATAATCTATAATTAAGGTTTTTATGAAAAGTAGTAACTATATGTGTGTTTTAGAGCAGATCTATAATTTTTTACTTTTGACACCGGACTTCAAGAGTAAGACCAAGTCCGAGAAAATTGTTGCATATTTCAAAGCTTTAAATGAAGGAGATGAAACTGACTTTAAATTTAATAATTCTAATAAAGTATCCGGTAAGTTTGGAAATAAAAAAAATATTTTAATAATGAGTGCACCTGAAATAAGTAATAAATACAAATTCTTATCTTGGGTTGATGAGCAAGTAAATTCATAGTTTTTAAAGTAAGGTGTTTATATGCATCAAAGGCGCAAGCGTAAAAAAGTTACAATACTTCCTGAATGGTCTACAGATCAAGACTGTTTTTTAATTGAAAATAGTTCATTGCCTATAGAGTTATTGGTTGATTCATTGTCATTTACTGAAGATGAAATACTTGAGAGAAAGATACTTTTAGGGTTAGTAAGGAGGCACAGACAGATGATGAAAAGCTCTTAAATCAATTAATTCTGTCTATTTTAATTTTTAAAAATCTACTTCGATTTAAGCTGAGTGCAGAATTTCTAAGAAAGGGAATTTCATAGTTTGAGTACACTCACGGCTTCATTCATTGTTAAAATATAATTATTTTCAATATCATCAAAAAATTGAAATAAATAAAAATAATTTTACGCTATTTATTGCACTAAGATTTGTTTAAATTTTTTAAATCATTGATTGTAAATTAAAATTGAATCAAACCATTGCAGCAACATAAAATCCTCGGGGAAATTTTATAGATTGATTAAATTGTAAAATATTGAAATGCAGTTACAACCTGAACAGCTTAAATTATTTTAAGACAAATTCTGCAGAAATTGGGAGAATAGCGGTGTAATGTAGATTGTGTATTTTTCGTGGAAATACACCAGTTATTTATATCGAATAAAAACGATTTATATTGCGCCTAAACCTTGTTAAAAAAATTTATCGGTTCAATCAGGATTGCCCAATGAATTATAGCTTAGCCATTGAGCATCCTAAAAAACTAATCAAACTTAGCTAGCAGTATTAAAACGCTAGATGTCTACTTTTTAATTTTGGGTTTTAAGTCATTTACAAAGAGTATCAATCCAAACAGTATTGGGCTACTCAGTATACATAAGGCCACAAAAGAGATGCTATTGCCATAATTTACACTGAATAAAAATAAAGCCGAGATGATCAACGCAAACGCGATAACTTTTACCAGTTTCACATGTTGCGCTAAAACAGACAATTTACTTTTCTGAGTCTTGGTGATCTGCTTTGAACTGATCAAATATAAGCTATAACTGGCAATCAGGATCAGGAGAAATGCAAATGCCAATATCATGATACAGATTCCTGTGATTGTTTTTGTTCTAGCTTTTTCTTGATCTTCGCCACAGCTTTGTTTTGAATCGGTGTGATTCTTTGATGTAAAAAAATCGCTAAAATGGCAAATAACCAGATCATTAAGTCCACACGTAAAAATAACCAATAGTCCTGTAATGAATGAATATATTGATTAGAAATCAGATAATAGACATTTAAAATAGGCAAGGCTAATGTCATGGCAATTAGCAGCTTGAGCTGAGTTTTCCAGAGATATTGTTGTTTTGTGCAGAGCGCAATAATAAAACTGAATAACCACAAAGTAAAAAATGTATAGACTTCATAATTCGGTGTATCTGATTGAAGTTGTACAAAACGATTGGCATACAAATAACCCAACATCGCAATGGGTAAACCAATAATCATCGTGGTATTGAGTCGGTTTACCAGATAATGCCCAACGTGAAAATGATCATTTTTCTTTTGTAATTGTCGTTTTAAACTCCAGAGCAATAAGCCAGAAGCAATCATTGCACAACCTAAGAGGCCAGAGAAAAATAAGCCTAAACGCAATAAAGGTTGGGCAAAATTCGCCATATGCAGTCCGTACATACTGGCATTTAATGTTGCAATTGCACTGTTATTACGGGTATTCCCAATTAAACCACCTGTAGCGCCATTAAAGCTAAGTTGTGCTTGATTACGAGTAATCGAATGATCTTCTAAGGCAGTAATCGTGAGCTTAGCAAGCTGTGTATTGGGTTGATCTACGGTAATGTTATCAATATTAGTTTTTCCCCATTGCTGTTGGGTTTGTTGCAGGAAATGTTGAATAGATAACATATTCTTCGGCTGTGCGTGTTGAGCCTTGTTTGCAGTTGAAACATGACGAATTTCATCAAAATACTGATATGGATTATCTGGATAGGCTTTTTTCATCCCTGCGGGGAAAAGCAGATAGAAAAAGATCGCTAAGCCGGTAAATGTAATGGTTAAGAAAAAGGGCAATGCTATTACCGAACTTACATTATGAAAATCTAAATATGAACGCTGACCTTTAAATACTCTTAAGGTAAAGAAATCTGTAAATATCTTTTTATGGGTAATAATGCCTGAAATCAAGGCTATAAACATAATTAACGCTGCAAAGGTGATAATCAAACGACCAATCGAGTAAGGCATTCCATAAAGCTGATAATGAAACCCATAGAAGAAATCACCGCCTTGTGTGGCAGAAAGACTCAATTCTTTACCTGTATTGGCATCTAAAGTTTTACTTTCATAACCACCATCGGCTTTTTGCCAATAAATTTTATTTGCAGGGGTATTCTGATTTGCAACGCCGATATACCAACTTTTTGCATCTGGGGCATTTTTTTGCAAATAAGCAAACGCAGACTGTATAGCGGATTCCTGTTTGATTTGCATACTTGCGAATTGTGGTTGCATCCACATACTAATTTCATGGCGATAATATGTTGCAGAACCTGTCAAAAAAATTGCAAATAACAGCCAGCCGAAGGTAAGTCCGATCCAAGAGTGTAACCATGCCATAGATTGACGAACAGATTTATGCATGAGTTAACCTATAAACTTGGAAAATAGGAAAAAAGTAGCGACCAGAGCTAGGCTGATCAGCGTAAGCTTCTTTAAAGAATGAATACAAAAGCTTAGAATCACAAAAAAAATGTAAAAAATAAGTGCGCTAAATGCTGCCAAATAAATAGATTCAGCCTTGGCAAAATAAGGATAAAACACGTCAATTAAAGTTAAGGATACTAAATAACTGCACAGATAGCCTATACCAAAAGCCAGTATAAAACGAAAGAGCACTGATAAAGGGTAGAACACAATCTGCATAACGATCACTTTCTTGCAATTGAAAACGCCTTAATCATAAAAAGATTAAGGCGAGTTCAGATTAGTATTTAAATTTTACAGCAACACTATAGTTTGTAGATGGGCCATAAAAAGCCTGACCATCTGGAAAGCTATATAAATATTTTTTGTCTGTCACGTTGTTTACATTTGCCTGTAGCGAAATATGCTTATTCAAGTCATAGCTGCTCATCATATTCACTAAAGCATAAGCATCTTGGGTAATTGTACTCTTTACCGAAGAATCATACTGCTTAGTCGCCTCTTGCCATTGTAAAGCTGCACCAATTTTCAGTTTAGGTATAGCAGGAATAGTATAAGTCGTTAAAAGATTAATGGTTTGGTTCGGGTTGTAAGTACGAGCCTCTCCACCATTTTTTAAATCTTTTAAGCTAAATTGGCTATAACCAAATGCAATATTTAAGTGATCTGTTAATTGCCCAGCCAAACCAACTTCTACCCCTTGAGAGCGTAAATTACTGGTTTCAACTTTTCGATTGAGAATATTTCCATCTGAATTGCGCAAAGGGTAATTACTTTGTTCTGTTCGAAACACCGCCAAAGTTCCAGTGAGTTTGTCATCTAGCCATGAACTTTTAATACCTGCCTCATAGCTTTCACCTTCAACTGGTTTGAGTGCTTTATTATCAGTACCCACTCCAGATTGTGGGCGGAAAATAGAGGTATAGCTTAGATAACCTGTGTATTCAGGGCTAAAGTTATAGGTAATGCCAGCATAAGGAGATACTTTGTTTTCATCATAGGCCATTGATGAACCGTAACTTTCACCTTCACTTTTAGCTTGAACATAATTTAAACCGAGTAAAAGTTTCAAATCATCGTTTAAGTGTAGTCGTGTTGCCGCATATACAGAATTGAGCTTTTGGGTATAGTTTGCCGCATCACTAAATGCTGACCAAGTGACTGATTGAGGTGTCCAGCTTGCCCAGTCTGTGGTTTGATTATTATTGATATTGCTGTCATTAATTGTGCCTGACGTCTGTTGATCATACTGTTTATTTTGTAGATAACTATAACCCAGTGTCGCTTCGTGTTCACGGCCAAATAATGAATATGAGCCTTGTAGATTTAAGTCGGCAAAATGACTTTTTAGACTTTCTTTTCCGCCCCAAGCGGTGAGGGCTACACCTGCTCCATTTTGATCAGGATAACCGAAATAATAGAGTAAGTTACTGTTATGGTCGGTTTGGGTGTAGTTATAACTCAGCTTAGCTGTCCACTTGTCATTAATTTTTTGCTTTAACTCAGCAAAAGCATTTTGTGACTTATTATCCCAATATGTCCAATCTGGATTGGGATTATAATTACGCTCATAGGAAAGTTGTTTCCCATCTGCACCGAGAAGTGGTAAAGCACCCCAATTATTTGCATTAGGTTTATTCTGTTGTTGGCTATAACCGACAGTTAATAACGTGCTATCACTTAAATCCGCATCAATGATGCCAGAAAATCCATTTTTCTCAGATGAATAACGGTCTAGATAAGAATCTCCAGTTTGCTCATAACCCATCAAACGTCCGCGGATGCTGCCTTCTTTATTTAATGCACCTGAAACATCTGCTTCATAGCGTTGGGTATTCCAAGAGCCATAACTTAGCCCAGCATTGGCTTGAAATTCTTGAGTAGGACGCTTACGGATATAATCGATTGTTGCGCTTGGATCACCAAAAGCATTGGTTAAGGCATCTGCACCTTTAATCACGTCAATACGATCATAAAAATATGTATCAGGATTGGTATTATTATAATTGTAGCTGCTAGAAGGGAAGCCAACGCCATCTGTTAAAATATTTGATATTTCAAAACCACGGGCAGTGTAGGTTGAACGTTCGGTTTCTTGACTGCTGACAGTAATACCTGGGGTATTACTTAAAGCTTCACGTGCACTATTGAGTGCAAAATCATTTAATTGCTGACGTGTAACAACATTCACTGTTTGTGGTGTTTCTTTGACAGGAATATTCAGCTTGGCAGCACTTGCAGATTTTTTAACGATATAAGATTTTGATTGTTCGGAGCTTAATTCAGTTTGATCAGCTGTGGCTTGAACTGAAATTGTGGGTAGATTTTCAATATCTTCAGCAAAACTCTGCTGGGCAATGAGTACCGCTAAACTAAGAATAGAGAACTTAAAACTGTGTGGGAGAGGATTTAGCATTGCTTATCTTAAATGATAATAATTATTGCTTAGTTTATTGTTAGTGTGGTGGGCTTACAATAGTCGTGCAATTGAAAATATAAATAGAAAATAAAATAACGATAGAAAATTAGATGAATTGTTATATAAATTTCCCCATTTTCCAAGCCAGCATCCAGTTTGAGTATTCACGATTAAATCCTATGAATATGCTATGATGCGCTTATAGTGCTGATCAGGAAGAATATCTTGCAAAATCGAAAGCTTAAAATTGGAATTGTCGTAGGTGAGGTATCAGGGGATACTTTAGGCGCAAAACTTATTCGTAGTTTTCGTGAACAGGGTATTGATGCTGAATTTGAAGGGATTGGTGGTCCTCAAATGATTTCAGAAGGATTTAACAGTTTTTATTCAATGGATATTTTATCTGTGATGGGGATTGTTGAAGTACTTAAGGATTTAAAAAAATTATTTGCTGTACGTGATAGTCTGGTCGAGAAATGGTCTGCCAATCCCGTAGATGTTTTTGTCGGTATTGATGCACCAGACTTTAACTTACGCCTTTCAAAAAGCATAAAACAGAAAAATTTGCCGATTAAAACGGTGCAATATGTCAGTCCATCTGTATGGGCTTGGCGACAAGGACGGGTACATGGCATCAAGGCCAGTATAGATTTGGTGCTTTGTCTATTTCCTTTTGAAAAAGGCTTTTATCAACGATATGACGTACCCGCAGCCTTTGTTGGACATCCATTGGCAGGTCAATTGCCATTACAAAATCCAATTTTGGATGCAAAGCAAGAGCTTGGTTTAGATATCAGTCAAAAGCATATTGCCTTGTTACCAGGAAGTCGGCGCGGTGAGATTGAACGACTTGGGCCGTTGGTTTTGGATGCAGCAAAAATTCTTTATCAAAAATATCCAGATTATCAGTTTTTAATTCCTGCAATTAATGAGTTACGCAAACAGCAAATTCAGGAATTATTAAAGCATTATCCAAGTGACTTAGTCGCAAAAATTCATTTACTGGAAAATACCGATAAAGAATCAAAAATTGGTCGTCAGGTCATGAATGCTGCCAATATTGTGGCTTTGGCATCGGGGACAGCGACACTTGAAGCATTATTGTTACATCGTCCAATGGTGACTTTTTATAAGTTGAATTGGTTAACTTATGTAATTGCTAAATTTTTAGTGAAAATTCCGTATTATTCATTGCCGAATATTATTGCGGGCAAAAAAGTGATTCAAGAGCTTATTCAACAAGATGCGACATCAGAAAATTTGGCCAATCAAATTGAAAAATTAATGAATATTGAAACTGCACAAATTCAGGTGATGCAATTAATCACCATGCACAAACAACTTTTGGCTGGAAATAGTGAAGATCCGGCTCAGGCGATTTTAGCAATTTTAACAGCTTGATTTTTAACGCTAACAACTGATTAAGCAAATATCCGTTTGCTTATCGAGTTGCTGGAAATTTTTATTAATCGCCCTATTGTCAAAGCATCTAATTATTCAAACCAGTGATTTCCATCAAGTTAGTGGGGGATCGCCTACGCAAAGGTATTTAAACCTTGAATGAAAGGTGTGGCATTGCAGTTTTTTTAATCAAACAATTTTTCTATTTCATCTAATTGATTTAATTAAAAATATTAATTAGGAGAAATTATATTCTTTTGTCTAAGTTTTTTGACAGATTGGATATAGAAAACCTTTAACCAATAAAAACTCCTCTAAATCTAGGATAAAGAGGAGTATGTATAAATCAATTTCTGGGTTTGGGTGTGAAAAATTATTCCGCCCGAACTTTAAGTTCATAACCTGTATATTTACGAATATTGATGACACCGGTATCCATAATCAAGTATTGGCCTTTAATTCCTTGTAGCTTGCCCCGAATGATTGGGGTTTTATCTAAATTGTGTGATTTAACTTTTTCAGGATAAATGTCGACAGGGTAGATGAATTCACGGGGTAATTCATTTTCTAACAATTCGACCGTTTCATTAAACTCAAGATTTTGCGCAAACTCATTGCGAATACTTTGAATCTTTGGGGAAAACTCTTGAATCAATTCATTACGAATTTCAATTAGATCAATCGGTTCAGCTTCACCTTTAAGCAGTTTACGCCAATCTGTTTTGTCCGCAACCTGCGTTCCAAACATGACTTCAAGCTGACCAGAAAGACGCCGCGAACCGACTTTTAAAATAGGTAATGCTTGGGTCGCACCTTGATCTAACCAGCGTGTTGGCATTTGACCTAAACGAGTTATTCCGACTTTTAAAGCGCTTGAATTTGCTAGATATACAATATGCGGTTGAAAGCAAACTTCATGAGCAAAATCATCTTCACGGCAAGTACCTAAATGATAATGACAAGTTTCAGGCTTCATGATACACATGTCGCAAGATGCCTTGGTTTTCATGCATTTAAAGCAGTGGCCTTGAGAGTAAGACTTTGGTGTTTTAGCTCCACAAGAAACGCAATAAATATTTCCTGTCGCTTCAATCTCGATTTCCTGGCCTAAACTAAATGGTAGCTCGGTTTCTGAGCGATCTAATATAAATTTATATTCAACATTTGCCTTATGTGTTTGTTGATCAGTTACACTAAGGTCTTTAAGACCTGCATGCATTTTATGACAAATGCCTTGTAGTTCCATGTTTAATTACTCGCTTCAAAAAAGGTGCAGTTATGGCCGAGCAAAATGTCATCACTTCAATGCTAGACGATTTATCGCAAGAACAGCCAATTCAAACTGCATTATGTATTGGGCAAAATTTGGCGCAATACCCAACAAATTATTCGATTCAATGGTCCTATTTTAACGTATCTGAGTTTTTAAGTCTGCCTTTTACGCAACGATATGATTTAGGATTTGTACTTTTAGATACAGATGAAATGTCTGGGATCACCGATTTACAGAAATCCCAGTTATTGGTCAAGTTACGTGATTTACTGGCAAAACGAATTGTTGTCGCATGTCAGCTAAAAGATGAACGGTTGCTCAGATCGCTTGGTTTTACCCAACTGATTGATAAAACATTACATCAAAATGATTTTGCACTTTGGCAATTTAATATTTTGACCTATAAACATGTACCAGATTGGTTTAACGCTAAGTTTTGGGCCAATCCAGAAAACTGGAATAAATTTCGTTGGTAGTGGGTTTATTTTGCCTATAAAACTAGCCTTAAGCTATTGCAAAATTTAACAATTCCAATTTTGGTGAATCTGATAAAGCCAAGTATGCTGTACTTGTCTCATAAAACTTAAAAAAGGAAAACTCATGACAGATTTAACCAATATTGTGGAAATTCTGGCAAAGCAAGCACTTGGCGGACAACAACAATCACAAGGCGGGCTAGGTGGTGGATTGGGCGGGGTACTTGGTTCAGTACTCGGTGGCTTGGGGGGACAGCAACAACAATCACAAGGTGGATTGGGTGGCGTACTTGGTTCAGTTTTAGGTGGTTTGACAGGTGGACAACAACAAGCACCACAAGCGGGTGGCTTTAATGCCTCTTCTTTATTGATTGCAGTTGTGCCATTGGTCTTAGGTTGGATTCAACAAAATGGTGGCCTACAAGGTGCTTTAGCTAAATTGCAAGGCGCAGGTTTAGGTGGGCAGGTTCAAAGCTGGGTCGATCCGTCACAAGGTAATGGAGCGGTAAATGTAGAGCAAATCCAGAGTTTATTTGGTGGTCAGCAAGTTGAACAAGTTGCCCAACAAGCCAATGTTCCGACCAATGAAGTGTATGGCGCAATATCTACTGTATTACCGCAAATTATTGATTCACTGACACCACAAGGTGATGCAACAGATCACACTGAAGCCAATGGTGATATTCAAAATGTTATGAATTTGGTATCAGGTTTTTTAAAGTAAAATCGAACATAAAAATGTTCAAAGCCAGTCAATAAATGTTGACTGGCTGATTTAAATTAAGGTTGTGGGTCATCACCAATTGCTTCGCTACTTTTTACGTCACCATTCTGTTTCTTTTTAACGTATTTAATTTGTCCATACCCTTCA
>Ga0256908_1000487_pt1 | contig 15473 bp, 28 predicted proteins | sample MC6MC0761MT_FD_186331 | JGI IMG/M metagenome (GOLD analysis project Ga0256908, IMG submission 186331) | Metatranscriptome of enriched soil aggregate microbial communities from Iowa State University, Ames, United States - MC6-MC0761-MT... | ecosystem: Environmental > Terrestrial > Soil >... | reverse complement strand
CTGAAACGGTTAAATATTATACAACACCAACTTATCAGAGAAGGTTAGCGAAGCGGAAGAGAGCAAGAAATTACTTAACTGTTACGGTTCTTGAGGAAGATTAATATAAAAATTTCATTTTGTGGAAAAGGAGAATGGATATGAAATACTTTGAGTTTGATAAACATGAATATTGGGCGTTAGTTGCAGCGGAGACGTTAGAAAAGGCTTATGAAGTGTATGCAGAGGAAGTTGCATGTGATTCAGTTGAACAAGTGAAAGTAGAAGGTGAGCCAAAAGAAAAACTTAAATTAGATGCTCATGAAATGTATGTTCTAGCAATTAGGAAAGAAGATAAAGAAACGTCGTTAGTTGAAATAACCGAAGATTTTATGAAATTAAAGAATACAACAGTTCTAATTACTTCAGAATTAGCATAAAAGAGCAGTTAGCTAAAGCTAACTGCCCAGCTCCAATTGGGGGTTGGAGAAATATCATGTTGTCTACAGTATTGACAAAAGATTGAGTTTTATTCAGGGAGGTAGAGGGAAATGAAAGTAAAAGTAACGTTTGAATATGAATTAGAGGATAAGCAAAGAGAACAATTTGAGGATGTAAGAGCAGAAGAAGGTGAAGCAGCGGCATTTTATTTCTTAGAGGATTTAGTAAAAAAAGAAATAGAATATGCTGAAGCAGTTGAAACGGAGTACAAGGAATAAAACTGAACAAAATAATCCTTTTAATAGAAAGTGAGGTTAGGAGAATGGCACATTGGGTAGATACATATCCACATGATGTATATGCAAGTGTATTGCTGTTAGATGGAGAGATTTACAACTGGAAAATCGGACAAAGGTATTGGGAAAGTCCTTGGGGTATGACTTGGAGATTTCCGTTACCAGATAACATGAATAAATTCACTGTAGAAACCAATAAGTGGACGGTTCATACTCCAGAAGAGCATAGTGAAGTATTTCAGAAGTATGCAAGAGAATGGTTCAAACAATGGGAAGTTGCTGAAGATTATGTAGGAAGTAAACCATACTAAATGAAGGCGAGGAATAACAATGGGTTTAGGAAACAGAGGAATGCATTTTGAGAAGCTTATCAATCTATCGAATGAAATGTATCAACGTGAGGGAGTGGCGCTTATAAACAAGCGTCCGACTCCTGTGAAGGTGTTAAAGAGTGCAGGTGGACGAGTGTTAAATGGATTCTACGAATCTAAAAGCACAGTGGATTATGACGGCGTGTATAAAGGACGAGCTGTTGCATTTGAAGCGAAGTCAACACAGAGTCTCACGCGATTCGATTTAAGTAACATTGCACAGCACCAATTAGATTATCTGGAGAAAGCGGAGAAAATGGGAGCGGTGTGTTTCTTCCTTATAGAATTCAATAAGGACCATACAGTGTTTCTTGTACCAGCATCAGTGATTCAATCTTATGTAAGGATGTCTCATCAACCAAATGGGAAGAAGTCTATACCAAGAGCAGATTTCGATATTTATGGATACTTAGTAGATCAGACGGAACGAGCTCCAGTTGATTACTTACAATATGTAGATGAAGCAGTAGCGCCAGTTATGTTTGATGGAATGATTCAATTTGATCAGGACCATAAGAGAGTAGCAAATAACATTGAAGCAGCAAAAGAGAAGATGGCTAACAAGACTCGAAAATTATTAAAGGCTTAATGGATAGCGGAACCATGACTAACAGTGTGGTGGGGGCTGTATTGTAGTCATCGTTCCCTTATTCAGAAGATAGAGAGTAAAATTTCACATACCTTATAGGAAGTGAAAACAACAAAATTACAATAGGGGGATTACAGATGGAGCAATTATCATTCTTTCCAGAAATCGACGACAAGGAGTACAAATTAATACAAAAAGCAGTAGTAAAGGTATTGCGTGATTATAAAGCCCTAGCTGTACGTATGGAGAACCAAAGTGAATGCGAAAGGGAAAGTATTCAGTTATTCCCAGAGCTACGTGATACAAGGAAGATAAACGATTATAAGTACTTGCAAATCAAAAGAGCATTAGAACATTCTTTAGATCCTGAGCAGAAAGAGATTATTGAACGGAAGTATCTAAATAATGGTCTAATGAGTGATAAGGCGATAAAAGCGCAAATGATGTTAGAAAACAATTGGTATTACTATCAGAAGAAAAATGCGATTATGGCAATTGCTACGGCATTAAGAATTATATAAATGGAGGGAAGAGAAATGAATACAGATAGGTTAAAGTCTTATGCAAAAAGACAGGAGAAGAAGGCAGAGCTATTTGAAAGGAAGTTTCTTGATTATAGAAATAAGATGCTTAAACTCTATTATTTAGTAGACGACGAAGCATTGAGAAAGGATATAAAATCATTTTTGCAAGATGAACAGGGTGATATAGTATTTGGTTCAATAGAAGAATGTTTTGAGTGAAAAACACGGATAAAACGCGGATAAATTAACGATAAAGGAGCGGATAAGCAAATGCACGATTCGAATTATCATTATCTTACAAGCTCATTAAAGAGCTTTGGACAGCCCTTTGACAACCGCATATCGAAGAGGATTAGTACACCTATAGTGAAACGTTCTTCGCGAGAATGTCACGGTAACGTATACCGCATCAAAAAAGGGGCGGGCAAGGCGGTAAGAACCCGTAATGAGACGAAAAGACCAATTAATGAAGACATATTCCAGTGTGGCGGGTGTGATACTACTCGCATTCGTCATACTGTTTCTATTGTATTTATCAATCAGCTTGGGAGTCGTCCCCTAAGTTGATAATAAATATAATACTAGATGCCGTGTCTATGATTTCTACATTTGAAAATGGAATGGGTGATGGTTCATATGATTGAATGAATCGCACATTTCAAAAACTGTAGTACAAGAACAAAATCTTCGTCGATTTGAACGGCATTACACTTTCTAGTGATTACTGCGAATCTTCACTAGGCAGAGGGCTTCCGCTCTTTGTTTGAGCAAACATGAGGCAGTTCCCCCTCTGTCCCCTCCACATGTTTGTTCACGCAAGAAGCGGAAACTTCTTTTACAAATTTATATTTTGTATTCGTTCCGTGCTTGAAAATGATTACTATCTACTATAGGAGAGTTCCCATAGCTCTCTTTGAGCATATAGTACGCTGTATGTTGAAAGAGGTTATGAATCTCATACTTTGGGACTTGCTCCCCGGCGCAACTGAGCGCAGATTGATCACACAGGAATGGATTGACTCGAGGAACGATTCATTCCGACTCTACGGAGTATAAACAAGGAGAGCTTTCGCTCTTTTCTCGGTCACTGACACAAAGCGTGTAGCTTATATGATGATTGCGGTGATCGAGAAAAGAATGAGAGTAATCTTGTTCTTGAAGAGATACTTTTTTTGCCATTTGTTATCTCTCTTTTCTCCCATCCCCTTGAAAGAAGATAGTGATTAATGTCATTATCTTCTTTATTTTGTTATAATTTGTATATAACAAACGAAGGGGATGAAAAAATGACAGTACACACAGAAAACTCGGTTGTGGAAGGTTTAACGAAATGGAAACAAGAATTTATCGATTCTAAAGACAATAAAGTAGAGGAATTAGAATCGCTTAAGAATGAAAGAGAATTAGTTGTAGAAAAGAGACGTTGTCTGCAATCAGCTCAAGGATTAGTTGAAGAGAAAAGCGCGCGAAGAGAAGCGATTTCAGCTATGGTTGATGGTCTTGATAAACAACGAAGAGAGTTAGATAAGAAAATCGATCAAGTAACTACACAAATTAATATGATTGATTCCATTAATGAAGTAGTAATTGGCGAGATTGATAAAAGAATAGAGTCTAAATAAACAAAAGCATCCATAACGGGTGCTTTTTTCTTTGTTATATAGAATTTACATAATAAGCATCTTTAAAGGGTGTATTAGGTATAGTTAGGATTGAACATCATATAATGATACAGAAAGGTCTTTTCTAACATGCTGGTTACCTCAATGTGTATTATTAGCGCCTGGACAAGGGTGCTTTTTTTATTGCACCTTTTGAGATGGACAAGCATATATTGTAGTGTAGGACAACCTCTCTCAGGTCCTATTCAATACTCATTAAAAACTCCTACACATTTGGGCATCTACTAATGTGGATGCTCTCTTTTTATGCACGATTTGAATAGGACAAGCATATATTACAGTATGTGGTGACACCACTTTATATATCAGAGCACCTAACAATTGTGGGTGCTCTTTTATTTCGTACATATTGGACACCTAAAAAGGGAGGATGAAGAATAATGGAAAGCAACTCAAGTATTATCATCAAAAATAAATCAAGTATTAGTATTACCACGACTGTAAGTAAAGGTGATTTAATTTCTACTATTAATCAAGATACAGACCGTATATGGATTAAAGCTAAAAAAAATAATATTGATGGAAAGGTTGATAATAATGGCTAAAAACAAACTTACTATCAAAGTAGATGCTGATACGACAGAAGCATTAAAACAAATGAAGGAAGTAACGGAAGCCGCTAATGAATGTGTGGCTGCGTTGGAGAAGTTGGAAACGGTTATGAATAGAATTACAGGTAAAAGTAAACCAATCAAATATTTTCCTAAGGTTGGTATTGAATTATGCGGTGAAGTGAAACCTTCAGACATCATACAACGAATTAATAATACAGAAGAAAAAATCTGGATTTAAGTTGTGATTAAACCAATAGCAATTATCCTAGGCACTGCCGTGATCGGTACAGCGTCTTATTTTATTTTGCGAAGGGAGTGATGGGATGTTTTGGTTAGGAGGACTTACAGGATATCTTGTAGGTACACTTGTTACATTATTGGTGATCTACTTCGGATATCGGATTGGTGAGATGAGTCAGTGAAGAAGGAAATGGAGTAGTTGAAAGCGTTAAAGAATGATAAGGGGTGAGGGGAATGTGGGGTCCAGTAACTGGAAGAGACGTACTAGAGTTCTTTTGGGAGTATAAGTGGTATGTACTGAAGATGTCATGTATTCCCTTCTTAATCGGATTAGGAACAGGGTGGATTATATGGGGATGACTAGAGAAGAAATGATTCGATTCGTCATTGAAGGCGGAAAAGAGTTTGGAGAAGATTACACTCTTAAAGGATTAGAGAATATGTCCGATGAAGAATTGAAGAAAGAAGTTGAATGGGTGGATTATCTGTTAGATAAGTAATCCTAACAAAACAAACAACTCAACGAACAAAAATAGAGATAGTTAACAAAATGCAGGGTGGTTTCACAATCCCTTTAAAATCAATACTTTGAATGTATACTTTTGTTAGTGGTTTTTGCTAAAACAGCTAAAACGCTATGAGTTCAATGAAATCAATGTTTTGAATGTAAACTAATGGGTAAAAGTTTACATTCGCACGAACAATTTAAACGATGAATTATTAAGTAGCGAATCCGCTGCTTTTTTATTTTATAAAGGAATTACCATAAGGAGGAGTTAGAGAAATGAAACTAAGTAAACAAGAACAAACAGTTATTATCGGTCAGTTAATAAATGTTATTGGTGTGGGGTTAGCAAAACAACGCATTGATCCACAGAAACTAGAAAAGGCTGTAGCTATGCATAACGAAATAAGTGATGATATGACACCGAAGCAAACAAGGGAAACGCTTATTAGTGTGTTAGATAAGACGATTGACGAATTCCTAAAAGCTTAAACAAAAAAACTAATAGAGTTTATCGTGAGGTGGTAGATGTGGCAGCAATTCCAACAAAAGTAATTACTTGTTCATACTGTGAAGGGACAGGGAAAGAAATAAATCATTTCGACCCACCAGTTATTGAACATAGAAGATCAATGACTGTGTTAGAACCACAACGGACAATTAGCGGCCGAGAGATATTAGATGATCCTTGTCCTGCTTGTAATGGAACATTAATGATTAGAGTAATTAAATAACTATTAAGGGATTACCGCGAGGTGGTGAATATGGCTAGGCAACGTAGCCCAGATCGTGACAAAGCATTTGAAATATATAAAGCAAGTAAAGGCGAGAAGCCGCTTGTTGAGATTGCCGAAGACCTCGGTATCTCAGAAGGTACAGTTCGAGGGTGGAAAAACAAGGATAAGTGGAACGATAAAATTTATGGAACGTTCCGTAAAAATGAAAAGAACGCTCCGGATAATACGGAACGTTCCGTAAAAACAGGTGCACCCATAGGCAATAAGAATGCAGTTGGTAATAAAGGTGGAGCTCCGAAAGGAAACTCGAACGCTGTTGGATTTGGTGCTCCCAAACAAAACGCTAATGCTGTAACGCATGGATTGTTCAGAAAGATAATTCCTAACGACGATCAACACGCAATGGAATTACTTGATGAAATACAAAATCATACAGAATTAGATATGTTGTTTAATTCCATTCAGCTGCAATACTTCAATATCCTCAATTCACAGCGCATTATGCATGTTCGTGATAAAGATGATATGTCACGAGAGGTTATTAGTGAATCGGAAGCTGGTGAATCTTACACTGTTCAATTCGCATGGGATAAGCAAGCTAATTTACTAACTGCATACGCAAGGGCCATGACTACATTATCTTCTATGATAGAACGCTTTGATAAGTTAGCTAATGTAGATGATGAGCGAAGATTGAAGTTAGTTCAAATGAAGACTAATATCGAGAAAACACAAGCGGATACTGACTTCGCACAAGAACGCGCAGCAAAACTCAAAGGTCAAAAGAAAGATACTTCATTACTCGATGCATTAATAGAAGGGCGTAAACAATATGAGCAAAACAGCGATTAAGTTTTCCCCTAAACAATTAGAAGTTATCTATCGGCCATATAATTACACCTTTGATGTACTTGAAGGGACGCCTAGATCAGGGAAGACAACAGCAGGGCACTTTCGCTATGCTGATTATTTGACATGGACAAGGGATACGAATCATTTGATTGTTGCTTATAACCAGGAGCAAGCACACCGTTTATTCATCGATGGTGATGGCACTGGATTACAAAACATATTTGGAAACTTAGCGGATATTAAACATGACGAGCGTGGTTCTCACCTTGAAATACACACTCCGAATGGCATTAAGCGTGTCTATTATAAAGGAGCAGGAAAAAGTAATAGTGTAGGTGCTATAACGGGTATGTCGCTTGGTAGTGTAGTATTTTGTGAGATTAACCTTCTTAATATGGGAATGATTCAAGAGTGCTTCAGACGTACATTCGCAGCGCAAGACCGTTACCATTTAGCGGATTTAAATCCTCCCGCCCCTAACCATCCAGTTATATCAGAAGTATTTGATGTACAAAATACACGTTGGACTCATTGGACTCCTGATGATAATCCGATTCTTACTGAGAAGAGGAAGCAGGAGATACATGAAATCCTTTCAAAGAATCCTTACTTACTGGATCGAGATTGGTATGGTAAACGTGTTATGCCACAAGGTGTTATTTACTCCATGTTTAGCATGAAAGATAACATCATTCCTGCTGTTCGTGGTCAGAGATACGAAATGTACTTCACTGCTGATGGTGGTCAATCAGATGCTACTTCATGCAGTTGTAATATCGTTGTTAGGTATGAAGATAAATTCAGATTGCTGCGTGTGGCTAACTACTATCATAGTGGGAAAGATACAGGGCAAGTCAAAGCAATGTCCACTTACGCAAAAGAGATTAAGAAGTTCGTTGAATGGTGTGTTAAGAAGTTTGAAATGCAATACACTGAAGTGTTTGTCGATCCAGCGTGTAAATCTTTAAGAGAAGAATTACACCTAATTGGTATTCAAACAAGCGGGGCAGACAACAACGCTCGTGATATAAAAGGTTCAAGCAAGGGAAAAGAAGTTGGTATCGAGAGACTTCAAAACGCCATTACTAACGAGCAATTTTTACTTGTTGAGTGTGATGAGTATGACCATTATAACTTCCTAAAAGAAATTGGGATGTATGTCCGTTTAGATAACGGAGAACCGATAGACGCTTACAATCACGCCTTAGATGAGGCAAAATATAGTAATAATTACTTCTATAACAACTATGTAAAATAAGGTGGTGATAATATGTTTAAAACTATCGCCAATGCGGTAAGGAGGTTGTTCACGAAAATGGGACTTATCAAAGGTATGAAAAAAGTTACCGATAACAGAAAGATAACTATCGATGAGGAATCGTACAAGCAAATAGATATATGGAAAGCTATCTATAGTGGTCATTTCGCTGAGTGGCATGATTTGAAATACCAAACGATTGAAGGACAGAAAACACGCCGTATGGCTTCATTGAATATGGCGAAAGTCGTATCTCAAGAAATGGCTTCTCTTATCTTCAATGAGAAATGTTCTATTAATATCTCAGATGAAACGCTATTCAATAACATCAAGAACGTTTTAGATGATAATAACTTTACAAGAGAGTTTCAGAGGTATCTAGAATACATGTTAGCTCTTGGCGGTATGGTTATTAAAGTGTATTGGGATAATGGAATTAAACTTTCTTATGTCACCGCAGACTGTTTTGTCCCTGTATCGTGGGATAACAATAAAGTTACTGAAGGTGTATTTATTAATGAATCCACTAAAGGCGACAAGTATTATACGCTGCTCGAATGGCATTTAATCGAAGGTACGCAGCATGTCATTAAAAATGAGCTGTATGAGAGTAAAAATAAGGGTGAATTAGGAACTAAAGTCTCTTTATCTATTCTGTACGCTGATTTGGAAGAAGAAGTTCGTATTGATGACTTATCTAAGCCGATGTTTGTGTATTTCAAACCGAATACAGCAAACAATTTCGACTTATATTCACCTTTGGGGATCTCAATATATGCGAACTCATTAGATGTATTAAAATCTCTTGATATCGCATTCGATAGCTTCCAAAGGGAATTCGTTTTAGGTAAGAAACGCATTATTGTACCTGCTTCTGCTATCAAATATGTAACGGATCCGATTTCTGGACAACAACAACGCTACTTTGATGCATCGGACGAAGTATATGAAGCGATGAAGTTCGAAGAAAACCAGGAAATAAAAGATATATCTGTTGAATTACGCGTTGAAGAACATAAAGCGGCAATAAATGCGCTGTTAAATTACTATTCAATGCAGACGGGCTTCTCTACCGGTGCATTTAGCTTTGATGGTCAAGGAGTTAAAACAGCAACAGAAGTTGTAAGCGAAAACTCCAAGACATTTAAAACAAAACAGTCGCATGAAACGATTATTGAGGATGGTATTCGCGACTTAGTGGATATTGTTATCGAAGTTGCTTCTTTATATGACGAATTTGAAAGCGCTGATGAATATGAAGTCACAGTAACCTTTGATGACTCTATAGCAGAAGATCAGGCTGCTGAAATCAATAAGCAAATCTTACTTGTTACCAACAATTTGACAACTAAGAAAAAAGCGATTATGAAAATTCACGGCGTTTCTGAAGAAGAAGCGACTCAAATGTTAGAAGAAATAACGGAAGAGAATAGAATGGCCCTTCCTGAAAATGTTGATTTCTTCGGATTGGAAGGGAATCAACAGAAAAATAATGATCCAGGAGCTGAGTAATCATGGCATTACCTCCTGAGAAATTACTGCAGCTCTCTATATTCGTAGTTGATATTTACAACGCGATTGAAGAAGAGTTGCTTTTAAACATGGCAAAAATACTTAAAAATGATATTGAATTGCTGCTAACTGCTGAAAACGCAGAGCAATATCAACACTGGAGAATGGTTCAGTTAAATAAATTAGGTGTTTTGAATCAACAACAAATCAATACCATCGCTCGACATAGTGGTAAAACGGCTGAAGAAGTGCATACGATGCTACAAACAGCCGGATATACTGCAGTCGAACAACACGAAGGCATTTATAAGAAAGCCGTGCAACTCGGTTTATTAGCCGCTACTTCTGTAGCACAAACAAGTACCGCTTTAATTGGCATTCTGAATGCATACGAGCGGCAAGCATTAGAGACTTTTAATCTCGTTAATACAACGATGCTTAAACAGGCTCAACAAGTCTATTTGGATATTTTAAATACAACGGTAGGCAAGGTGTTAGGTGGTGTTATAACACCACAACAAGCACTTAGACAAACTGTTTCCAAATGGGCTCAGAAAGGTATTCCTGCTTTTATTGATAAGGCCGGTAGAAAATGGAGTACAGAAGCTTATATAAACAACGTTACACGTTCTACTAGTAATAATGTAGCGAATGAGATGCAGATGAAACGTGGCGATGAATACGGTGTGGACTTAATAGAAGTTAGCAGCCATTTAGGAGCGAGACCGCTCTGTCGAAAATGGCAAGGCGCTATATATTCTAAAAGTGGTAAACATAAAAAATATCGCCCGCTGTCTGATACATCTTATGGTGAAGCAGCAGGACTTGGAGGGTGTAATTGTCGGCACCAATTCTACCCATTCATTGAAGGTGTATCGACACAACGATACGAGCCATACGACGATACTGAGAACGACAGAGTATACAAAGAAAGCCAACAGCAAAGACACCTGGAACGGCAGATAAGAAAAGCGAAGAAAGAAGTCAAGGTTATGGAAGCGTTAGGTGATCCAGAAGGCGTGAAAGAAGCGAAGAATAAGGTTTCGCAACGACAAGCTGCTATGAGAGAATTCATCAACCAAACGAAACGTAAACGTCAATATAACAGAGAACAAATTGTATAGGAGGAACTAATATGAATTTCGGACAAGCTTTAGAAGCCTTAAAACAAGGGAAAAAGGTGACACGCTCTATTTGGGGTGGTCATTGGTTTCTATCCAAGAATCCAGAGGTAAAAGAAGAACTGGACGCTGGATATGTAAGAGGATTTCAAACTCACGATATGATATTCGCTGTATTAAAAGATAATGGTGGGGTTGCTCCTGCTCAAGCGTACCAAGCTGATATGTTAGCAGAAGATTGGGAGGTTGTTGAATAATGAAAAACACGATTACTCAAGAAGATATTAATAGCATTTTAGAAAAGATTCATTGGACAGTAGAAGAGTTTCACGGCAAATGTACAGTAGTAGTCGCTAAATTGCCAAACGGATTTATTCTAACTGAATCAAGTGCATGTGTAGATCCTGCTAATTATGATGTAAACATCGGCATCGAATGCTGCAAAGAGCGCATCGTTAATAAAGTTTGGGAGTTAGAAGGATATCGTTTGCAATGTGAAGTTGCGGAAAAATCCTTTAAAAAGGAGGAATAACGATGGTTTATGTATTATTTTCTTTAAAAACTGACCCGCACATCAAGTTATCTATCGAAGATAAAAGTGAGCAAGATGTAATGAAATCACTTGAACCACAATTTAAATCAGGTTCTACTTACATCTACCTAGATAAAGCTATTATAGAAAAAGAACAAATCGCAGCTGTTCAAGTATCTGAGAAAGGAGTTTTTATAAATGTTCACAACTAAATATCGATTACCTTTAAATTTACAATTCTTCTCTGAGGGAGGAGAACCTACACAAACTCCACCTGAAGGAGGTGATCCTAATGTAACACCAGAAACTACACCACCAGCTCAAGAACCACCTGTACAGCCGCCTGTTACCTTTACACAAGAGCAGATGGATGAAGTGAAACAGCAGCAGGAAGCATCATTCTTGAAGAAACTTGGTGTGGAGAACTTAGATCAGTTGAAACAAACGGTAAAAGGTTGGAATGAATACCAAGAGTCACAGAAAACAGAGCAAGAAAAAATAAATGAAAAGTTAACAACCTTTGAGACTCAATTAAAAGAAAAAGATGAGTCTCTTTTTAATTCTCAGGCGCAAATAGCCGCGCTTAAATTAGATATCAAAGAAGAAAAGAACTTAAATGCAGTTATTACTCTAGCGAAAACTAAGGTTAATGATGATGTAGACATTACAAAGGCTATCGAAATGGTAGTTGAAGAGTTTCCACATTTTAAAGGTGTAGTGGAGCAGCCACCTGCAGATCCAGGAAAGCCGAAACCGACATTTTCAAACGGCCAACACCAACAAACGTCAATGACAGAGTCTGACAAATGGTTTGCGGCGTTCGGAGTTAAAAAGCAATAAGTTTTGATGAAGTCATTCTTTGTTGATGGCTTTTTGTTTTGAAAAAATTATAAAAAATAGGGAGTTGTTTTATACATGGCTACACTAAATTATGCTTCACAATATCAAGAAGTACTTGTTCAAAAGTTTTCGCAAGCATTAGCATTCGGAGCATTATATGCTACACCTAATAACAGCGTTGTAAAATGGACAGGACCAAAAACAATCATGATTCCACGTATTAAAGTCGGCGGTTACACTGATGTAAATCGTGACGTTGTCGGAAACTATACGCGCCGCGTTGACAATTCATTCGAACCAAAAACTTTAGGCCATGACCGCGAATTCCGTACTTTAGTTGATCCAGTAGACGTTGACGAAACAAACATGGCTCTTTCTATCGCTAATATTACGCGCGTGTTTAATGAAGAAGAAGCAACGCCAGAGCACGATAAATACATGGCTTCTAAATTATATGCTGAATTCACAGGAGCAGGAAAAACTGCTGATGTAACTGTACTTGATCCTGAAAGTTTCCTTACTGTATTTGATAACTTCATGGAACAAATGGACGAAGCAGAAGTGCCGCAAACAGGACGCATTCTTTATATTACGCCTACTGTTAAAAAGACTGTAAAAGCAGCTAAAGAATTACAACGTCAACTTGATATCTCTGGTACTAATGAAAAAGCGTTAAACCGCGGCGTATATTCGCTTGATGATGTAACAATCGTAACAGTACCATCAAGCCGCATGAAAACAGCATACAACTTTACGAATGGAGCAGTACCGGATGCAGCAGCAAAACAGATCAACATGATCTTAATTCATCCATTATCAATGGTAGCTCCACAAAAATATGAATTTGTTGATTTAGATACTCCTTCTGCCGCTACTGGTGGAAAATACCTTTACTATGAGCGTAAATATTGGGATGTGTTCATTTTAGGCGCTAAAGTTGACGGCGTTAAAATTAATATCATTGCATAAGAGAGGGTTTTATACTTTCTCTTATTTATTATGAAAGGAATGGTGGTTACATGAGTAACACAGTAAAAGTACAACGATTGAATAAAGTATTACACATTGAAAAAGACTTCTTAGAAAGCTATCTGAATGATGGTTTTGATCAGATCGGCGAAGAAGGAAAGATCATCAAACGTGCTACTGGCGGCCGCAATGTTACTGTATCAGAGCATAACGTGGCACTTGATCGCATCGAGGAACTAGAAGCGGAATTAAAAGAGTTAAAAGCGCCTAAAAAATCTGCAGCCAAGTAGGTGATCACATGCCTTATATAGATGTTGATTACTATAATAACGATTACGAAGGGACTCAAGTCTCTGATGAAACGTTATTAAAAAGAATGATAAAAAGAGCCAGTGAGCAGATAGATAGCATCATAGGTTACAAATTACAAGGAGTTGACTTCGATAAAGTTGCTCCTTTTATTCGTGAGCAAGTCAAAAAAGCTACTGCAGCACAAGTTGAATTTCTAGCTATTAACGGCATTACTTCTGCAACTGTAAGTGAAGGCGGCGGCGGTTTCTCTGTTGGAGCTTATTCTGAGAATGGAATGAGTGCAGGAGCGGCAAGTGCACCTAGTCATTATGACCGTTATGCGATTACTGTAGTTGATTATCTGAAGCATACAGGACTTCTTTATGCAGGGATTGGTGTACATGGCTAAACCGATACGGTTATCATTGCTGATTCACACTGTAGATTATCTGGAATATACCGGAGAAGATGATACATGGGGTGGAAATGGTAACTATGCTCCTGCTGTAAGAATCGAAAGAGTAAGAGTGGAGCCTAAGAAGACTGTCGTATCTAACGGAAACGGTGAGAGCCTTGTTATGCAAATACTCTTATTTCATGATGCAGTTCATTCAACACCTGTTACTTTCGAGGAGAAGTCCAAAGTCATATTTAACGGAAAAGAAATGACCGTTAGCAAAGTCAGTGAATTTTATGATAGAAGCAATCTTCATCATGTGGAGGTACTGCTAGTATGATTCGTTTGAATATCCGAATTGATACACCTGATATCGAGGGGAAAGTAATGGAAGCTACTCAGAAAGCGCAATTTGCACTAGATCAGCAGGTGCTTAAAGACAGTAATTTCTACATTCCGAAAGATACAGGTGAATTAGAAAGATCTGGCGTTAGATTCAGCAGGCCAGGAGAGGGACATATTGAATGGTCAACACCTTATGCGCGACGCTTGTATTGGAATCCGCAATATTCTTTCTCTCATGACGCGAACCCTAATGCGATGGGGCTCTGGTTCGAAGAGGCAAAAGCTAGGAATGTAACGGATTGGGTAAGAATTGTAGAAAACGATATTAAGCGAAACTTATAGGAGGACAAACATGATATGGCTAATTGAATCGGTCAAGAAACATTTAACCACTACTTTGCAGCCGGGTATCCTATTTGCTCCTATAAAAGCCGATTTATTGGATATAGGAGCAAATGATACACCGCGAAAAAGTATTGCTATTAGAATGATTCCGTCAGCAGCAGGAGAACAATATTTCGAAGGTGAAAACATCAACAAGCAAATTCAAATTCTCGCAAAAAGTAGTAACCAACTGGAAGTAAACAACACAGTTGAATTTATTACAAGGGAACTAAATAACGTTCATAGGCGTGTTTTCTACGCTATAGACGGCTCCTATACACTAAGACGTTTGAATGTGTATGTGGAGCCTAATTTCGTTGAGAAGACAGCAGCAAATGAGTTTATATACACCGCACTTTTTTCTGCGGAATTAGAAATAGGAGGTAATTAATATATGGCATATCTGTTGAACCATCTTTATAAATTTGAAATCAATGTAGGAACGGAGTCTACTCCTAAGTGGGCTGTTATTGCTAAGGGTATCAAGTCAGTAGATCCCGATAATAACGAGGAAGTAGAAGAGGACTACTACTATGATGGTGGAGGCGCTTCTGAGCGTTCTGTTATTGGTTTCATGATGAGTTATTCCTTTGAAGGTCATCGTTCTTATGGCGATGAGGCTCAAGACTTTATCCTTAAGAAAGTTAACCAAATTGGAGACGCTCGTAAGACTGACTTTAGAGTGACTGAGCCAAACGGTGACAAATGGGAAGGTCCTTCAACTATCTCAGAGATCAAAGTTCCCGGAGGAGATGCGAATAGCAAGGGTGAGATTGAGTTTAATATTTCCTTTGACGGAGCTCCAAAATTTACAGAAAAAGGCGCAGCTTAATAGTTCTGCATTTCTCTTCCGTTCATGCTATCGAATTACACTGAGAGGGAGCTTGTATTGATTCCCTTCTCGGTGGATAGCTTTTTTAAAGTGACAAAAATAGTACAAAATATACTTTTAACTTATTCGAATAAATTAAAAACCTCGACGGAGGCAAATATAAAACCAAAGGGAGATAACCATAATGACTAACGTAGTAGAAAACAAGTTTCAATTTAACTT
>Ga0256908_1000486_pt1 | contig 15475 bp, 15 predicted proteins | sample MC6MC0761MT_FD_186331 | JGI IMG/M metagenome (GOLD analysis project Ga0256908, IMG submission 186331) | Metatranscriptome of enriched soil aggregate microbial communities from Iowa State University, Ames, United States - MC6-MC0761-MT... | ecosystem: Environmental > Terrestrial > Soil >... | reverse complement strand
GGGGGACTAGAGTGTTTTTTGCTGCTACATCGTTACGAACTATTTATTTAGAATGACTAAATTTCATATTTCGTGCCTTGTATCATCTAAAAATCACCGTAGTCGCAAACGTAGACGAATTGTCAACAGACCCTAGTTATGTTAATACCTTTTTATATTGGATAAATCCTGTTTTACTCGCAATACGATCATAAAGGTGTTGGGCGCTAATATTGGATTCTTGAGTGAGCCAATAAACACGGTCAAACTTTGTTGTGCAGACCAGATAACAATGCTCAATTAATTGTCGTGCTAAACCTCGATTCCTAAAAGCTTCATCCACAAATAAATCTTGTAGATAACAATAGGGTAAATCTGTCCACATGCTCATATGTGCAATCAAATGTACAAAGCCAACCACTTGACCATTTACTTTGATGGCAAAACCAAACATATCAGCTTGTTCAGGATTTGTGATTCGCTTCCAAGATAATCTTATTTGTTCATCACTGAGTTGTGATTTATAAAATGTTAAATAGCCGCGCCAAAGTGGAAGCCATTGCTCAAAATCAATTTGTTCTAGTGCAATAATTTGTGTGGTCATGCCGATCTCTTGTTGTTGCTTATGATGTTTTTATATATGAATATAAAAAAACAAGCAAAAGGGTTGAGGTGTAAATCACTATAATGAATATAAATTTTAATATGTGTAATAAGTACACGTTTTTGTGAGCTGGTGCTGTCAATGCCTATATCTGAGGAAAGACTTACTCATCTAAAACAGCTTGAAGCTGAGAGTATTCATATCATCCGTGAAGTTGCTGCTGAGTTTGAAAATCCAGTGATGCTTTACTCAATCGGGAAAGACTCAGCTGTCATGCTGCATCTTGCTTTAAAAGCATTTTATCCTGCTAAACTTCCTTTCCCACTGTTGCATGTTGACACAGGCTGGAAATTTAAGGATATGATTAAATTCCGTGACAACATGGCAAAAGAACACGGTTTTGATCTGATCGTGCATCAAAACAAAGAAGGTAAAGATGCAGGCGTAAATCCATTTGATTATGGTAGTTCAAAATATACCGATATTATGAAAACCCAAGGCTTAAAACAGGCTTTGGATAAGTATCAGTTTGATGCTGCATTTGGTGGTGCACGCCGTGATGAAGAAAAGTCACGTGCAAAAGAACGTGTTTATTCTTTTCGTGATTCTAAGCACCGTTGGGATCCTAAAAACCAACGTCCAGAGCTTTGGAATCTTTATAACGGTAAAGTCAATAAAGGCGAGAGTATCCGTGTATTCCCATTGTCAAACTGGACTGAGTTAGACATTTGGCAATATATCTACCAAGAAAGTATTCCTTTGGTGCCTTTGTATTTAGCAGCTGAACGTCCAGTTGTTGAACGTAGTGGTACGTTGATCATGGTGGATGATGAACGTATGCGTTTAAAAGAAGGTGAAGTTCCACAAATGAAATCGGTACGTTTCCGTACTTTGGGCTGTTACCCGTTGACAGGTGCGGTTGAATCAACGGCAACAACACTGCCTGAAATTATCCAAGAAATGCTTTTAGCCACAAGCTCTGAACGTCAAGGTCGTATGATTGACCATGATGAAGCGGGTTCGATGGAAAAGAAAAAGCAAGAAGGCTATTTCTAAGGATTTTTTATATGAATCCCCCCTAATCCCTCTTTATAAAAGAGGAGGGAACTCCAGCAACAAAATGGAGGAAAGTCTTCTGCTATCAAAGGAGCTTTTAGGAGGATTTAAAGATATAGCAAGAGATTTCAAAATATTGTGGAGCTTTGAGCAATGTCTCATCAATCAGAATTAATTAGTCAAGATATCTTGGCATATTTAAAACAGCATGAAAATAAAGACCTGTTACGTTTTTTGACATGCGGTAATGTGGATGATGGTAAATCAACTTTAATTGGTCGTTTACTTTACGATTCAAAATTGATTTACGAAGATCAATTACAAGCAGTAACCCGTGATTCGAAAAAAAGTGGGTACAACAGGTGATGCACCTGACTTGGCCTTGCTTGTCGATGGTTTACAAGCTGAACGTGAGCAAGGTATTACCATTGATGTGGCTTATCGTTATTTTTCTACTGAAAAGCGTAAGTTCATTATTGCTGATACACCGGGACATGAACAATATACCCGTAACATGGCCACAGGTGCATCTACCGCAGATCTTGCAATCATCTTGATTGATGCCCGTTATGGCGTACAAACGCAAACTCGTCGTCATACTTTTATTGCGAGCCTATTAGGTATTCGTAATATTGTGGTTGCGATTAACAAAATGGACTTGGTTGAATTCTCTGAAGAACGTTTCAATGAAATTCAAGTTGAGTACAATAATTTTGTCAATCAATTGGGTGAGCGTAAACCTGCCAATATCATCTTCTCGCCAATTTCTGCATTGAATGGTGATAACGTTGTAAATAAATCCGAAAATACACCGTGGTATCAAGGTAAAACCTTGATGGAAACATTGGAAACTGTTGAAATTACACATGATGTAAGCAAACATGAGTTCCGTTTTCCAGTGCAATATGTGAACCGTCCTAACCTCGATTTCCGTGGTTTCTGCGGTACGATTGCTTTAGGTGAAGTGAAAGTTGGTGATGAAATTGTGGCTTTACCTTCGGGCAAGAAATCAACAGTGAAAGAAATAGTCACTTTTGATGGTAACTTAGCGCATGCTATAGCAGGTCAGGCTGTAACTCTAACGTTAAATGATGAAATTGATATTTCGCGTGGTAATGTCTTGGTCAAAGCAGGTGAGCAACCGCTCATTTCACGTTCTGCTCGTGCGACAGTCGTATGGATGACTGATCAGCCATTAGTGTTGGGCAAACTTTATAATGTGAAGTTTGGTACACAAACCATTCCGGCTAAGGTTGCGAAGATTAACTATCGTACCAATGTCAACACATTGGAAAAAATGCAAGTTGAACAGCTTGATTTAAATGCCATTGCAGATGTAACGATTGAGTTTGATGCACCAGTGGTATTTGACCGTTATCATGACAGTCGTTATACGGGTTCTTTTATCTTCATTGACCGTTTAAGTAATGTGACTGTTGGTGCGGGTATGGTTGAAGCTGCGGTTGAATGGACTGCACACAATGAACCTGTCACTGCTGAAGCACGTGCTGCACGTTTAGGTCAAAAACCTGCTGTGGTTGCTGTATCTGCTCAAGTACTTGAACATTCGCAAGCTCTTGAAAGCTTGCTTATTCAACAAGGTGTTGTTGCGATTGCAAAAGCAGGTTTATCAAGCGATCAAGTTGCATTGCTTCGTCAAACTGGTGTTGTGGTGGTGACGAATGTTGAACAAGGTGCTGATGTAGTATTTGCTCAAGAAGCAGTTGAAGAATTGGCTGAAAAAATTGTGGAATTGGTTCGTCTTTAACAGATTGGATTGATTGAGAGAAACCCACCATAAGGTGGGTTTTTCATGCAAAAAATTTAATATATATAAGATAATACTAATCAACATTATATAGATTAAAGCATTTTGAATTTTGCGTTATTTAATACTTAGAGCGTGTGTTTTGCTATAAATAAAGGGATTTTTAAATTACTATTCTCAGCAACAGTCGATGAGTACTTTTTGCAACGCTCAGCTAAATTTATTTAAAACTAATGAGCGGCACGGCTGTGTAAGCTGTAAGATAAGAAGAATTAACATTTATGGAATGTGATCAAAACAGACTTACAACAGCACAAGCAATAAAATTTAGTTTTAAATCAAGTTAAGATTTAATAGTAGGTCATGTAATGAAAATATTTTTCCTGATAGGAATAACAAGCGTGTTGACAGCATGTGCTTCAAACCCACCGAAGAAAATACCTGAGCCGACCAAAGAATGCCATAATTATCATGCAATGATGACGGCACCTATGGATCCGATGGCAATGCAACGTTTAAAACAAACTTGTGAAGAGTCCGAACAACAAAAATAATTTAATGATCAATCATGTGCCGATCATTATAAAAAATGCGCTAATTCTATAGGCTTAGCGCATTTAATTTTTATATAGTTGCGAATATTATAGTTAAAAAGCATGTTGCGTTTTTAAAGTCAAATACGCTCGTAAATCTTTTGGATAGTCTTGAATTAGTGCTAAAAACAGCGCTTGATTACCTTGATATAAAGCACGAGTGGCTTCCTCATAATTTGGCATATTGCCTGACATTGCTGACATAAAACGATCAGTTGCCTGTTTTGCCAACATTTTATTGCTTGCTGAATTAGGGTTATTTAACTCTTGGTCAATCAATTTTCGAATCACAGCAGATGCACTAGAACTTTGTTGATCTAACCAATCCCAATGCTTTTGCTGCAAAGTGATTTCACGAGAAATCACCCCTAATTTAGGACGGCCAACTTTTTTAACCGCTTCAGGTTTAGCATAACGTTGTTGAATATCTGCTGTAGATCCGATGGTATTAACATCAATGGCTTGGCCCGTTTGATCATTAAAAATCAACACAGGTGTGGAGGTGTTTTGTTGAGTCTTAATGGTTAATGCTACGTTTAACAAAGAATCAGTGATTAAACGCTCATTGCCAACAAAGGCAGAGTAGGTGTTTTCAGTATTCATTTTAAAACCTTTGAATATTTTTATCAGGGTAAAACTAATTCGTGTTTGAATATTATCAGGGTAAAATTAAATTAGCAAACAAAAAATGATCAATATAGTTTTTTGATGCCAAAAAACGGTAATAAAAAAGCATGTAAATCTTTAAGAATTAAATGCTTAATTGTCAAAAATATAACGATTAAAAGCGATAACCTATTTTTAAATCATAAGTGAGCGCATGGTGATCTGTAATTAACAACATAGTTTGTTTTTTTCATCTTTGTTTTTATGTCTTTATCCGTTTGGTGCCATTTGTATAAATATTTGAAAATTATATTTTTGTAAGGATACCCACGATATTTTGTAGACATTGGTGGTGAAATATTTGCACATGCACTGGTTTATGTTCAAATACAGAAAACATGAAAAGTAATGAATGGAATAGGAAAGAAATTATGTCTACAAATAATATGCAACAGGTCATTATTACAGAACCTGGTGGTATAGAAAAACTGGCTTATGAAACGGTAGAAATTCCTCAACCCAAAGCAGATGAAGTTTTGATCAAAGTCCATGCATTTGGGATTAATCGCCCCGATATTTTACAGCGTCAAGGCTTATATCCTATGCCAAAAGGGGTGACACCTGTTCCTGGTTTGGAAGTTGCTGGAGAAGTGATTGCAGTGGGCGAAGATGTTACTTTATTTACTGTGGGCGATAAAATTTGTGGATTAACCAATGGTGGTGGCTACGCAGAATATTGTGTCGTGCCAGAATCTCAAACCATTCATATTCCTGAAGCTGTAAGTTTTGTTCAAGCTGCAGCAATACCTGAAACTTTCTTTACGGTATGGGCCAATGTTTTTCAAATGGCACATGCCAAAGCAGGTGAAACACTATTGGTACATGGTGGTACAAGTGGTATTGGTACAACCGCATTAATGTTAGCGCAATCATTCGGTTTGAAAAGCTTTGCAACTGTAGGTTCAGATGAGAAAGTTCAAGCTATTCGCAATTTGACTGATGCAATTAATTATAAAACTCAGGACTTTGAACAGGTCATTACTGAAAAGACCCAAAATGAGGGTGTTGATATTATTCTTGACATGGTTGGGGCGCCTTATCTAGATCAAAATCTAAACCTACTCCGTAGAGATGGGCGTTTGGTCTATATCGCATTTTTGGGCGGTGCAAAGGCCAAAGAGGTAAAATTGGGACAGATTATGATGAAACGCCTCACTATTACCGGTTCAACTATGCGTGCACGCACAACTGCTGAAAAAGCTGAAATTGCCAAAGGTTTGATGCAACATGTCGTCCCATTGTGGGCAAAAGGGGAATGTTTACCAATGATTTATAAAACATTTAAGTTTGATCAAATTCAGGCTGCGCATGCATGTATGGATACAGGTGAGCATATTGGTAAAGTTGTGGTGGAAGTGATTTAAGATAAGTTTTCTATTTAACTTTGTGATTAAACTATTTCTCTAAAAGTTGATTCTCATTATTAAAGAATTAGCACTACCTCGTATTAGCTTGAAAAGTTTACATAGTTTTGCGTAGGCGATGGCTCGCTTTTCGTAGGGATTGTCAAACCTTGCGCTGCAAACAAAGCAGTGCTTTGTTTTTGCTCATGTTGAGCGAGGGGTATAGGGCGTACCCCTCGCTCAACCGCGACATCCATGTCGCTAAGCTATCGATACACTATGTATGATTAAATGATGAAAAAATGTTCAATTTATATTTAATTCATTAAATTAATTGATATTCACAGGGTCATTTAAATCTTTTTATAAACCTTTAAGCGATTCTTAAAAATTAAATTTTATTCGAGTGGTTAAAAGCCTGCTAATACGATCTTACCAATGCTTTTACCTGACTCAATCAGTGTATGAGCTTGGGATATATGTTCAACATTGATTTGACCGAGGTTTTGTCCCAAAGTGGTTTTGAGTCTTTGGTCATCAACTAATTTTGAAACTTTATTTAAGATATCACCTTGTCGGCTGAGATCTTTGGTCAGGAATGTAGAGCGAGTAAACATCGATTCCCAATGAACTGAAACAGACTTAACTTTAAACGGGTTAATGATAAAGTTTTCAGGATCATCAATTAAACCAAAATGACCTTGGGGTGCGATCAAATTGGCAATGGCTTGTGTATATCGCCCTGTACCGTTAATTGAAAAAATATAATGAGGTAGCCCAATATTCAAGTCTAGGATTTGCTGTTCTAAAGGTTGGCTATGATCCACAATATAATCTGCGCCAATTTCAGTCAGCCATGCTTTAGATTCAGGGCGGGAAGCTGTAGCAATCACTGTAAATTCAGTCAGTACTTTTAACAATTGAACTGTAATAGAGCCAACACCTCCTGCAGCGCCAATGACTAAAATCACAGGTTTTTCAACTTTGGTGTCTTGGATTTTTAAACGGTCAAATAACATTTCATATGCGGTGAGCGACGTTAAAGGCAACGCTGCGGCTTCTGCATCACTCAATGATTTCGGTTTTAATCCAACGATACGTTCATCAACCAATTGGAATTCAGCATAAGAGCCTTGTCTTTGGTTTGAACCCGCATAAAAAACTTCATCACCCACTTTAAAATTTTGAACATTTTCTCCGATTGCTTTCACAATTCCAACCGCATCATGACCCAAAATTTTCCAAGTATCATTGTCTGGCGAAGTACGCTGTCGCATTTTGATATCGACTGGGTTGATTGAAATGGCTTTAACCTCAATCAGTAAGTCATGACCAGTTGCAACTGGCTGTTCGATTTCGATTTCGGAAAAAACATGGGCTTCTGAAATTGCGAATGGTTTTTTATAAGCAATAGCTTTCATAAGGTTTCACTTTTTATTGGCATATCAAATCAATAGCAAAAAATCCTCAATTAAGAAAGAAAAAAATTGTCAGTTTATGCTTATTGATAAGATTTTATCAAATGATCTTAATCAAGAAATTTGGACAGTAACAAGCGTATACGCAAGATAAACAATTGCTAGTATATGTAAAATGGTAGAGTCAACCAATTTTCATGATTCAAGGTGCGGTTAAATGTTTGTCGTCCCTTTTGATAAGCCGTAGGGTAGCAAAATATATTCAAACCACCTAATTATTTATACAGGCGATTTCTATTAAGTCATAGATCATAAATGATGCTTATGTTTTTATATGAACTATTAGAAACCATTGATTATCGATTCATTTTTTGTACTTTTGAATCCTAGATGATTATCCTAGCGCGGGGCGACAGGGATGTCGCCATTGAGCGGTGGTGTAGGATGTACCCTCGCCCAATATAAGCAAAAACAAAGCACTGCTTTGTTTGCAGCGCAAGGTTTGACAATCCCTACGAAAAGCGAGCCATCGCCTACGAAAACTATTTAAACTTTGAATGTAAGGTATGGCAAGTTTTTTATAATCAAACAATTTATTTTCCATGCGATTGATTTAATTTAAAATATTATTTAAGAGCAATTATATTCTTTTGGCTGAGCTTTTGACAGGTGGACTATATGAGTAAAACTGTTGCCAGCACAAGGACAGAGGTTAAGGTTGTTGAGCAAAATAAAAATAGATAAGATATAAGGCAGAATAAACACTAATACAGGCAAGTAGGGCTAAAACAGCATTAAAATATTATCCTTTATTGTTATTTGATCAGCTAGAGATACATCGCCACAGATTAACATTATCTCTGACTTAATTTTAAAATTGTGCGAAAATAGGACTTCTATTTATTTTTGTTTTAGGACTCCCATGACAGATTCTTCTGCTTCATTAAGTGATATTGAAATTTTAGACATTCTTCAGTCGATGAAATCGGATGAATTGAATGTTGAAGCACAAAAAATCATTCGTGATGGTGGAAAAGCTGGGCGTCAAGAAGCACATAAACAGGCATTGGTTGCTTTACATCAAAGCTTTGAAGACAAATTTGTTGAAGCTGTGACTTTGGCTTTAAATTTAAATGAAGCGCAGGCCAAGAAAATTCGTTATAAGAAAGATCGAATCCGTATTTTAAAAGCAAAAGGTATCGATTATTTAGCTCTCGATGGGGCAGAAACCGCTCAAGTGTTATCACAAGTTGCTCAAGCGATTATTCGTGAAGATGCAATCGTGACGCGTGACCTGCATAATATTTTTCCTTTCTGGAAAGAAGGCTGGCCAATGGTGCAGTTTGATAGCGCTTATAAAATTTTAGAAGATGATATTTCAATTCATTATCAAGCATTGCTTGATGTATTGATTCATGCTTAATTGGATTTGATTCTAAATAAATCATTATTTTAAATAGATGATGAAAATAATCTATTTAAAATGAAAAAAGCCGATATTTATATCGGCTTTTTTCTATTAGTGTAGTGTTGAATAGAGTGGGAATACACCGAGCAGCATGGCTGCAACAAGCATTACCAAACAGGTCAGAATCGCCCATTTAATAGTGAACTTTTGATGCTGTCCAAATTCGATACCAGCCAATCCACATAATAAATATGTTGAAGGAACCAATGGTGAAAGTAAGTGTACAGGTTGGCCGACAATTGAAGCACGCGCCATTTCTACAGGTGTAATACCATAATGACTTGCCGCTTCAGAAAGAATCGGTAACACTCCATAATAGAAAGCATCATTCGACATAAAGAAGGTCAAAGGCATACTAATCACAGCAGTAATGGGCGCTAAAAAAGGACCCATACTTTGTGGAATAATCGCCACCAATTCTTTAGACATCGCATCAACCATGCCTGTCCCTGAAAGAATCCCAGTAAAAATCCCTGCAGCAAAAATAATACCCACAACGTTTAGAGCACTACCTGCGTGATGAGCAACTAAAGATTTTTGCATATCGACATCTTTATAGTTGACCACCAATGCAATACAAAGTGCAATCATAAATAAGATCGGTAAAGGCAACACGCCTTTCACCAAACAAATCATAAGGACAACTGTCAATAAACCATTGAACCATCTTAAATGTGCACGATTTGCTTCTGGATTACTTGAAATTTGAATGTCATCACCATGACTGACATCAAGTTCAATAATACCTAAGCGTTTACGTTCCATACGGCCATACATAAAACCGACAAAGTAGAGCCAAAGAATAGCAGCGAGCATTGGTAAAACCATTGGCACAAAGATTTCACTGGCTTCTACATGCAGCGCGCTTGCAGCACGTGCCGTTGGTCCACCCCACGGGGTAAGGTTCATGATTCCGCTTGCCAGCATCATTAAACAAGCCATGATCAATGGGCTCATACCTAACTTTTTATAAAGTGGGAGCATTGCTGCTACACAAATCATGTAGGTGGTAGAACCATCGCCATCAAGAGAGACGATGAGTGTCAGGGTAATGGTACCAATAACCACTTTAAGTGGATCACCTTTGACCAGCTTCAAGATAAATTTTACAGAAGGATCAAACAATCCCGTATCAATCATGATGGCAAAATAAAGAATTGCAAAAAGTAGCATTACGCCTGTTGGTGCAAGTTTTTTTACACCATCAAGCATCATTTCACCGAGCTGTTTGATTTCTAAATGCCCAAGGCTGTCGAAATAGAAGCTAAGACCGTAAGCGATTAATGCAAATAAAATTGGAATAAGTGTGAGTGCAGCAAGAGCAGTCATTCGTCTAGACATAATTAAGTACATAAAGCACAAAATCATGCCCAAACCTAATACGGTTAGCATAGTTCGATCCTTGAATGAGACTTGGGTAACAGAAGTCTTTTAATTTTTTAAGCAGAAGCATGCTAATAGTTATTGGATTAAATTAAAATATCCTTGTAGAAATACTGAATTCAGTACTATTTTTTAAATAAATAGAGTATTCAAAACAGATATTTAAAAATGAATATTATAATTGCACCAAAATGGTTATAAAATTTAAGATATTGATTTATATGTTTATTATATTTTATGATTTTAAAAACTGTATTCATGTTAATTTTCATATTTTTAAAATTTATAAATCAAAAGGCTATAATCTAATCAATAGCGTTCTGGATCTTGCAATATTAAAGCGCCACTTTTCATAAAAAAAGCTTAGCAAGGTGATTGCTAAGCTTTAAATGAGCTAAAGAAGCTTATTGTGAAGAGTCTTCTGATGTCGAGGGTTCTGCTTTTTCAAGTAAGCGTGTGACAAGTAGCTGGTCAATTTTAAAATGATCAACATCGACCACTTCAAATTTATAACCACCAAAAATCACGGTGTCAGCTGGTTTAGGAATTTTTCTTAACTGATACATCATAAAGCCTGCCAGTGTCTCGTAGTTCTCTTCATCTGGCATCTCATCAATTGCTAAAGCATGCTTCATGTCTTCAATTGGTGTACTACCATCAATTAACCATGAGTTGTTATCACGTTTAATAATTTGTAGTTCTTCATCCATTGGTGTAACCCAGTCACCCATCACAGTGATCATGATATCTGACAGGGTAATAACGCCAACGACAAGGGCATATTCATTAAATACGACTGCAAATTTTTCTTTGCTAGATCTGAAGCGATCAAGGACTTCAGATAGTGTTAATGTGTCAGGAATGGTCAATACTGTACGAATAGTTGACTCATGTAACTGATTAATTTTCTGGTTATTGAGAATACGAACTAGAATATCTTTGGCATCGACATAACCAATCACTTGGTCAATGGTTTCGTTGCAAACAAGGAACTTAGAATAAGGGTATTCAGCTAGCTTTTGGCGAATACTTTCTTCTGGTTCTTTTAAAGTAAAAAACACTACGTTTTCACGTGGGGTCATACTGGATGGAACATTACGTTCTTCAAGTTCAAATACATTTTCAATAAAGTGATGTTCTTGCTTTTGTAAAACACCCGCTTGTGCACCTGCATCCATCACCGCTGAAATATCATCAAAGGTAATATTGTCTTCACGCGTTGTATTGACTTTAAACAAGCGGAATAACAAGTTAGCAACAGCATTGATAAACCAAGCTAATGGTTTACATACCACGATAAAGATCTGGATGGGATTGATGACTGAAACTGCAATTTTTTCGGGTGCAATCATCGCCATACGTTTTGGCATTAAATCGGCAAAAAGAATAAAAAGTGAGGTGACTAAAGTAAATGAGAGGACAAAACTGATGGTTTCAGTCCAATTTCCGACATAGAAACGAGAAACAAATTCAAGAAAATAAGGGCGAAATGCACCTTCACCTAAAATACCGCCAAGAATAGCAACAGCATTTAAACCGATTTGGGATGCGGCAAAGAAATCGGCAGAGTTTTGCTGTAAGTCTAGGACTTTTTGTGCTCGCTCATCGCCAGATTCGGCAAGAATTTTGAGTTTAACTTTACGCGCACCCGCAAGTGCGATTTCAGTTAAAGATAAAAAACCAGCTCCTGCGATGAGGACAGCGATGATTAGGATATTCTGGAACAGGCTCACGAATCCACCTATGGATCATCATTATTATGAGATATTTTTAACACATAAAAGGGGGTGGTAGTGAGTAACACACTACCGATCTAGAATTAGTATAAGCTTGAAATGATAAGAATTTAACAAAATTCCTATTAATATTGAGAAAAATGCGAATTATTTTGCATAAATTCACGATTTTCTTCTTCAATCATTTGACGTGCAACATAAAGAATCAATTGGCGTAACCAACGATGTGCAGGATGATGATGAAGTAAAGGACACCATGCCATTTTTAATTCAAATTCAGGAATATAAAATGGCGGATCTTTAATGAGTAAATTTTGGCTTTTGGCTTGTAAACGTGCGATACGGGTTGGTAAGGTCGCAATTAAATCTACATTTGAAGCCAATAATGCAGGCATTTGATAATGACGCGTAAAGACTGAAATTTTACGCTTTTGACCAATCCGCTCTAAAGCTTGATCAATCCAACCTAATCCTGCTTGTTTTTCAGGATTCACACCAAAACCAACACCCATCCCTGTTTTTGATACCCAGATATGTTGTGCATCTAAATAACTTTTAAGATTTAAAGTACTTGAAGCTGGATGTTTGTTATTGAGTAGACAAGAGAAACTGTCACGCCACACTAAAACTTGGTGAAAACTTTGTGGAATTTCATTAAACCGGTTGATGGCTAAATCAACTTTTCCTTGTTCCATGTCACGATATGACACGTCACTTGGTGTTAAAAAGTCGAGAACAACATTCGGTGCTTCAGAGCGCAAGGCTTTGACTAGACGAGGAACAAGTGTTGCTTCGGCATAATCAGAGGTCATAATACGGAATACACGGTTTGACGTATAAGGTCGGAACTCAGTACGAGGTTCCAAAATCATGGATAAATCAGACAGTGCGTCACGGATGCGGGGTTGTAATTCTAAAGCACGTTCTGTTGGTGTCATACCTTCAGAAGAACGAATTAAAAGAGGGTCATTAAATAAATTACGAAGACGACGTAAAATATTACTCATTGCGGGTTGGGTAACACCAAGCTGTTCAGCAGCACGAGTCACATTTTTTTCACGTAAAAGAACGTCAAGGTAAATTAAGAGGTTGAGATCGACCCGCTCCAGATTCATAAAAAAAATACCGAAAATAAAATTTAGAAATCACAGGGGATTATGCCATAAGGAAATGCTTTTGTGTAAAAAGTAGATAAAAAAACAGCACACGATTTATTGTTATAGAAGGATTAAGATTTGTGGTGCTGATTTTAAATTGAGATGCGCGTTTGAATAAATCCTCATTTTGCTATTATAAGTGAAGATAAGCAGATTTTTAAGCAACAACATTGTTTATCACTCGATGAATCACCCAATTATGCTTTGTCCGATTCTTGATCATTCAGGGTGTTTTTATATTAAAAAAATGCAGTTTTGGTTTTTTTGTTACAAGCTCAGACTTAAGTCTAATAGAGATAAAATTATCAAATTGACTGATATTTAAGCAATTTATAGGTAGTTGTTAATTATTAAAAATTATATAAATTAATTGTTTATCGATTTTTGGTTTAATTATAATATGACTTTGATCTACATATTTTTTAAATAAATACTGAAAATTAACTCAGAATATTGGATTAATTTGAGGACTCAATCTAAGCTAAGACCATAACAACGAAGTGTTCTAAATCTGAACAAACAAATACCGAGTGGATTTAGCTCTTCGATTGATGAAATCCTAATATTATTACAGGAACATATCATGACTACATACCAAACAGCGATTGATGCAATCCGTGAATTAAAAGCAAAATTCGGAAGCACATGGCGCGATATTAGCCCAGAAGATGCTGCGCGTATGCAACTGCAAAACCAATTTAAAACTGGTTTAGATATCGCTAAATATACAGCTGCGATCATGCGTCGTGATATGGCTGAATATGATGCTGATTCTAGTAAATACACTCAATCTTTAGGTTGCTGGCATGGTTTCATTGCGCAACAAAAAATGATTGCAAACAAAAAATATTTCGGTACTACAAGTAAACGTTATATCTACCTTTCTGGTTGGATGGTTGCTGCACTTCGTTCAGAATTTGGTCCACTTCCTGACCAATCTATGCACGAAAAAACTTCTGTACCTGCTCTAATCGCTGAAATCTATACATTCTTACGTCAAGCTGATGCGAAAGAACTTAATGATTTATTCCGTGCGCTTAAAAAAGCAAACGAAGCTGGTGATACAGCTAAAGCTGCTGAAATCACTGCACAAATCGATGGTTTCCAAACTCACGTTGTGCCAATTATTGCGGACATCGATGCAGGTTTCGGTAACGAAGAAGCAACTTATTTACTTGCGCGTAAAATGATTGAAGCCGGTGCATGTGCACTTCAAATCGAAAACCAAGTATCTGATGCTAAACAATGTGGTCACCAAGCTGGTAAAGTAACAGTTCCACATGAAGACTTTATCTCTAAAATCCATGCATTACGTTATGCATTCTTAGAAATGGGTCTTGATGACGGTATTATCGTTGCGCGTACTGACTCTGAAGGCGCTGACTTGACTCAAAAAATCCCAGTGGTTAAAGAGCCAGGTGATATTGCTTCTCAATATATTAGCTACTTAGATACAACTGAAATTGACATTGCAGATGCTCAAGAAGATGAAATCTTGATTAAACGTGATGGTAAATTACACCGTCCTAAGCGTTTAGCTTCAGGCCTATATCAGTTCCGTGAAGGTACTCAAATTGACCGTGTTGTACTTGACTGTGTGTCTAGCTTACAAAACGGTGCAGATCTTCTTTGGATCGAGACTGCGACTCCAAACGTTGAAGAAATTGCACACATGGTTAACCGTGTACGTGAAACAGTTCCAAATGCGAAGCTTGTTTATAACAACAGCCCATCATTCAACTGGACTTTAAACTTCCGTCAACAAGCTTACGATCGTTGGGTTGCTGAAGGTAAAGATGTTTCTGCTTACGACCGTGCTAAATTAATGAGCGCTGAGTACGATGCTTCTGAATTGGCTGCTGATGCTGACTCGAAAATCCGTACATTCCAAGCAGATGCTTCTCGTGAAGCGGGTGTATTCCATCACTTGATTACACTTCCGACTTACCATACTGCTGCGCTTTCTACTCATGAGCTTGCACAAGGTTACTTCGGTACTGAAGGTATGTTGGCTTATGTTGCTGGTGTACAACGTAAAGAAATCCGTGGTGGTATCGCTTGTGTTAAACACCAAGCGATGGCGGGTTCTGACATCGGTGATGATCACAAAGAAATCTTCTCTGGTGACAATGCACTTAAAGCGCATGACGATGCTAAAAACACAATGAACCAATTTGCTGCTCACTAAGCATTGACTTGATTCAAAAACCCAGCGCAAGCTGGGTTTTTTTATGACAGGTTATTAGAGTCTGTAGAATTAAATACTTCAACTTCAGACATATCAAACAGGAACTACATTTAAAT
>Ga0256908_1000484_pt1 | contig 15577 bp, 14 predicted proteins | sample MC6MC0761MT_FD_186331 | JGI IMG/M metagenome (GOLD analysis project Ga0256908, IMG submission 186331) | Metatranscriptome of enriched soil aggregate microbial communities from Iowa State University, Ames, United States - MC6-MC0761-MT... | ecosystem: Environmental > Terrestrial > Soil >... | reverse complement strand
TGGAGATGCTCGCCAGCCGAAGCCGCCTCATCCCACCGTTCTTCGTTGAACGCGAACGGGTGCGGCCCCGGTGCCGATGACGTCCACGGCGCGCACTACCTCAATCGGTGCGGGACTTTGAAACGGCCCTCACCATATCTACGAAGGGTCAGTTTTCACGTGGCAGCTCTGCAATGGGATCCCATTGACAACAAGGCAGTAGACACCGCTCGCGTCCTCGCGGCGGACGCGGTCGAGAAGGTGGGCAACGGGCATCCCGGAACCGCCATGAGCCTCGCTCCCCTCGCCTACCTGCTGTTCCAGAAAGTGATGCGCCGCGATCCCCGCGACCAGCACTGGCTCGGTCGCGACAGGTTCATCCTCTCGGCGGGCCACAGCTCGCTGACCCAGTACATCCAGCTCTACTTCGGTGGCTACGGACTCGAGCTCGACGACCTCAAGGCGCTTCGCACCTGGGGCTCGCTCACTCCGGGTCACCCCGAGTACGGACACACCGACGGCGTCGAGATCACCACCGGCCCCCTGGGCCAGGGAATCTCCTCATCCGTCGGTTTCGCATATGCGAGCCGTTTCGAGCGCGGCCTGTTCGATCCCGACGCCGATCCCGGCACCAGCCCGTTCGACCACTTCGTCTACGTGATCGCGGGCGACGGCGACCTGCAGGAAGGCGTGAGCAGCGAGGCCTCGTCCCTCGCCGGCCACCAGCAGCTCGGCAACCTCATCGCGTTCTACGACAGCAACCAGATCTCGATCGAAGACGACACGAACATCGCCTTCACGGAGGACGTGAAGGCGCGCTACGAGGCGTACCACTGGCACGTGCAGGTCGTCGACTGGAAGAAGACCGGCGTCTACCAGGAAGACGTGCAGCAGCTGCACGACGCGATCCTCGCAGCGCAGGAGGTCACCGACAAGCCGTCGCTGATCATCCTCAAGACGATCATCGGCTGGCCGTCGCCGAAGAAGCAGAACACGGGCAAGATCCACGGTTCGGCCCTGGGCGCCGACGAGCTCCGCGGGGTCAAGGAAGTTCTCGGCTTCGACCCCGAGCAGACCTTCCAGGTCGAGCCCGCCGTCATCGAGCACACGCGCAAGGCTGTCGAGCGCGGCGCAGAGGCGCGGGCCGAATGGACCAAGGGCTTCGACGAGTGGGCCGCTGCCAACCCGGAGCGCAAGCAGCTCCTCGACCGGCTCCTCACCGGCGAACTGCCCGAGGGAGTCGAAGAGGCACTCCCCATCTTCGAACCCGGCAAGGACGTCTCGACCCGCGCCGCCAGCGGCAAGGTGCTCAACGCCCTCGGAGCGGTCATCCCCGAGCTGTGGGGTGGCTCCGCCGACCTCGCCGAGTCGAACAACACGACCATCGAGGGCGCCGCATCGTTCGTCCCGGTCGAGCACTCGACCCACGAGTGGACGGGAAACCCCTACGGCCGTGTGCTCCACTTCGGAATCCGCGAGCACGCGATGGCCGCGATCCTGAACGGCATCGTGCTGCATGGCCCGACACGTGCATACGGCGGCACGTTCCTCATCTTCAGCGACTACATGCGCCCCGCGGTGCGTCTCTCCGCCCTGATGAACATCCCGTCGATCTTCGTATGGACGCACGACTCCGTCGCGCTCGGCGAAGACGGACCGACCCACCAGCCCATCGAGCAGCTCGCATCCCTGCGCGCCATCCCGAACCTGTCGGTCGTCCGTCCGGGCGACGCCAACGAGGTGGCCTACGCCTGGAAGACGATCCTCGAGCGCCGCGAAGGTCCCGCGGGCATCGCCCTCACCCGCCAGAACATCCCCGTGTTCGAGCGCGGCGACGGCGACGCATCCGGCGACACCTTCGCTTCGGCGAAGAACGTCGCCAAGGGTGCGTACGTTCTGGCCGAGGCGCCGAACGGAACGCCGGACGTGCTCCTCATCGCGACGGGCTCCGAGGTTCAGATCGCCGTCGACGCCCGCGAAGTGCTGAAGGGCGAGGGCATCAACGCCCGCGTCATCTCGGCGCCGAGCCTCGAATGGTTCGAGGAGCAGAGCGATGAGTACAAGGAATCGGTGCTGCCCTCGAACGTGAAGGCCCGTGTCTCCATCGAGGCCGGAATTGACCTCACCTGGCGCTCATACGTCGGCGACCACGGACGCAGTGTCTCGATCGAGCACTTCGGCGCATCCGCCGACTACAAGACGCTGTTCGAGAAGTTCGGTATGACGACCGAGCACGCTGTCGCAGCCGTCAAGGAGTCGCTCGCGTCGCTCTGACGCGCGAGCCGGGTCCACACACAACTTCGAAGTACGAGGAGATAAGAAGAAAATGACAGACTCCACCCCCACCGCACAGCTCTCGGCAGCCGGCGTCAGCATTTGGCTCGACGACCTCTCACGCGAGCGCATCAACTCGGGCGGCCTTCAGGCCCTGATCGCCGAGAAGAACGTCGTCGGCGTCACCACCAACCCGACCATCTTCGCCACGGCCCTGTCCAAGGGCGAGGCCTACGACGAGCAGGTCAAGCAGCTGGCCGCGGCCGGCACCGGCGTCACCGACGCGGTCTTCGAGATCACCACCGACGACGTCGCGAACGCCAGCGACATCTTCAGCGAGGTCTTCGAGCAGTCGAACGGTGTCGACGGCCGCGTCTCGATCGAGGTCGAGCCTGGACTCGCCCACGACGCCGCCGGGACCATCGCCGAGGCCAAGCGCCTGGCCGCCAAGGTCGACAAGCCCAACGTGCTCATCAAGATCCCCGCGACGGTCGAGGGCCTCGAGGCGATCACCGAGACCATCGCGGCCGGCATCAGCGTCAACGTGACCCTGATCTTCAGCCTCGAGCGCTACCGCGGCGTCATCAACGCCTACCTCACGGGTCTCGAGAAGGCCAAGGCCGCAGGCATCGACCTGTCGGGCATCCAGTCGGTCGCCTCGTTCTTCGTGTCGCGCGTCGACACCGAGATCGACAAGCGACTCACCGCGATCGGCACCGACGAGGCACTGGCACTCAAGAGCAAGGCCGGCGTCGCGAACGCCCGTCTCGCCTACCAGGTCTACGAGGAGCAGTTCGCCACCGAGCGCGCCAAGGCCCTCGTCGCCGCCGGAGCCAACGAGCAGCGTCCGCTGTGGGCATCCACGGGCGTCAAGGACCCGAGCCTCCCCGACACGCTGTACGTCACGCAGCTCGTCGCGCCGAACACGGTCAACACCATGCCGGAGAAGACCCTGGACGCCACCTTCGACCACGGCGTGATCACCGGCGACACCGTCACGGGCAACTACGACGACGCCAACGAGGTGCTGAACGCGATCGACGCGCTCGGAATCTCCTACGACGAGGTCACCGAACTGCTCGAGAAAGAGGGAGTCGAGAAGTTCATCGTCTCCTGGAACGAACTGCTCGAGACCGTCACGAAGGCTCTGGAGGCCGCGAAGTGAGTTTCAAGATCCATGTGAGCGGCGCAGCTGAGGAGGCCGTCAAGACGGTCGTTCCTCAGCTGGTCGCGGACCTGGTCGCATCGGGCATCACGGCGCAGGACCCTGCGCTCTGGGGTCCCGATGCCGAGGCCGAGGCGTCGAAGCGCCTCGGCTGGACGGAAGCGGTCGCGATCTCACGCCCCCTCGTCCCCGAGATCGTCGCACTGCGTGACGAGCTGCGCGCCAAGGGTGTCAACCACATCGTTCTCGGTGGGATGGGCGGATCGTCGCTCGCACCCGAGGTCATCACGCGCACCGCCGGCGTCGAGCTGACCGTGCTCGACTCGACGGCTCCCGGACAGGTCCTCGCCGCTCTCCGCGATCGTCTCGAGACGACCGCGCTCGTGATCTCCAGCAAGTCCGGCTCCACCCTGGAGACGGACAGCCAGAAGCGCATCTACGAGAAGTCGTTCCGCGAGATCGGGATCGACCCCACCGAGCGCATCGTCATCGTCACCGACCCCGGTTCGCCGCTCGACGTGTCCGCACGTGAGGCCGGCTATCGCGTGTTCAACGCCGACCCCGATGTCGGCGGCCGCTACTCCGCGCTCACCGCGTTCGGACTGGTCCCCTCCGGTCTCGCCGGGGTCGACCTGGAAGAGCTGCTGGAAGAGGCGGAGACGATGTCCCTCGAGCTCGCGATCGACGATCCCTCCAACCCGGGGCTCATCCTCGGTGCGGCGATCGCCGGCACGACTCCCCTGCGCGACAAGCTCGGCATCATCGCCGACGGCACGCACATCGTCGGTTTCGCCGACTGGGCCGAACAGCTGATCGCCGAGTCCACCGGCAAGCAGGGCACCGGTCTGCTCCCCGTCGTGCTCGAACCGCTCTCGCCCGAGGTCTCGGAGAAGCTCCCCGACCTGCAGATCGTGCGCCTGGTCGACAACGCCGAAGCGCACCACCTGTTCCCCGCCGACCGTCACGAAGGCGAGATCCTCGTGTCCGGCAGCCTCGGCGGCCAGATCCTGGTCTGGGAGTTCGCCACCGCGGTCGCCGGTCGTCTGCTCGGCATCAACCCGTTCGACCAGCCGGATGTGGAGGCCGCCAAGGTCGCCGCACGCTCCCTGCTGGAGAACCGTCCCGAGACCGTCGCACCCGCGTTCGTAGCGGGCGGCGTCGAGGTGCGCAGCACCGGCGACTTCCTCGGTGACGCCTCCACCCTGAGCGGAGCGGTGGATGCGCTCCTCGCCCAGCTCGGACCGGACGGCTACGTCTCGATCCAGGCGTACGTGAACCGGCTGGCGCTGCCGCAGCTCGCCGGGATCCGCGACCTGCTCGCCGCGAAGGCCGGCCGTCCCGTCACGTTCGGCTGGGGACCGCGCTTCCTGCACTCCACCGGACAGTTCCACAAGGGCGGACCCGCCGTCGGTGTGTTCCTGCAGATCACGGAGAACGCTGCCGAGGACCTCGAGATCCCCGACCGCCCGTTCACCTTCGGACAGCTCATCCAGGCTCAAGCCGCCGGCGACGCGTCCGTGCTCGGTGAGCACGGACGTCCCGTCCTGACTCTGAACCTCACGAACCCCGAGGCTGACCTGGTCCCGCTGTTCGAGGCCGTCAACTAGTCGCGTCCGCGTAGCTACAAGGAGCTTCATGTCCCCGGTGGAAATCACCCCGGAGTTCAACCCGTTGCGGTTGCCCTCCGATCGCCGCCTGAACCGCATCGCCGGTCCGAGCAGCCTCATCATCTTCGGCGTGACGGGCGATCTGTCCCGCAAGAAGCTGATGCCGGCGGTCTACGACCTCGCCAACCGCGGTCTGCTTCCCCCCGGCTTCTCGCTGGTCGGGTTCGCTCGCCGCGACTGGGAGGATCAGGACTTCGAGAAGGTCGTCTACGACGCGGTCAAGCAGTACGCGCGCACCCCGTTCCAAGACGAGGTGTGGCAGCAGCTCGCCCAGGGCATCCGGTTCGTTCCCGGCGAGTTCGACGACGACGAGGCGTTCGAACGTCTGAAGGAAACCGTCGACACGCTCGACAAAGAACGCGGCACCATGGGAAACCACGCGTTCTATCTGTCGATCCCGCCGAAGGCGTTCCCCATCGTCACGGAGCAGCTGCGCCGCTCCGGTCTCGCGGAGCAGAACGGCACCGGATGGCGACGCGTCGTGATCGAGAAGCCGTTCGGACACGACCTCCAGAGCGCACGTGAGCTGAACGCGGTCGTCGAATCGGTCTTCCCGGCCGATTCGGTCTTCCGCATCGACCACTACCTCGGCAAGGAGACGGTGCAGAACATCCTCGCTCTGCGCTTCGCCAACGAGCTGTACGAGCCGATCTGGAACGCCAACTACGTCGACCACGTTCAGATCACCATGGCGGAGGACATCGGCGTCGGTGGTCGTGCTGGGTACTACGACGGCATCGGCGCGGCGCGCGACGTCATCCAGAACCACCTGCTGCAGCTCATGGCGCTGACCGCCATGGAGGAGCCCATCTCATTCGACGCCGCCGATCTGCGTGCCGAGAAGGAGAAGGTGCTCGCCGCTGTGCGCCTGCCGAAGGACCTGAGCGCCTCGACGGCCCGCGGACAGTACTCGAGCGGTTGGCAGGGCGGCGAGAAGGTCGTCGGGTTCCTCGAGGAGGACGGGATGAATCCCGAGTCCACCACCGAGACCTATGCGGCCATCAAGCTCGACATCGGCACCAGGCGCTGGGCGGGCGTTCCGTTCTACCTGCGTGCCGGCAAGCGCCTCGGACGTCGCGTCACGGAGATCGCCGTGGTCTTCAAACGCGCACCGCAGCAGCTGTTCGCCGAGAGCCAGACCTCGGCGCTCGGCCAGAACGCGCTGGTCATCCGCGTGCAGCCCGACGAAGGGGTGACCATCCGCTTCGGCTCCAAGGTCCCCGGCGCCGGAATGCAGGTTCGCGATGTGAGCATGGACTTCGGGTACGGCCACGCCTTCACCGAAGCGAGTCCGGAAGCATACGAGCGCCTCATCCTTGATGTGCTGCTCGGTGACCCGCCCCTGTTCCCCCGACACGAAGAAGTCGAGCTCTCCTGGAAGATCCTCGACCCGATCGAAGAGTTCTGGTCGACGCAGGGCCAGCCCGAGCAGTACCGCCCCGGAACCTGGGGGCCCTCGTCGGCTGACGAGCTGCTCGCCCGCGACGGCCGCGTTTGGAGACGCCCATGATTGTCGACCTTCCCGCAACCACCACGAGCAAGGTCTCTAAGGCCCTCGTCAAGATCCGCGAGGAGGGCGGCGCCGTCGCTCTCGGTCGCGTTCTCACGCTGGTGATCGCCACACACCTCGGGCAGGAGGAGGAGGCCATCGAGGCCGCCAACGACGCCTCGCGCGAGCACCCCATGCGCGTGATCGTCGTCTCCACGGAGGAAGACGGCTCGTCGGAGCAGTCCGACGCCCGTCTCGACGCGCAGATCCGTGTCGGCGGCGACGCCGGAGCGAGCGAGGTCATCGTGCTGCGCGCCTACGGCGAGACCGCGAGCGATGAGGAAGGCCTGGTCACCGGTCTTCTCCTTCCCGACGCACCCGTCGTCGTCTGGTGGCCGGGACTGGCTCCCGAGGTCGTGTCGACCTCACCGCTCGGTCGCATCGCCACTCGGCGCATCACGGATGCGTCGGCTCAGCCGGATCCGCAGGAAGCGCTGCGGCACCTCTCGAAGACGTACGCGCCCGGCGACACCGACTTCGCCTGGACGAGGCTCACCCTCTGGCGCGCGCAGCTCGCCGCTGTGCTCGACCAGCCGCCATACGAGCCCATCGAAGAGGTGGAGGTGGCCGGTGCCGCCGACTCCCCGTCGACTCTCCTGCTCGCGGCGTGGCTGTCTCTGCAGCTGCAGGTTCCCGTGCAGCACGACCTCACGTCGCGCGCGACCGGTTCGAGCGGCATCCACGGTGTACGGATGCGTCGTGCGGCCGGCGTGATCGAGCTCGAACGCGAGATCCCCGATGTCGCACGTCTCTCCCAGCCGAACCAGCCCACTCACGACCTGTCGCTCCCGCGTCGGAGCCTGCGTGATTGCCTGGCCGAAGAATTGCGTAGGCTTGACCCCGACGATCTCTACGGTGAGGTGATCACCAAAGGTCTCGATCAGCTCGAGGCCGCCGACACGGGAGTGGGCACGAACGCATGACCAACGAACGACGGGTGCTCGTTCACCCCGACAAACAGGCGCTCACCGGGTCTGTGGCCGCTCGCTTCCTCACCAAGGTCGTCGACATCCTCGACGACCTCGGCGAGGCGAACATCGCGCTCACCGGTGGCACGGTCGGAATCGCGGTGCTCGCAGCAGTGAACGAGTCACCCGCCCGTGACAGCGTCGACTGGTCGAAGGTGCACTTCTGGTGGGGAGACGAGCGCTTCGTCCCGAAGGCCAGCGACGAGCGCAACGAGGTGCAGGCGCGTGAGGCGCTTCTCGATCACATCGCCGTTCCGCCGGAGAACATCCACCCGTTCCCCGCGTCGGATGAGGTCGAGGACATCGATGAGGCCGCCACGATCTATGCGGCCGAGCTCGAAGCCTTCGCAGCCGACGGCGCGCGCACACCCCGCTTCGACATCACCTTCCTCGGCGTCGGGCCGGACGGACACATCGCGTCTCTCTTCCCCGACCGGTCGGGAATCCGTGAAACCGAGAAGACCGTCGTCGCCGTGCGTGAAGCTCCCAAGCCGCCGCCCCTTCGTCTGAGCCTCACCCGGCCGGTGCTGAACGCATCCGACCGCATCTGGCTCGTGCTCGCCGGTGCGGACAAGGCATCGGCCCTGGGTCTCGCTCTGGCAGGAGCGAGTTACACGGAGGTTCCGGTTGCCGGAGCGAAGGGTCGCAAACGCACCGTGTTCTTCGTGGACAAGGATGCCGCTGTCGACGTGCCCGAGAACCTCATCGCGCCCAGCTACTGAGCGCTGGCGCATAGGCACCGCACGGAGAAAGGCCCCGGATCGAATCCGGGGCCTTTCTGGTTAAGTCGCGATCGGGTCGATCAGCTGGTAGCTGTGAGCTTGCCGCGACGAGCGCGGAGCTGGTTGAGGGCGTCTTCGAGCAGCTGCTCGGCCTCTTCTTCGGACCGGCGCTCTTTCACGTACGCGAGGTGCGTCTTGTACGGTTCCAGCTTCGCCACCGACGGCGGGTTCTCCTTGTCGCGGCCGGCGGGCAGTCCCGACGACGGCGAATCGATCACATCGGGGATCTCTTCTTCGGGCAGGTTGGCCGCGAAGTGACGCACCGTCTCGTTGCCGAGCGCGTCCCAGTACGAGATCGTGATGCGCTCCGCGTGGAAACCGCGGTCCTGCTCCCCCATCGGGCCGGCGCCGACGCGCGAACCCCGAATTGCACTTCCTCCGGATGCCATGCTGCTCCTCGCTGTCTTGGCTGTGTTACTGCAGTGGCGCTTACGCGCCGGAATCGAACTTGGTGATGAGACCGAGCACGACGATGCAGACGATCCACACCAGCCCGAGAATCACCGTGATGCGGTTGAGGTTGCGCTCGGCGACACCCGACGCACCCAGGTTGGAGGTCACACCGCCACCGAACATGTCGGACAGGCCGCCGCCACGTCCTTTGTGAAGCAGGATGAGCAGCGTCAGCAGGAGGCTTGTGATGCCGAGGAGCACCTGCAGGACGACGGTGAGAATTGCCACGAGAAACCTTTCGGAATGCGACCAGACGAAACGCCTGGGAAGACCAACGACCAGTATAACCGCAGGCGACTCGACTGAGCCGCCCACGATCATTCGGCGCTAGAGCCCGACGTGCTTCTGGTAGCGGACGATCGCAGCGAATTCGTTCACATCGAGGCTCGCTCCACCGACGAGCGCGCCGTCGACGTTCGGCTCACGCATGAAGCTCGCGATGTTGCCCGATTTCACGGAACCGCCGTACAGGATGCGCGTCTTGGCTGCGACATCGTCGCCGAGAACCTCGACCAGGACAGCGCGCAGAGCCGCGGCGACCTGCTCCGCCTGCTCCGGAGTCGCTGCCTGTCCGGAACCGATGGCCCAGACGGGCTCGTAGGCGACGACGATGTCGGCAGCGGACGTGACGTTCGCCAGCGCGGCACGAAGCTGCGCGACGGGAACCGCGCTGGCTCCGTGGGTCTCCAGGTCTTCGGCCGTCTCTCCCACGCAGACGATCGGCGACAGATCGTTGGACAGCGCCGCCTGCACCTTGGCCGCGACCTGCTCGTCGGTCTCACCGTGAAGCGTCCGCCGCTCGGAGTGACCGATGATCACGTAACGGCATTCGAGCGCAGCCAAGAAGGAGGCCGCGATCTCTCCCGTGAACGCGCCGGACGCGTGCTCCGAGACGTCCTGACCGCCGAACGCGATCGGCAGCTTGTCTGCCGACACCAGCGTCTGTACGCTCCTGAGATCGGTGAAGGGCGGGAACACCGACACCTCGACCGCCGTGAAGTCGTGCTTGGCGTCCTTCAGGCTCCACGCGAGCTTCTGGACGAACGCGATCGCCTGCAGGTGATCGAGGTTCATCTTCCAGTTGCCTGCGATGAGCGGTGTGCGCCGCACCGAGGAACTCACTACTGCCATCCGAGGACCTCCAGGCCCGGGAGACGTTTGCCCTCGAGGAACTCGAGACTGGCACCGCCTCCTGTTGAAATGTGACCGAACTGATCGTCGGAGAATCCGAGGGCACGCACCGCAGCGGCGGAGTCGCCGCCGCCAACGACGCCGAGGCCGTCGACCTCGGTGAGCGCCTGCGCTACGGCCTTGGTGCCGGCAGCGAAGGGGGCGAGCTCGAACACGCCCATCGGACCGTTCCAGAACACCGTGTGTGCTCCGCGCACGTACTCGGAGAAGAGCTGCGCCGTCTCCGGACCGATGTCGAGTCCGAGACCGCTCGCACCCCAATCGGTGTCTTCGATGGCGTCGATGGGACGCACGGCGTGCTCGGCGTCGGCGCCGAACTTCGACGCCACGACGACGTCGCGCGGAAGCACGATCTCGACGCCGAGCTCATCGGCCTTGGCCAGATACCCCTTGACCGTGTCGATCTGGTCGGCTTCGAGCAGGCTCGAGCCGACCTTGTGTCCGAGTGCTGCCAGGAAGGTGAAGAGCATTCCTCCACCGATGAGCAGGGAATCGACCCGAGGGAGCAGGTGACCGATGACGCCGAGCTTGTCGGACACCTTGGAGCCGCCGAGAGCGACCACATACGGCCGTTCGGGGTTCTCGGTGAGCCGATCGAGAACGTCGAGCTCGGTCGCGATCAGAAGACCGGCCGCGCTCGGCAGGGCTTTCGCCAGCTCGTACACGCTGGCCTGCTTGCGGTGCACGACACCGAATCCGTCGGAAACGAATGCGTCGCCGAACGATGCGAGCTTGGCCGCGAACGCCGTGCGCTCACCCTCGTCTTTGCTCGTCTCCCCCGGGTTGAACCGGAGGTTCTCGAGCAGCGCGACGTCGCCGTCGCCGAGACCTTCGACAGCCTCCTCGGCGCCGGAGCCGACGGTGTCCCGTGCGAACGTGACCGGTTTGCCCAGGAGCTCACAGAGCCGCTGGGCCACCGGCGCGAGGCTGTACTTCGCATCCGGCGCGCCTTCCGGCCGGCCGAGGTGGGAGACGATCACCACACGGGCGCCCTGATTGATCAGAGCGTTCAGTGTGGGAATCGACGCTCGCACACGTCCATCGTCCGTGATCTTGCCGTCCTTGAGAGGGACGTTCAGATCACAGCGGACGATGACACGCTTGCCGGCGAGCGAACCGAGTGAATCGAGTGTGCGGAGCGTCACGTCGGTTCCCGGATCTCAGAGCCGGTCGGCCACGTACTCGGTGAGGTCGACGAGACGGTTGGAGTAGCCCCACTCGTTGTCGTACCACGACGCGACCTTGACCGTGTTGCCGATGACCTTGGTCAGGCCGGCATCGAAGATCGACGAGTGCGGGTCGCTCACGATGTCGGTCGAGACGATCGGGTCTTCGGTGTACTTGAGGATGCCCTTGAGCTTGCCCTCAGCGGCGGCAGCCTTGTAGGCGGCGTTGATCTCGGCGACGGTGGCCGGCTTCGATAGCTCGACGGTGAGGTCGGTGATCGAACCGGTGATGACCGGGACGCGCAGTGCGTAGCCGTCGAGCTTTCCGACGAGCTCGGGGATGACCAGGCCGAGCGCTTTGGCGGCACCGGTCGAGGTCGGGATGATGTTGGCGGCGGCTGCGCGGGCGCGGCGCAGGTCGCTGTGGGGGCCGTCCTGCAGGTTCTGGTCGGCCGTGTACGCGTGCACCGTCGTCATGAGACCGCGTTCGATGCCGAAGTTGTCGAGGAGCACCTTGGCGAGCGGAGCGAGGCAGTTGGTGGTGCAGGAGGCGTTCGACAGGATGTCGTTGACCGCGCTGTCGTAGGTCTCCTCGTTGACGCCGAGGACGATCGTGGCGACGTCGTCACCCGAGGCCGGGGCGGACACGATGACCTTCTTGGCGCCACCGGCGAGGTGCTTGCGAGCGTCTTCGGACTTGGTGAAACGACCGGTGGACTCGATGACGATGTCGACACCCAGCTCGCCCCACGGGAGATTGGCGGGGTCGCGCTCCTCGAGCACGATGATGGGCTTGCCGTTGACGACGATCTTGTCGCCGTCGAGCTCGACGGTCGCATCCAGGCGGCCCGTGATGGAGTCGTACTTCAGCAGGTGTGCGAGCGCCTTGTTGTCGGTGAGGTCGTTGACAGCGACGATCTCGAGGTCGCTTCCCTTGGCGAGGGCCGCGCGGAAGAAGTTACGACCAATGCGACCGAACCCGTTGATTCCGATCTTTACGGACACAGATGTCTCCTGTTGCTTCATCAGGCGCCGACGGCGCTCTTTTCTTTGGAAATGTATTGCGAGATGGAACCGGACGACGGTGTCCCGGGAGGGTTCCTCACCGGGACACCGCATCCGCTACGACAGTAGCAGCAGCCCGGAGGTCTTCTCACGCGCCGTCGTGAAGCGCTGCTCCACATCGGCCCAGTTCGTGATGTTCCAGAAGGCCTTGACGTAGTCCGCCTTCACATTCACGTAGTCGAGGTAGAACGCGTGCTCCCACATGTCGAGCAGGAGGAGCGGAACCGTGGCTGCCGCGAGGTTGCCCTGGTGGTCGTACAGCTGCTCGATGATGAGCTTCTGACCCAGCGAGTCCCACGCGAGGATCGACCATCCGGAGCCCTGGATTCCGAGCGCGGATGCGGTGAAGTGCGCGCGGAACTTGTCGAAGGAGCCGAAGAACTCGTCGATGGCCGCAGCGAGCTCACCGGTGGGCTTGTCGCCGCCGTCGGGAGACAGGTTGGTCCAGAACACCGTGTGGTTCACGTGACCGGCCAGGTTGAAGGCCAGGTCTTTCTGCAGCTTGTTGACGTACGTCAGGTCGTCGGCGTCGCGCGCCTCGGCGAGCTTGACGAGGGCGGTGTTGGCACCATCGACGTATGCCTTGTGATGCTTGTCATGGTGCAGCTCCATGATCCTTCCGCTGATGTTCGGCTCAAGCGCCGAGTAATCGTACGGAAGGTCTGCGAGCGTGTAGTCAGCCATTACTCATCTCCTCATATGGATCCCGGCGCGAGCGGTTCGCACCGGGCTTCGAGCGACTTATCCAGTCTACTGATCGCAACCGCAGAGACGAGCGGTTGCTTCCCGGACGCTACACCTCGTCGAGGTCGGCGGGGAGGTTCGCTTCGGTTCCCGGGATGCCGAGATCCACGGCCTTCTTGTCGGCCATGGCCAGGAGACGACGGATGCGTCCTGCGACCGCGTCCTTCGTCATGGGAGGGTCGGCGTGGTGACCCAGCTCGTCGAGGCTCGAGTCACGGAAGTTGAGTCGCAACTCCCCCGCGTAGCGAAGGTGCTCCGGCACGTCGTCGGCGAGGATCTCGAGGGCGCGCTCGACCCGGGCGCACGCAGCGACAGCCGCCTGCGCGGAACGCCTGAGGTTGGCATCGTCGAAGTTCACCAGTCGGTTGGCGGTGGCACGCACCTCGCGCCGCTGTCGCAGCTGCTCCCAGTTCTCGACCGTCTTGAGAGCGCCCATGTTGACGAGCATGGCGCTGATGGCGTCGCCGTCGCGGATGACCACACGGTGGACACCGCGTACCTCGCGGGCCTTCGCTGCCACACCGAGTCGTCCCGCTGCGCCGACGAGGGCCATGGCCGACTCGTTACCCGGGCAGGTCACCTCGAGGGCGGCCGAGCGGCCGGGATCGGTGAGCGATCCGTGCGCCAGGAAGGCGCCTCTCCACACCGCGGCGAGCTCTTCGCGCGAACCCGTCGTCAGGCGGTTGGGGAGCCCGCGGATCGGGCGGCGACGCGCATCCAGCAGGCCCGTCTGCCGTGCCAGCGTCTCTCCGCCGTCGAGAACCCGGACGAGGTACTGACTGGTCCGTCTCAGACCTGAGGCAGAGATCACCGAGACCTCGCTGCGCACGCCGTACAACTCCGCCAGGTCTTTGCGTACCCGACGTGCGAGCTCTGGGGTGTCGAGTTCGCTCTCGACGGCGATACGGCCGCTGATGAGGTGCAGACCACCCGAGAACCGGAGGATCGTGGCGAGTTCGGCTGCCCGGACCGTGGTCTTGCTGACCTCGACCTTCGTGAGTTCGTCTTTGACGTCGGCGGTGAGAGCCAATCGGTTTCCTTTTCTTTGGTCGGCCTGAGTCGGGCCGGATGTTCAAGCGGCCGGGTTATTCACGGCCGAGATCACGGTGTTTTGTGTTCACCGCTATCCCTGGGAGATCTGACAAACGGATGGCGAGCTCTTCCGCAATCGCCACCGAGCGGTGTTTTCCGCCCGTGCAGCCTATCGCGAAGAGTGCGTGCCGTTTGTTCTCCCTCTGATAGCCGGCGATCACGGGGCGAAGCGCTGCGACGTATCCATCGATGAACTCGTCCGCGCCGTTCTGTTCGAGCACGTAGTCCCGCACGACGTCATCGAGTCCGGTGAACGGGCGCAGTTCCGCATTCCAGAACGGGTTCGGGAGGAAGCGGGCGTCGGCGACCATGTCGGCATCGGGCGGGAGTCCGTACTTGAAGCCGAAGCTCATCAGCGTCACCTGCACGCCCGCGGTGTTCTCGGCAGCGAAAGTCTCGGTGATGTTCGTGGCCAGCTGATGGATGTTCAGATCGGAGGTGTCGACGATGATGTCGCTGGCCTCGCGGATCTCCCGCAGACGCGCCCGTTCCGACACGATCCCATCGAGGATGGTGCCGTCGCCCTGCAGAGGATGCGGTCGGCGCACGGCCTCGAACCGGCGCACCAGAGCCGCATCCGTCGCCTCCAGGAAGAGAACGCGAACCTTCGTGCCCTCGCGAAGGCTCTGGATCAGCTCACGGAGATCTGTGAAGAAGTTGCGGCCCCGTACGTCCACCACCGCCGCGATCTTCGGCAGTGTCGAACCGGCGCGGTTCGCGAGCTCGATCAACGGCCGGAGCATCTGGGGCGGAAGGTTGTCGACCACGTACCAGTCGAGGTCTTCGAGCGCGTTGGCGACCGTCGAACGGCCGGCCCCCGACATCCCAGTGACGATCAGCACTTCCTGCTGCTCGTTGTCGGTGGTCATGGATGTCGCTCCTCAGCTCGGGGGTGGCCCCAAGCCTATCGACTGGTGAGTCTCTCGTGGATGGTGCGCGCGAGCGAAGGTCCGATACCGCGCACCTCGGCGATCTGCTCCGGCGTAGCCTTTCTCAGCTGGGTGACCGATCCGAAGTGCTTGAGCAGCTCCTTGACCCGCGATGGACCGAGACCGGGGATCTCGCCGAGAACGGACGAGATGTCGCGTCGGCGGCGGTTGCGCTGATAGGTGATCGCGAACCGGTGGGCTTCGTCACGGATGCGCTGGATGAGGAACAGCGCGTCGCTGTTGCGCGGAAGGATCACCGGGAAGTCGGAGTCCGGAAGCCAGATCTCCTCGAGCCGCTTGGCGATGCCCGCCAACTGGATTCCCTGAACGCCCGACTCCTCGAGCGCTCGCCGGGCAGCGGCGACCTGAGGCTGACCGCCGTCGACGATGAGCAGGTTCGGCGGATACGAGAACTTCTTGCGCCGCTTCTCGGCAGCCGCCTCAAGCTCGGCATCGACGTCGCTGCCGGGGTCGACCGCATCCGCCTCGGGCAGATCGCGCTCGGGCGCGTCCTCATCCGAGCCCACGGCCGAGTCAGCGTCGGATGCATCCG
>Ga0256908_1000478_pt1 | contig 15669 bp, 13 predicted proteins | sample MC6MC0761MT_FD_186331 | JGI IMG/M metagenome (GOLD analysis project Ga0256908, IMG submission 186331) | Metatranscriptome of enriched soil aggregate microbial communities from Iowa State University, Ames, United States - MC6-MC0761-MT... | ecosystem: Environmental > Terrestrial > Soil >... | reverse complement strand
TGAACAACAGGTGCGGTGGAGACCGGACCGCGGCATGGCGTTGCCGCTTCGCTGAACGGAGTTGGTTTTTTGACTTTGGTTAAGGACCGGGCGGTCCTGTCCGAGCCTGGGTATGGTTCACAGCTGGTTTCACCGAAGCTGACAGTAGACTTGGCAACGATGAGCACCATTGAACCGGCCGCAGCGGCCATGTATGAAGCAGCCGACTCGTCCGCAGAGGGCACTGCGGAGGCGCCGGCCGCCGTCGACGTCGCAACTGAGACGTCCGAGCAGCGGCGCGCCCGATTCGAGCGCGACGCCATGCAGTACGTGGACCAGTTGTACTCAGCGGCGATGCGGATGGCACGGAACCCTTCGGATGCGGAAGACCTGGTCCAGGAGGCCTACACAAAGGCCTTTTCCGCTTTCCACCAATACAAGCCCGGAACCAACCTCAAGGCGTGGTTGTACCGCATCCTGACCAACACCTACATCAATCTCTACCGGAAGCGTCAGCGGGAGCCCCTGCAGTCGAATTCGGACACGATTGAGGATTGGCAGTTGGCCAAGGCCGAGTCGCACACCTCCGCAGGGCTGCGGTCCGCGGAAGCAGAAGCGTTGGACCATCTGCCGGACTCCGACGTCAAGAACGCGTTGCAAGCCATCCCGGAGGAGTTCCGGTTGGCGGTCTACTTCGCGGACGTCGAGGGATATGCATACAAGCAGATCTCAGAAATTATGAACACTCCCATCGGCACAGTGATGTCGCGGTTGCACCGCGGCAGGAAAATGCTGCGGGACATGCTGGCGGACTATGCCGCCGAACGGGGCTTCAGGGCCCACACCGAAGATCAGGCCGCGGCCGGAAGCAACAATCAGGAGAAAGAGAAATGAGCGACTGCCAGGGATTGGGCGATTGCGACGATACGCGAATGCAGCGGATTTATGAGTACCTGGACGGTGCGTTGACCCGCGAGGACCTCACTGAAATCAAGCAGCACCTCGACACCTGCGAGGAATGTGCCGAGCAGTACGACCTCGAGTGCCTTATCCGCACCATGGTTAAGCGGTCGTGCACGGAGTCCGCGCCGGAAAACCTCAAGAATTCCATTCTTGACAGGATTCACTCCATCAAGTCCGTGGACGCCTGATCCGTCCCGGCAAAGGGTATTAAGCGTCGAGGGCCCCGGAAACCAGATGGTTTCCGGGGCCCTCGCTTTTAGGCATGTGACACTAAGCCGCTGGCTTAGGTGTTGGGACGCTTGCCGTGGTTCGCGCCGCCACGCTTACGGTCACGACGCTTACGTGCACGCTTGCTCATAGCTGGCCTCCTTCAAGGATTGATACTCAATAAAGCTGCCCTCCAGTTTCGCACACCCGGGTGCTGCGTCGCGAACCGGCGCCGCCCGGAGCGGAACAGGACGTCAGCTCCGCAGCGAATTTCGGATCGATATGCGTGCTTGGTCCAGCACGGTACGGACTGTCTCAAGGGCCACAGGCGTCAACGGATGCGAAGCGCCGTGCTGGCGCAATTCAACCCGGATGTCATCCCTGAAGGACTGGACCATCAGCTCAGCTTCCTTGAGGATGCGTTGGCTCTCCGGCGTGTGCCCCCCGGTCCGGCTTCGGGAGGCGGCTGCTGAAGCACTGCTGCGTGCGGCCTCCGCGGTGGCTGCCAGGTCTGCCCGCAAGCCACGCATGTTGGTCCTGATGTCCTCCCGCAGGTTGTCAGCGAGCCGCCTGACCGACGCCGAGATGGTGTCTTCTACATCGGCCAGTTCAGCACGTCTGCCATCCAACTCGGCGCGGCCGGCGTCGGTGATGAAGTATTTGGTGCGCCTGCCTTCGGTCTCGGTGGCGACGAGTCCTTCTTCTTCCAGCTTGCCCAGGCGGGGATAGATGGTGCCGGCGCTGGGGGAGTAGGTGCCGCCGAAACGGTCGCCCAGGGCCTTGATCAGTTCATATCCGTGCTTTGGGCCTGCTTCGAGCAAGGCAAGCAGGTAGAGGCGCAGGGCCCCGTGGGCGAAGACCGGGGGCATCAGAGGCCCGCTTCCCCGCTGGCCGGATGGTCGTGGTCCGGGGTGGGCGCGGAGGCATGCATGATGTACGTCTTACCGGAAACCGTGTTGGTGCGGACCAACATCAGCCGCTCGTCGGGTCCCACGATGGTGTGCACGTTGCTGCCCGGTTGGGCGTACATCTGATTGTCGATCACCACTGATCCGCTGGCCGACTTCGCGACGATGTCCAAGCCAACGTCGTGGGGCAGCCGGATGGTCAGGTCGCCGGAGACGGAGTTCGCGCCAAGATCGTTCGTGTAGTCCTGGAGGTCGAAGCTGAGATCGCCGCTGACAGTGTTCGCACGGACGTTCTTGAACGTGCCCGACGCGGTAACTTCGCCGGAGACGCTTTTGGCGGTCAGGACGCCGTCGTGGTTTCTGGCGATGACCTCGCCGCTCACCGTGTTGACGTGGAGTTCGCCGCTGGTCCCGTCCGCCATGACGGAACCGGAGACTGTGTTCAGCCGGGTGCGCCCGCTGGTGCCCGAAACCATGCCGTCGCCGCTGACCGTACCCGCTTCGACATCGACGCCGTTGGGGAGGGCGATGCCCACCACCACGGAGTTGGTGCTGGTGTTGTTGACCGTGCCCATCAGGCTCCGGAACCAGCCTTGCGGACCCTGTAGCTGATGGCGCACTTCAAGGCGGCCATCCACCAGGGTGACAGTCAGCGGGTCGCCGGTGATCTCGCTGATTTCGATCCGGACAAAGTCCTCATCATGGGTCACCACGTCGAAGCGACCCTTGACGATTCCCAATTTCAGCGAGCGGACGTGGTCCACTTCGATGGTTTGCGGACCAGTGACGGTCCATAGCTCCTCAGACATGTCCCCTCCAGATTGCGATATATCGCGTTGATGGAACTCACGATATATCGCGAATTGGAGGGGTGCAATGGTTTGCGAGAATCAGGCAGGGTGGCAAACCCGTATACCTGCTACTCAGGCTGGGCGATGTTGAGCCATTGGAACCAGCCGCGGTGCAGGACAAGCCACGCAATCAACCCGTAGCCCGCCTGGCCCGGAGTTCCTCCGTTGGATGCAAGGTCCGTCCTCCACTGTTCGTGATTGAGCAGGGGCGAGAAGGTGTCAACGTAGTGGTGGTTCCGCCGGGTGGTGACATCGGCAAACGCCGTGTTGAGCTCGGCAAGCCGCTTGTTCCGGGCGGGATCGAGCGTAGGCGGGGGACCCACCACAAAGACCTCAACGCTGCTGTGTGAGGCCCCGTCCAGGATATTTGCGAGGTTCAGCCTGCTCCGCGCAGTGGACAAGCCAAACTCCAGGTCGCGGCCGGATAATCCGATCACCAGGCGGTTCTCATGGGTGTCGCTGAAACGCCTGCCCGCTTCATCCTGCCAACGCGCGGCGAGCCCCTCGGTCCCCTCCATGGGACAGGGGAGCGGGAAACTCTCCACTACGACGGAGTCCTGGGGCGTACGGGCAAGCACTCTTCCGAGCCAACCCAATGCGCGGGGATCCCCCAGGCCCGCGAGCAGTTCATCTCCTACAGCTGCAATGCGCAGCTTCCTGTCTTCCACGGTTACCTCTTCACACTCGTTACGGTCCTTGCACGGTTCAGGCTCAACAGCCGGTTCGGGAACCGGTACCTGTCCCATTAAACAGAACTGCCCGGCCTGAGGCGCGCTTATCGCTCCTCGGGCCGGGCAGTTTCGGTTTTACTTGCGTTCGAACGCCTGCTTGATCAGGGCATCCTGTTCAGCAGCGTGGCGCTTCATGGAACCAGCAGCCGTCGACGCAGACGCCGGACGCGACACCAAGCGAAGCTTGCGATCGAGCTCCGGTGCCAGGTTCAGGCCCATGAACGGCCATGGACCCTGGTTGGCGGGTTCGTCCTGCGCCCACACGACGTCAGCGTTCGGGTACTTGGCAAGCTCCGCATCGATCTCAGCCTTGGGCAGCGGGTAAAGCTGCTCTACGCGGATGATGGCTGTGGAAGTATCGCCGGACTTCTGCCGGTTGGACAGGAGATCGTAGTACAAACGGCCCGAGACCAGGATGACGCGGTCAACGTTCGCCGGCTGCACCTCAGGATCGCTGATGACCGGCCTGAAGCCGCCGTTCGTGAAGTCTTCGACGGCGGAAGCGGCGCCCTTGAGGCGCAGCAACTGCTTGGGCGTGAAGATGATCAACGGCTTGCGCGGACGGCTGTAGGCCTGGCGGCGGAGCAGGTGGAAGTGCGAAGCGGCCGTGGTGGGGTTCGCCACGATCATGTTGTCCTCGGCGCACATCTGCAGGAAGCGCTCAATGCGTGCGGACGAGTGGTCCGGACCCTGGCCTTCGTAACCGTGCGGCAGCATGAGCACCAGCGAAGAACGCTGGCCCCACTTCTGCTCAGCCGAGGAGATGAACTCGTCAATGATGGTCTGCGCACCGTTGACGAAGTCACCGAACTGGGCTTCCCACAGGACCAGGGCATCGGGGCGCTCTACAGAATAGCCGTATTCGAAGCCCATTGCGGCGTATTCGGACAACAGCGAATCGTAGATCCACAGCTTGGCCTGGTCATCCGAGAGGTTGCCCAGGGGAAGCCATTCGTTGCCGTTGGCACGGTCGTGGAAGACCGCGTGGCGCTGGACGAACGTTCCGCGGCGGGAATCCTGGCCTGCCAAACGAACGGGCACGCCCTCCATGATCAACGAGCCGAAGGCCGCGATCTCGCCGAAGCCCCAGTCGATGCCGCCTTCACGGGACATCTGCTCGCGCTTCTCCAACAGCTGCTTGAGCTTGGAGTGAACGGTGAAGCCATCCGGGATTTCCAGGTGGGCCTTTCCGATGCGGGCAAGCGTCTCAGCGGAAATCGCGGTGGATGCCGGGGAGTTGGTCCCGAAGTCCGCCTGCTGCGCGATAGGCCGCTCGATGTCCGAGACAGCTGCCGAGTCCGCGGTGATGATCGGAATCGGCGATGTCTGGGCAGCGTGCGTTTCAGCGAAGACCCGCTCAAGGCGTTCCTGGTAGTCGCGGAGCAACTGCTCTGCTTCTTCCTCGGTGATGTCACCACGGCCGATCAGCGACTCGGTGTACAGCTTGCGGACGGAGCGCTTGGCCTCGATCAGGTTGTACATGAGCGGCTGGGTCATCGAGGGGTCGTCGCCCTCGTTGTGGCCGCGACGACGGTAGCAGACCATGTCGATGACGACATCCTTGTGGAAACGCTGACGGAACTCGTAGGCGAGCTGTGCAACGCGGACCACGGCTTCAGGATCGTCGCCGTTCACGTGGAAGACCGGTGCCTGGATCATCTTGGCGACGTCCGTGGAGTACGTGGACGAACGCGAGGAGGACGGAGCGGTGGTGAAGCCAACCTGGTTGTTGACGATCACGTGGATGGTGCCACCCGTGCGGTAACCGCGGAGCTGAGAGAGGTTGAGGGTTTCAGCCACAACGCCCTGGCCCGCGAAAGCTGCGTCACCGTGGACCATGATGGGCAGGACAGGGAAGGACTCACCCTGGTCCAGGCGATCCTGCTTGGCGCGGACGATGCCTTCAAGGACAGAATCCACGGCCTCGAGGTGCGACGGGTTCGCGGCGAGGTAGACCTTGGTCTGCTTGCCGTTGTCCGAGGTGAAGGTGCCTTCGGTGCCGAGGTGGTACTTGACGTCACCGGAGCCCTGGACCGAGCGTGGGTCCTGGGTGCCTTCGAATTCGCGGAAGACCTGGGCGTACGTCTTGCCTGCGATGTTGGTCAGCACGTTGAGGCGGCCACGGTGGGCCATGCCGATGGCAACCTCGTCCAGGCCGTCGTCGGCTGCGTCAGAGATGACGGCGTCGAGCAGCGGAATCAGCGACTCGCCACCCTCCAGGGAGAAGCGCTTCTGGCCGACGAACTTGGTCTGCAGGAAGGTCTCGAAAGCCTCAGCCGCATTGAGCTTGGAGACAATGCGGAGCTGCTCTTCACGGCTCGGCTTGGAGTACGGGTGCTCCAGCTGGTCCTGGAACCATTTGCGTTCCGCCGGTTCCTGGATGTGCATGTACTCGATGCCGGTGGTGCGGCAGTAAGCATCGCGCAGCACCCCAAGGATGTCGCGGAACTTCAGCTGCGGCTTGCCGCCAAACCCGCCCGTGGGCCATTCGCGGTCCAGGTCCCACAGCGTCAAGCCATAGGTCAGGACGTCCAGGTCCGGGTGCTTGCGCTGGACGTACTCAAGCGGATCGGTGTCGGCCATCAGGTGGCCGCGCACGCGGTAGGAGTGGATCAGCTGCTGGATGCGGGCGACCTTGTTGATCTCGTCGGCCGGATCCACCTGCAGGTCCGGGCTCCAGCGCACGGGCTCGTACGGGATGCGCAGGGCTTCGAAGATCTCGTCGTAGAAGTTCTGCGCGCCGAGGAGCAGCTGGTGGACCAGCTTGAGGAACTCGCCACTGCCCGCGCCCTGGATCACGCGGTGATCGTAGGTGGATGTCAGCGTCAGGATCTTGCTGATGGCGTTCTGGGCGATGATCTTCTCGCTGGCGCCCTGGAACTCCGCCGGGTAGTCGAGGGCGCCGACGCCGATGATGGCAGCCTGGCCCTTGGAAAGGCGCGGGACGGAGTGGACCGTGCCGATGCCGCCGGGGTTGGTCAACGAAACCGTGGTGCCGGCGTGGTCATCGGCCGTCAGCTTGCCGTTGCGGGCGCGCTTGATCAGGTCCTCATAGGTGTGCCAGAACTCGGCGAAGTCCATGGTCTCGGCCTTCTTGATGTTGGGAACCATCAGGAGGCGCGTGCCATCGGGCTTGGGCATGTCGATGGCGATGCCGAAGTTGACGTGCGCGGGCTGCACGGCGCTTGGCTTGCCGTCGATTTCGTCGTAGTAGACGTTCATCGAGGGGAACTGGGACAACGCACGGACAACGGCGTAGCCGATGAGGTGCGTGAAGGACACCTTGCCACCACGTGCGCGGGCCAGGTTGGAGTTGATGACCACACGGTTGTCGATGAGCAGCTTGGCGGGGACTGCCCGGACGCTGGTGGCGGTGGGTACTTCCAGGCTGGTCACCATGTTGGTGGCGATGGCCTTGGCCGGGCCACGCAGGACGGAGACGACGTCTTCTTCCGGCGCGGTGGGGGCCTTGGTGCTCTTGGGCAGCTGGGCCGGTATGGGCTGTGTTGCGTTGCCGCCGGCGGGCTTCTTTGCTCCGTCCCGGGCAACCGTGGCCGGTTCTTTCTTGGCCGGAGCCGGTGCTGCAGGGGCAGTCTCCGTGGCAGCTGCGGGAGCGGCCGGCGCCGGTGCCGGGGCCGCTGCGGCCGGAGCCACTACGGGAAGTACTTGGGTTGGGGGATTGGCAGCTGCTGGAGCTGCGGAGGTTCCGTTGGAAGAAGTGCCGTCAGCGGAGGCAAAGGATTCGAAGAGCGGCCACCACTTGGCGTCGACCGAATTCTTGTCCTGTTGGTACCGCTCGTACAGTTCGTCAACGAGCCACTCGTTTCCGCCAAATTCCTCTGGTAGACGGTGGCTGGGCTGCTCTGGCACTTGAAATACGCCTCTTCCATGAGTGTTGTTTTCCCGCTGGCCAAGGTTGCTTTTCCGCAACGATGGGACAGGGTCCGGGTCCCGCGAACTCAGACCCCTGACAGTCTAGTTAGGATCGTTGGTTAACTGCCAATAGTGGTGACCTAAATCATGTTGGAGCTGACTTAGTGGACCAAGGCGTCCATTAATGTGCGGTAACCCGCGTGTGGGATCCCTGCCGGCGGACTGTAGACTGAAAGTCTTATGGACAGTAAATCTAGGTGCCGGCCTGGGAACTGTCGGGGGAGTCAATCTGGCAACTCCGCACAGCGTGCCCGTCGAGCCGGCAATACCCGTTCACATGCCCATCACGCGCCGGCGTTTACTGCCGGTGGTGCCGCAGACCATGCGTCCGCGGCGCCCGACCAGCCTCCGCCGGGGCGAATCCCCTGGCCGATGGCGTTATCCCCATTGCACTTGCCCACCCTTGGAGTGATGCGCTAGGTGGAATGGATTCTTCTCCTGGCCGGATTTGCCCTGATTCTTGGCACCGGCTTTTTCGTAGCAGTTGAGTTTTCCCTGGTAGCCCTGGACCAGTCCAGTGTCCAGCGTGCAGTCGACAACGGCGACCAAGCGGCCGCCCCGTTGCTGAAGTGCCTGAAATCGCTCTCCACCCAGCTCTCCAGTTGCCAGCTCGGCATCACGCTGACCACGCTGTTGACTGGTTTCGTGATGGAGCCCTCCGTTGGGCAGTTGCTGGTAGGGCCCCTGGGCCTGCTGGGCCTTCCCCCCGAGGTGGTGCACTCTGTCGCGTTGATCGTTGCGATGGCCTTCGCGACCCTCCTGTCCATGCTGATCGGCGAGTTGGTTCCCAAGAACATGGCCATCGCCCTTGCTTTCCCGTTGGGCAAGCGGCTCGCACGTCCGCAGCTGATGTTCACGGCGGTCTTCAAACCGGCGATTGTGGTGCTCAATGGCTTCTCGAACAAGGTGCTGAACCTTTTCGGTCTTGAGGCCAAGGAAGAGATCTCGGGCGCACGCACCCCCGCGGAACTCGCTTCGTTGGTTCGGCGTTCCGCTGAGCTTGGGACGCTGGATGCCGGCACGGCCAACTTCGTGGCGCGAACCCTGAACTTTTCGGGACGCACCGCGGCGGACGTCATGACCCCGCGCATCCGGATGGAAACAATCGACGCCGACCAGTCGGTGGCGGACATTCTGGATGCCGCCCGTAGGACCGGATACTCGCGGTTCCCTGTCATTGGTGATTCCACGGACGATATCCGCGGGGTGGTCCACGTTAAGAAAGCCGTGGCCGTACCCGCTGAGCGCCGTTCCAAGCTCCAGGCCGGAGCGATCATGACCGATGTCCTTCAGGTTCCGGAAACCATCCACTTGGATGCGCTCCTGTCGGAACTGCGTGAGGGCAACCTGCAACTTGCCGTTGTCCTGGATGAATACGGTGGCACGGCCGGCATCACCACCCTCGAAGACTTGGTGGAAGAGATTGTGGGCGAAGTGGCGGACGAGCACGACAAAGTCCGTCCCGGTGTGCTGCAGAGCGCGTCCGGGGACTGGTACTTCCCCGGCCTTCTGCGGCCAGACGAAGTAACAGAGCAAATCCCCAACCTGGTAGTCCCTGACGAATCCGCCTACGAAACCGTGGGCGGGTACGTCATGAGCCAGCTGGGACGCATCGCGAAGACGGGCGACGTCGTGGACGCGGTCGGCGGCACGCTGACCGTGACCAGGATGGATGGCCGGAGAATCGACAGGATCTGCTTCCATCACGTGGAGACGGACGAGTCGTCCCCGGAGGACGCAGAAAGCGCGCGTCATGAAGCAGGTGCCCTATGAGCGACTGGGTAGGAATCCTCTGGCTTGTCGTGCTCCTGATCGGCAACGCGTTCTTCGTGGGTGCCGAATTCGCAGTCATGTCGGCCCGGCGCAGCCAGATCGAACCTTTGGCGGAGGCGGGTTCCAAACGCGCGCAGACAACATTGCGCGCCATGGAAAATGTCTCGCTCATGCTGGCTTGCGCCCAATTGGGCATCACCGTTTGCTCGCTCCTGATTCTTCAGGTGGCCGAGCCCGCCATCCACCATTTGCTGGCTGAGCCCCTTGAATTGGTGGGCGTTCCGGTCGAGTTGGCGGATATCATCGCCTTCGCGATCGCCTTGCTGTTCGTAACGTTCCTGCACGTCACCTTTGGCGAAATGGTTCCGAAGAACATCTCCGTGTCCGTGGCGGACAAGGCAGCACTGCTGTTGGCCCCGCCGCTGATGTTCATTGCCCGCTTGGTTAATCCGGTCATTTGGACCCTCAACTGGCTGGCCAACCACATCCTGCGGTTGATGAAGATCGAACCCAAGGATGAGGTGTCTTCCTCGTTCACGTTGGAAGAGGTTCAATCGATCGTCCAGGAGTCCACGCGACATGGATTGGTGGACGATGACGCTGGTCTGTTGAGTGGAGCCTTGGAGTTCTCCGAACACACGGCGTCCCACATCATGGTTCCGCTGGACAAGCTCATGGTGCTCAAGACGGCGTCCACCCCCGTGGACCTTGAAAAGGCAGTCAGCCGGACGGGTTTCTCACGTTTCCCGATGGTGGACGACGACGGCGAACTCGCCGGGTACCTGCACGTGAAGGACATCTTGTCCATCCCGGAGGAGGGCCGGAAGCACCCCATTGCCGAAGGCCGGATCCGTTCCTTGGCCAACCTGGCACCGGATGACGAGATCGAGCAGGCCATGTCGGTCATGCAGCGCACAGGATCACATTTGGCGCGAGTCGTTGGTGCGGGTGGCGACACCCAGGGCGTGCTCTTCCTTGAGGATGTCATTGAGCAGTTGGTGGGGGAGATCCGGGACGCCACCCAGGCGACGGGGATCCGCCGTTATGGTGGCCAGCAAGCCCAATAAGGCACAGTGAGCCAGTTCTGGCGTCGGTCGTTATCGATCGACGCCAGAGTTGTCTAAATAGGAATCATTCCTATTTAGGGCTACACTGAATCCCGTCAGTAATTGTGTTTGATTCTCATTTTGAGTAGATCCGAGGTCTTCGTGCGTCGTTCCGCCGTCCGCCTGTCCCTGGCCGCTTCTGCAGGCCTTGCCGCGCTCCTCCTGTCCTCCTGTGCCGGCCCGGCCGGGGCGGGCAACCAGTCCCAGTCAGGTGCCATCGAGGTAGTTACCTCGACGAACGTCTACGGCGACATCGTCAAGGCCGTCGGCGGGGACAAAGTGGACGTCAAGGCGATCATCACCAAGACCAGTCAGGACCCGCACTCCTATGAGGCCAGCGCCCAGGACAAGCTGGTCATTTCCAAGGCGAAGCTCGTGGTGGAGAACGGCGGCGGGTACGACGAGTTCCTGCACAAAATCGCGGACGAGACCAAGATCGGCCACGAGAACATGATCAGTGCCGTCGAGGTTTCGGGGCTCGCTCCCGAGGAGGAATCCCACAGCGCGGACGCCCACAGCGACGAGCCCCACGCACACGACCACGGCGACTTCAACGAGCACGTCTGGTACAGCCTGGACACCATGGGCAAGCTCGCTGATGCCGTGGCGGCCAAGCTTGGCAGCCTCGACGCCGGGTCCGCTGCGACCTTCACCGGTAACGCGGATGCCTTCAAAGCGAAACTCAATGGGCTGACCACCACGTTGAATAACGTTAAGGCCGCCAACGAACACCAGCCCGTGGCCATCACAGAGCCGGTTCCCCTGTACCTCCTTGAGGCGGCAGGCCTCGAGAACAAGACTCCCGAGGCCTACAGCGCCGCCGTCGAAGAGGGAACCGATGTACCGGCCTCGGTACTGAAGGAGACAACTGACCTCCTCGGTTCCAAGTCTGTGCGGTTCCTCGCCTACAACGAGCAGACCGAGGGCCCGCAGACCGAAGCCGTCAAGCGCGCGGCAGAAGCTTCCGGCGTGCCGGTACTGAACTTCACCGAGACGCTGCCGGAGGGCAAGGACTACGTCCAGTGGATGACTGACAACGTCGAGTCCATCGCCTCGGCATTGAAGAAGTAACCCTAGCCAAGGCCCACCTGAGGTAAAGGGTCCTGTCGGCGTCCTAAGATATTCAGGATGGCTTCGGGGCCTTTTGCCTGCCACCAGAACAGCAGCCATCACCAGCACCAGAACTATTGCGTTCCCAGCAGCGCTTGGATCGAGGACAACTTTTGACACCGGTAGTGAGCCTCCGCGGCGCCAGCCTGCAGTTCGGCAAGAGGACACTCTGGCGGGACCTGGATCTCGACATCAACCCGGGAGAGTTCTTCGCCGTCCTGGGGCCCAACGGCAGCGGTAAGACGAGCTTCCTGAAGGTCCTCCTTGGATTGCAGGAACTCCATTCCGGCACCGTGTCCTTGGGCGGCCACCCGGTGGAAAGGGGCAGCAAACGGATCGGCTACATTCCACAGCAGAAGGCGTTCGCGCCAGATACCCCCTTACGTGCCCGCGACCTGGTGGGGCTTGGGATCGACGGACACCGCTGGGGCATCAGGCTATCGTCGGGCAAGGTCAACCAACAGATCGACGACTTGCTGGAGCAGGTAGGTGCCTCCGATTACGCCAAGGTTCCTGTGGGCCAACTGTCCGGCGGTGAGCAACAACGGCTCAGGGTGGCCCAGGCGCTTGCCTCGGAACCGCAGGTCCTGCTGTGCGATGAGCCGCTGCTTTCGTTGGACCTGCATCACCAGCAAGGCGTGAGCGCGCTGATCAACAAACAGTGCCACGAGAGGAACAGCGCCGTGGTTTTCGTGACCCACGAGATCAATCCTGTGATCGACTACGTGGACCGGGTGCTCTACCTGGCAGGTGGGCAATTCCGTGTCGGAACGCCACAGGAAGTCATGACCACGGAAGTTCTTTCGGAACTGTACGACAGCCATGTGGAGGTCATCCACACGAACGGCAGGATCGTCGTCGTCGGTCTTCCCGACGCAACCACGCACTTCCATGACGATGCCCACGCCAGCGTCGGGGAGGAACTCTAAATGGACCTGGATTCTGTTTTTCGGACCATCTTCAACTTCGAGAATTACTCGGAGCTGCTGGTCCTCGTCCAGAACTCCATCTGGGCCGGCGCCGTCCTGGGGCTGCTTGGCGGCCTGGTTGGCACATTCGTGATGAAACGCGATCTCGCGTTCGCTGTTCACGGCATCTCGGAACTTTCCTTTGCCGGAGCGGCTTTTGCGCTGCTGATTGGTGCCGACATCATCTTCGGGTCCTTGATCGGCTCGGTGGCCGCGGCAGTGCTGTTGGGCTTCATGGGCGTCAGGGCCCGGGATAAGAACTCGATCATCGGCGTCATCATGCCCTTCGGCCTGGGCCTGGGAATCCTGTTCCTGGCGCTGTATGAGGGCAGGGCTGCGAACAAGTTCGGGCTGTTGACGGGGCAGATCGTGTCCGTTGACACCGTTCAGCTGCAGGTTCTCGCGGGGACTGCCGTAGTTGTGATGCTTGCGTTGGTGGCTATCTGGCGGCCGTTGAGCTTCGCCAGCGTAGACCCAGAGATGGCGGAGGCGCGCGGTGTGCCTGTGCGTGGACTGGCGATAGGCTTCATGGTTCTACTGGGCGTCAGCGTGGCGCTGTCCATCCAGATCGTTGGCGCACTGCTGGTGCTTGCCTTGCTGATCACCCCCGCTGCAGCTGCGCTCAAGGTGACTACCTCGCCCAAGTTGGTGGTGGTGCTCAGCGTGGCGTTTGCCATGACCGCCACGGTGGGCGGCATCCTCCTGGCCCTTGGAAGCAGGATCCCCATCAGCCCCTACGTCACCACGTTGTCGTTCCTGATCTATGTGGTGTGCCGGGTGATCGGACGCGTGCGCGCCAACCGCGGCCTCAACGGGCGTGTGTCGCGGGAACAACCAGCGGGAGCGCTTTAGAGCTTTCCGGCGGCCTTCTTCGCAGTGCACTCCGGGCAGAGCCCGAAGATTTCAACTGTGTGCGCAACCTCGGTGAAGCCGTGCTCCGTGGCAGTGCGGGCAGCCCAGGTCTCGACGGCGGGGGCCTCCACCTCGACCGCCTTGCCACAGTTGCGGCACAGCAAATGGTGGTGGTGACCCGTGACAGCGCAACGACGGTAGACCGCCTCGCCTTCGCCGTTGCGCAGGACATCGATCAGTCCGTCATCAGCCAGGGACTGGAGGATGCGGTATGCGGTGGCAAGGGACACTGAAATGCCCTTGTTTTGCATCAGCCTGTAGAGCTCCTGGGTGCTCACAAAGTCGTCCAATTCGTCCAGTGCAGCGCTGACAGCCAAGCGTTGCTTGGTGACCCGCTGCTCCTTCACACCGCTGGAGGCCGGCGTAGCCGGGCCTGTCGTGGTGGAACTGGTGCCGTGTGGCATTGACTGACTCACTTCCGTGGGGATGCTGGCAAACCCCAATTTTACCAGCAGGGGAACCTTGGAAACTGTCAGGGGCCGCCCATAGGCTGTCCCCATGAAGCTCACCAAGTACACCCACGCATGTGTCCGCTTGGAAAAGGACGGAAGCGTCCTTGTCATCGACCCCGGGGCCTTCTCGGAAGCGGAAGAAGCGCTGAAGGGAGCCCACGCAGTACTTATCACCCATGAGCACAACGACCATATTGACTCAGCCGCCGTTCTGGCAGCCCTGCGCAGCAACGATTCGCTGAAAGTCCATGCTCCGGCCGGTGTCGCCGCCGCACTGAAGGAAAACGGCGACGTCGCAGCTCGTGTGCACGTCGCCGAGCCCGGCTCGGACTTCCAGGCTGGCGGGTTTGGCGTCAGAACCTTCGGCGGCCAGCACGCGGTCATCCATCCCCAGATTCCGGTTGTGGCGAACATCGGTTATCTGGTGGACGGGAACGTGTTCCACCCGGGGGATTCCTTCGTGGTCCCGGACGGACTGGACGTTAAGACGCTTCTGGTCCCCATTCATGCGCCGTGGTCCAAGGTGGGCGAGGTCCTTGACTTCGTGATCTCCGTGCGTGCTCCCAAGGCATTCCCGGTCCATGATGCGCTGCTCAATGAGCTGGGACGGGGTCTTGTGGAAGGCCATGTCACACGGATTGGTGCCCGCTACGGGACCGCCTACCAGACGCTTGCTCCGCGGGACTCCGTGGAGGTCTAGCCGGTCCAGGTTCCCGTGTCGTGGAAGTGCTTCAACACCGCTTCATACGGGGCGGGATCCAGCCCGTGCGAGGCAAGCCACGCTGCGTCGTTGTAGCTGCCTGCGTAGCGGTCGCCGCCGTCGCACATGAGCGAAACGATGCTGCCTTGGCGTCCCTCGGCGATCATGCCTGCAACCAACTGCCAGACGCCCCAGAGGTTGGTGCCGGTGGATGGTCCCGCGTGCAGGCCCGTGAGTTCGCGGAGATGCCGCATGGCTGCGACGGACGCGGCGTCGGGGACCTGGATCATGTGGTCGATCACCGCCGGGATGAAACTCGGTTCGGAGCGCGGACGGCCGATACCTTCGATGCGTGAGGGCAGCCCTGTGGCCGTGGAGGCGTCGCCGTCCCGCCATGCCGGGTAGAAGGCCGAATTTTCGGGATCAACTACGGCAAGGCGGGTGCTGTAGCGGTTGTAGCGGAGGTAGCGGCCGATCGTGGCACTGGTGCCGCCGGTGCCGGCTCCCACCACGATCCATTCGGGCACAGGGTGCTCTTCAAGGGACAGCTGTTCAAAGATGGATTCGGCAATGTTGTTGTTGCCCCTCCAGTCGGTTGCCCGTTCTGCGTGGGTGAACTGGTCCATGTAGTAGCCGCCGGACGTCTTCGCGGTCTCTTCAGCCACGGCATAGACCTCCGACGCGTGGTCCACGAACAGGCACGCGCCGCCGAAGTCTTCGATTAGTGCGATTTTTTCGGGGCTGGTTGTCCTGGTCATGACCGCGATGAACGGCAGGCCGATCAGACGGGCGAAGTAGGCCTCGGAGACCGCCGTGCTACCACTGGAAGCTTCGACGATGGTGGTGCCTTCGGTGATCCACCCGTTGACCAGGCCGTACAGGAACAGTGAACGTGCCAGGCGGTGCTTGAGGCTGCCCGATCGGTGCGTGGACTCGTCCTTCAAGTACAGTTGCACGCCCCAATGCTCCGGGAGCGGCACTGCGTAAAGGTGGGTGTCTGCCGAACGGTTGTTCTCGGCCTCGATGGTACGGATGGCCTCGTTGGCCCAGGCCCTGTCCTGAATACACGAATTGCT
>Ga0256908_1000472_pt1 | contig 15776 bp, 18 predicted proteins | sample MC6MC0761MT_FD_186331 | JGI IMG/M metagenome (GOLD analysis project Ga0256908, IMG submission 186331) | Metatranscriptome of enriched soil aggregate microbial communities from Iowa State University, Ames, United States - MC6-MC0761-MT... | ecosystem: Environmental > Terrestrial > Soil >... | reverse complement strand
CTTGCATACAATGATAATATTGTATGCAACCGATGACAATGATATAATTTTTAAAAAATCAGAAAAAAAGGACCGATCATTATGCAATATTCTGAAAGAATCTTAAATACGCCATCCTCATTTATTCGAAATATTTTGAAAGTAACAGATGCAGAGGATGTTATTTCCTTTGCAGGTGGGCTTCCAAACCCAATCTCTTTCCCAATTGATGCGTTAAGAGCATCAGTAGATCATGCTATTACCAAAAACGGCAGCCGTCTATTTCAGTATTCTTCAACACAGGGTTATGCACCGTTACGTGAGTACATTGCCGCGAAGTATCAACGTGTACACGGACTTGATGTACATGCTGACGACGTCTTTATTACAACAGGTTCACAGCAGGCACTTGAATTAATTGGTAAAGTGCTTATTAATAAGGGCGATGGCATTATAATCGAAGAGCCTGGTTATTTAGGGGCTATTCAAGCTTTTACATTAGCTGAGCCAACCTTCCATGGGGTAACACTTGAAAACGATGGTCTTAATCTAGAAGAATTAGAGCAAGCTCTACAGCAACCAAATGTAAAATTTATTTACACAGTACCAAATTTCCAAAATCCAACTGGTCTCACATACTCGAAAGAAAAGCGTGAGCAAATTTACGAATTGGTTGCCAAGTATGATGTTGCTTTAATTGAGGATGATCCATATGGGGAGCTTCGTTTCCAAGGCGAGCCACTTCCATATATCGGTGCTGGTAAATTAGAAAATAGTATTTTACTAGGTTCTTTCTCTAAAACGGTCACACCTGGCATGCGCCTAGGTTTTATCATCACAAAAAACAAAGAGCTTTTACAGCATATCGAAACGGCTAAGCAAGCCTCTGATCTCCATACCAATATTTTCTCGCAATATGTCATCTACGATTATTTAGCAAGTAATGATTACACGGAGCATGTTAATAAAATAATTTCTTTATATAAACATCAGTCAGAAGCGATGCTGGATGCGATGCAAGAGTTTTTCCCTGCCCATGTAGAGTATACACGACCTGAAGGTGGCATGTTCATTTGGGCGACAATGAAGGATGGTACGCCAGCCCTTGATGTATTCCATAAGGCGATGGAACAAAAGGTTGCCTTCGTGCCTGGTGATCCATTCTATACATCCAAAACGAACGTGAATACAATGCGATTAAACTATACAAATGCAACACCTGAAGTAATCCGCGAAGGTATCAAACGTTTAGCAAGTATACTGTAAAAATTAAGACCGTATAAACGCTCTGAAAAGCGTTTATACGGTCTATTAACGTGGATAATATATTGTCATGCTGAGCCGTGCTAATGTCTCCCCAGGGTTGGTATATGTGTGTGGCCGATCAGCTTTAAAACGGATTGCATCCCCACTTGTTAATCGATAGTCCTCACCTTGTATACGAATGATTAATGTACCATCAAAAACGGTTAGATATTCCTCTGTGCCTTCCTTATGTGCCTCAGCGTGCAATGTTCCATTCTCCTTAATCTCGATACTATAAATTTCAAAGCGACTATCCTTTTGAAAAGGAAAATGAGGGTAGACGATATATTTCCCGTTATCTTCCTCTAATGCATGAATGTCCTTGCCTAAGATGAGCTCTGTCTCTGCCTGTGGTTGATGAATAAGCTCTGTAAATGAAACCTTTAGCCCATTAGCTATTTTCCAAATGGTTGTTAATGTCGGGCTCGATTCCCCTCTTTCAATTTGTCCGACCATTGCTTTACTCACACCGCTCAGTTGCGATACCTTCTCTAAGCTTAATTTCTCTCTCTCCCGAATAGCCTTTAAATTTCGAGCAAAAATCAGTTGAATGTCATCCATGTCCAATCTCCTTTTTATATATACAATATAACGTACGTTATGTATAATAAAACAAACAACGTTATAGTGACTGTTTCGGACATTATAACATACAATTTGAAAGAGGTGATGGTCCATGCCTGTATTTTCCTTTTTAGTTTTCATTATCATCACAAGCTTTACGCCTGGTCCTAACAACTTTATGGCTATGGTTTTTGCCAAACAACATGGCTTACCAAAAACTATGCCTTTCTGTTTAGGAGTAGGTATTGGTTTTTTCATGATTATTGCTCTAAGCAGCTTTTTTAACATGGTCATGCTAAACATCCTGCCCGTCATTAAATTACCCTTAACCATTTTTGGTGTCGGCTATATGTTATACTTAGCCTTTAAAATTTTGACAAGCAAAGCGCAGGAAGAGAGCAACCAAATGGAAGAAAAGCGAAACCTATTCTTTGTAGGAGCCTTCTTGCAATTCATTAATCCAAAAGGAATACTATTTGGGATAACCGTTGTAGCAACCTACATCCTTCCTTACTATTCTTCCTACATAAGCTATCTACTATTCTCGCTATTATTAGGTCTAGTAGGAATACTAAGTACATTTAGTTGGGCATTATGTGGGTCAGTTTTTCAAAAAATTTTACTGCAATATCGACAATCATTTAACATCATCATGGCTCTTTTACTAGTGTATAGCGCCTATTCAATTGTTGTTCATTAAAAAAACAGCCCTCTACTAGCGAGGGCTGCTGTTAAAAAAGAACTTTTATTTTGTATATGTTAATACGGCATTTTTCTTGAATTTCGCCAAAGCTTCCGTTGCCTCATTTTTGTTTGCATACTCAAAAATTCGAACATCCTTCTTATCAAATACTGTAATAACCCACATGTGAAAAGCTCCCTTCTCTTATTATAAATAATATAACAACCATCAAAATTCGTGAGACTTCTCGTCAACTGTTTTACAACAATTCCTTACTTGATTCTTATTTTACGCTGATTTTTAAAAAAAGAAAGCTATATGTGAAGGTCTTCACAAACTGTTCAATTTCAAAACGCTTTCATTGAACAATTTGTGAAAACCTTTATTTTTTAGGTATATAACCGGTTTGACTTGTCAGGTTTATCCGTCACTTTTTGCTTTCTATCCACTGCTTTTCGATTTTTATACGCCACTTTTCTCGTTCTATCCATCACAAGCAAGAAACCGTACACTCGTACGGTTTCTCTGTAGTAGATGTTCATTTCATAAGCTTAACAAAATACTGCTTCTTGCTTTTGCGTTAATTCAATCTCAAAGCCTAAATCCTCCAACATACGATAATCACTATTTGCTTCTTGGCCAGCCGTTGTTAAATAATCCCCTACAAATATACTATTCGCTGCATAGAGACCCAGCGGCTGTAGTGAGCCGAGATTGATTTCACGCCCACCCGAAATTCTGATTTCCTTTGTTGGATTAATGTAACGGAACAACGCTAAGACCTTTAAACAATAGCGCGGATTTAAGTCCTTTGTCCCTTCCAGCTTTGTCCCATCAATCGCATTTAAAAAGTTAACAGGAATGGAATCAGCATCTAATTGATGAAGAGCACGCGCAATATTGACAACATCTTCCCTTGTTTCCTTCATACCAATAATGGCACCTGAGCAAGGTGAGATCCCATGCTTTTTGACGATCTCTACCGTATTGATACGATCCTCATACGTATGTGAAGTCGTGATGAAAGAATGATGACGTTCAGAGGTATTCAAATTATGATTGTAGCGATCCACCCCTGCCTTCTTTAATTGCTGTGCCTGTTCTTCTTTTAACAAGCCAAGACAGGCACAAACCTTCAAGCCGTACTTTTCCTTAATTTCAGCAACCGCCTCGCTCATCACATTGACATCCTTCCTTGTCGGCCCACGCCCACTTGCCACAATACAATACGTTCCAATCTTATTGTCAAACGCTCTTTTTGCCCCAGCTAAGATTTCTTCTTTTGTAATAAAAGGATATTTTTCTATAGGTGCCGTTGATTTTGATGATTGGGAGCAATAGCCACAATCCTCCGGGCAATAGCCGCTTTTAGCATTCATAATCATATTCAGCTTTACTTTTCTACCGAAATAATGCCGACGAATCGCAAAAGCACCATCCATTAGTTGTAATAGCTCATCATCCTCACTATTTAGAAGAGCAAGTGCCTCTTCATTGCAAATGATTTTGCCAGCAATTACTTCCTGTGCTAACTGTAAATAATTCATATCATATTCTCCCTTTCTACTTGAGAAATAGTTACCCCTCTTGCCGACTGAAATACTTTATACAATTTGTCAGCTAATAAGGCGGCTGAAATAGCTAAGCAAAAATCTGCAACTATACTACTTAAAAAGCCAATAACGAAAACATGGGACCAGCTTGTTGACATATCTAACCAGAAATTTAGGGCTACATATAAATAGGGAACTGCTATACCGTAAATAATGAAAAGCCCTGTGATTGTAGCACCAATAAAATGCTTTTTCGTTGGCGTCTCTACCCTTTCAAGGATAATCCCAATCACATAAGCCGCAAGGGCAAAGCCAATAAGATAGCCAAATGTCGGCTGTAACACGTATGTGATGCCCCCTCCCTGAGTAAAAACAGGTAACCCTACTAATCCAACACCTATATAAACAAGCTGACTATAAAATCCATTGCGACTACCCAGTAAACATCCTGCTAAAAAGACGAAAACAATTTGTAAGGTAAACGGGACGATTGGTAATGGAATTTTAATAAACGCCCCTATAGCTGTTAAGGCGGCAAACATTGCAATCATAACTAGAGCTAAAGTAGAGTGTCGTTTACCCAACTTCATCCCTCCTGTCTTGGAAAAATTGGTCTATCGTTTCTTTCGTCGTGTCAATCATGAAAGACATTTCCTCATTTGAAATAATATAAGGTGGCATAAAATACAAAACATTTCCAAGAGGTCGAATGAGTAAGCCTTTTGTTAATGCAAGTCGATAAATTTGGTAGCCAATTCTTTCCTCACTCGCGAAAGGTTCCTTCGTCTCACGGTTTGCAACAAGTTCAATAGCCCCCACTAAACCAACTTGTCGGTATTCACCCACATAAGGCACATCACGAAACGCTGTCATTGCTAGATTTTTCATTTGTTGCCCCTTGCGTTGAATCATGTCAATCACTTGCTCTTCTTCAAACATCGTTACTACTTCAAGCGCGACACGACATGCCAATATATTGCCAGAATAGCTATGAGAATGTAAAAATGCTTTCATCGTTCCATATTCATCATAAAATGCGTTATAAACTTGATCACTTGTTAGGACAGCGGATAATGGTAAATATCCGCCGGTTATGCCTTTTGATAAACACATAAAATCAGGTGTGACACCTGCCTGCTCACAGGCAAACAATGTCCCTGTACGACCAAACCCAACAGCAACTTCATCAGCAATCAAATGAACATCATATTGTGAGCATAATGCTCGTAGACGTTTTAAATAAATGGGTGGATACATTTTCATCCCTGCTGCAGCCTGAATAAGTGGCTCTATAATAACAGCCGTGATTTCCTCATGATGTTCCTTGAGCTGCTCTTCTACAAATTGACTGCATGGTGCATTGCAACTTGCAGGTTGTTCCTGGAATGGACACCGGAAACAATCTGGTCCCTGTGCGCGTACAGTATCTAATAAAAGTGGCTGAAACACTTCATTGTAAAGTCCTACTCCTCCCACAGATAAGGCCCCTATAGTTTCACCATGATAAGCATCCGTTAATGCGAGAAAGCGCTTCTTTGCCGATTTTCCAGTCTGCATATGGTATTGAAAGCTCATTTTCAATGCCACTTCGATGGCAGACGAACCGTTATCAGCAAAGAATACTTTATGTAACCCCGGTGGTGATAAAGCGACTAATTTTTCAGCTAATTGAATAGCAGGTTCATGTGTAAAGTTGGCAAAGATCGTATGTTCCAATGTGAACGCTTGATTACTTAAAACTTGACTGATGCGCGGATTAGCGTGTCCAAATAAATTTACCCACCACGAGGAGACAGCGTCCAAATAACGTTTATCATGCTCATCATAAAGCCATACACCTTGTCCCTTTTTTATGACGATTGGCGGAAATGCTTCGTAATCTTTCATCTGCGAGCAAGGATGCCAAATATGCCGTAAATCTCTAGCCTGTAAATCCGTTACTTCTTGTTTCATATCCATGAAGCCTTTCAAATAATGTTGTGTGTGTGATGTCGATATTCATTAGCTGTGAAATGTTCTGGAGCTGCGGAATAATCGCATAGGGTAAAGGATGATATTGTAAAATGGTGTTTATATTGTCTTGTTCCATCATGCTGCCTGTGTCACCATTAAAAACAATGCCCAAAACGTCGATTTGACGAGAATTCAATGCCTCCATCGTTAACAATGTGTGATTGATTGTTCCTAGGGATGTCCTTGTAACGAGCACTACTGGCAGCTTGCTGCTAACAATGACATCGAGCAGTGTTGTGCCATGTTTGACATCTAAAGGTACAAATAATCCCCCTGCCCCCTCACATATCACGGCATCGTAAGATTCTTGTAAAAACTGAATACGCCGTAAAATATCTTCTACATCAATTTGCTGTCCCTCCAGCTGAGCAGCAAAATGAGGTGATGCGGCCTCCCTAAATGAATAACCATTAATATGATTTTCATTTAATGCTTGTAAAGAAAATTTTTCATACATAGCTGTATCGGCATAATAACTATGCCCGTTGTCGTATACCTCACCTGTTTGCACAGGCTTGAAAGGTGTAATTTCCAACCCCTGTCTTTGTAATTGATACATCAACAATGTAGTGACAATCGTTTTGCCAACATCTGTATCAGTACCAACAACCCAAAAATGTTGCATCGTTAACCTCCCCCTCCTTTAAGTTAACCTATAACAATTAAAAAGTTAACACATTTATTTTCATTTTGTAAATGCCTATTCTTTAATTTCTCAGAAATTCGGACAAAAATAGCGAATCTTGTGATAACTTCATAAAAAACTAGATCATTCAAGGAATGCACTAATTGAAACTGCTTTTTCATAAAATAAATGTAGGGTTACTCCATGAATGAAAGGAGTTTCATCCAGTTTTGTAGTATTACACTATATGGGGGTGGTCGTATGTTTGGGATTTTTAAAGACGCAGAAAAAAACATCGATACATATGAACAAGTGCATTTAATTTTAAAATCATTACTTACCTATGAACTAAAAGAATTACCAATTCGCTATGAATTTTGGTATCGTGTAGCTATCCGTCAGGAGGAATGTCGTACTTTACAAGCGGAACATCGTGCGAGAATTTCGATGACTACTGCAGTAGGGCGCTTTCATCAAAAGCAATATGAAGCTATGACACAAAAATTAACGAAGCTGGAGCGCCTAGCTGATATTTATAAATTATTTTGTCTGGAGGAAGAACGAGCGACCTTAAACCATCGATTGTACTTTCATCAAGAAGAAATTGCCGCTCTATACGATCACATTCAGCATAAAGAGCTTTATACGTATTGTGATTCGGTTCAACTGCAATTTTGGGAAGCAATCCGCGATGATATTTTAAATGCAGTCGCAGACCTTAATTAAATAAAAATAGCCAACGTTTTTATTCAAAACGTTGGCTATTTTTATTATTATGCAAGTTGCTTTGACATTCTTAGTTGAAGCATTTGTTTAAATTCTTGTGACTGGTCAACCTTAATAGCTACTTGGTTATAGCGCTTTTTAATACCTAACATAAAGGTCACTTCCACTGGCTCTTTCATTTTTAAAATGACTTGAGGATAAGCTTCACCAAAATCACGTGCCACGAAATCTATCGTATCTTTTGATAATTTCCGTTCTAACTGTTCCTTGTCTTCTATTATCTCTTCAATTTTATCAAAATGGATTTCTGTGCGTTTCATTAAACCTAGCGAAACATATATTGTATCGTCTGTTACGTATACAGGATTTAATCGAATAGCTTGCATATCTGCAATAAAGAAGATTACTGAATAAATATTAAAAATAAGCAAGACAATGGAAAGGATCATGGATTTTTCATGTAGCCACCAGTGAATGCCAATCGTTTCAATAGCAATACCGTGGATAATCATGAGTTGAAAAGCGATATAGCTTGAATTTTTATGCAAAGTGAGTCCGGGGCGTTCTTGTCTTTTCCAGCTAGCAAACCCATAATACAGGACAAGTAAATCCGAACAAATCATTTGAATGACAGGATGCTTCGGTATTTGTTTTTCCACTGCTTGTGAAAATGAAAATAAATCGGGTAATGAGCTTGCACGAACATCGTCTAGAATTCTTGGCAGGTAACGTACAAGTGTGGCAACTAGGAAAATTTCTAATAAAATAAGAATGGCTTCAATTGCAAAGCCTGCCCATGTTACTGCTACAAATGGCTGTAAATGCTCTAAAGGAATGATAAAACGTGCGGCAATACAGCCAAATGCAGCTAAAAATATTGCCTGCTTTAATGAAAACTTCCCTTTATAAAGCATCCATAATACAGGTACGATGACTACTAAATCAATAAGTGAACCTAAGACAACTCCATTTGTTTCTATTGGCAAGATGGACGAACCAAGCCCCGTATTATAAAGCATATAATTGCTGACCAACACCATGAATAAAAAAGCTAGCCATATATTTTGCTTTTTCCCTAAAATCATCATTCTTTTCGCCCCCTACATGCTATTAACTTCACTTTATTGTAAATGGTGAATCATGTATATATTACAGGCATAAAAGATTATATTTTTTCCATTTATGTTCAATGATTCTTCACAGTTTCATCTTTATAAAAATTTTTTGCGATAAACATGTGGGGAGTAGCCTGTATATTCTTTGAATTTTTCTATATAGTAACTGACTGTACTAAATCCTGTATTGGCAGCAATGATCGTGACGGTTTGCTCGTCATCCCTCAGTAGTTCTATACTTTTGCGAAGTCGGTATTGTAATAAATAGCTAAATGGCGTCATCCCAACAATTTTCTTAAAATAACGACTGCATTCAGTACGGCTTAAATACACATGCTTTGATAAATCTTCTAATGCTATTTTCTGCTGATAGTGTGCATGTAAAAAATCCAGCATAGCTTTTGCCCGTTCGTGTTGCACAATGTTGGAGAGATCCGTCATCTCTTCAGGCAGTAAAGATTGTGCTAACATCGATTGCCAAATGGATAATAGCTCTCTCCAAACTTTCAGCTCATAAAATGCATCTTGCTCTCGCATTAAATTGGCCATACATGCTACTTTTTGTGATAATTCCTTAGTAAGTTTGACGTATGGCAGCCGATGACTAGTTAAATACGGTTGAACATATTTGGTCATAAAAATACTGCCTTCATATCCTCCAATCATCATAGGGTTCACGTTTACACAGTAAATAATGGCCTGCTCAATTTGAAAAGGCTTAGCCTCATGTAGTTCTGAGGCATTGATGAATAATCCCTCCCCTTCTTCCAAGACTAAAACATCTGCTCCCATTCGATATTTAGCACGTCCGCTTTTGAGATAAACAAATTGAATTTCTTTGTGCCAATGTAGCGGAATAAAATCCATACTATCTAACCTCATTACCGTTTCATACAAGGCAACTGGAAATTCTTTTGATCCATGTAATGTTAGCTCTTGTAAATCTTTTGCAATTTTTATATGTGTTAAAGGCACCCTCATCACCTCAATATATTGATATTTTTAAGATGGTAAAACGATATTTATTGTCGTTAAAACATTTTATAATCACCTTATATTGATAGTTTAGGAGATGTTAATCGATGAATCAAATCATCCAAAAAAATCGTACCCTCGGTTTTTTACTTGTCATTCTTGGAGCAAGTTTTTGGGGAATCGGCGGCACCGTTGCCCAAAGATTGTTTCAGCAGGAGCAGATAGCTGTGGGATGGCTTGTTTCTAGTCGCCTGCTTTTGTCTGGCCTATTACTCATAGGGATCTATAAAATTACTCATCGTCATGGGTCGATATTTGTGATGTGGCGGACAAAACAAAATGCCTTTAGACAACTATTGTTTAGTTTACTCGGTATGCTAGCTGTCCAATATACGTATATGATGTCTATCGCCATTGGAAATTCAGCAGTAGCCACACTTCTACAGTATTTGGCACCTATGTTCATCATGGCCTATTACTTTTTATCTAAGCAAAGCCCACTGACAAAACAAGATGGTATTGCCGTTACCCTTACACTTGTTGGAACTTTTTTGTTATTAACAAATGGCTCCATTTCGACATTGTCGGTCCCTTTTATGGCTATCTGCTGGGGAATATTATCTGGGCTTGCTGTTGCTTTTTACACATTATATGCCGTTCCTCTTTTACAGCAATTTCATTCATTACTCGTTGTTGGCTGGTCCATGATCATTGGTGGTACCTTTATGAGTTTTTTCCATCAACCATGGGCTATTGATGTATCTACTTGGACATTTTCCACGGTTGCCTATTTTCTCTTTATTGTCATATTCGGCACAATGTTGGCCTTTTGGTTTTACATAGCTAGTTTGCACTATTTATCTCCTAAGGAGTCAAGCTTACTAGGAAGCCTAGAACCATTAATGGCCGTAATCACAAGTGTATGGTGGTTAAAAATTAGTTTTGGTGGCTATCAGTTTATAGGTACTGTGCTTATTCTTTTGATGATTCTATATCTCACAGTGTTTCAGAAGAACCAGTCTGAAATGCCTTAATGTCTGATTTTTCAGACTTTCTATAGTCAATACCTCCTATAACCGATATTGTAATATATGAATTTATACATAAAATTTACATATTTCATATATCTTTTCTCCTTGTTTGTCTACTATACTGAAAATAAACGACAGACAAAAGGGAGGTATTTTTTGTGAATAAAAAAGTTATTTTTTTCGAGGTTGAGGGTGGCACTGATAAAGGACCAGATGGCTATCGTCCAGATACAATGCCAATGGTGGACGCTCTAAAACAACGCGGGCAAGATGCAGAGGTAATTTTCTTTGATGTCACAAAAAAACAGCAGATTTTTGACTATGTAAAGGAACATGGTGCTGCCTATGTATCACGTATAAATCCTGGTAACTTACAGCATGAGGAAGAATATTTTACGATGCTCCGAGAACTATGCCATGTCGGCGTAATTGGCATGCCACATCCGGATGCGATGATTAGCTACGGCTCTAAAGATGTATTATCAAAGCTTACTACTACAAATTTAGTACCTGATGATACGTTCGCCTACTACACATTAGAAGCATTTAAAAGCCAATTTCCTACTTCATTGGCATTGACAGAACGTGTCCTTAAGCAAAACCGTGGTTCAACGGGTGAAGGTATTTGGCGTGTAAAATTAGTAGAACCTCTAGCCGAAGGCCTCGCTGAAGTTCCTCTGGAAGCACAAATTAAATGTACAGAAGCAAAAGATAATCATGTTGAATACTGGTCACTTGGCGACTTTATGACATTTTGTGAGCAATATATCACCGGAACGAATGGTATGTTAATTGATATGCCATTTCTTCCCCGTATTACAGAAGGTGAAGTTCGCTTATTGATGTTGCGCAATCATCCCGTCCATGTGGTACATAAAAAACCCGCCGATACAGAGGATGCCTTTAGTGCAACATTATTCTCCGGCGCACAATATCGCTATGACCAACCAGAAGATTGGCAAGAGCTTGTCGAAAACTTTTTATCGCAACTCCCTCAAGTGACGAACCTATTAGGGGGCTATGACTTACCTCTTATCTGGACAGCCGATTTTATGTTAGATACAAATGAAATTGGTGAAGATTGCTATATTTTAGGTGAAATGAATTGTTCCTGTGTAGGATTTACTTCAGAGCTTACTTTAGCACAACAAGTAGCAGAAGAAATTATAGCATGTATCCAAGAACAGGCGATTGTTACGCCATAAATAAAAAAAGTGCGATCTATAGGATCGCACTTTTCATATATAAATCTTAACTGCTTGTATAAATTCATATATAAAATAACCAGCAAAGCCAATCAACAAGAATCCTGCGACAATTGTAAATGTTTTAATCATCTTACGATTCATGGCTTTACGTGTAACTGAGACAATGGTTAGTAAACCGATATCGTGGAGTAAAATCCCACTAAGAACGCCAGCAGCAATAATTAAAAAGTTTGTTTGCTCCCCTTGTCCATAAGATTTAGCTAAAACCACGCCGAATACATTGACCCAAAAAACAAGGTTACCAGGTGAAATAGCTACCAATAAGCCATTAAAATAAGAGGTAAAAAAAGACTTAGTTACCTTTTCTCCTGCCAATGTAATATCATGATCTGCATTCTTGATAGAATCATACCCTAAAAAGAATAAAAAGCCCGCTCCAATGATCCACATCGGTAGCTGTACCATAGGCATAGCCAATATAGAGGCCAGTCCCATATACAAGGCAAAAACTAATACCACGTCAATGGTCATGCCACCAAGCCCTACAGCCCAGCCGTGCATAAAACCATTTTTAAGTCCCTGCTTTGTCATTTCGACTGTAATAGCTCCTACAGGCATGGCAATTGCAAGTCCCACCAATACATACGCTACATATAAACTCAAAAAAACACTTCTTTCATGTTATCGATAAGCTTCATACGTCCGTTTATAGTTTCATTATAGCATAAATATACTTAAAAGGAAATAATTATTAATATTTTAATAGTCTTGATTCTAGATTTATAACATTTGTTTTTTCCATTGTATCAACACATCATTTGATTTCACAAGGTCCAGCTTTAAGGCTATTTGCTTTGCAGTGCAGCGTTTTTTAGCTCTTTCCCAAGCCTCTTCTAAAGCAGGTAGATAGCTTAAATTTTTCGTAGCAGCCACAAGCTGTAAAAATACATTACCTTGAATATAGTGCCAGCGTGAATTCATACCATCTAGCTGTATCGCTTCCTCAATTAGTCGCAGTGCTAAATAAGGGCTACCCTCATGATGATTTAGAAATTGAGCAAAAGCTCCCCAGTAGAGCGCTTTGTTTGGCTGTAACTTGATGGCCTCCGCATATTGTACCGTTGCTTTGTCATGTTCTTTTGCAAGGACGTAGTATTCAGCCATTGTATAATAGGCATTTGCCTGAGCTTCAATGGATCCTGCTAATAGTTCGTCTATTACTTTACCAAACTGTTCATCATCTTGCGTACCGAGATAGGCTGTGAGAACGTCTCGTTCGGGGTACGAGCCATCTATACGCTCCACACTTTGCTTCACTTTTTCGTCAGTCGTTTTGGGCATATTTGCATAGCCATTTGCCTCGAGTAATGCAACATGTTGCTGAATAAGCTGATGGGCCTCACCTTCTAAATTTGTCTGGTTGGCAAGTATCTCCTTTGCTAGCTGATAACTCTCTTTTACTTGACCACTTAAAAATAAGTCATTAATTTGCTGAACTTGCTCATCCATTTGTTTTACCACCATTAAATCCTCACCTTCGCCAAAAGAAAAATCTTATTGATAGTGTACCATCTTAGACGTGCAAGCAAAAGATAACTTGTCCTAATTTTTCTATAATTCTTTTAATTTAAATGCTTTAACGTGTTGCTCTAGTGTATGAGCCATATGATTCGTTTCATTCGAACCTTGTGCAACCTCATCGATACTTGCTGTTGTTTGCTGTGCGGCTATGGTAATCCGATTCATCGCTTCTTCGATGTCTCTAATGGACTCTGTTAATTGTTGTATCATCTGAACAATGCGAGCAGATTTTTCATTTTCAGTAGTCACTGCATGTGAAATGTTAATAATCTCCTCAACCGTCATTGCCACAGCGTTAGAAATATTACCTAAGGATTGTGCAGTCAGACCGACAGTCTCTGTGCCTTTTTCAATATATTGCGTATTATCATTCGTTGAAGACATGACTTGCTGGACATGTTTCATCATATCTTGAATAAGCTGTTCAACCTGTAAAACTTCTTCATTGGATTGCTCCGCTAGTTTACGTACTTCCTCGGCAACAATAGCAAAGCCTTTGCCATGTTCCCCTGCTCTAGCTGCCTCGATGGTAGCATTCAGGGCCAGTAAATTCGTTTGCGAAGCAATACCAGCAATAGACGTTGTAATCGCCTGTATTTTAGTAGCAGAAGTGACTAAGTTTTCAACAGTATGTTTCACTTCATCTGATCCACTATGAATCGATGCCATATCATTGCTTATGTCTTTTGCTAGTCTTTCTCCCTCTGTTGCTAGTTTCATTGTTTCTCTTGCATTATTTGCACTATCAGTAGCATTGTGCTGGATTGTTTGCAAGTCTTCTGCTAAGGAAGTTAGCACCTCTGTAGCATTTTCAGCATGGTGCATGCCTGCCGTCACAGTGCTTGTTACCTCTTCGATATTATGAGCAACCCCTTGAATCGTATTCGTCATATCGTTTAAGGTGCAAGCGGTTTCATCTGCATTTTTAGCAAGTGTATTAGCAGTAGAACGCATGGTCATAATCATATTTTGCAAGTTAGCCGCCATACGATTTAATGTTTTTGCTAAATCCTCAACTTCATCCTTGCTGTTTATCGTTGTTTCTGGTACTGCTAAATTGCCATTCGCAATTTCTTTTGCTTGTTGAATAAGGACACTAATTGGTTTAACTTTTCGACGGATTAAAAATCCAGTAATAATAGAAGCGATCAGCATAGGGAAAATACTAATTAATATGCCGTTTCGCACAACATCCCATGTACGCTCCTTGACAATATTGGCGTCAAAATCGATAACACTGATGGCAATGATCTCTTTACTCGAATCATGATCTTTGAAAATAGGGGCATAGCCTGATAAACGATCCATGCCAGCAAATGTATAAGGCTGAGAGTAAGTCGGATGCTTATCCTTTAATAGCCTATCAATTGCTTCTTTATCCATATAGAAAGAATCCCCAGGTGCAAAACCTTTCTCAGCTAAATGGTCATCCAGCGCTAACAATGCACCATCAAGCGATAGAATATATTGTGTTTGAAAAATATCTTTGTGTCCAGTTGTCCAGTTTAAGTCATTCCCAATACGTTCCTGAGCTGCCTGGTCCCCACGCATGGCCTTGTCCATTTGTTCGGGGGCAATTAAACCGGTTGTAATATTGGCACATCCATATGCCTCTACACCCGCAGCATCATAAAGTTTATTGTAGGCAGTTATGTATGTAGCGAACGAAGTAATCCCTAGCATGACCACTAAAATACCAGCGATAATTGTCCCAAGTTGAAAAGTTAATGAATTTCGTAATTTCACGATTCATCTTCTCCCCTTTCTTGTAATAATCTATGAATATTACCTTTTATTTTCTCATCATACTATAAAAAGATGTATGAAAAAAGCATCTTTAATTTTTCTAGTAAAATTAAAGTGTTGGATAAAAGTTCTGAATTATGCGATAATTGAAGTGGACTATCTTCATTTTTAGGCATTTATTCATTTAATAATTCATCTACTAGGAGGGCTTGCTATGAATAAACGTTTTCATTTTGTATCGCTTATTACTGGAAATTTGCTAACAATAGGAGCTATATTCATTTATGCCATGCAAAGCAAAGTGCATGTAGCCCTCAGTACGTATGCTCTTGTAATGGTATTTTTAAGTACATTACTTGTAATTTTCTTTTATGTATGGGGAGATGAAAAGCAACAAATATCAAGTCGATTTTTAAAATAAAAAGATCGAAGTGAAGGTCTTGTGTTTCATGCTGTGATGTCCCTTGCTACCTCGTAGAAAAGGGATTTCTTTACTTTTACCCAAGGTAATTCCTTATGATTACGTCTAATTGATGTAGAAAAATAAAAGTTTTTGTAGAAAATTTTAAAACAATGATTGAGTACTATATCAAATTTCTGTATAATCAGCTTGTTTGACAATACTTTTATGAACTTGGGGGTAGACAATTGGGTAAAGCATTGATTATCGGAG
>Ga0256908_1000466_pt1 | contig 15973 bp, 17 predicted proteins | sample MC6MC0761MT_FD_186331 | JGI IMG/M metagenome (GOLD analysis project Ga0256908, IMG submission 186331) | Metatranscriptome of enriched soil aggregate microbial communities from Iowa State University, Ames, United States - MC6-MC0761-MT... | ecosystem: Environmental > Terrestrial > Soil >... | reverse complement strand
GTGTTTTTACGGATGTCCTTTACAAAATTCTCTGCTGATTTCTTTTTTGGTGTTGCCATAATTAAAGTTACATTTTTTTATGAAAACACTCCTTTAGTTTCTTTTATAAAATGTCTACTTTTTGCTGACGATTTACAGCAATTCATATTCAACAACGTACGTACCTTTAGCAAGTGTTGAAACATCTATGCTGCTTTTGCCTTCTGCTGATATTGTTTTTACATTTCTTCCCGTAGTATCGTAAAAAGATACTTTTCTGATTTTACCGCTGTCACCGAAATTAAGCACGTTTGTAACCGGATTTGGATATGCTTTTACACTTTGCTTGTCGAACTCTTCGTTTGAAGCGCTTGTCGTCATAACAAGGGTACTGTAACCGCGGCTTGTTCCATGATTTTGCAAACTTAAACTCGTTCCTCTGGCATAGCTTATCGGAATGTTTCCGGCAGCATTTGCTATGGTATAATCTTCTGTTCCGCCTGCAAGCGTTCGGGTTGCAACTATAGTTCTAATGCCTGATGCCACGGTATTGCTTGATACAGTCCAATGCTGTGTTGCATCTGCAACAGGGTTTGATCCCACACCAGCGAAAGTATAATCTAAACTGCTTTGTGAATTGTAGATAAATCCGTCTGATCCGTTGCCCATTCCAGCACTTCCAAAACCTATCCCAAGGTATGAATTGCTGTTACCGGTAAGGGTAATGGTTGCAGTTGTAGCATTGGTTTCTAGTTTTACAACCATTCCTGTGCTGCCAAGTGTTACGTTACCTGATGTAAATTGTGCATTTGCTGCCAAAATGGTTAGAAATGCTGTTAAAGTAAAGATTTTTCTCATTTTTTATTTTTTTAAAAGATTTATTATTGCCTGGTTTCTGCTTTCTATAGCGTATTCAAAAACAGTTTTCTGCTGATTGTCTTTTATCGTCGGGTCTGCCTTATGATCCAGAAGCAGACTTACCAGTTCTTCATTACCGCTTTTTACTGCCAGAAACAAAGGGGTTTCACCATTCTGATCTGCCAGATTGGGATTGGCTCCTTTTTCCAGAAGTTTCAGGGTAAGGTCTTTGTTGTAGTGTACTGTCATAGTTGCTAAAGCGGTTCCTTGTGCACTTACGTGGTTGATATTGTCTGCATGATCGATCAGATGCATAGCTACCGGAATGTTACCGCGGTAGCAGGCAAGGATTAGCGCAGTATAACCACGTGAATCGATTTCATTGATTGCGTTCGGATCTTTTTCGGTCAATGTGTTTAATTCTGTAAGTGATCCGTTTCGGGCAATATCGAAAATGTTTTTATCGCTGTTTTGTGAGTTGCTTGATATCGAACAGATGATAAGCAGCAGGGTGAATACTGTTTTTTTCATGATATTACTGCTTTACCAGTGTAAAATTGTAGGTTACATCTACTTCTTCTGCAATTTTTTTGGTCATCATTTTTGGAATCGTAACTTTATAATCTGCCGGACGTGCCTTAAAAGAACCTGTTACTGTAATTTTTCCATCTTTTAAAGTAACGTTTGCTACAGATTTTACCGGTCGGTCTGTACCGTGAAAGTTCAGTGTACCCTCTATAGTATATTTTTTAGCAGTAGACGAAAGATCGCTAAGCTTAAAATTCACTATTTTTCCTTTAAAGGTTGTTTTAGGGTATTTGGCTGTTTCGGCGTAACTTTCGTTAAAATGTTCTTCCATTAGCTTCACGGTAAACTTAAAGTTGCTTACAGAGGAAACCGATGCAATTGATCCCGTAGTGGCATCAAGAACCGTAACATTGTTGCTGTCTTTGGCATTTACATCTTCAAAAAGCGGTACCGATGCTTCAAAAGCGAGTTTTCCGTTTTTGGTGCTGTATTTCTGTGCACAAGCAACCTGCGTGCATAATGCTGCTGTTAGTAGGAATAATATTTTTTTCATTTTGCTAGTTTTGTAAAAGTCCGTCTTCTTTCCATTTTACAATGGTGTTGATGTCGGCTGCAGACATGGTTCCTCCCTGAGGCATACGTAATGGATCACCTGCCGGTCGCTGGATTCGGTCGATTATTTGGTTGATCGCTCCGTTTACCTGCGCATAGGTGTTTAATGGTCGTGACGACGCCGAACCGCCTGTGGAATGGCACGAAGTACATTTTGCCTCCATAATGCCTTTCACGTGTTTGGTATAGGTGATTTTTTCTGTTGGAACTTCTGTGTCCGACACTTCGTCATAAGTGGAACTTTCGCATGATACCATTGCAATACCAAGTATAATTGCTGTAAATAAATTCTTTTTCATACTAAAAAACTCTGTAAAGATTAAACCCGAAATAAATATTGCCTTTTCCCCAATCGCCGGTTGCATTCGTTAAATAACCGATGTCTGAATTGACTTGTGAGTTGGAAAAAAGAAGCTGGAATACGTGTCCGCCTGTTTCGATATCTACACCAAGCGATGCCGGATTTTTATAAACATCAGACTCTGAGAAATTAACGAAGTATTCCGCATTGATGGAAACTCGTTTTGAGATTTTGTATCTGCCGCCAAAACCTGCCAACATCTGGTCTTTTTCGTCTGTATTGGGCATGTACAGGTTTTTGTGTACATAAGATGGCGATAACTGTAGCGAAAAACTTTCACTGAATCTTCTTGAAATTAGCAATTGCGAAAGATAGGAGATACGGTTGGAAAACTCCAATTTCGGAAAATCGTCTTTGTCTAATTCCGAATTCAATGCAACGGTATGGTAGCCAACTACTTCTACAGGGAATTTTTCAGATTGTTTGATAATTCGGTATTTAATTGCACCTTCATAGGTTTTCATGAAAGTTTCTCTTGAAAGGCTTAAAGACAAATTATCACTTAAACCGTAGATGAATCCGATTTTTGTAGCAGCATCATCCAGTCCGAAAAAGTTGTCGAATCCCTCACTTACATCGCCAAAGCGGTGCGCAACCACAAAATAAAGATCGCCTTTTGCAGCGAGTTTGGTAGATTGAGCCGTAACGATCTGTAGACCTTTAAAGGCAGGTGGTACAAAATCTGAATTGGTAGTTAGGGTGTCAATTTGTTTTAACAGGTCGTCTTCCTGGGCAAATAGAGCGGATGACGACAACAGTAAAAGCATGGTAACGCGTTTAATCATTTATTGTTTTGTTAAGAAGTTTTAACAAAATTATAAACCACGGTAAATCTAGTTGGTGACTTTAGTCACTTCAACCGGGTTTTTACACTATTTTAAATGATTATAAGTAACGGTATGATTTTATGAGATAAGAAACACTCTTAAAGCAATCGTGCTTTTTATATAGATTTTTTACGGACTTACCTTTTTCTTGTTCAGTAGTTCAATTCCGTATTTGTGTTGCACAACATGACCTTCGTTGACAAGTTTTTTAAGTACTCTGCTTACCACTTCGCGTACGGTTCCCAATCCGGCTGCTATTTCTTTGTGTGAAATCGTTACCGGGTTAGTTCCGGTAAGTTCCACTTGTTTTTGAATGTAGTTAAATACCCTGATATCCAGCTTATGGTACACTGCATCATTTACCATATCCATCAGCGCGGTAAATCGGGCATCGTATTCTTCGTAAAATATGGTGTTGATCATAGGGTACTTTTTCACGAACCTTAGAAAATCAGGTACTGGAATTAAGGCAAATTTCGAATTTTCTTCGGCATAGGCGTAAATACGGCTCACAGAATTCTGAAAGATCGATGCAACGGTCATAATACAGCTTTCGCCGGGTTTTATGTAGTAATACAGAAGTTCACGACCGTCGTTCAACGTATAAACCTTAACCGATCCGCTAAGCAGAATGGGGATGTTGTTAATGCGTTGCCCTGGAGCAATGATTTCCGTACGGGCTTTAACTACCGTTATAACAGCACAATTATCAAGTTCCGCTAAAAATTCAGATCCCAAGAAATCAAATTTTTCCGATAGATTTTTTTCGTTGCTCATTTCTAAATATGCATTAACTAAGTGAAAATTGTATGGTATTTTAAGTTAAGCAGGTGGCAAATTTAGAATTATCCAATAAATATGCAATCTTTTTTGTTATTTTTAATTGTTAAAGTTTAACAATCAAATCTTTTTAGAAAATAGCATTATAGCAATGAATTTTTCTAATAAAGTAATTATTATTGCTTCTAATTACTACAACTACTGCTGATTTATAACTTCATTAAACAGTTACATAGACATACCCTTTTTTTTTAAAATGATTTTATCGTTAAGATTGTGTGTTATAGCATATTCATGTTGTTTCTGTGCCAAAAACGTATTACATTTAAGCCGAAGAATTGATGTTAAGAATTAAATTCATGTTTTATACCGTAAGGGGATTATATATGTATAAAATATCAGACGAATTAAATACCAATGGATTCAGCGTAAATTCGATGGATGCATTTATAAAAAGAAATAATGGAAGCAGGGTTTTCAACACAACAGAATATTTCTGCATTTTAGTTGTGGTAAACGCTTCTGTCTTTAAAATCGAAGGACAAGAATATACAGCAAAAAGGGGCAGTTTGGTTTTTATACCACCCGGAAAGGATATTGAATTCTGTAAAGGATCCGAAACGCAGGGCAGTGTATATGCACTTACTTTTTCTGCTTCATTTTATGAAAGATCTGCCAAAGATACTTTATTGCTGAATTCGGACCTATTTTTTGACCAAACTTCAAAAATTATCATAACCCTGGCGACTATACCTATAGACGAGGTATTAAAATTGATAATTACCCGTTTAAGTTTATATAAAACGAAACAGAATAATGGTTTGTATATCTCAGTGGCACACAACTGTGTGGAAGCACTGCTGCTAGACGGGCTTTTTTATGTAGACGAAAAAGCGCAGGAAATGAACCATACAGGCAAATTTACATTTTTTGATATTGTAAACAGGTTTAGAATACTGCTCCAGAAAAATTATCATAATGAAAAACATGTAAGCTTTTATGCAGAACTTTTACATATTACACCACGACGCTTAAGCGAAATGACAGAATCGGTATTGGGTAAAAGTGCAAAACAGATCATTATTGATAAAATGGTTAGTGAAGGTACGCGTATGCTGAAATATTCAAACTATACCGTGTCTGAAGTTGCGTATCAGTTGGGATTTAACGATGAAGCAAATTTTAGTACTTTTATTAAGAAGCACACTGCAAAAAATCCACGAATGATTAGAGAGGTAGGTTAACACACGGTTAGATAGAATAGCAGACAACCTGGAAAATGAATATACTTGTTATTTTCTTGTAAAGTTATCACATTCGGTAAATTTCTAATGAGATAATATTGTATCTTTAGAAAAGTGATTGTTAAACCTGCTAAGTGACCAGCGTATGTTTTTAAAAATTATAACTGCTGTATTTGTATTGGTATTTTTTAATTGTGAACTTAAAGCACAAAATAGTGTTACGCTTAATGTAAAACTGTATCCTATACAAACACTTCTTGTTAACGCATCACAAAACAACGTAGATTTAGAATATCATACAAGAGAAGATTACAAAAACGGTGTAACATCCGAGCAGCGCGATCATTTAACCATATATAGTACCGGTGGATTTCAAGTTAAAGTAAGTGCAGTTGCAACCACAGCGGAGAATCCTGTTGAAGAAAATATTACCGTATTTCCATCTTCAGGCTCAAAACCATTAAACAGTTCACATGTTGTTTATACAGGCAAAAATATCTCGGCAGTTGAACAGCCTATTATATCGGCTACCAAAGGTGCTATAGATAAAAACGTAAACATAAGCTACATAGGGGCGGGAGCAGATGCGTTTGTAGGTTATACCAAAAATAACAGAACTGCTAATATTGGATATACGGTAGTTTATACAATTGTATCACAATAATAATTATGGTACTATTCGTACCCCTTGAAAAACGTTAGTTAATAACTTCATGAAAATTTTGTTGAATTGAAGACTTGTAAAAAAATACAAGTTTTAAGTATATTTTAATAAGTAGCATAAACATGCTATAGGGTACTTTTGTATCCGATTTACAACAAGGGGGAAACAGGGGTAAATCAAATATAATAAAATCTACATAAGCAACAAAGTAAAACTAACAAAAAATGAAAAAATTATTCATTGCATCTTTAATGATGGTATGCGGTATCGCAGCAGAGGCACAAACGGGTAAATCAGATAACGTTACTTTAAACGTTAAATTGAATCCTATTCAAACGCTGATTGTGAAAACCGATCAAAAAACAGTTGACTTAAATTATGTTGACAGAGCAAACTACTTAAACGGTGTTTCTTCTACACAAGATAATCACTTAAACGTATTCAGTACCGGTGGTTTTGAGGTGAAAGTAAAATCAAGTAGTTCAGAATTGGTTAATCAGGCTGCAGCAGGTCCTAATGGAAATATCGACGCAGGTTCTGTTAAAATTACTGCTATGGCAGGTACTCAGGATGCATTAACAGTTGCGCAGTACAATCCGGCCGTTGCACTGTCTGCAACAGAAGGTACTATTGTGTCTTCTACTAAAGGTGCAGTTGATAGAAATATTGGTGTTAAATATGAAGCTGCGGGTGCAAATGCTTACATTGATAAATACGTTGCCAACCAAACACCTACTGTATTTACAACAACGGTAACCTATACAATCTACGCTAAATAACAGCATTAAAATAAAGATTTTTAAAAAAGTGCTGCATCTTTTTGCAGCACTTTTTTAATATCTGCAATATTGCCTTTATGAAAACAGCAACTTTATTTTTATTTGCATTGTGTTGGTGCTACAATGTTATCGCGCAGACAGGTGTGTCGGTTTCACCACCACGTCTTTATTATGAATCTGATCTCGGGAAAAGTAGCCGCCAAAAGGTTACGGTAACAAATGTAAGTGCTACGCATGTTATGAACTTGGCTGTAAGTCTGGGAGATTGGCAGTACAATGAATCCGGAGAAAATATAATGTACCCTGCAGACAGTTTGGCAACCTCTTGTGCGGGCTGGGTAAGTATTAGTAAAGCCGATAGCTATTTTTCATTGAAACCTGGAGAAAATAAAGAAGTAGAAGTTAACATAACGGTTCCTAATACGTTTGCTGGCAATGTGCCGGTACATACTGCAATGCTTTACGTTACACAGATGAATCCGGTTGACGATGTAGACAGCAGTGGTGCAAATATAAAGGTAAGCGTTCGTTCGGGGATTAAACTTTTTCACCGTACTAATGAAATGAAAAATAGAAAGTTGGAGATAGAAAATATTTTGTTCAATAAAAAATCAACTCATATTGAACTTTATTTTAATAACAAAGGAAATATATGGGCAGACGGTATTGTATATCCCGAATTGTTTAATACACAAACAGGTAAAAAAACAGTTATGGATCATGTTGTTTTTTACACCATGCCTGCAGACAGTCGAAAAATGATTATTGAACTTCCTAAAGATCTGGAAAAAGGAAAATATACGGCTACAATTCTTATAGATTACGGCGACGATAACACCATTGAAATGGGCGAATTATCTTTTACAAATGAATAGCAGGTTTATTCTCATGATCTTAATATTGTTTGCATACAGTTTAAATGCACAGAATATTTCTTTGCATGTAGACAGTAACAATTATGCAAGCATAGATTCGTACAGCGGTATCGTTAAAAGCGGTGCGTATAAGGTATGGTTCGATGGTAACGGAAACTTGAACCTGCCTACATGGCGGGTTTCTGCACGTGTAAAGCAGCCTATTTCTAACGGTAACCAGATTTTTCCTGCAGATAAAATTAGTTTGTTGCCAACTACTACTTTCGGACAGTTTAATGTAGGTGTGGTACCTACTGTAACACAGATAGGAATGCCGCTGCAAACGTTCCTGCAACAAGGACAGGAGGTCTTTCTTGTGCCACAATCTCAGGCTGGGCTATATAACGCAGCAGCAGGTGGTAATCCTTATTACAATCTGCATATCCCGTTTGATTTAAAGGTTGAGGGTGGTGCATATCTTTCACAATTTACAACCTGGTCACAGTTTACAATGATCGTGGAATTTAGATTATACGATGATAAAAACCAAGTAAGGGGTTTACAAGAGCGTTACTATACACTGCAAATAGCTACCCTGAGCGGAAGCCCTCAAACACCTACCAACCAGCTGTCGATAAAGATTGCATCTAATGCAGTTAACGGTTTGCTTGAATTAAAAACAAAACAAGATTACTTGCAAGGTGTAAGTGCAAAATATTCTAATGGATTAATGATATCTGCAAATACAAATTATCAGGTACAGGTAATGGCATTACAGCCAAATTTTATATCGGCAGCGGGCAACACCCTCCCTTTAACTACCGTTAATCTTACTCTTGTTCCTGTATCGGCAAATCAGGTTTCGGTTTTTCCCGTAACGCTGGCAGCTCATTCTCAAAAAATAGCTTCTGGTAATTCTACTCAGGGAGCACAAGTTTATTTTGATATTATGTACGCTACCAAGCCGAACGATGAGAATATCATATCGGCTAAAACCGAACAGTACAGCACAACATTACTATACGAGATCCTACCTCAATAAACACCAAAAACCAAATGTTCAATAACTTCATCAAAAGGCTTTTGCTTTTTATATGCTGTTTTGTTGCCTGTTATCAGTTACAGGCACAGGCTGTCATGGAGATGAATGTGGAAACAGTGGCAACGGCAGGTCATCAGAGTGTGTTAGATCTTACGGTTGAGTTAAAGAATTCTTCCCAAAATTCATTCAAAGGCAGTTTAAAAATAACTACGCCGAAGGGTTTTACAAATATTTCGAGTGAAGAAACAGAGGTAGATTTAAAATCTGATGACAGAATCTATGTCCCCCTAAAAATAGTAAAAGGAAAAGGAGCTGCTGCAGGTACTGCAGAAGTAATGGTTGAACTGTTCGATAAAAACAACCAGCTTGTATTAAAAAAAAGTGTAAAACAGCAGGTAGCAGAAAACAATGCAATGAGCCTGCAAGCCGTTTCACCTACTGTTTTTCTTACCAATGTAAACGATTCGCTTTCGGTTAAAGTAAATGTAAGCAATCTGGGAAACAGACCGCAGCAGGTATTTGTAGTGTTTAGTATACCGCAGACTGCCAATGAAAACGGTTTTTTTGAGCAAACCGCTGTTATAGGTGTAGCTAAAGATTCTGTGTTCGACTTTAAATTTTGGGTTTCAAAATCAATTTTGGAAAAATCACAATTTACCGTGAATGTGGCAGCTATGAGAGGGACAGAAAAAACACTCTTTGGCAGTGTTTCTGTGAATGTTCAGAATGTTTCTTCGGTAAAGCGTTATGAAGATGTTCAAAGTACAGCCTATTCAAATTATTATCAAAAGAATAGTATTACGGGAAGTTTTAGAACAAGTGGAAAAAATAGCGGCGTGTATCAGTTGTTGGGCTCGGGCGATATTGATCTAGCAGCTGGGTATTTGTCTGTTAGTGGAAACATTTACAAGGCAGACAATCAGAACCAGCCATTGGTAAGCAATAGCTATCTTGCGTATCATTTGGATAACCATCAAGTGAAGGTGGGTAACATCAGCCAGCCTATGGAAGTACCGTTGTTTGGAAGGGGAATTCAGTTTGAAACGGCTGATAAAACCCAAAACAACCGAATCCAGATTGGATTTATTGATGAAAATTTCAACCTAACCGAAAAAAATGCTTTTCTTGAAAGAGGTTATGGTTTGTATGCACTGGGAACATTAGGATCAAACAATCCAGCTAACCAGAAAAGTTTTAATTACGTTTTTAAGGAAGATAAAATTGAAGGAGCAAAACACCATGTTTTAGGTCTTGAAAACATACAGCGTATAAACAATGATTGGAATGTACGCATGAAAGCGCATGGGGCATTCAGTATCTATGAAAGATTAGGTAAAAATCAGCCGTCATTTGCAGTAGAAACACAATATAACGGTCTGGTGAAAAATACCCGTTTGTCAGGAAACTATTTTGTAAGTAGCAGTTATTTCCCGGGAAACCGCAGGGGAGTGGTACAGTTGCAGCAGAATTTTATGAGAAATCTCAAAAAAGAACGTTCGGTTTATGCAAGTATTTTTTATTCTGATTTTGCGCCGGAATCTTATACATACAACCTTGACATGAAAACAACTAGTTTTAGGTTAGATGCAGGTATATCGCTACCTAGAATAAAATCGGTTGGTAGTGCTTTTGGTACGCAATATCAAACTGAGACAGGTAATTCTTTTTCATGGATCGTTCCCAATGGTTTATTAGGTATGCAGGCTTTTAGAATAACCGAGAATTTTAACTGGTTAAGCTCAAACCAGAAACATTCGGTTATTGTGGGAATAGAAGAAGGCTTGGTAAAATTGTACAACAATGAAAAATTTTATCCGCAACTTAAAATAAATTCTATTTATAGTTTTAAAGGTTTTAATGCTGCTGCAACATACCAACATGGTAGTTTTTTTCTTTCGGAATATGCTTCCTTACTGGCAGCCGGGAGAAGTTGGAATGATTTTAGAAGAATTTCACTTTCTGTAGCAACCGATCATAAATTTTTCTCAAATAAACTTTTTGTTAGAAGTGGTGCAGCATATCTTAACGACTTTATTTCGGGTGAAACGCCTTCTGCTTTTTTAAACATGCAGTATTTTCCTACAGATAAATATCGTTTATATGTAAACTCGTCATGGTTTCACTACAACAAAAATTCTTTTGTATCAAACCCGGGTATGTTTGTTATAGAAGCAGGAGTAACGGTGAGCTTGGCTGGTAAAGCTGCATCGGCTGGAAGAAAAGGAACTTTTACAGCAAATGTTTTTTATGATAAAAATGGGAATGATGTGTTTGATGAAGACGATGAGCCCGCTGATGATTTCTTTGTTACCATTGATAAAACAACCTTTAAAACCGATGCAGGCGGTAATATTCAATACAAAAACCTGCCTTTTGGTACTTACAGGATACAGCCTGCGTTACAAAACGGATGGTTTGCCGAAGGTGCCAACTGCATAATAGATAAATACAGTTCTAGTATAAATATTGCGCTGCACCAGAACGGATCGGTTAAAGGTAAGATCAGCTATAGTTACAATGAAAAAACGGTGAAAAATTTTGATATGAAAACCGGTGGAATTGTCTTTAATATTACAAAAGATGGAAGTTTTGTTCAGCGTATTGTTAGCAATGACGACGGTAATTTTGTAGTGTTTTTACCTACAGGTGAATATGAGATTGCAATAGATATACAATCGTTACCCGAAAATACATTCTGTAACCTTCAAAGACTAAGAGTCATTGTTGTTTCTGGAAAAATAACACCAATTAAAGATTTTGTAATAGAAGTTAAACAAAAAGAGGTAAAAGTTAAAAAGTTCGGTTCGTAAGTTATAAGCGCAGGCAGATGAAATTCTATCATATAGTAGAGCTCGGGGCTCGGTTCACAACTTTTAAACATTCGCTATGCAGAATCAATTGTTTGACTTATATGGAAATTACAAACTTAACCTAATAGGGGGATCAGAGCGGCGATTCGATCAGCTAGTGAACGATGAATAGTTTACCCGTTTTGAACTGAGGCAAGAAATCGAAGATTCATGATTTCAATAATATAGAATATAAATAGATCATGCTAAAAAGAAAAGGATTTTGTTCATAAAAGAACAGAGAAACCGAATGTTTCAACCATGAGGAAAGGAGAATGAATAGCTATTTTGTACTAATCACAAATAAACCAACAAAGAAATAATCCAAAGCTCCTTTTGGGCTTTATGGAGTAGCCCTATTTAATCTTTGGATTCATTAAATTACGAAGTTAAAAGCTAAAATTTAAAACAAAAACTTGACGCGATGCTGCATCAAGTGCAGCATGACAGTGCGGATAGAACTATTAAATCAGGATTTGTTCAACATTGAATTTTGATTTGAAACTGAGCTGACTAAATTAGGAGAATCTAAAGCTGGCATTCACGGAAGAGTGAGCGTCGATTCTTTTAGCACATCATGAAATCACATGTTGTTTATTCGAGCGCTTAAATTTTGTTTTAGTTCTCATGAATGCTGCTCTTACGTTTGCATTTGAAGCTTTTGAAAAAAGCGAGTTTATGTGATTTAGATGTAAAAAAGCAAATCGACCACGAGCAGTGGAGCCTAGGCGTTTTTTTTCTTTTATGCGATAAAAGAAAAGAAATGAGAAAGAGGATTCTCATAGAGATGCAGTAAGCGCAAAATCATAAGAGAAACCGAAATGTTTCTATTACCAATAAATGAGATTTATTTCCGAAATAGCTTGGCAAACTATGAATAAAAATAAATTAAAACATAAACCTATTTTTTTTTCTTTTTATTATTCATAAAAAATGTTAATTTTATTTAATACCTTGATAAAATGAGAAAATATCTACCCTTTTTTATTGTAGCCGGATTATTTGCATGTGATGACACCGATGATATATTCCTTAATGGGATCAAGGTGACAGAAGTATTTTCCGATTATCCGGAGATACCAAACAACGAGGGCAAATATGTGAACTACTTCGGCGCCCATGTTAAAAATTCATCACCTAAACCAATAAAAGGTTATATAAGGTTTACTGTCAGAGAGTATGGCGAAATAAATTCTTATCAGCATGTAGTGAAAGCAAATAATGAATCTCAAACGTATTTTGAAGCATCATTGGAAACCGAGAAGGTCATAAACGAATCTTATTTGTTGGGAGTTGAGTTTGTAAACGTTCAAAATTAATACTAAAAAGGTATACAACTTTTTGTTATTATTGAGTTGAAATTGTTGGGCAAGCTGTAAGTAAATGTTATTTAGAACTTTACTTGAGATTTTTTTAGAAGCTGTATACCCACGTTTTTTATGTAATTCCTTCGCTAATTTAAAAAGAAAAAGCCACTCGATTGAGTGACTTTATTTCCTAATTACTTTCTTATGAATTTCTGTTCAATCTCATCCTTATAAGTAATCTCACCGTCTACCTCTTCTTCGGTCATTTTCAAATGAAGGTTGTCAGCGTCAGTTTTTGAAATCTCAAATGATTGTGCTTCACCATCTATAGTCATTGTTAAAGTGTTGCCGGTTCTTGTATAGGTTCCCGAACCTTTTTCTTCGACTCCGGCTACAGGAATTGCCATATAATAGTCAACCTTGTTATCTGCTTTAAAATCATATTCCCACGTTATTTGTGAGCCTACCGGAGTATCGATATTTTGCTGAACAATTTCGCCGTTTTCATAAGACGTAACACTCATGGTATTTAATTTCCACTGACCCAATAAATGATTGGTTGGTTGTGGTTCGGTAGTTGGTGCATTGTCATCCCCCGAACATGCTGTTAATGATAGCAAACCTACAGATGCGGCAAATAGATAAGTACTGATTTTTTTCATAATTGAAATTTTAATGTTAATAAACTGAATGTGCAAAGATAATAAATCAAATAAACTTTATATTAAGACGTATTTATATTTAAAAAGGTTGGAAAGTTAATTCTTAATTGAAAGAAATAGTAGAGTTATAACAAGAAGCTGGAAATAAAAATAAAAAAAGAGGCCGTTATAAAACAACCTCCTTTCAATCAACTAAACAACTTTTATTTAAAAAACGCTTCCTGATAACGGAATAATTTTTAATCTCTGATATACTTTATAATCTGTAACGACCTTTATAAAAGCAGACTGTTCATTTCCTTGCGTACATACTCTTCGTTGTCATAACTCAAAAAACCAAGCGGAGAATGATTATGGTATCGCTTGCAGTAAGATTTGAAAGTCGACGAAATCTTTAAATGTCCCACCTCACTCTTACGATTGTTAAGGTATCGGTCAATATACTCTTTACTGTAGTTTGCATCTGAATTGGCAAGTGCCAGCAGTTCTTTTATTCCGTCGCAAAACCATCCGGCTAAAAGGTCTTCGGCATCCATAGGTTCAAACTCACAGGTGTTGGAACTGTAATGCAGCACGATGTCTGTTTCAAACCTAAAGTTAAAATCTGCAAGGTTGGCCGATACAATGCTAATGTTAAACTGTTCTGCGGCTGTAATGCTGTTACCTACTTCCAAATCAAGACAAAGAATATTTTTACTGCTAAACATTTTATTGTGGTTAAATAAGTTAATAAAACGCCCGATAAACCAATACCGGGCGTTTTCACCAAAACAGTGGTGTAAATTCTATTTCAAAGCATAATGTTAAATACAATCATAATGCCGTTTTGCTGATAACTCAGATTATTATGCTTAAATAACTGTTTTGATTGATTTTAGCTGTTTTTTTTGATTTATCACTGATCTTAATAGAATAAATTATGAAAAATTTATGGTAAATTTTTCCACAATATGTCCGTAAAAGCAATGGTTTTATGTGTATTTATATATTGCTTTGAATAATATTTTGGTTTATAAATAAACATTGTGTGCTTAGCTCCACCAGTTGTAATAGTTGTGCATCTTATCGTGCTCAAAACCGCAACGGGGATAAAGCTGGTTGCCTATGTCGTTTGTTTTTTCGGTTTCCAGTAAAAGTCCGCAGGCATCGGTTTCGGCGCACCAATCTTTGCTACGGTCGATAAGTGCTACCGATAATCCTTTACCTCTGTAGTCGGGGTGTACAAACAGGTCGCTAAGCAGCCACTGTTTTTGTAGTTTGGTATAATGAAAAAGTTTGTACAGCTGTACAAATCCTACAGCTTTCCCGTCTGCTATGACAAGAAAAATATCCGATTCGTTGTTAAGGAAACGCTCTTTTAGAAACGCTTTTGCTTTACCCAGATCGGGTTGCTGTCTGTAAAAAATGCGGTAAAGGTTGAATAATGCTGCTGCTTCGTCTAGGTCTTCCAGCTGTGCTTTTTTAATGGTGTAATTCATGGTATGATGTTTTGGTTTGTGATGGTTAGTGTATAGCCCGAAACATCTGTTTCGGGCTTTAAAATGGGTTACTTAAGGTCTTCTATCGAAGCACCGAAATTGATATGCAGTACGTTGCCGTTTGCAAGTACCAGTGCGGGTACCGACTTTACACCTGCCTGTTCTGCGTTTTTTACTTTTTGGGGTTCGCTTCCCAGATGAACTATTGCTACTTCGTTTGAAGGAATAAGGCTTAAAAGATCGGTTTCTGCGCTTACGCATACCGGACAGCCTGCGTGATAAAAAATTGCTTTTGTCATGATTGTGGATTTATATTGTTTATGCATTGTTGCATGATCAAAATTAAGGGTTGTGTTGCTTTACTGGCTGGTACAGATTTTAGATAAACCAATGGTCCAGCTTTTTCTGATGGAGAGCAGCCAAAAAGCATCGGAAAGTTTTTGATCGGTACTTGCCGATACTTTTTTATTTTAAAAAGCTGTTGCTTTTTAGGTTCTGAAGGATGACTTCTAATGCAGCGGTCTCTTCGGCAGTTAACGGTTTTAAAGGACTCCTTAAGTGTCCGCCGTTTTCTCCCAATATGTTTAAACCGGCCTTTATGGCTCTTGGCAGTCCTTTGGCTACGATAAACTGCAACAGTTCTGTCTGCTGATAGAAAAGATCTCGGGCGGTATTCAGGTCGTTCTGCTGTATGGCATGGTAAAGTGCTATGTTCAGTTCGGGAATCAGGTTGGCTGCAGCAGTGCACCAGCCGGTGGCTCCAGCAGCAAATGCGGCAAGTGCCAAAGGGTTAGATCCGTTGTAGAAAGCAACTTCTTCACCCAGTTCTTTTCTCAAATAGTGCATGCGTTGTACATCGCCGGTGCTTTCCTTGATCATGGTTACGTTGGGTATTTCCAACAGTCGTTTCAATAGGGCGGGTGACATATCTACGCCTCCCGTTGCCGGATTGTTATAGGCCATAATTGGTATGGAAATTCCGGATGCTACTTTGTCGTAATGGCTCACTATTTCGTCATCGGTTAGCTTCCAGTAGCTCATCGGAATGATCATCACCGCACTTGCGCCTGCTTTTTCTGCAAATTGCGCATGGTATATGGTTTTGTCGGTGGTCAGGTTTGATACGCCAACAAGCGTGGGAACCCTGCC
>Ga0256908_1000458_pt1 | contig 16326 bp, 29 predicted proteins | sample MC6MC0761MT_FD_186331 | JGI IMG/M metagenome (GOLD analysis project Ga0256908, IMG submission 186331) | Metatranscriptome of enriched soil aggregate microbial communities from Iowa State University, Ames, United States - MC6-MC0761-MT... | ecosystem: Environmental > Terrestrial > Soil >... | reverse complement strand
TGTAAATGAAGAAAAATCATGCTCGCCGACCAAGCAATGAATCCCTTCACGCATCGCATCAACATCCAATGGAGTCGGATGATGAAAGCGGTATTGGCGGCCGAACACATCAGGAAATTTCCCAGTATCAATCGTGTATCGATACGTTTTACGTTTTGCAGAGCGTCTCGCATGAAAGTGCTCCGGCACCTCTAGAGCTTCAATAATAACAATATCCTTAGGCAATCGAGTATTTAAAGCAATTGCCCAACGTTCAGTTGGTATTGTCGACTCTGTGTAGAAGTTAAATACTTGGCCTTGCGCATGCACGCCAGCATCCGTACGTCCAGAGCCAATTATTAAAATCGACTCTCCCGTCAGCTTCTTTAATGCCTTTTCAATTTCGTTTTGAACCGTTCTGCCATACGGCTGCGTTTGAAACCCGTTGAAACCAGCTCCGTCATAGCTCACTTTGACGCAAATATTGCGCAAACTTCACCATCCCCCTATTGCCTCGGAATGTTTGTTTTTAGACTCATAACGAGCTCTTTGATACCTCTCAACATACAAGCAGCTTGCGTCCTCTCCAGCCGCTCACACGGCGTTAAGGACACGCTTTGCAATTAGGATTGAAGCCACAAAATGTTTCTCACCGTTACCAGGGGATCGATCCATGAAGTATAGCATCCGCTGCTGCGGTACTAAGCCCTCAAGAGCTGCTAATGCAGCATTAAGGACTAGCTTCTACCATCAAGCTTCAACGTTTGCGCTACTGCGCTATTTCGTTCTCTTCTGCCTTTTTAAAAGGGCAGTAAGAATATGCCTCTGAGTATGCAATACTGCATACTTACATCTAATCTAGTCATTAAAATGACGTATAAAGATGTGCTTCTGCGAACTAACGTCCCCATTTGCCGTATTCACCGCAGATTTGACACGCTTGTAGTTGAATGTTGGTGTTAAAGAACAGCATCTGAATCTTTCCAATAAAAAAAGGTGGCCGCAAGGGTCCACCCTTTTCTCTTCATACAAGCATGATCAAGGTTTAACGCTGTGGACATGCTTATATATTAACGTGAAACGGCATCGTCCTTATAAAAGGACGATTTGTACGTTTCTCGTATGTTGGATCAATTACGCACGATCAACTAGTTCTAAGTAAACCATAGGCGCAGCGTCGCCGCGACGGGGTCCTAGTTTCAAAATACGCGTGTATCCGCCAGCACGTTCCGAGTAACGGGTAGCCAGTTCGGAGAATAGCTTTTGAATAGCGTCTTGTTGTCCGTCTACAGTTTCGCGACGAACATAAGCAGCTACTTGACGACGAGCATGAAGATCACCTTGCTTAGCTTTAGTGATCAATTTCTCAGCGATAGAACGAACTTCTTTCGCTTTTGCTTCAGTCGTTTGAATACGCTCATAAAGGAACAAGTCAGTAACGAGGTCACGGAACAAAGCTTTCCGTGCACTAGCGTCACGTCCTAATTTTTGATATGCCATCTTGTTTTCCCCTCCCTTGCAATTTTGTCTTCACTAGTTGGTTACTACTCTTCCATGCGAAGGCCCAAACCGAGCTCTTCAAGCTTCTCTTGTACTTCCTCAAGGGATTTACGGCCCAAGTTACGAACCTTCATCATGTCCTCTTCGGATTTCGTGATCAGCTCTTGAACGGTATTGATGCCAGCGCGTTTCAAGCAGTTGTAAGAACGGACGGAAAGATCAAGTTCCTCGATCGTCATCTCTAGAACTTTCTCTTTCTTATCTTCTTCCTTCTCAACCATTATTTCCGCGTCTTTGGCTTCATCGGTCAATCCGACAAACAAATCCAAGTGCTCAGTTAATATTTTAGCGCCGAGGCTTACAGCCTCTTCCGGTCTAATACTGCCATCAGTCCAAACTTCAAGCGTTAGCTTGTCATAGTTTGTTACTTGACCTACGCGAGTATTTTCTACGCTGTAATTAACACGAGTAATTGGTGTGTAGATCGAATCGACAGGTATTACCCCAATCGGTTGTTCATCTTTCTTGTTGCGGTCCGCTTGCACGTAACCGCGTCCCCGATTAGCAAATACCCGCATATGGAGCCGCGCGCCGGAGGCCAAGGTTGCGATGTGAAGATCAGGGCTTAAAATCTCGACATCGCTATCAGCTCGAATGTCGCCCGCTGTAATATTCCCTTCGCCTTCCGCGTCGATTTCCAACACTTTTTCTTCATCAGAGTGGATTTTCAACGAGAGGCCTTTCAGGTTCAGAATGATTTCGGTAACATCCTCAATCACTCCGGGAACCGTAGAGAACTCATGTAACACTCCGTCGATTTGAACCGAGGTTACTGCCGCACCCGGCAAAGACGACAACAAAATTCGGCGAAGTGAATTCCCAAGAGTTGTGCCGTAGCCGCGCTCCAGCGGTTCGACGACGAAACGTCCGTAAGTTCCTTCGTCGTTCAAATCTACGGTTTCGATTTTCGGCTTTTCGATCTCAATCACTAATAGTACCCTCCTTCAAACGTCGCTCCGTTACCTTACCGTTAATTATGTCAAATCTTGTAGTATGCCAAACCTTCACAACCATTATTCACAAGTTGTTGATATTTGATACCACAGCTGATCTAACTATACGCGACGACGTTTCGGAGGACGGCATCCATTATGAGGAACTGGTGTTACGTCTTTAATGAGGTTAACTTCCAATCCAGCAGCTTGAAGCGAGCGAATTGCTGCTTCACGGCCAGCGCCTGGTCCTTTTACCATCACTTCGACAGTTCTCATGCCATGCTCCATAGCAGCTTTAGCTGCAGTTTCAGCAGCCAATTGTGCTGCGAACGGCGTGCTCTTACGTGAGCCTTTGAAACCCATGTTACCAGAGCTCGCCCATGAAATAGCATTTCCGTGCGGATCCGTGATCGTAACGATCGTATTGTTGAACGTTGAGCGAATGTGCGCAACGCCAGTCTCAATATTTTTCCGGTCGCGACGTTTCGTACGAACGACTTTTTTTGGTTTAGCCATTGTCCATTATCCCCCTTTCTTATTTCTTCTTGTTAGCTACAGTCCGACGAGGACCTTTGCGAGTACGAGCATTTGTTTTCGTACGTTGACCGCGAACAGGTAGACCACGACGGTGACGAAGACCACGATAGCATCCGATTTCAGTCAAGCGTTTGATGTTTAGTGAAATTTCACGACGTAGGTCGCCTTCCACTCGAACTGATTTATCGATTGCTTCACGCAAACGAGCCAATTCGTCTTCAGTTAGATCACGAACGCGAGTATCAAAGCTCACTTCGGATTCTTTCAAAATTCTTTGCGATGTTGTTTTACCAATACCGAAAATGTACGTCAGGGCAATTTCGACGCGTTTATCACGCGGCAAGTCCACACCAGATATACGTGCCATAGGCTATATTCCCCTCCTTCTATCCTTGTTTTTGTTTGTGTTTCGGATTTTCACAAATCACCATAACGTTGCCTTTGCGACGAATGACTTTGCACTTTTCGCAAATCGGCTTTACCGAAGGTCTTACCTTCATTGTGATTACCTCCCGAATCTTTCGTAAGTGAGCCTCATAGAGCTACTTACGATAGGTGATGCGCCCTCTTGATAAATCATAAGGCGATAACTGTATAACCACTTTGTCTCCTGTCAGGATGCGAATAAAATGCATTCTGAGCTTACCGGAAACGTGTGCGAGAATTTGATGACCGTTCTCCAGCTCCACCTTGAACATGGCATTCGGCAACGGCTCTATAACCGTTCCTTCGACCTCAATGACGTCTTCCTTAGCCACCGTCATTCTCCTTTCGCATACGCGTACTTCTGAATCACATAACGCAACTTGGCATTGGTCACTCTGCCTGTTTCAAGCAAGCTGCTTGATACCTCTTGACTAATGGCAGGTAGTAACTCGAGATGTAGAACGTTCTTTTTCTTCGGTTGATCGAATCGGCGTTTGTTACCGTCCACAATCATCACGAATCGTTCATCGACGATAGCGATGATGACGGCATAGCTTTCTTCATCTTTACCACGAAGTACTTTGACTAACTGACCAATCTGGGGACGAGCTGCCATCGTCATAACTATGACTGCTTCGGCAAAATGGTCAATATTTCAAAGCCGTCCTCAGTAACGGCTACCGTGTGCTCGAAATGAGCGCACCATGAACCGTCTTCCGTTACGACCGTCCAATTGTCTTCAAGTGTACGGACATAGCGTTCACCAATGTTGACCATTGGTTCTATTGCAAGCACCATTCCCGGTTTAAGACGCGGACCGCGATCTGGCAAGCCGTAGTTTGGAATTTGTGGTTCCTCATGAAGGTCCGCACCAATTCCATGTCCTACATACTCACGGACAACCGAATACCCTGCATCTTCAATTACCTTTTGAATAGCGTGCGATATTGTATATAATCTCACATCGGGCTTGATTAACTGCAGTCCCGCATATAGCGATTGCTCCGTTACTTCAAGCAGTTTTTGAACCTCATTAGAAACTGTTCCGACCGCGTAGGTCCAAGCTGAATCACCATGAAATCCTTCGAACTGTGCGCCGATATCGATGCTTATAATATCGCCTTCGTTCAACTTGCGTGAACCAGGGAAGCCGTGCACCAGCTCGTCATTCACAGAAGCGCAAATGCTCGAAGGAAAACCATTGTAACCTTTGAAAGATGGAATCGCATTTTGGCTTTTAATGTACGTTTCAGCGATTTGGTCAAGCTCACGAGTAGTGATACCTGGTTTCACAGCTTCTGACATTAAACGATGCGTTTCCGCAACGATGCGTCCAGCCTCTCTCATATATCGCAGTTCCGAATCGGATTTGCAAATAATCATTACAATGAACCTCGCAGGTTGGAAATGATGTCAGCTGTTACAACATCAATGTCCTTCTCGCCGTCGACTTCGCGCAGGAGACCTTTATCACTATAGTAATTAAGTAGAGGAGCAGTTTTGGATGTATACTCATCCAAACGTGTGCCTACCTTTTCCTCTGTATCATCTGAACGTTGATACAATTCTCCACCGTCTTTGTCGCAAATACCTTCGACCTTAGACGGATTAAAAATTACATGATAGGTCGTTCCACAAGTTCTACAGATGCGTCTACCCGTCAAGCGAGCAAGCAGCAGTCCGCGGTCAACCTTTAGATTAACAACATGATCAATATTGCGGCCAAGTTCTACAAGCATACTGTCAAGCGCTTCAGCTTGCTGCAGTGTGCGCGGAAAACCATCAAGCAAAAACCCTTTGTTGCAATCCTCTAGTGCCAGACGTTCTTTAACAATACCATTCGTAATCTCATCGGGAACGAGCAGTCCTTGATCGACATACTCCTTCGCTTTGAGCCCGAGTGCAGTTCCTTGTTTCATAGCGAGGCGGAATGCGTCGCCAGTGGAAATGTGGGGAATACCGAACTCTTCTACGATCCGTTCAGCTTGAGTACCTTTACCGGCTCCCGGAGGGCCCATGAATAAAATGTTCATTGCTGAGTTCCTCGCTTTAAGCACAATAGGTTCGGGCGGGTTCCGCACCATCGGATAGACGAAAGCGGAAGCCCGGTCAGAACCTATTGTTATTTATTGATAAACCCTTTGTAATGGCGTTTGATCAACTGGCTCTCGATTTGCTTCATCGTGTCAAGCGCAACTCCGATAACGATAAGCAGCGATGTGCCGCCTAGTTGTACAGAGCGTGGTAGTCCAGCAAGTGTTCCGAAGAACACAGGAAGAACAGAGATAACAGCTAGGAAAACTGCACCTGTTAACGTAATCCGCGACATAACGCGAGTTAGGTATGAGGATGTCGGTTTACCAGGACGAATTCCAGGAATGTATCCACCGTTTTTCTTCATCTGATCAGCCATTTGGACCGGATTAATTTGCACGAAAGTGTAAAAGAAAGTGAAACCGATAATTAGCAATACGTACAATACCATACCCAAAGGTCTGTCATAGTTCATATTATTAATTACCCAAGTTGCCCAAGGCTGGTTAGCCCAGAACTGTGCAATCGTAATTGGGAACATAATCAGAGACACTGCGAAAATGACCGGTATAACACCTGCACCGTTCACTTTCATAGGAATATGAGTTGATTGTCCGCCATACATCTTCCGTCCAACTACACGTTTAGCGTATTGTACGGGGATTTTACGAATACCCTGTTGTACAAAGATGACACCCACAATGATTGCGATGATCGCAATCACAATCAATAGCATCTTAATGATGTTCAAGAACAATTGGTCTTCTGCACCTACGAATTGATCTTGATAGATCGTCCGAATGTGGCCAGGAATACCCGCTGCAATTGCTGCAAAGATCAGAATCGAAATACCATTACCGATTCCTTTTTCCGTAATTTGTTCACCGAGCCACATCAAGAAAGCAGTACCTGCAGTCAAAATAATAGCAATCAGTAAGTAATCAACGAATGTTGCGCCAACAATCATCTCATAACCATATTGACGGTTAAATCCGATTGCCGTTGCAAAACCTTGCACTAAACCAAGACCAACCGTACCGTAACGAGTGATTTGTGCGAGTTTACGTTTACCGTTCTCGCCTTCCTTTGCCCACTCCGCAAACTTGGGAATAACGTCCATAGATAACAGCTGTACGATAATCGAAGCTGTAATATATGGCGTAATTCCGATTGCGAAAATTGAGAATTGGAACAAAGCACCGCCGGAAAAAGTGTTAAGCAAGCCGAAAAGATCCGCACCTGCTGAATCTACTTGCTTAAACACTTCTTTGTTTACACCTGGTACCGGAATAAATGCACCGATTCGATATATGAGTAGAATGAAAAGGGTGAATAGGATCCTTGTACGAAGATCCGCCACTTTCCAAATGTTGGATACGGTTTTGAACAATTAGATCACCTCGGTTTTACCGCCGGCAGCCTGGATTTTCTCTACCGCAGATTGAGAGAACTTGTTTGCTTTCACAGTAAGTTGAACTTTAACTTCACCAGTACCCAAAATTTTAATTCCTGCGAGTGGGTTTTTAACAATCCCGGTCTCAAGAAGAACATCTGGAGTGACTTCAGTACCTGCTGCAAAGGCGTTTAGCTCTTCAATGTTGACAATCGCGTACTCTTTACGGAAGACGTTGTTAAATCCACGCTTCGGCACTCGACGATACAATGGGTTTTGTCCACCCTCGAAACCAGGACGAACTCCGCCGCCGGAACGAGCGTTTTGCCCTTTGTGACCACGACCTGCTGTTTTGCCGTTACCGGAACCGATACCCCGACCTTTGCGCTTAGGCGCTTGGGTCGATCCGGGTGCTGGAGCTAGCTCATGCAATTTCATCGTTCGTGCACCTCCTTATATATTTCTAACGAAATGTACTAACTTTAAACTTCTTCAACTTTGATCAAGTGGCTGACATGATTAACCATGCCGCGAATAGCCGGGCTATCGTTCAAAACAACAGCTTGACGAATCTTTTTAAGACCCAAAGATTCAACCGTTGCGCGTTGTTTCTCGTTGCGACCGATCAAACTGCGAACGAGGGTGATTTGCAATTTTGCCATCGTAATTCCCTCCTTAGCGTAACAGCTCTTCGACTGTTTTCCCACGTAACTTAGCAACTTCTTCTACACGTTTCAAACGTGAAAGACCTTCGAGCGTTGCGTTAACCATGTTCATAGAGTTCGAAGAACCGAGCGATTTGGTCAAAATGTCGCCGACACCAGCAAGTTCAAGAACTGCACGTACTGGGCCACCAGCGATAACACCTGTACCTTCGGAAGCAGGCTTCAGGAGAACTTCTCCAGCGCCGAAATGTCCGAGTACAAGATGTGGAATTGTTGTTCCAACGATTGGAATGTGGATCAGGTTTTTCTTAGCATCTTCAATACCTTTGCGGATAGCATCAGGTACTTCGCCTGCTTTACCGATCCCTGCGCCAACGTAGCCTTTACCGTCGCCGACTACTACTAGTGCGCTAAAGCTGAAGCGGCGTCCGCCTTTAACAACTTTAGATACACGATTGATATTAACTACTTTTTCAGTCAGTTCTAACGTATTTGGATCTACACGCAAGTCGTTTAACCTCCTTATAAATAAAGTCGATTAGAATTCGAGGCCAGCTTCGCGAGCTGCAGTAGCTAGTGCCTGAATTCTGCCGTGATACAAGTAACCGCCGCGATCAAATACTACTTGGGTTACCCCTTTCGCTTGAGCGCGTTTCGCAACTAATTCTCCAACTTTTGTAGCAGCTTCGATGTTTCCACCGTTGCCGATCGCTTCAACCAATTCTTTATCCTGTGTGGATGCAGATACGATTGTTTCGCCTGTTACATCGTTGATTAATTGTGCGTACATATGCTTGGAGGAACGGAATACAGATAGACGCGGACGTGCAGCTGTACCGTTAATTTTTTTACGAACACGCAGGTGTCTTTTCAGACGTGCCTTGTTTTTGTCGCCTTTCGTAATCATACAAAGTTCACTCCTTTCCTTATGCCTTAAACCACTATCTTAAGCAAGCCTACGGTTTGCTTATTTTTTCTTACCAGACTTACCTTCTTTACGGATGATGCGTTCGCCTTCATACTTGATACCTTTACCTTTATACGGCTCAGGCTCACGTACGGAACGGATTTTAGCAGCAGTTGCGCCAACGAGTTCTTTGTCGATACCGCGAACAGTAATTTTCGTGTTAGCAGGTACATCAAACTCGATTCCATTATCGGGAGCGATCTCCACTGGGTGAGAGTAACCGACGTTAAGTACGATTTTATCACCAGCTTTATTTGCACGGTAACCAACGCCTACTAGCTCCAAGTTTTTCGAGAAGCCATCAGTAACTCCGCTCACCATGTTAGCGATGATGCTGCGAGTTGTTCCATGCAGGGAACGATGCAATTTATTATCGGAAGGACGTTCTACTAGGATTTCAGTTTCCGTAACATTCACTTTCATTTCTTTGTGAATTTCACGGGAAAGAGTTCCTTTCGGTCCTTTTACAGTAATAACTGTGTTGTCCAAGTTAATGCTTACGCCGTTAGGCACTTGGATTGGTTTGCGACCAATACGGGACATTGTTACACCTCCTATCTTTGTGACTTGTTACTTACCATACGTAGCAGACTACTTCGCCGCCTGATTTAACTTGACGAGCTTCTTTATCCGTCATAATACCTTTGGAAGTGGAAATAATAGCAATTCCAAGTCCTCCGAGCACGCGAGGGATTTCAGTTGATTGCGTGTAAACGCGCAAACCTGGTTTGGAGATACGCTTCAAACCTGTAATAACGCGCTCTTGGTTAGGGCCGTATTTCAGAAAAATACGAATAATCCCTTGTTTGTTATCCTCGATATATTCAGCATCGCGTATGAAACCCTCACGCTTAAGAATTTCAGCGATTTGCTTCTTCAATTTCGAAGCGGGCATTTCTACGGTTTCGTGACGAACAACATTCGCGTTACGAATACGCGTCAACATATCTGCAACCGGATCAGACATAACCATTGTGTTAACCTCCTTCCCGAACTAGGCTGATTACCAGCTTGCTTTTTTAACGCCAGGAATCTGGCCCTTATGTGCTAACTCGCGGAAACAAATCCGGCAAATTTTAAACTTTTGCAAAACAGAATGCGGACGGCCGCAACGCTCACAGCGCGTATATGCTTGCACTTTAAATTTCGGTGTGCGTTGTTGCTTCACTTTCATCGAAGTTTTTGCCACTGGGTATTACACCTCCTAAAAGTGGATTACTTCGTGAACGGCATGCCCATTTGGGTCAGCAATTCACGAGATTCTTCGTCCGTTTTTGCCGTCGTGACGATGACGATATCCATACCGCGTACTTTATCGACTTTATCGTACTCGATTTCAGGGAATATCAATTGCTCTTTCAAGCCAAGCGTATAGTTACCGCGGCCATCAAATGCTTTATTGGATACACCGCGGAAGTCGCGTACACGCGGAAGGGAAATGTTAATCAGCTTGTCAAGGAAGTGGTACATGCGCTCACCGCGCAATGTAACTTTCACTCCGATTGGCATGTTCTCACGAAGCTTGAAGCCTGCAATAGACTTCTTCGCACGAGTTACGACTGGTTTTTGACCGGAAATGATACGTAGTTCTTCAACAGCTACATCTAGGATCTTCGAATTGGAAACCGCTTCGCCAACCCCCATGTTGATAACAATCTTCTCAACTTTCGGTACTTGCATGACTGACGTATAGTTGAACTTCTGCATAAGAGCAGGAGTTATTTCGTTAAGAAAGCGACCTTTCAATCTTGCTACCATTGTTCATGGACCTCCTTTCATACAGTGACGGTTAGTCGATTACTTCTCCGGAACGTTTCGCGATCCGAACTTTCTTGCCGTTGTCTAGCACTTTGTATCCGATACGTGTTACTTTACCGCTTTTCGGATCGATATGCATAACGTTTGACACGTGAATCGGTGCTTCTTGCTCGATAATACCGCCCTGTGGATTCGTTTGAGATGGACGAGTATGTTTCTTCACCATGTTAACACCTTCTACGAGTACGCGGTTTTCACGCGGATACGCAGCGATAATACGGCCCTTCTTACCTTTGTCTTTACCAGTAATTACGATAACCGTATCGTCTTTTTTCACGTGCAATTTGTTGTTATGAGATTCAAGTACTTTTTTCAGCCTTGGCATGAGTTACACCTCCTGCACGCTTGTGCTTTCAAGCTTATATAGGGTTAATTAGATAACTTCTGGTGCTAGCGATACGATTTTCATGAAATCTCTATCGCGCAATTCACGGGCAACAGGTCCAAAGATACGTGTGCCACGTGGGCTCTTATCTTCTTTAACGATTACTGCTGCATTTTCATCAAATGCGATGTAAGAACCGTCTTTACGACGTACCGAACGCTTCGTGCGAACGATAACTGCTTTAACAACGTCACCTTTTTTGACAACGCCGCCTGGTGTTGCTTGTTTTACTGAGCAAACGATCAAATCGCCGATGTGTCCAACGCGACGTCCCGTTCCACCAAGTACACGGATACACATCAATTGTTTTGCGCCAGAGTTGTCAGCAACTGCTAAGCGCGAAAATGGTTGAATCATTTCAACGTCCTCCTTTCGGAAAAATGCTCAGATACTGCATACGCTTATTAGATAACAATCGCAACTTCAACAATCTCTACTAGTCTGAAGCGCTTGTCTTTCGATAGCGGACGAGTCTCCATGATTTTCACGATGTCGCCAATTTTCGCTTGGTTATCTTCATCATGCGCTTTAAATTTCTTCGTGTATTTAATGCGTTTATGGTACAAGTCGTGTTTTTTGTATGTTTCAACAGCAACAACGATTGTTTTGTCCATTTTATCGCTTACCACTTTGCCGATTTGAACTTTGCGGGCATTGCGTTCGCTCATGTTCTTCCTCCTTCCTTCAGCCGTGATTATACTTTCATGCAAGGTTTTTACTAGCTGCTGATACCGAGTTCTCTTTCACGCAAAACGGTTTTAGCACGAGCTATTTCCTTACGTACGTCACGGATCCGAGTCGGGTTATCCAGTTGGCCAGTAGCCAATTGGAAACGAAGGTTGAAAAGCTCTTCTTTAAAACCAGAGACCTGCTGCTCAATCTCAGCGGAGGTTAGGTTACGAATATCACTAGCTTTCATTTGCTTCACCACCCACTTCTTCGCGCTTCACGAACTTCGTCTTAATTGGCAATTTGTGAGCCGCAAGACGCATCGCTTCACGAGCGGTTTCTTCAGATACGCCAGCCAATTCAAACAGGATTTTACCTGGTTTAACGACTGCTACCCATTTCTCAACGTTACCTTTACCACTACCCATACGCACTTCTAGAGGCTTTTGAGTAATTGGTTTTGCAGGGAATATTTTGATCCATACTTTACCGCCACGTTTGATGTAACGTGTCATTGCGATACGAGCCGCTTCGATCTGACGGTTCGTGATCCATGATGGCTCAAGTGCTTGAAGACCAAATTCACCAAATGCTACAGTTGTGCCGCCTTTAGCGCGACCTTTCATATGACCGCGTTGTTGTTTACGGTGTTTTACACGTTTAGGTACCAACATGATTAGTTGCCTCCTTCCTGGGGAGCTTTCTTCTTAGTCGGAAGGACTTCGCCACGATAGATCCATACTTTAACGCCAATTCGGCCGTATGTTGTTGCCGCTTCTGCTGTGCCGTAGTCAATATCAGCGCGCAGCGTATGAAGAGGTACTGTACCTTCGCTGTAGCCTTCCGAACGTGCGATTTCCGCGCCGCCGAGACGTCCGCTTACTGCGGTTTTAATCCCTTTAGCACCTGAACGCATGGAGCGTTGAATTGCTTGCTTCAATGCGCGACGGAAAGATACACGACGCTCAAGTTGTTGTGCGATGCTTTCAGCTACTAGAATAGCATCAAGATCAGCATATTTAATTTCAGAGATGTTGATGTGAACCTTTTTACCTTTAGTGATCTTACCAAGCTCTGTACGAAGGTTTTCAACCTCAGAACCGCCTTTACCAATAACCATACCTGGTTTAGCAGTTTGGATTGTAACGTTCACTCGGCTAGCTGCACGTTCGATCTCGATATGAGAAACGGCTGCATCTTTCAGCTTGTTTTTCAAATATTCGCGAATTTTAACGTCTTCCATAAGAAGATCGCCGAAATCTTTACCCGCGAACCATTTGGATTCCCAATCACGGATAACTCCGATACGGAAACCTACTGGATTTACCTTTTGACCCACACGTAATCCCTCCTTTATTTTTCAGATACCACCAAGGTAATGTGGCTGGTTCTTTTATTAATCCGGCTTGCGCGACCCATCGCACGAGGACGGAAACGTTTCATCGTTGGCCCTTGGTTTACGAAGGCTTGCGATATAACCAATTTATTAACATCGAGCTGATAGTTATGCTCAGCGTTAGCAATAGCAGAGTTAAGTAGCTTCTCCAAAATTGGGGATGCAGACTTAGGCGTGTGACGCAAAATTGCAATTGCTTCACCAACTTGCTTACCGCGAATCAAATCCGCAACTAGCATAGCTTTACGAGGAGCAATACGAATAAATTTAGCGTGCGCTTTAGCTTCTGTCATGTAGGAACCTCCTCTCGTTCAATTAGAGATTTATTAGGGGCAAATTAACGTCTGCCCGTTTTCTTATCTTCGCCGGCATGGCCTTTATACGTACGAGTCGGTGCGAATTCACCGAGTTTATGTCCTACCATATCTTCCGTTACATATACCGGCACATGCTTGCGTCCGTCATATACAGCAAACGTGTGTCCAATGAATTGCGGGAAAATGGTCGAGCGGCGGGACCAGGTTTTGATTACGACTTTTTTCTCAGCTTCGTTCAATACCTCGACTTTTTTAAGCAGGTAACCGTCAATAAACGGACCTTTCTTTAAACTGCGACCCATTTGAGTTCCTCCCTTCATATAAGCGGTTGCGATACAATTGTATCACGCTGTTTGCTTCAAGCAACTATTACTTCGTGCGACGACGAATAATGTATTGGCTTGATGCTTTTTTCTTCTTACGCGTTTTGTAACCAAGAGTTGGTTTACCCCATGGTGACAATGGCGATTTACGTCCGATTGGAGCACGGCCTTCACCACCACCGTGTGGGTGATCGTTAGGGTTCATTACAACACCACGTACTTGTGGACGTTTGCCCAACCAACGGTTACGGCCGGCTTTACCGATTTTCACGAGTTCGTGATCTCCGTTACCTACAGAACCGATTGTTGCACGGCAAGTGTTCAAAATGTGACGAACTTCGCCTGAAGTCAAACGAATGGAAACATACTTTTCTTCTTTACCAAGAAGTTGAGCATCTGTACCAGCAGCACGAACGAGTTGTCCGCCTTTACCAGGTTTCAATTCGATGTTGTGGATAACTGAACCGACTGGGATATTCACAAGTGGCAACGCGTTGCCTGGTTTAATATCAGCAGTTGGGCCGGACATAACTTGATCTCCGACTTTCAGTCCTTTTGGTGCGATGATGTAAGCTTTCTCACCATCAGCATAATGGATCAAAGCAATGTTGGAAGTACGGTTCGGATCGTATTCGATCGATGCTACGTTACCAACGATGCCGTCTTTCGTACGCTTAAAGTCAATAATACGGTATTTACGTTTGTGTCCGCCGCCATGGTGACGAACCGTAATTTTACCTTGGTTATTACGACCAGCTTTTTTGAAAAGTGGTGCAAGCAAGGATTTCTCCGGTGTGCTTGTTGTAATCTCTTCAAAAGTCGAAACGGACATGTTACGACGAGCTGGGGATGTCGGTTTGTACTTTTTAATAGGCACTTTGATTTCCTCCTTTTCTAAACGGATTCAAAGAACTCAAGTTCTTTGCTGTCAGCGCTCAATTGAACGATCGCTTTTTTCCAGTCCGGTCTGTATCCGCTATGTTTACCATAACGTTTTGGTTTACCCGCTACACGCATTGTGTTAACGCCGGTTACTTTTACTTTAAAGATTTGCTCAATTGCAAGTTTGATTTCGGTTTTGTTCGAGCGAAGATCAACTTCGAAAACATACTTTTTGTCAGCCATGTAATCACTCGTACGTTCCGTAATAACCGGGCGCTTGATAATATCGCGTGGATTTTTCATTACGCAAGCACCTCCTGTACTTTCTCTACTGCTTCTTTAGTGATAATAAGCTTATCGTGTACTAATACATCCAGAACATTGATGCCGTCAGCTGCGACGAATTTAACACCTGGAATATTACGTGCAGACAATGCTACATTATCTTCATAGCTAGCTGTAACTACAAGAGCTTTGCGGCCAGCCTTAAGGTTATTCAAGATAGCTGCGAATTCTTTCGTCTTAGGCTGTGCAAATGTCAATGCGTCCAAAACGATGATGTCGTTATCAATCACTTTAGAAGACAATGCCGATTTGATAGCAAGACGACGAACTTTCTTAGGAAGCTTGAATCCGTATGTGCGAGGAGTCGGTCCAAATACTGTACCGCCACCAACCCACTGCGGGGAGCGAATGCTACCTTGACGAGCACGGCCTGTTCCTTTTTGTTTCCAAGGTTTACGACCGCCACCACGTACTTCGGAGCGTCCTTTAGTTTTGTGATTACCGAAGCGTTCAGATGCTTGTTGATTAACAACAGCACTGTGCAAAACGTGAACATTTGGTTGAATTCCAAAAACCGTTTCAGCCAGTTCAAGTTCGCCCACTTGTGCGCCACTCACGTTAAATACTGATACTTTAGGCATTTCCTGTTCCTCCTTTCTTCAAGAGAGATTATTTCTTAATTGTTTGTTTCACTTTTACAAATCCGTTTTTAGGGCCAGGAATTGATCCTTTTATAAGAAGAACATTACGTTCTACATCTACACGGATAACTTCAAGCTTTTGAATAGTAATTGTTTCGTGACCCATATGTCCTGGAAGGCGTTTGCCTTTCGGTACACGGTTCGCTTGGATAGAACCCATCGAACCTGGTCCACGGTGGTAACGAGAACCGTGAGACATAGGACCAGTACTTTGTCCCCAACGTTTGATAACGCCGGCAAAGCCTTTACCTTTTGAAACACCTGTTACGTCAACGAATTCGCCTTCTGTGAATAGGTCAGCTTTCACTAATTGGCCAACTTCATAATCACCTAAGTTAATTCCGCGAATTTCACGAACGTAGCGCTTAGGAGTCGTGTTAGCCTTGCTAGCGTGACCAGCTTCTGGCTTATTCGATCTGCTTTCTTTCTTATCTGAAAAACCGAATTGAACAGCTTCATAGCCATCGTTCTCTTGGTCTTTCTTCTGTAGAACCACACAAGGTCCAGCCTCGATAACCGTAACTGGTATTACGTTACCTTCAGCAGTAAACACTTGAGTCATACCAAGTTTTTTCCCTAAGATACCTTTCATGTTGACACCTCATTTCCTTTCTATAATCGCATATACTGTTTTTACAGTTTGATTTCGATATCTACACCGGATGGTAAATCCAAGCGCATCAACGCATCAACCGTTTGCGGTGTTGGGTTTACAATATCGATTAGACGCTTATGAGTGCGCATTTCGAATTGTTCCCGTGAATCCTTGTACTTGTGAACCGCACGAAGAACGGTGATGATTTGCTTTTCCGTTGGTAACGGAATCGGCCCGGATACGCTTGCTCCGGAACGTTTTGCAGTTTCAACAATTTTCTCTGCGGATTGATCAAGAATTCTATGATCGTATGCTTTCAAGCGGATACGAATCTTTTGCTTTGCCATATAAGTCCCTCCTTCTATCGCCCAATTTATTATCGGACATACTCCGTGAGAAAACCCGGCACATGCCCCATGGCAAAGGGGCCGGGTGTGTCGGCAACCTCTCACATCATCG
>Ga0256908_1000456_pt1 | contig 16363 bp, 15 predicted proteins | sample MC6MC0761MT_FD_186331 | JGI IMG/M metagenome (GOLD analysis project Ga0256908, IMG submission 186331) | Metatranscriptome of enriched soil aggregate microbial communities from Iowa State University, Ames, United States - MC6-MC0761-MT... | ecosystem: Environmental > Terrestrial > Soil >... | reverse complement strand
TCCCATAGTGCGTCCAAGTTTCTGCCATAGAACACATCGACGCCTAGCTGTCCTGCAATCTGCGCATGAAAATCACGTTCTGAGCAGATGAGAGCTCAGCTGCAGCTCAACGGCAAGTGGTATAATGTCGGTGGGGTGGATGGGCAGAAGGAACGCGCTTACCTGCGACCTGAATGGATGCCTACATTTACGGCAAGACCTGAAGATTTTAGTTATGTCAAACATGAGATCAGTGAACTGGATCCACTGCTGCCCTGGAAGGGAGATAAGTGGTGGTCTACACATAAGGCTGCTGGAAAAGGGAAGGTTCTGACCTTTACCTACGCTGCTCCGGCTGCTGCCGCATTATCCGGAATCGAAGTGAAAGTGCATTATGCCATCTACGATGGGATCCCGCTGATCAGTAAATGGGTAACCATTCAGAACAGTGGCAACCAGACCGTGCAGATCAATCAGGTGATCAACGAGAAGCTGGCGTTGGTTGAAGAGGAAAGTGCTGTCGTAGGGTCGGTCGGGGACATGAAAAAACAGCATGGCCTTTATGTCGAAAGTAATTTTGCTTTCAATAATGCCATGCGTTATCACCTGAGCGATCAGTCTTTACATTGGAAGGCAGATTCTACTTATACCTCACAGGTGAATTACGACTTAAAAACGCCGGCGATCATGGAGGTTTACCCGACAGTGGGTGTAGGTGTCAAGCTTGCTGCAAAGGACAACTTTAGTTCGATCCGTTCCTGGGAGCTGCTGATGGATAGTTATGATCGGGAGCGTCGTGGACTGGCCATCCGAAAGATGTATCGGACCATCGCACCATGGACTACCGCCAATCCGATTTTTATGCACCTGGTCAGCAAAAAAGACGAGCAGGTTTACACCGCCATTGACCAGTGCGCCGCCACAGGATATGAAGCACTCATCCTTAGCTTTGGCAGCCATGTCAATATGGAGGATACAACAGCTGGTAACCTCGCAACATTGAAGAAACTGGCCGATTATGCGCACAGCAAAAACATTAAAATAGGAGCCTACTCCTTATTTAGTTCGCGCAAGATCAGCGAAGCGGATGATATTATCAACCCGAAAACGGGAAAGACGGGTGGAACATTTTTCGGGAATGCTCCTTGTTTTGGTTCCAATTGGGGGATAGGTTATGCCCAACGGATCAAGACATTTTTTGAGAAAACAGGGTTTGATATCTGGGAAAATGATGGCCCTTTTCCGGGGGATCAATGTGCTTCGACAAGCCATCCTGGTCACCACGGACTGGAGGATAGCCAATGGGTGCAATTTAATATGCAAAAGCAGCTCTATCATTGGCTGAATGCCCGTGGCGTATATATTAATTCTCCGGACTGGTACTTTTTGGACGGTTCCAATAAGACGGGGATCGGTTATCGGGAAGTCAACTTTTCGCTCCCTCGTGAAAATCAGCGTATCCTCAACAGGCAGAATATCTTTGATGCACTCTGGGAGCAGAACCCGTCCATGGGCTGGGGGTTTGTACCCCTGACAGCTTATCAAGGTGGTGGAAAAGAAGCGGTATTGGAACCGCTGCATGAACATCAGGAGGATTATAAACAGCTGATGATGCAATACTATGGTGCTGGGGTGCAGGCTTGCTACCGTGGTCCCCGTCTTTATGATACAGAGCAGACCAAGCAGACGGTGATTGATGTCATTCGATGGTATAAAAAATACCGCACGATCCTCAATGCTGATCTGATCCACCTGCGCCGTGCAGATGGTCGTGATTGGGATGGCTTTTTGCACGTAAATGCAGCGGAGAAGGAGAACAAGGGATTGGGCATGCTGTTTAATCCGTTGAAAACTGCAATCACACGGACCATTGAGATACCTCTTTATTACACGGGCTTAACCGGTCAAGCGAAAATAACCTTTGATGACAAGACTGTAAAAACAGCATCTTTGGATCATCTTGGTAAAACAACAATGACCATTACCATACCGGCCGAGAGCTATCGTTGGTTTACCGTGGAATAATTCGTCTGCAAAGAATATCGTTATGAAAATAAAATATTGTAAAGCACTAATTCGATATAACTTTCTGATCATATTTCTTGTAGGACAGCTGCCCTTGATTGCTCAGGATTGGATGATTGATGGTAGCACATTTAAGACTATTGTCAAAAAGGAAAAAAACAGACTGGTGCTGGAAAACGGGCTGCTGCGACGCGTCTTTCTGCTGGGAGACGGACTCGCAACTGTTGCACTGGATAACCTGATGACGGGACAGAGCGAACTCCGGGCGATTCGACCTGAAGCTTCAGTTCGCATTGCCGGAAAGGATTATTTTATCGGCGGTATGAAAAATCAGCCAATCCACAATTACTTGGGCGAGGATTTTCTGAAAACAATGGCCTTTGATAACAGTTCATTCCAGTTAAAGGACTACCGGATTGAAGATACCCAGGCACGGTTTGCTTGGAAACCTAATCTGCAATGGATTGCGAACAAAGAACCGTGGCCCGCACCTGGAAAAAGACTCGTGTTTACATTTGTTGCGGCATCGCATGCGGATCCCGTAGTTCGGGATCTGGAAGTGAATGTTTATATGGAACTCTATGATGGTGCTCCCATTTTTTCCAAATGGATTGAGGTTATCAATCGAGGAGGCGCGTCGGTAAAGATCGACGCCTTTAAATCAGAGATCCTCGCCTTGGTCGAAACAGCTCCAAAGCTCCATTATGGCGAACCGCACGAAATTCGTATGCTGGCGCTAGAACCGGGACACTTTACACGCGATTATGGTAAGAATCCTGTGCAAACCGACGCCCCAAGGGATTATATCGACCGTTTTACGCAATTGTTTGTTGTCACAGACTATGCAATGGGTGGCGACATGGAAGCCATGAAAGACAATCCCGCAGTACGCTGGGTATTTGATCATCCTGAATATGAAGCGACAGGAATCCGTTATTATGGACAATATAAACCGGCCCGACTGGAGGTTTCTCCGCTGATCGGACCAGGTTATCGCATCGACTCGGGTAAAAAGTTTACTTCCTGTCGTGCTTTTGAACTGCTGCGGGATGCGACGGATCAGGAGCGTCGGGGGTTGGCAGAACGGAAATTTTGGCGCATGATGGCTCCGTGGACACAGGAAAATCCAATGTTTATGCATGTAAGTAGTGCGGAGCCTCGGGCTGTTAGGCAAGCGATAGATCAGGCGGCAAAGGTGGGCTTTGAAATGGTGATCATGACTTTCGGCAGTGGTTTTAAGATCGAAGAAAAAAGATCGGATTACCTGGATTCCATGAAACAATTAAGTGCCTATGCTAAAGAAAAGGGCATAGCCATTGGCGGCTATTCCCTGTTGGCGAGTCGAGGTGCTGTAGATACAGTGGCGGCGATTAGCAAGAAAACGGGCAAACCTGCAAAAACGAGGGAAGAGGGTAGCCGCTTTGGGATTTCACCTTGTCTGGCGACAGATTGGGGAACAGATTACTTTGCAACACTCCGAAATTTTTTCACTTACACGGGTATGAATGTGTTTGAAAATGATGGTGCTTATCCGGGTGATCCTTGTGCCTCGACAAGGCATGCCGGGCATCATGATTATGACGATTCGCAATGGAAGCAATGGGAAATCATTCGTGATTATTACCATTGGTGCCGTGCTGAGGGCATCTATCTCAATGTTCCCGACTGGTATTTTTTGGCGGGTTCGAACAAAACACCTATGGGCTATGTGGAGACTAATTGGTCTCTGCCGCGGGCACAACAGGAGATTATCGAGCGACAGAATATTTACGATGGTACCTGGCAGAAAACACCGAGCATGGGCTATATGTTTGTTCCTTTGACGCAATACCATGGGGGCGGTGAGGCTGCGACGATCGAGCCCCTGCATGAGCACCTGGATCACTATGAGACCAGACTGCGTAATCTATTTGGTGCTGGTGTACAAGCTTGCTATCGTGGTCCAAGGCTCTATGATACGGAGGATACTGAAAAACTGGTGCGCAAATGGGTTGACTTTTACAAACGCTACCGTGATATCTTGGATGCAGACATCATCCATCTCCGAAGACCCGACGGCAGGGATTGGGATGGTTTATTGCATGTTTCACCAAAACTTAAGAACAAAGCCCTACTGTCACTCTACAATCCCTTGGATGTAGCAATCGAACGGGAGATTAAAGTTCCGCTTTATTATAGTGGACTTACCGAATTGGTCAGTGTATCGGAAGAGGGACAGGCGGATAAGAAATATAAATTGGAAAGGGATTATTCGATTAAATTAAGAGTGAAGATCCCAGCAAAAGGATATAAGTGGTATCTGTTTCAGTAGGGTGTACTTTTAACAGACTGCATGGCCCCTCTATTTTTGGAGGGGCTTTTTATGTTTCAAGCCTTTTGTCTACTATTTAGGGCCATATGTTCGGGACAATCAATCTGTAATGCTGCGACAGCCATATACTGTTGCAGCAGGTTACAGTAGTGAAGGTTTTCTTTCTTTCGGTAATGCTGGCAGGTCTGACACATCTGCTGATGGCTAATGACATTGACACGGTATAGATTATGAAGGAGCTGCGAAAGGGCGGAAAAGAGGTTTTCTTTATCTATAGCAGCCATTTCTCCTATGCCCGACAGCAGCGCCCTGTCAAAAAGAGCGGCCTCCAATGCGCTTATTCGGCCCTCCGCAAGTAGCTGGATTGTAAACTTTCTGGAGTCCGAAGGGTCGTATACTTTTTCAATCAGCATTTTACGTTCCAGTAGCTTAATGGTGTCGCTGATGCTGGCTTTGGAGATATTGAACGTGCCGGAAAGTAGACTTACGCTAACCTGCTGCTCTGGACGCTGGAGCAGGAAAATAAGGATCTGTAGCTGTATCGGATTGATGGACTGTTCGGTCGCCTTCTTCCAGGCAAGCGTGCGCAGCACCTGCGATACTTTCTCTAGGGCAGATGCGATCTTGCGGTCGATCGCTGTCGGAGTGCTGGCTGCTGTTTTGGAGGAGCTAATCACAACCTTCCATTTCGATAATAAAATAACCTTTTGCATGCAGGCCCTCCAGCATCTCCGCACTGGCGATTTCCTGATGACATAAGCGACACTCCTTGGCTGTTAACTGCAAATCCGCGTATTGTTTTGTGGCCAGGTATTCTTTCCCCATTTTATGGATAGTGGCCTCTTCACGGATGTACTCTGGAGCAATAATATCAAAATGCATCGTTTCGCCATTTTGTTTTTTTACATAGGTATCCCAAACTGTTACTTTCATTTTTTTTTAAATTTTTTAAGATTGAAAACAAGAAAAAAGGCTGCAAGTCAGTGGTGCTCTTGCAGCCTTTGGATCTAACCTTTTACATCTGCCAGGGAGGCACCGAAGTTGATATGTAAAACATTTCCATTTGGTGTGACCAACGCCGGTACTGACTGAATTCCTGCTGTTTCAGCCTCACCGATACGTGCCCGGTCTTCGCCAATATTGACAACCTCTACATTCGCTTCGCCGATAAGGCCGATAATGTCTTGTTCTGCGCTGACACAAACCGGACAGCCGGCGTGATAAAAAATTGATTTTTTCATGATAATTGAATCATTAAGTGATGACCTTATTGTCAATACAAACTTAGTTAGGTGTCCTAACTTATAGCTGATCCAGAATAGTGATATGTAGCGAAAACTGGTGGGGTTAGTTTGTTTTTAACCTGTCGGTGAGCTGTTGATATTCAAAGATTTCGATGATTTTTTTCGCCAGTTCTTTCCCATAATGCTGTTCTACCAGGTAAAGTGCAGCATCTATTCCCGCCGTTATTCCCGCGGTGGTGATTAACCGTTTCTGATCGACAAACCGAACAGCAGATTTGACAATACTTTTTGGATTGTGCTGTTCTAGAGCATCCAGCAGCATAGTGTGGGTCGTAATTTCGTAATGATCCAGAATGCCGGTTTTGGATAACAGCATGCTTCCTGTGCAAACTGTAAAAATAATTGCACCACGGTCATAGTGATCTTTTACCCAGTTCATTAACGTATGCTGAAAATCATGATCCTGTAGGTACGCCATTACGCAGTCGGGATTGGCACCCGGAACAACAATCATATCAGGAACGGGAGCGGTCTGTATGCTGTGCGTTGGGATGATTGCCATGGTCGCTGCCTCCATTTGCACGGCTTCTTTGGTCTTGCCGACTGTATAGCAATTATAGCTTCCGGGTGCGATGACATTGGCCTTTATAAATACATCCAGTGGGCCATTGAGATCAAGTGCCTCGACCTGATCATAAATTAAAAATGCGACATTCATGCTTTTGTTGTTTTGGTTTGAATTCATCATGATATATAAGTTGTTGCTCGTTAAATTGGGACATAGTTTTCCCCACCGGTGATTGAATACCAGCATTTTTTGTGATTTTAATAAGATGAAATGGACTATTCGCTGCCTTTACAGCTCTTCTGGAATTGCAGCGGAGACATGGAGAGATATTTCAGAAATAGGCGCCGAAGGGAGACCACATTTCCGAATCCACATTTTTGTGCAATCATGGCCAAGCTCATATCGGTATACTCCAACATGTTTTTAGCCTGATCCAGTCGCATTTTTTCAAGAAACTTACCGGGTGTCATACCCGATTCTTTGAGAAATACCCGTGAGAAATTACGGACACTCATATTAACAGATTCTGCCATGTAGTCTATACTGACCGCTTGGCCCAGTTTATCTTTGAGCAGATCCCTGATCGCCTTGGTGAAGGGGGATAACAGGTCATAGTCGGTAATCGCATTTCCGAACTGGGTCTGTACACCTGGACGTTTTAAATACAGTACAAGATGTTTGGCTACTTCAGAAGCTAAAGGTTTTCCAAAATCTTCTTCTAATAGCGCCAAGGCGAGATCTATTCCTGAGCTTACTCCACCTGAGGTATAGATACCCTGATCACGGATAAAAAACGGATTGACATTGACTTCAAGCTCGGGATAGTCCTTTTGCAGGATAGCAGCATATTTCCAATGGGTCGTGACCTGTTTACCCCTCAATAGTCCCGCTTTGGCCAAAACAAACGCCCCGACACAGACTGATCCGATGCGTCTTACACTTGTTGCCCGACGTTGTAGGTAGCTGTAAAGTTCAGTATTGACTTCATCCAGCATGCTAAGTTCGGTACCGGCAACGAGCAGCGTGTCTATCGGAAAATCATCATCATCAATGGAATGACCGCAAGTAAGGGGAATTCCAGCACTTGAATATACGATCTTATCTGAGGTACTGGATATCAGCTCCACTTCATACTTCGGTGCGCTATCAGCTGGCAAAAGGTGGTTGGCAGACATAAATACATCACAGGGACCGGCAACATCCAATAACTGGACCCCCGGCAAGATCAAAAGTGCAATTGTTTTTATTCCTGTGTGTTTCGTCGTGTTTTCCATTGTGTGTGCTGTATGGTACAAATGTACGAAGAAGGGGATATGGCGACAATGACAAAGAATGGACAGATTCGGCCATCTCGAGGATAATAAAAAAATAGTTTATTGCCTTTATGTCCCTTTGACTGTTATGTCCCATCGGTCATGCACAGGGGAGCAGCAATAATAAAAAATTATCCTTGTTGTATGGTCTATTCCAGAATTGAAAGAGTGGCAGCGAAAGTATGGGGATAAACTCGCGATTAGTAAAGTGCCGTAGATACAAAAGGCAAGCGAAAGAAGGAAACTGGAGAACAATCAGGTGTTTTGATTGTTGAAAAAGTAATTAAAGGCTTTTTAATTTGAAATAAAATCAATATTTAATTATATTGAGCCCCTTACTTTACATTTTTAATAAATATTAGTGCTATGAACAATTTAGAATTAAACGATGTCCAGCAACATTGGGATAACTTTATTTCCTCAGCGATTGCTTGGGCTCCTCGTGTTATTACTGCCGTAATTTCCGCTTTACTCATTTATTTGATAGGTTCGTGGATCATCCGTTTGATCAAGCGAATGATTGATAAAGGCTTTGAAAAGCGCCAGATGGATATTTCTCTGCGACGATTTCTAAGCAATCTGATCAGTTGGATCTTAAATATATTATTATTTATCGTTGTAGTCACCCAGTTAGGGGTACAAACTTCAGCTTTTGTCGCGATTATTGGTGCTGCCGGATTGGCCATCGGTCTGGCGCTACAGGGATCATTGTCCAATTTTGCTGGTGGGATTCTTATTTTGTTGCTAAAGCCTTTTCGTGTAGGTGATTATATTTCATCGAGTGCGAATGTATCTGGAACCGTTAATGAAATAGATATTTTCAATACCAAATTGACCACGCCGCAAAATCAACAAGTGGTTGTTCCAAATGGAGTTTTATCAAACAGTAGCATTACCAATTTTACCCAGCTCGGTACGAGGCGTACTTGGTTTGATATCGGCGTTGCCTATAATTCCGACCTAAAACAAGCTAAGGAAATTTTACTTGATGTTGCCCAGAAAAATGAATTCGCTTTTAAGGAGCCCGCTCCACAGGTGGTGGTGACTGAGCTTGGCGATAGTGCGATCAATCTCTCTGTAAGGGTCTCCACTTCAAACGAAAACTTTTGGACCATGCAGGAGCAACTGATTATCGATAGTAAGGAGGCCTTGGATAAGGCCGGAATTGAAATTCCTTTTCCTCAACGCGACATTCATATCAGAAGCAACGCATAATCGTTAAAAATCACAAACGGAGGTTATGATTTAATCTCCGTTTATTTCCATTATATTAATAAAACTTAGTAATCTTGTTCAAATCGACTTTTAAAAAAGGCATTGTTATCCCCAGTCTGATCTTTATTATCGGGATTTGCCTGTTATCGGTATTTCTCCCAAGATTGACTGTACATATCTTAGATACTGTCAAGGAATTTATCTTTATCAACCTCAACTGGGTCTATGTTTGGGGGGTGACCTTGTTTGTGATCTTTCTGGTCTACCTGATGTTCAGTAAGTTTGGAAATATCAAACTGGGTAGCAATGACAGTAAACCTGAATACTCATTCTTTTCCTGGATCTCGATGTTGTTTGCTGCTGGGATGGGGATTGGATTGATGTATTTTAGTGTGGCTGAGCCCATGCAACATTATTCGACCGAAGTATTTGCTACAAATCACTACGTCAACCGCGCAAAGAATGCACAGCTCTATACTTTCTTCCACTGGGGTATTCATGCTTGGGCTATTTATGGGGTGGTGGGATTGGCGCTCTCTTATTTTGCCTACCGCTACAGACTTCCACTTTCTCTGCGCAGTTGTTTTTACCCGCTTCTGAAAAACAGAATCAATGGAAAATGGGGGAATGCCATTGATGTGTTTGCGCTGTGCAGTACATTCTTTGGTATTACGACAACCTTGGGCTTTGGTGTGGTTCAGGTAAATGCCGGTTTGCAGACGCTGGGTGTTGTCCCTGAAAGTAGTTTTACCTATCAGATCATTATTGTCGGCGTTTTGACCTTGCTTTCCATTATATCGGCAACCTCGGGTGTGGATAAGGGCGTGAAACTATTGAGTAAGATCAATATCATTACAGTGGTTGTGCTGTTATTGTTTGTGCTCCTGCTCGGTCCCACAGTTTATCTGATCGGTAGTTTTACCGAAGGAATCGGGAACTATATCAATAATTTTTTCAGTCTGACATTTGATACCCATGTCTATGATGAAGCTACTTTACCTTGGTTCTACAGCTGGACAATTTTGTACTGGGCATGGTGGATCTCCTGGTCTCCTTATGTGGGATTGTTTATTGCAAAAATTTCAAAAGGACGGACGATACGTGAATTTATTGCCGCAGTGCTGATTATTCCAACATTGTTCAACTTTATATGGATGTCTGTTTTTGGTAATAGCGCCATCTGGTTTGATATCAATATCGCTAAAGGGGCACTGAGCGCTTTAGCGGATAATCCGGATGCGCTGATGTTTAAATTTTTGGATTATATGCCTTTGTCAGGCTTGGTCAACTACTTGGTCATCCTGATCATTATCATATTTTTTGTGACATCAGCTGATTCAGGGATATTTGTGATGAACAGTATCGCCACCAAGAACGCCATGAAGTCTCCAAAATGGCAGATGGTCTTTTGGGGAGCCTTGTTGGCCATTCTAGCATTGATGTTATTGAATACAGGTGGATTGCAGGCCCTGCAGACCATGACGCTGATTACGGCGCTGCCATTCTCCATTATTATGCTGCTTTTCTGTGTCAGCTTGGTGAAAGCCTTGGTGATCGACAGTAGCTATTATGAACGGGATTTTTCGGTAAGCACAGTGCCTTGGTCTGGAGAGTTTTGGAAGGATCGACTAAAACAAATTGTTTCGTTCAAAAGCCGCGAATCTGTCGATCAATTTATCGAAACTACGGTAGGGGCCGCCTTCGAAGAGCTGCAGGCAGAATTTAAACAGAACGATATTGAAGCCAAGATAAAACTAGTGGATAATCCCAAAAGAGTGGAAATTGAAATCCGCTACGATCTGGTCAACAACTTTATATATGGTGTCAAAAACCAAGTTAAAGTGGTTTCTGACTATGTGATGGAGGAGGAAAACCTTCCGGATCTTCAAGATAAGAAGACCTATTTTCCGAAATCTTATTTTGGCGATGCGCGTGAGGGGTATGATGTACAATACTTTACTAAAAACGAGTTGATCAGCGATGTACTCAAACATTATGAACGCTTTTTGGAAATTATTTCAGAAGAGAAAAATGAAATGTTTATCAGCAGTAATGCAAACAAGAAAATGAGTTGAAACGATGGTGATACTTTTACCGTCGCTGGATTTCACCTATTGAAAAAGTAAAAAGCACTTATTTATTACAAAAAACACTGACATAAGTACTTAACGATATCTACGTGGAGGGTTCAATACCGGTGTCGTTAAGTACTTTTTCGGTTTAATAATAGGAGATATTAATCATATATTTAGCGTAGAAAATATATGATCAACTTTATGAATGTAAAAACACAAATAAAAGCTATTGCCCTGATGTCTCTTTGTCTGTTATGTACTGCCGGTCATGCACAGGAGAGCAACAATAATAAAAAATTATGGGCAAAATCAATTTTGAATAAGAAGGCGCCAAAGTTGGAAGTAGAGCAGTGGCTGTCTGATGCGCCGGAGACAAAGGGCAAATTTGTACTCATTGATTTCTGGGCGACATGGTGCGGACCTTGCCGCAGGGTCATTCCGGAATTGAATGAGTGGCATAAAAAGTATGGGGACAAGCTCGCGATAATTGGTGTTTCAGACGAAGTGGCTTCTGTAGTTCAAAATGCTAAGGAAATTAAAATTGATTATTACAGTGCTGTAGATACAAAAGGCAAGCTAAAAAAAGAACTTGAGGTACAGGGGATACCACATTGTATTTTACTAGACCCTGATGGCATTGTCCGTTGGGAGGGCTTTCCGACCCTGGAAGACCATGAACTGACAGAGACTGTCCTCACTAATATTATAAAAAAGTACAGTAAAAAGTAAGAATAACAGCAGTAAAATAGTTCTGTTGGTGAGCAGTATGATGTCGTCGTATGGTGGGGTAAATAATTTTATTAAAAAATTATTTGGTGAATTAATCTTTGCGCGAACGAGTGAGTCATAGTATTAAATAATCTGTTTTTTATGTTGAAATATATCGTCATTTTTTTTCTCGTTCAGTTGATCGGAATTAATCTACATGCGCAATACCGTTCTTCCAACGCAGGGCGGATTACAGTTGTCTCCGACAGCCAGCCTTTTATACTTTCCCTGAATGGGGTCGTATACAACGATCGGCCGGAGCTACAGGTGACCATCGATGGACTTTCTGATCAGTTGTATGCGATAAGTACCCAAACAGGCGGAAGGGGACGACTGGAAATGGAGCGAAGACAGATTGCTGTACGCAATGAAAATGGTGATTATGTGGAGATGATCTTTAAGCTCGGAAACCAGCGTAATACGCGGAGCCGTGGTCAGCATATAAATCTGTTTGCTCAGATTCCGATAGACATGTCTTCCATAGACAATGGCAATGGGGTGGCTTATGCCTACGGTGCACCGGGCAGACCGATTCACCTGGACGGTGGTCCCGATACGGGGATCCCTCCGATAAACTCCATTACACCGATCACCAGGACGGAATTGGACCGCTTATTCAGTCTCATGAACAGGGAGCCTTTTGACGATGCGAAATTCAAAATAATTAACCCGATCTTTTCTGAGACAACGCTCCGTGTTGAACAGATTAGTGAAATCATGAAACGTTTTCAATGGGATGATGGAAAACTGAAAGTCGCCAAGGCGGCCTATGGAAATTGTTCGGACAAAAGAAATTATTCAACACTGACAGGAAACTTTACTTTCCTTGGTAATAAAAATGACCTGCTTGATTTTATAGAAAAGCAGCAAAGAATGAGGTAAAACTATTCCTCAAGGTACATAGAGAGCCCGGCATAATTGCTGGGCTTTTTTTATAACTACTTTAATCTGAACTAGGGGACCCGGACGAATTTTGGATGATATCATACGGATTTTAGATGATATCATACGGATCTCAAACAGCACTATTTTCTTAACAACCAATATCCTAATATTACATTGATTTTGTTGGAGCAGCTTATATTTTGGAATGTGGTTTGATAGAAACTATGCTAACCAAATGTGAGAGGCGACGTTGTAACAGACAAGCAATTTGGTAATCATGGAGAATGTAAAATTTGGCAACTATTCCCCACAAAAGGTGGAGAAGGTGGAAAATGACTTTATTCCGGTTGTGTCTCTCAATAAAAAATGGGGTGATCCGATTAATTGCTTCTATGTGGAAAATCCGCAAAGAAGAATCACAAACCTATCTTCTTACCTGGATTCAGATAAGAGGAAGCAAAATTTGGAGCAGTTATATTACAGGGAAAATCATATGGTGCTAAATTTTAAAGTTGATAAGGGCAATACGGGGGCGAACGATAATCGGGGTAATATTACCGTGAAATCGGACAAACTTAAATTTATTCCACCGGGCAAACAGCCTAGTGATGCACAGTCTTCGATCAAGCTAAAGCAGACGTATGGTTCGAGCTTCAGTTTGTCTATTGTCGCCAATAATATCAAAGATAAGACCGAATCGTTTATTGATTTCTATGCGGATGATGATGATTTGATGTATTATAGTGTGTATAATGTCTTCTGTGGCCGTATCAGCTTGACCTATTATGAACCTTTGTTTCCGCAAATTTATGAGAAATATCCAAAACCGTATTCTGACAAACCTTGTAGTGAGGGGCATGAAAATCAATGTGCCATCCGGATGAGTATGGCTTTGATGCTGTCCGGAATCGCGCTGGAAAATGTCGAGAACTATTCCAGACGTGGTGTGAACCCGTATTGTAAACATGGGCATGTACTCGGGGCACTCAATTTGATGAGACATATCAGTACCATGCATTTCTGGAAAAAAATGTCGGTCTATGATGGAACAAAGCAACCTGTCTATGATATTTTGCGAGAAAAAACGGGGATACTCTTCTTTGAGAATTTCATTGAAAAAGTAAATGGATTACGGGTGCGTCATCCTAGTCATAGGCATATTGAGGTATGGAATGGTAGAACCCTGGTCAGTGGATACGATATGCAGATGTTTGATGCGACTAAAATTGTTTTTTTTGAAATAGAGTAAATAAACCCGATAACGGATGATAAGAGTTACATTTTTGGGAGGGATACTGTTCCTTTGTTTGGCCTGTGGTACCGAGAGTGGTAAGGATAAATCCAACAAAGTGGATTCGCTTGCAGGACTTAACGCCTTTATAACGAAAGATTCACTTGATATGCTTTCGCATCGGGCAAACAAGGATAAACAGATCTGGATAAACAAGCGTCTGGAGGACTATCTATTGGGCAAGGATTCGGTACTGGCGGATCACCATCCAATGACCTTGACAATAGATGAAAAAGGTGCTTTTCTGCGCTATCGTTATGAAGGTACGGTATCTTATTTTCCGTTTAAATTGGGGATGAAGGATTTTAACTATCAAGATATGACTTTGACTACTGTAGCGGACTCGGTTATCGGCCTTAAGATGAAAAATGGTGCGCATTTTACGTTTATCCGACGGCAGGAAAATGAAAATGGGATGCCGGATATCAGTAAATATTTATCGGGGACTTTGCTGCCGGCTGGCAGTTTTGATCGCATGAGTACCGGGGACAATAAAGAAGCTGCGGAGGTGATCTGCGTTGAAAAAAGTTGGTCGGATGCCACATATTGTATGTGCGATAGCGCGTTCTTCAAATACAAACTGGGCTATGACTATCCCGTGCAAACAGCGTCAGGAATGTCTAAACCAGTCTATTATATAAGAATAAGTGACCGGCAGGGGAGCGAAAATACATATAAACTGGACCGACAGGAAAATAAGACGCTGTTGCGGGATTTAAATTCGGGACAGGTCAAGTATACCTTGTATGCGGGTAAAAACGCCGGCCGAAAATAATCTTGTATAACAATAATAAATATATAGCCGGATAGAAAAATGTATGCATTTTGTTACATATCAGTTTTTTCGATACAAAAATTAATTGACGTATGAATGCTTTTTTTTGCAGTGTAAGCGCAGTTTTTTGCAAGGTTTTATTGGATTTAACATTTTTTTTAACGATAAGTTTGTTCTTTGGAATGTAGTTTGATGTAACTTAGAACAACAGGAATCATGGAAAGATTTCACTAATTTTTTTTAAACTTAAAAACACAAGTTATGGCTTTCAAAGCAAGACTCCAGTTTTCAGGTAACGAGTATGACGTACTGAATGCTGACTATTCCTTCACACGTGACGTCGATTCAAAAGGACGTCCTTCATCTTCAGTTTATGGTGGAACAATCAATGTAGAGGTAGAATCTACAGAAGACACCTCAGTGATCGAGGCAATGGTGAACAACCAATATAAGCCGATTGCTGGTACATTATTGATCAAAAAACCAGACGAAGATGCCAAAATGAAAGAGATCAGATTTGAAGATGGTTACATTATCCGCTACGAAGAGGGGATCAATATTGTAGGATCACATGCGATGACCTACAAGTTTGTGATCTCTGCACGCTCGATCAGTATCGGCGAGGCAACTAGCGAACAAGATTGGCCTAAAGCTTAATTAAAGCGGATAAACGCCAGTAGATTTAACAAAGATTTGTAACCATTAAAAATTACGATTATGTCATTTAAAACAAGATTATCCCTAGGCGGGAAAGAATACGATGTTATCCAATGTAAATTTTCATTACATCGTGATGTGGACTCCAAAGGACGTCCTTCATCTTCAGTATATGGTGGAACGATCAATGTAGAAGTAGAATCTACAGAAGATACTTCGGTCATAGAAGCTATGGTAAACAACCAGTACAAAACTGTCAATGGTAAAATCACTTTCAAAAAGAGCGAAGAGGATGCGACCATGAAAGAGCTGAAATTCCAAGATGCTTATATTATCCAGTACAATGAGGGTATCTCTATCACAAACGACCGGCCGATGACGTTGACACTGGTCTTGTCGTCCCGGGTATTGGAAATGCAAAATGCAACATTAGAAAACGATTGGCCTAAAGCTTAGTTATAAGGATTAGACCATGAAATTTGGAAAGACGGTCTATCAAGTTGAAGACCGTCTTTTTTATAAACTCCTTTAAAAGGTAATGTTATGTATTTTGATAAGCCAAAATTAATAATTGAGATGCATATTGAGGGGAAGGAGGTAACGCATTTTCTTTCTTTTAATATCCGTCAGCGATTCAATGCCCACCACGAGTTTGAACTTCGTATCGAACATGGCAAGCTGGGGATTCCGGGATTGATCAATCTGCAGGATAGTCGATCCTATGTGGGCCGTACCTTGGCCATTTCCTTTGGATATGCGCAATCCAGCATGCAGAATTTTTCCGGTATCATCACAGATGTATCCCTGACGCAGAGTCATGGCTATCAAGGGATATTGCTGATCAGAGGGTATAGCCCCACGATCTTGATCGACCGTGGAAAGGATCTGGGATCCTATTATGGTAAGACCCTGAACGATATTGTGAAGCTTGCTACCAAAGATGTCGTACAGAATGACTTGCATATGAATGTAAACCCGACGCGTTCTGAACCAATAGACTATCTGATCCAATACCGCGAAAGTGACTTTGAGTTTCTGAATAGGCTTTCGGCAGAATATCTGGAATGGTTTTTCTATGACGGTGAGCGGCTGCATTTCGGGAAGCCAGCCGAATTGCCTTCGGGGAAAGTGACCTATGGCCGCGAAGTGAGCCGACTGGACTATGGTATCCAGATCCGTCCCGTCAATCACCGTCGGTTTAGCTATATTCCGCAGCATGATCAGCTGCTGGAAAGTACAAGTAATATCAAAGCTGAG
>Ga0256908_1000455_pt1 | contig 16516 bp, 17 predicted proteins | sample MC6MC0761MT_FD_186331 | JGI IMG/M metagenome (GOLD analysis project Ga0256908, IMG submission 186331) | Metatranscriptome of enriched soil aggregate microbial communities from Iowa State University, Ames, United States - MC6-MC0761-MT... | ecosystem: Environmental > Terrestrial > Soil >... | reverse complement strand
GTGCCGACAACCGGACAGGAGAGAGAATGACCTCCACCAGTGTGCAACCCACCAGTGCGTCGGGTCCCGATGCGACACCGTTCCGCACCGTCGACCCGTACACCGGACGGTCGATCAGGGAGTACCCCTACCTGGTCGGTGAGCAACTCGACGAGATAGTCGAGAGAGCGGCGGCCGCGTTCGAACTGTGGCGCGAGGAGCCGATCGAACGTCGCGCGCGCGTGCTCGCCCGAGCGGCGGAGCTCGTGCGCGAACGCAAGGAGGACCTCGCGGCGTCGGTGACCCGGGAGATGGGCAAGTTGATCACCGAGGCCCGGGCCGAGGTCGACCTCGCGGCGGCGATCTTCGAGTACTACGCCGAGCACGGGCCCGAGTTCCTCCGCCCGCGGTCGCTGGACGTGGGCGAGGGCACCGCCGAGATCGTCAACGAGCCCATCGGCGTGCTGTTGGGTATCGAGCCGTGGAACTTTCCTCTCTATCAGGTGGCCCGGTTCGCCGCCCCGAACCTGCTGCTGGGCAACGTGATCCTGCTCAAGCATTCGAGCTCGTGCGCGCAGACCGCACTGGAGCTCGAGAAGCTGCTGGCGGACGCAGGGACACCGGAGGGTGTGTACAGCAATCTGTTCCTGCAGGTCTCCGACGTGGAAAGGGTGGTCTCCCATCCGGCGGTGCAGGGCACGTCGCTGACGGGGAGCGAGCGCGCCGGGGCGTCCTTGGCCGAGATATCCGGTCGGCACCTGAAGAAGTGTGTGCTCGAGCTCGGTGGCAGCGATCCGTTCGTGGTGCTCGATGTCGACGACCTCGACGGAACCCTCGACGCGGCCGCCGCGGGACGACTCGGCAACACCGGGCAGAGTTGCGTGGCGTCCAAGCGCTTCATCGTCCCGGACGCGGTCTACGACGACTTCGTCGACGGTCTCACCCGCCGGTTCTCCGAGCTCTCCGTCGGGGACCCGTCGGATCCGGACACGACGCTGGGGCCGCTCTCGTCCGAGGACGCGGCCCAGAAGCTGCTCGAGCAGATCGACGACGCCGTCGGCAAGGGCGCCACGGTCACGGTCGGCGGATCGCGTCCGGAGGACCGGGGACCGGACGGCAAGGGGGCGTTCGTCGACGCCACCGTGCTGACAGGCGTGACGCCGGACATGCGGGCCTTCGAGGAGGAGCTGTTCGGCCCGGTCGCGGTCGTCTATCGGGTGGTCGGGGAGGACGAGGCGGTGTCACTCGCCAACTCGACGCGGTTCGGTCTCGGCGGCACCGTCTTCGGTTCGGACGAGGCGCGGGCGCGGGCGGTCGCCGACCGCATCCGGAGCGGCATGGTGTGGATCAACCACCCCACCTCGACGGCACCGGAGCTGCCCTTCGGCGGCATCAAGAGTTCGGGTTTCGGCCGCGAACTGAGCGACCTCGGGTTGTTCGAGTTCGCGAACCGCAAATTGATTCGCGCAGTGCCGTCGAACGCCGGTGTCGAACACGCGGCCACCGGGTGACACGGCTCCGGCCGGCCTGGTCGACGTCGCGCACAGATCTCGTCCGAGGAGGGAAGAGGCGGACATGATGACGTCGAGGTCGGACACCGAACTGGTACGAGACCTGCTCGACCGGGCGGGCCGGACATTTGCGGAAGAAGCACACATCACACTGAAGGACACACCCAAGCCGCTGTTCCAGTTGCTGGTGTTGTCGCTGTTGCTCAGTTCCCGGATCTCGGCCGAGATAGCTACCCGCGCCGCGCGCGAGTTGTTCACTGCCGGATGGCGCACACCGGACTCCATGGCCGACGCGCCGCGGGCCGAGGTCATCGCGGCGCTGCAGCGTGGCCGCTACACGCGGTACGACGAGAGCACCGCCACCCGCCTACTCAAGGCGGCCCAACGCGTGGCGAGTGAGTTCCACGGTGATCTGCGTGGTCTCGCCGCGCGCAGCGGCCACGACGCGGCGGAGGCCTCGCGTCTCCTCGAGGAGTTCGACGGGATCGGACCGGTCGGCGCCGAGATCTTCCTGCGTGAGGTCCAGGACACGTGGACCTGGCTGCGCCCGCACCTCGACGACCGGGCTCTCGACGGTGCCGAGGCGGTTCATCTACCGCGGGACCGCAGTCAGCTCGCCTCCTTGGCGGGCTCGCGGGAAATCGCCCCGCTGGCGGCGGCGCTGGTGCGGGTGACGATCGACTCGGAGCTTCGTGACGAGCTGCCGGGGCGCTCCAACTCCTGAGTGCTCCGACGCGGCGGCTGCCGACATGGTTCGGGCGGCACGTGGCCGGAGAAACCGGCCACGTGCCGCCCGAACCAGGCCCTTGGGGACCGTCGCAGGGACGGACCGTCAGTCCTGCAGCTCGGCCGCCTTCGCCCGCGCCGTGGCGAGCGCGCGCTCGGCCTGCTTGCGGGCCTTCTTGCTCACGACCTCGCTCTGTTCGCCGGCGGTCGCGAGTGCGCGCTCGGCCTGCTTGCGGGCCTTCTTGCTCACGACCTCGCTCTGTTCGCCGGCGGTCGCGAGTGCGCGCTCGGCCTGCTTGCGGGCCTTCTTGCTCAGTACCTCGCCCTGCTCGCTTGCGGTCGCGGCCCACTCCGTTCCCCGCTCGCGCGCCAGGTGTGCGAATTCGCTTCCGCGTTCACGCGCGAGTTCGGCGAGCACCGGTCCGCGCTCGCGGGCGACCTCGCCCAGCTCTGCTCCGCGCTCCATCGCGAGGTGCGCGAGAGCCGAGCCACGCACCCGTGCGGCGTCGAGCAGTTCGCCACCCCGCTCGCCCGCCTGCTCGGCGGCGGACCGTGCGCGCTCGGACACGACATGCATGGTGTGCTCGGCGTCCGATCCGTTGTTGCTGGAGAAGGCTTCGGCGACGGACGCCTGAGCCTTGCGGGCGGCGCGTCGGCCGCGCCAACCCAGCGACGGCTTGCCCTCGGTGTCGACAGCGGCGATGAGAAGCCCGCCGAGCATCGTCATGTTCTTGAAGAACTGCATCCGCTGCATCGCGCGCTGCTGCGGGTCGTCGACGTTCCAGAAGTCGTGCCCGGCGAGCGTGGTCGGGACGAGCGTCCCGGCCAGGACCAGCGAGGCTGCACGCGGCGCCTTGCCGACCGCGAGTAGTGCGCCCGCCCCGACCTGGAGCGCGGCATTGATCTTGACCAACGTCTCGGGGTCGGACGGCAGCTTGTCGGTGACGGCACCGGGAAGCGTCCCCACGGATTTCTCGATCAGTGCCCCGGCGGCGTCGGCTTTCGGAGCCGGACTGCGCAGGGAATCGATGCCACCGGCGATGAACACGGTGGACAGGAGTGGGCGGGCAATACGGCGAACGATCATGGGCGGCCTCCCTACCTGGATTGTGTATCCACCGTATCCAGGTGTGCCCGATCCGGCACGGCACCGCGCGAAAGGGTAACCGACCAGCGACGATCGGGGCAGCTCACCAGCCCCGTTCGCGCCATTCGCGAAGATGCGGGCGCTCGGCGCCGAGGGTCGAGTCCTTCCCGTGACCGGGGTAGAAGGCGGTGTCGTCGGGGAACCTGGCGAACAACTTGCCCTCGACGTCGTCCATCAGCGACGCGAACCGCTCGGCATCCGGGGTCTTGCCGACGCCGCCGGGGAACAACGAGTCGCCGGTGAAGAGGTGGACGCGCCCGCTGTCGTCCTTCTCCGTGAGCGCGAGCGTGATGCCGCCCGGCGTGTGCCCGTTCAGATGGATCACCTCGAGCGTGAGATCGCCCACGGTCACGGTGTCGCCTCCCTCGAGGCTGCGGGTCGGAGCCACCGACAGGATCTCGGAGTCGAGAGGGTGTGCGGCGGTCGGCACACCGGTCGTCTCGGCCACTTCGGCGAGTGCGAACCAGTGGTCGTGGTGCTGATGCGTCGTGACGATCAGCTCCAGGTCAGGCGCCTGCTCGTCGATGAGCTGCAGGATGCGTGCGGCGTCGTTCGCGGCGTCGATGAGCAGCGACTTTCCGGTAGCGGAGCACGTGATCAGGTAGGTGTTGTTGTCCATCGGTCCGACGGACATCTTCGTGAGCGTCGCGCCCGGAACGGTCCGTCGCTGGGCCGCGGAACTTCCGGACAGGTCGCCGGTGTAGTCGTCGTCGATGGTGATGCTCTGCTGCTCCATGATCGGGAGGCTACCGTCGAATCGCGGCGCCGACGCCTGCTGCCGTCGATCATCGGGAAACCCGCTGGTCGGCGAGTTTGTCGGTGCCCACGCCTACCATGGGCTTCGCCCGGACGAGTGTCCGATGACGGCTGTACCGAGAAGGGAATACGTGTGGCGGATCGCCTGATCGTGCAAGGTGCGCGGGAGCACAATCTGCGAGGGATCAATCTCGATCTGCCCCGGGACAGCCTGATCGTCTTCACCGGTCTGTCCGGCTCCGGAAAGTCCAGTCTCGCGTTCGACACCATCTTCGCCGAGGGACAGCGACGCTACGTCGAGTCGCTGTCGGCGTACGCGCGGCAGTTCCTCGGTCAGATGGACAAGCCGGACGTCGACTTCATCGAGGGTCTGTCACCCGCGGTGTCGATCGACCAGAAGTCCACCAACCGCAATCCGCGCTCGACCGTGGGCACCATCACCGAGGTGTACGACTACCTGCGTCTGCTGTACGCGCGTGCGGGTACTGCCCACTGCCCCGTGTGTGGCGAGCAGATCGCGCGGCAGACGCCGCAGCAGATCGTCGACCAGGTGCTCGAGATGGAGGGGGGAACCAAGTTCCAGGTCCTCGCCCCCGTGGTCCGCACCCGCAAGGGCGAGTTCGTCGACCTGTTCGAGCAGCTCAACACGCAGGGTTACTCGCGTGTGCGCGTCGATGGCGTCATCCACCAGCTCACCGATCCGCCGAAGCTGAAGAAGCAGGAGAAGCACGACATCGAGGTGGTCGTCGACCGCCTCACCGTCAAAGCGAGTGCGAAGCAGCGGCTCACCGACTCCGTCGAGACGGCACTGCGGCTGGCCGACGGCATCGTGGTGCTCGACTTCGTCGACCGGGACGAGAATGCCGCGGACCGCGAGCGGAGGTTCTCCGAGAAGCTGGCGTGCCCCAACGCGCACCCGCTGTCGATCGACGATCTCGAACCCCGGTCGTTCTCCTTCAACTCGCCGTACGGCGCGTGTCCTGAGTGCACGGGCCTCGGCATCCGCAAGGAGGTCGACCCGGACCTGGTGGTGCCCGACCCGGAACTCACCCTCGAGGACGGTGCCATCGCGCCGTGGTCGATGGGCCAGAGTTCGGAGTACTTCGGTCGCCTGCTGTCGGGTCTCGGCGACATCATGGGCTTCGACATGGCGACGCCGTGGAACAAGCTGCCCGCCAAGGCTCGGCGGGCGATCCTCGAAGGCAGCACCGAGCAGGTGCACGTCAAGTACAAGAACCGGTACGGGCGGACGCGCTCGTACTACGCCGAGTTCGAGGGCGTCATGCCGTTCCTGCACCGCCGGCTCGAGCAGACCGAGTCCGAGCAGATGAAGGAACGCTACGACGGGTACATGCGCGACGTTCCGTGTCCCGCCTGCAACGGTGCCCGACTTCGCCCCGAGATCCTGTCGGTCACGATCTCGTCCGAGACGTACGGCAAGAAGTCGATCGCACAGGTCTGTGAGCTCTCCATCGCCGACTGCGCAGCGTTCCTGAACAGCCTCACCTTGGGTGCTCGCGAGGAAGCGATCGCCGGGCAGGTCCTCAAGGAAGTCCAGGCACGACTCGGCTTCCTGCTGGACGTCGGGCTCGAGTACCTGTCGTTGGCGCGAGCCGCCGGCACCCTTTCGGGTGGCGAGGCGCAGCGCATCCGGTTGGCCACGCAGATCGGTTCCGGGCTCGTCGGTGTCCTGTACGTACTCGACGAGCCGTCAATCGGCCTGCATCAGCGGGACAACCGACGTCTCATCGAGACACTCACGAGACTCCGCGATCTCGGCAATACGCTCATCGTCGTCGAACACGACGAGGACACCATCCGGACGTCGGACTGGGTCGTCGACATCGGCCCGCTCGCCGGGGAGCACGGCGGTCGTGTGGTGCACAGCGGCACGTACAAGGAGTTGCTGGACAACACCGAGTCGCTGACCGGCGCGTATCTGTCCGGTCGCAGTGTCATCGAGGTGCCGGCCGAACGGCGCGCGGTGGACCGGAAGCGGCAGATCACCGTCGTGGGAGCGCGCGAGAACAATCTCGCGGGCATCGACGTCAGCTTCCCCCTAGGGGTCCTCACCTCCGTCACCGGTGTGTCCGGTTCCGGTAAGTCGACGCTCGTCAACGACATCCTGGCCACCGTGATGGCGAACAAGCTCAACGGTGCCCGTCAGGTGCCGGGTCGCCACACTCGGATCAACGGCCTCGATCAACTCGACAAGCTGGTCCAGGTCGACCAGTCGCCGATCGGCCGGACCCCTCGGTCCAACGCCGCCACCTACACGGGTGTCTTCGACAAGATCCGTACGCTGTTCGCCGCGACCACCGAGGCCAAGGTGCGCGGATACCAGCCGGGCCGGTTCTCGTTCAACGTCAAGGGCGGCCGGTGCGAGGCGTGTTCCGGCGACGGCACCCTGAAGATCGAGATGAACTTCCTGCCCGACGTCTACGTTCCGTGCGAGGTCTGTCACGGCGCCCGGTACAACCGGGAGACGCTGGAGGTGCACTACAAGGGCAAGACGATCGCCGAGGTGCTCGACATGCCGATCGAGGAGGCCGCGGAGTTCTTCGAGCCGGTCACGTCGATCCACCGCTATCTCAAGACGCTCGTCGAGGTGGGACTCGGGTACGTCCGACTGGGCCAGCCGGCACCGACCCTGTCGGGTGGTGAAGCGCAGCGCGTGAAGCTGGCCGCGGAACTGCAGAAGCGGTCCACCGGGCGCACTGTCTACGTGCTGGACGAGCCCACGACCGGTCTGCATTTCGAGGACATCCGGAAGCTGCTCAAGGTTGTCAACGGTCTCGTCGACAAGGGCAACACGGTGATCGTGATCGAGCACAACCTCGATGTCATCAAGACATCCGACTGGGTCATCGACATGGGACCCGAGGGTGGATCCGGTGGCGGCACCGTGGTCGCCGAGGGCACACCCGAGGACGTCGCGGCGGTGCCGGGCAGTTACACGGGACGGTTCCTCGAGGAAGTATTGGCGCCGACGGCGGCTGCCAAGGGTGCTGCTGCGCCCCGGAAGTCTGCCGCGGGCAGGTCCACGGCTGCGCCCCGGAAGCGCGCTCGGAAGACAGCGGCGGTCGGGTAGCCGAAACGATCCGACTTCCGACAAGCGAACGGCGGTGGGAAACCGAGGTTTCCCACCGCCGTCAAGCTGTCAGCGGACCGAATCAGGACGGCTGCTGCTGCTCGGAAGAACCGCCGAGCAGGGAGCCCAGCAGTGCGGTGATGTCAAGGTCGCCGCTGCTGAGCGCGCTGATCAGGCCGGGAAGAACTTCGCTGATCGATCCCATGATTTTCTCCTTCGAATCGGTCCCTCGCGGGGAGGGGCCCAGTGGGGGGTATGCGTGATCTGGATCACTCCTTGATCACGCGACGGTTACGCTACCAACACGGCGGCCCGAATCGGGGCGGTTTTCGAGAACCGGTTTTTCGCCAATCGGCGACGGGTATCCGCAGGCCAGGGCCTAAACTGGACATATGTCCAATATTTGCTGGTGGGAGCGTTGCCGGCGCCCGCGTCGGCATGGCGTGGCGCGGGGTCAGGAGATGTCGAGGCGACGCGCGGCGGCCGCGGAGCGGGTGATCAGACCGACCAGGGTGTGCTCGTCGACCGAGTCCAGTCGGGTGATGTAGAGACAGCTCGTGCCGACCTTGTGAGGGCCGAGTCCGTCGAGTGCGACTGACTCCTCATCGAAGTCGAGGGTCAGATAGAGGCTCAGTGCAGCCGCTCTGGGGGAGTAGCCGACAAGTGGTGTCCGTCCCGTTCGTCCGCTGGCGTACCGGTAGGTGCGGACGCCGAAGCCCACGATGCTCGTCCCCCACATCACGGCGGGTTCGCCGACTGCGTCTTCCATGATCGATCGAAGGCGCCGCGCGTCTGCCCGCCTGATCGGATTCGGCACGTTCTCGATGAACGCGTCGACGCTCGCGTCGGTGGCGTGGGTCTTGTGTGCAGCGGCCATGAGGTGAGGCTAGGTCGCGGACGAAGCCGGTAGGTGTCGCGGGCAAACAAAACGGCGGCGGAGGCATGAATGCCTCCGCCGCCGGGAAGTTCCGGGACCTTACTGGCCGCCGCCGCCCTGCTGCTGCTCCGAGGAGCCCGCGAGCAGCTGGGTGAGCAGGGCGGTGATGTCGATGTCACCGTTGGTGATGGCGCCGAGCAGTCCGCTGAAGATGTCGCCGATCGATCCCATTCGTTCTCCTTAGGTTGTCCTCGGTCGAGGACGCGTGGTGGGGGAGTTGCGTGATGTGCATCACGCGGTGGGGACGCTACCAATGTGGCAGACGGGACGGAAGGGAAAACAGCGCATCAGTTTGCCGGATTGTGCACCGTGTGCTCAGTACACCGGGCCGGTGTACTTCTCTCCCGGGCCCTTGCCGGGTTCGTCGGGGTGCGCCGACGTCTCCCGGAAGGCCTTCTGGAGGGCTTGGAGTCCCTCGCGGATCGGGCCGGCGTGCGGTCCGAGGTACTCGACCGATGCGGTGACCAGCCCGGCGAGCGCGGTGATCACGCGACGCGCTTCGTCCAGGTCGAGGTGCGGGCTGTTCTCCGGGCTCTCGTCGGACAACCCCAGCTTCTCGGCGGCCGAGCTCATGAGCATGACGGCGGCGCGGCTGATCACCTCGATGGCGGGCACGTCCGCGAGTTCGCGGATGTCGTCGAGATCGTCCTCGGCGTGCTGAACGGCTTCGGCCGGATCGGGGTTCTGCGTCATGCTGTCAGGATTCCATCCGCGAGCGGGTTGCGGATCGGGTGGGTGGTGGGCTCGCGGTCGATTCGATCCCTCCCGCCGGAGGTGTTACTCTGTTCGTCACGACCGCCCTCGGCTTCGGCCAGGGCAGCAAAGTGGAGTCCGACTCCCACCTCTGCGCGGCACCCCTGGTGCAGTTCAGTGGTCCGGTCGCCGCCCGGTGGTAACGCCGGTCGGCTCCTTCGAGCAATCGAAGGGATGCACTGTCCGAGATTTCGGATTCTGTATCGAACCGGTCGACATCGGGCCCCGCACGACGTTCACTCGTCGACGCGGGGCTTTCTTGTTGGGGTAAGGGCGCACGGGCTGCGGCGCGGTCAACGGACTGCACCGCACTACCTAGGAGGCCCCATCAGCACCGAGACCCGCATCAACGAGCGCATCCGCGTCCCCGAGGTTCGCCTCATCGGACCGGGTGGTGAGCAGGTTGGGATCGTGCGTGTCGAGGATGCGCTTCGCGTCGCACTCGAAGCCGACCTCGACCTGGTCGAGGTCGCGCCGGACGCCCGTCCGCCGGTCTGCAAGATCATGGACTACGGCAAGTTCAAGTACGAGACCGCGCAGAAGGCGCGTGAGTCGCGTAAGAACCAGCAGCAGACCGTGATCAAGGAGCAGAAGCTTCGTCCGAAGATCGACGATCACGACTACGAGACCAAGAAGCGCAACGTGATCCGCTTCCTCGAGGCCGGATCCAAGGTCAAGGTCACGATCATGTTCCGTGGTCGTGAGCAGTCCCGCCCCGAGCTCGGGTTCCGCCTGCTGCAGCGTCTGGGTGCCGACGTCGCCGATCTCGGCTTCGTGGAAACGTCCGCGAAGCAGGACGGTCGCAACATGACGATGGTGCTGGCGCCGCACAAGGGTGCGAAGACCCGCGCGAAGGCGCAGGAAGAAGTTCAGGCTGCGCAGCCGAAGCCTGCCGCGGGTGAGGGTGGCGCTGCCCCCACGCCGAGCGCGTAGTCGGCCGCCCGGGCCACTTCACGAAGACCGAAGTACAGAACACAAGAACTGAGGACTCCATGCCCAAGTCGAAGACCCACAGCGGCACCGCGAAGCGATTCAAGGTGTCCGGTAGCGGAAAGATCCTGCGCCAGAAGGCCGGACGTCGCCACCTGCTCGAGCACAAGAGCTCGCGTGTCACCCGTCGTCTCGACGGCGTTGCCGTCGTCGCCGACGCCGATGCGCCCCGCATCAAGCGCCTGCTCGGCATCTGATTTCTTCCCCTACTTGACCGCACGGGGTGCGTCCGCGCCCCGACAGATTGACAGGATTTTGCAGTGGCACGCGTAAAGAGGGCAGTCAACGCCCAGAAGAAGCGTCGTTCGATTCTCGAGGCCTCGAGCGGCTACCGCGGACAGCGTTCGCGTCTGTACCGCAAGGCCAAGGAGCAGCAGCTCCACTCGATGACCTACGCCTACCGTGACCGTCGCGCGCGCAAGGGTGACTTCCGGAAGCTGTGGATCGCGCGTATCAACGCTGCGGCTCGCGCCAACGACATCACGTACAACCGCTTCATCCAGGGCCTCAAGGCTGCGGGTGTCGAGGTCGACCGCAAGATCCTCGCCGAGCTGGCCGTCTCCGACGCCGCTGCGTTCGCCGGCCTGGTGGCCGTCGCGAAGGCTGCCCTCCCGGCCGACGTCAACGCTCCGGCCGGAGAAGCGGCCTGAGTCAGCAGTTCCGGAATCGACCCGTGGACCCGTTCACCGAACGGACTCCGCGGGTCGTTTCTGCTGTCAAGCTCCTGCGCGGCGCAGAGCGCAGGAAGACGGGGCGCTTCCTCGTCGAGGGCGAGAACGCCGTCGCCGAGGCTCTGGTGTCCGTCCCCGTGCACGAGCTGTTCTTCACCGAGCAGGCCGCCGAGCGCTACCCCCAGCTGATCGAGCGGGCCGACGCCGAGGGCGTGCGTAGTTCGCTCGTCACCGACCGGGCGATCCGCGCCCTCAGCGACACCGTGACGCCTCCCGGCGTCGTGGCGGTGTGCGATCTGCTCGACGTCTCGCTGGACACTGCGGTGACGTCGCGGACGCGCCTTCTGGCGGTCCCCGTCGCGATCAGTGAACCCGGCAACGCCGGCACGGTCATCCGGGTGGCCGACGCGGTCGGTGCCGACGCCGCGATCCTGGCCGGTGACAGCGTGGATCCCCACAACGGCAAATGCGTGCGATCCTCCGCGGGCAGCCTGTTCCACATCCCGATCGTGCGGGAACGCAACGTCGACGCCGTGCTCGACGCTCTGACGTCGGCAGGCATCCAGGTCCTGGCCACCGCGGCCGACGGCGAGGTCGATCTCGACGAGGCCGACGATCTGTTGGCCCGCCCCACCGCGTGGCTGTTCGGCAACGAGGCCCACGGACTCGATTCCGCGGTGGCTGCGCGTGCCGATCATCGGGTGCGGATTCCGATCCGAGGCCGAGCCGAGAGTCTGAACTTGGCGACGGCGGCGTCGATCTGCCTGTACGCCAGCGCGCGGGTGCAGGGCCGGCAGTCCTGACCGGACCACGAACTCGTTCGAGTCGTCCTGGGGCAATCGCCTAGGATTCGAGTGTTGTGCCTGCGCGCGCTGATATCCATCGATAGACAAGGAGTTGCACCGGTCGTGGCTAAGAATGAGGGCGGCGCCCCGCCGACTGTCGATGCGAATGCGCTCACCGAGGAGTCGCTGAACGCCGCGGCGCTCGCGGCCGAGGAGGCCTTCGCGGCGTCCGCCGACCTCGACGCACTCGCCAAGGCCAAGACCGAGCATCTCGGCGACAAGGCCCCCATCGCGCTGGCCAAGCGCGGACTGGGTGCGTTGCCCGGCAACGAGCGGGCCGACGCGGGCAAGCGCGTCAACGTCGCACGCACGAGGGTGACGACGGCGTTCGAGGCCCGCCGCGAGGTGCTGCTCGCCGAACGCGACGCGGCCGTCCTGGTCGCCGAGGCGATCGACGTGACGCTGCCGTCGGACCGCCGTCCGGCCGGCGCCCGGCACCCCATCACGATCATCTCCGAGCAGATCGCCGACGTGTTCGTCGGCATGGGCTGGGAGGTGGCCGAGGGGCCCGAGGTCGAAACCGAGCACTTCAACTTCGATGCGCTCAACTTCCTGCCCGACCATCCGGCGCGGACGATGCAGGACACGTTCCACATCGCCCCGGAGGGCTCGCGGCAGGTGCTGCGCACCCACACGTCGCCGGTGCAGGTCCGGACGATGCTCTCGCGGGAGATCCCGATCTTCGTGGTGTGCCCCGGCCGCACGTTCCGCACCGACGAGCTCGACGCCACACACACCCCGGTCTTCTCTCAGGTCGAGGGGCTCGCGGTGGACAAGGGCCTGACGATGGCGCACCTGCGCGGCACGCTCGACGCGTTCGCGCGCGCGCTTTTCGGGCCCGACACGCGTACGCGCATGCGTCCCAACTACTTCCCGTTCACCGAGCCGTCCGCCGAGGTGGACGTGTGGTTCCCGAACAAGAAGGGCGGCGCGGGCTGGGTCGAGTGGGGCGGCTGCGGCATGGTCAACCCGAACGTGCTGCGCGCGAGCGGGATCGATCCCGACGAGTACTCCGGCTTCGCGTTCGGTATGGGTCTCGAGCGAACCCTGCAGTTCCGGAACGGCATTCCCGACATGCGCGACATCGTCGAGGGCGACGTGCGATTCACGCTGCCCTTCGGTGTCCAGGCCTGATCGCGACGAGAACGAGAGAGCTGAGAAGACGTGCGAGTAGCGCAATCGTGGCTGACCGACATCCTGCAGCGGGCGACCCCCGAGTGGCAGGTGAGCCCCGAAGAACTTGACGCCGGGTTCGTCCGCGTCGGTCTCGAGGTGGAGGAGGTCGACACCCTCGAGCCCGTGACCGGACCCCTGGTGGTGGGCCGGGTGCTCGAGATCGAGGAACTCACCGAGTTCAAGAAGCCGATCCGGTTCTGCAAGGTGGACGTCGGCGCCGACGAGCCACAGGAGATCGTCTGCGGTGCCCGGAACTTCGCGCAGGGCGACCTGGTGATCGCCGCACTGCCGGGCGCGGTGCTGCCCGGCGGGTTCGCGATCGCGTCCCGCAAGACGTACGGCAAGGTGTCCAACGGCATGATGTGCTCGGCGTCCGAGCTGGGCATCGGCAAGGACCACTCCGGCATCCTGGTGCTCGAGCCGGGCACGGCCGAGCCGGGTACCGATGCCAACGTGCTGCTGGGCCTCGACGACACCGTCATCGAGCTGAACATCACGCCCGACCGCGGCTACTGCTTCTCGGTGCGTGGTCTGACCCGCGAACTGGCGTGTGGATTCGACCTCGAGTTCGCCGATCCCGCGGCGATCTCGCCGCTGCCGTCCGACGGCGGCGAGGCGTGGCCGATCACGCTCGAGCCGGAGTCCGCGGCCACACGTTTCACGGCCCGCCGGATCACGGGTATCGACCCGAAGGCCGTCAGCCCGTGGTGGCTCCAACGCCGCCTGCTGATGTCGGGTGTGCGGCCGATCTCGCCGGCCGTCGACGTCACCAACTACGTGCTGCTCGAGCTCGGGCAGCCGCTGCACGCGTTCGACGCCGCGAAGGTCCAGGGCGGCCTCGTCGTGCGCCGCGCGCAGGAGGGGGAGAAGCTCACCACCCTCGACGGCATCGAGCGCACCCTGTCCGCCGAGGACGTGGTGATCGCCGACGACTCGGGCGCGGTGTCGCTCGCGGGTGTCATGGGCGGCGCCTCCACCGAGGTCCACGACGGCACCACCGACATCCTGCTCGAGTCCGCCACGTGGGATCCGCTGGCGGTGTTCAAGACGTCGCGGCGGCACAAGCTGATCAGCGAGGCAAGCAAGCGCTACGAGCGCGTCGTGGACCCCGAGGTGGCGCTGCCGGCTCTCGACCGCGCCGCCGCGCTGCTCGTCGAGATCGCGGGCGGCACCGTCGAACCGGTCCTCACCGACGTGGGCGGCGTGACGCCGGCCCGCCAGATCCGCATGGACATCGATCTGCCCGACCGGGTGGCCGGCGTGGCCTACCCGAACGGCACCGCCGCGCGTCGGCTGACGCAGATCGGCTGCACCGTCGAGATCGGTGTGAGCGAGACCGGTCACGGTCAACTCGTCGTCACGCCGCCGTCGTGGCGTCCGGACCTGACGCAGCCCGCCGACCTGGTCGAGGAGGTGCTGCGGCTCGAAGGCCTCGAGCAGATCCCGTCGGTGCTGCCGCACGCCCCCGCTGGTCGCGGTCTCACGCCGCAGCAGCGTCGGCGTCGTGCCGTCGGACGCATGCTGGCTGCGTCGGGCTGCGTCGAGATCCTGCCGCCGGTGTTCCTGCCGCACGCGGTGTTCGACACCTGGGGCCTCGACGCCGACGATCCGCGCCGCAACACCACCAAGGTGCTGAACCCGCTCGAGTCGGATCGTCCGGAGTTGGCCACGACGCTGCTGCCGGGCATGCTCGAGGTGCTGGCACGCAACGTGTCCCGCGGTCAGCGCGACGTCGCGCTGTACGGCGTCGCGCAGGTGGTCCAGCCCGGTCCCGACACCAAGCCTGTCGACGCGTTGCCGGTGGATCGCCGGCCCACCGACGAGCAGATCGCCGAATTGTTGAAGTCGCTGCCCGCGCAGCCCCTGCACGTCGCCGTCGTGCTGTCGGGGATGCGCGAGCCGTCGGGTCCGTGGGGTCCGGGTCGCGCCGTCGAGGCGTCCGACGCGTTCGCCGTCGTCCGGACGATCGCCGACGCGGCCGGCGTCACCGTGGAGCTGCGTGCCGCGCAGTACCTGCCGTGGCATCCGGGTCGCTGCGCCGAGGTCGTCTTCGACGGCACCGTCGTCGGCCACGCCGGCGAACTGCATCCCGCGGTGCTCGAGCGCGCCGGGCTGCCCGCCCGCACGTGTGCGGTCGAGATCGATCTCGACGCGTTGCCCGTCACCGAAGTGCTTCCGGCCCCGCGGATCTCGCCGTTCCCGGCGGTCCTGCAGGATGTCGCGGTCGTCGTCGATGCGTCGGTGTCCGCGGCCGCGGTCGAGGCCGCGCTGCGCAGTGGCGGCGGCGAACTGCTCGAGGACATCCGCCTGTTCGACGTGTTCGAGGGCGAGCAGGTGGGCGAGGGGCGCAAGTCGCTGGCGTTCGCGCTGCGGTTCCGCGGTGCCGATCGCACGCTCACCGAGGACGAGGCCAGTGCCGCCCGCGACGCGGCCGTCGCCGCGGCCGCGGATGCCGTGGGTGCGGTCCTGCGCGGCTGACACTGCAGTTCGACCGGGGAGGGGCTCCTCTCGGTAGCCTGGACAGTGGCTGTCGAGAGGAGCCCCTCATGGTTGATCCGGACGAAACGCTGACGCGTCTGAACGGGCTGGACGACGCGGAGTTGCTGGCGGTCGTGCTCGCGGCCACCGCGGGTCGACCCACGCTCGCTCCCGTTCACGCCGCGGCATCGATGCTCTCGGCGGGCGGTGGACACACGCCCGACGTTCCACCCGATCCGTCGCGTCCCACTGCGCCCCCGGACGTTCCGCCGCCGACGATGATCGGCTCGGCCCCGCCGGGGACGATCGAGTCCACCCCGCCGGCCGGGCTCGACTACACCGATGCCGGTGTCCCGACCTTCGATCGGGTGCGAGACCGGATCGAGGAGCGGTTCGGCACGGCACTCGGCTCGGAGGAACTCGAACGCGAGAGCCGAGCGGGCCGGGACCTCGACGACCAGTGGCAGGCGCGCGAGAAGGCCGGTCGCGACAGGCTCGAGAAGATTCGCCGATCGATGAAGGATCGGTGACCCCGGGATCGGGCCCGAGGACGGAGTTCTAGGCTCGTCGCACAGGTGCGGCAGCGATGAAGGGGAGGACCGTGTTCAGTCGGTTCGTGGCGATCGGTGACAGTCAGAGTGAAGGACTCAACGACGGGGACGACCTGACGGGCTACCGCGGCTGGGCGGACCGGCTCGCCGAGCGGCTCGCGGAGATCGACCCCGACGTGCGCTACGCCAACCTGGCCATCCGTGGCCGGTTGGCGCGGCAGGTGCGTGAAGAACAACTGGCCCCCGCGCTGGCGTTGCGGCCCGACCTGGCGTCCGTCGTCGCCGGCGTCAACGATCTGTTGCGCCCGAAGTTCGAGCCCACCGCGATCGCGGGGGAGTTGGAGATCGCGTTCGACGCGCTGACCGCGTCGGGCGCCCAGGTGTTGACCATGGCCTTTCCCACGCTCGGCGCAGGGATGCCGGGAGGGCGCGCGATCATGGCCCGGATCTCGGCGCTGAACACCGAGATCCGTGCGGCGGCGACCCGGCACGGCGTCGCGGTGATCGACCTCGAGATGTACCCGGTCTCGACCGACCCGCGGTTGTGGAGTTGGGATCGACTGCACCTCAACGCGGACGGCCACGACCGGCTGGCCGCCGCGGCTGCCACCGTGCTGGGGCTCCCCGGCACCGATCTGGCGTGGCAGGACAGCCTGGGGCCGCTTCCGCCGGTCACCGTGCCGGGCCGTCTGCGTGCGGACGCCGAGTGGGCGGTCCGGTTCCTCGGGCCGTGGCTCGGGCGCCGCGTGCGCCGCACGTCGTCGGGAGCCGACCGTGTCGCGAAGCGTCCGGAACTCACGCCCGTCCGGGTGGGATGACCGGGCAGGCTGATCGGGCGCGGTCCACGCGTTGCCGCTGCGACGATGTGCGGATGAATAGATTTGCATGATGGTGCATAATCATCC
>Ga0256908_1000453_pt1 | contig 16575 bp, 15 predicted proteins | sample MC6MC0761MT_FD_186331 | JGI IMG/M metagenome (GOLD analysis project Ga0256908, IMG submission 186331) | Metatranscriptome of enriched soil aggregate microbial communities from Iowa State University, Ames, United States - MC6-MC0761-MT... | ecosystem: Environmental > Terrestrial > Soil >... | reverse complement strand
TTTCGAAACTCGTGTCCATAACCAATGTTTCAGAACAACGGTTGTCGGTGGGTTATGGAACACTGCCAGCTCGTGAGCGAACTTTTGGGCTACGCGAGGGTCTCGACCGCCGACCAGACCCTCGATCTACAGAGCGACGCACTGAGCATCGCCGGGTGTTCTCGGATCTGGACCGAGACCGCCAGCGGCGCGACGACGGCCCGACCTCAACTCGACGACCTCTTCTCACACCTGCGCGAAGGTGACTCGCTCGTGGTGTGGCGGCTCGACCGCCTCGGCCGTTCACTCCCACATCTACTTCAGGTCGTCACCGAGCTCGAGGAGCGCGGGATCGGGTTCCGGTCGGTGACCGAAGCGATCGACACCACCACCGCCGGCGGCAAGCTCATCTTCTCCATCTTCGGCGCGCTCGCCGAGTTCGAGCGCAACCTCATCCGCGAACGCACCTCCGCGGGCCTGGCCGCCGCCCGCGCCCGCGGCCGCGTCGGTGGCCGGCCCCCGAAGATGACGCCGAAGAAGATCAAGCAAGCGAAACTCATGCGCGACAACGGCATGGCGCAGACAGAGATCGCCGAGATCCTCGGCGTCGGCCGCACCACGCTGTACCGGCACCTGAAGTAGACCGATCACAGTTCCGCACCGGCTACACCGCTTGAAAGCGTGTCGGGACTCAGGTTCAGCGTCGGCGCTGGCTTCCCGGGATTCCCGCCGAAATCGTCCGTACGCTGGTAGATACGCCATCGTAGTACCGGCGAGGCTGAGTTACCTGGGGCGTCTTCTCAGGTCGGTCAAGTTCCGGGGCCTGACCGTCGATTGCTGGGGGAACAACTGGAACTGCGGACATCTCACACAGGGCGTTGCTGCCAGGCACCGTGTGCGAATATGACAGCCCTGTACGCAGATTCACACGCGTGTTTCTTCCACAGGATGGGCACTTCCATCGATCCGTATCCGGGTTAGCGAACATGCTTACCCCTGGACTCCGGGCGAAGCTGCAGCAAGTACCCCAGACCGTCAACGCAGGCGGAACCGTTGAACATGAGAGCTTGATCGAGCAACGTAGCGGTGTCCAGCGACCGTGGCTCATCGAGCTCGACGATCAGTTCGTCCCACGAAGACGCCGTCGTAGCAGCTCTGGCTCGGGTGTCGCTGATCGCTCCGGCCGCATGCCCAGCGATAGCGAGAAGCACTTCGTCGGAGCGAAGTTCCTCCATAACCTCCCCTTAATCCATACTCACGCAGAACCCCGCAGCAAGTGTGCCGCACACCACTGACGTCCTCGAAGACCAGTCCTCACCATGCAGGCGATACGGCACAGTAAGCAGATCCCTCCGAAAGTTGCATCTGCACGGCCGTTTTGACACACAGAAGTGGCATGAACTGAGAACCCGCTACCTGGCCACATTGAGCGACGACGATCCGCTCCCTGCCCGTCTCGATACCAAGGTTTTGAGACTCTGGAGATGCGACAGAGCCAGCGAACACGCTCGGCGGGAGCGGTGCGGATCGTCGGCCGACCTACTTGAAATCAACTAGGATCCAGCAGAACTCTGATCATGGTGATGGAGGCTCTGACGCCAATCGGTCCTTGACTGCCGACCTTGGCGTCACACGAAGCGGCTGGAGAGGACATGGTTCGAGCCCCACGAAACGTTCAGCTCTCCGCTGGTCCATGGCCGGACCTCGTCCAAGGCAAGCGCGTTCCCCTGGCGGGATCCCCGAAACCTGCGCATCAGGACTACGAACCAACAGAACGCGATCAGCAAGCAATCAGTGCGACCACGCGACTTCTGGCAGCTCACCGGGCAGGGAATCGTGGCGATGCCGAACGTCTCCGATCCATCGTCGAGGAGCTTGTTGTCCAACCCCCGGATACCCCTGTCACTATCAGCCTGCAGGACAAGCTACGAAACGAACTCGGCTGGTGTGCCTGGACCACGCTTGACGGAAAGGTATGTCGGTTCGTAGGCCAGACCGCGGCTCTTCACCGCCACCGCTCGGACCGACTTCTTCACGAATCAACCTCGTCACGCAAAGCGCGAGGACGGCGGCACACACCCCCACCGCGCCTTACTGATCAAGAAACACACACGCCGTTAGCGGCCCCCGGTCGATCGACGGGACCGAGATCACCGCAGCCACCAGACTGCAGCCAAGACGACAAGGGCATAGAAATCCGTTCGGCGGAAGCACATTCCACGAAGGTCACCCCGGAACCATCTACTCCTCGGCCCACGAGCTCGGCCGCAACGGTCACACCCGAGCATCACGCCAAGCCCACCGTCGCCGGCTACTCCGTCGTCGAGCCTGGACTTGTCGACTCGTCCGGGGAAGCGTCACCAGTCGAACTTCACGTCACCCTGGAGAACTTCGCTCTCGATGCGCCGACGCACGAGCAGTCCTCTGACGGATACACGATTCACCACTACGGCCGGGTGATGCGGATCCAAGCTACCGGACGGTCCCGCCCTGACGATGTCGCGATCAACTCGACACCCTTGCTCAACGCCCCCGTGATGCGAATCCATGTGACGAACCCGGCACCACACGACGCCCAGTTCTTCATGTTCGTCAAGCACGCGCAGTCCATGCTTAGACACGGCGATCAATCCCGAGGTACCAACTACGAGATCGACCCGAACCCCAGGTTGGCGCTGGAGAAGAAGCACGGGTGGTGCATCTATACAACCGCTTGCCTACGATGCCGTCGAGAACACACCTCGTCTGACCCCAAACGCCCGACCGAACGAATATTCATCACCGAACGGTCCATCGCCTACATGTGCCACCGACACGCAGCTGAGTATCGCCGTGAGTCGACACGGCGACGAAAAGGCACCCGACGCTGACTCGCGGATTGGGCATCTTCTTGAATGACGGACCCTATCGAGCAGTACTGCGGATCAGATTCGGCATGTCGCGCACGTTACGACTAAGCCGGTCGAAGAAACGAGACAAGGTAATGCGGGTCAGTCGAAGCGGTCGAACCAGCTCTCATTGACTTTCGGCGCCATCCGCACTCCGATCTCTTGGTCGAGGACGAGTTCGGCGATGCGGGTGCCGTCTATCAGGTCCACGGTCGGCGTGAAGGCGGTGGCTGCTTTACGGGCCGCGTCGGTGAACCGTCCGAGGGTGACGAGGATGGCGCGTTCGGCGCCCTTGGCCTGGGCGTCACGTTGAAACAGCGCCACGACGTCGCGGCCGATGGGTCGACCGTCGGGGTCGTAGCGTTTGACCTGCACCGCGACTCGTGAGGACAGGACGGGACTGAGCGGGGCGGTACCGATTCCGTCGATGCCCTCATCTCCGGACCCTCCAACCCGGCGCAACTCGAGACCGTAGCGGCGTAGGAGGAACAGCACGAACTCCTCGAACCCCGTGGGACTGAGGCGGTGCAGCCGCCCCAACAACACCTGGACCCAGTCCGCGGCCCCAATCTCACCGGACTCTTCCAGATCCGCCCCGGCGACCGCCGCAACAGCATCGTCCTCCGACGGCGGTACCTGCACACCCGCGCTCTGCCGGGTGCGGGCCGGCCGGGTGCGGCGGTAGTCGCGGTCGAGCTCGATAACCCGGGCCTCGGCCTCCGCTAATGGCAGTGCCAGCAGCTCCTTACCCAGCGCGGTGAGGAGGTACAGGCCACGCGAGGGAGTCTCAAGGGCGCCGATCAACTTCGCGTAAGAGCGGCCCCAGTCGATCCGCTCGATCAGCACCGGGGCATCGGGCCGGTTCGGACGGGTCACCGTCAGCAGCAGGTCCGCATCGTCGACGCCCTCAAGGACGTGATCACGGATCTCACTGGCCTTCGCCGATCCACCGAGCGCCTCGACCGCACGGACCGACGGCAGGATGAAGGCGGTGTATCGGGGCAAGCCAGAGGGATCCAACAGGTTCTCCAGTCGATCGGGGGAAGACAACGGCTGAGCAGATTCACGTGAGCGTGTCGACGGCTTTCATCGTCTCCACCGCCACCGTCGCGGCCCGCTTGATGGAAGTAATAGATATCCGGGTGCATCCGTCAGTCGACGAGGTAGTGGGCTTCGATATAAGCGACGGTGGAGTCGTACGGCTCGCCCACCGGTTTCAGCATGTACCGGCGGAAGACAGCGGCCGTCTTGCGGCGGACGCCGCGGTTGCGGGCGTCGGCGTTGTCCCAGGATTGAGAGAGGGTGTGGGTGACGACCTGGTCGATCTCCTCGGCCAGGTTGCGTTCGGTGACGGTGATGCCGGCGGGCGCGTGGTCCCGGATGATCCGAGACAGGACTCCGATGTGGTCGTCGTCGACGACTACGGCGTCGTCGGGGTGTTTCTCGGCGTTGACGACGGCCTGGGCGACGCGGAGGGCTTCGGCCAGGAACTCCAGGGCGTCCTGGGAGTTCTGGATGATCCGGTCCCGCAGCTGCTTGATCCGCTCGGCGAGCGCGGTGTACTTCGCCGACCCAGGTTCGACACCACTGTCGAGGGCCGCCTTGATGCGGTCGAGGATCTCGGCCGCGGACGGCGGCGCCGTGTCCTCACCGTCACCGGCATCATCCTTCGGCCGAACGAGCGCGAGAAGTTCCTTGAGGATCGCGATGCCCTGGGCGTCGAGGGCGAGCGGTTCTTCCTGGCCGGCGACGACGGTGAACGAGTGGACGTGGGCGTTGATGATCTCGAGAACCATCGGCCCGAGTTCGGCAAGACGTTCCTTGCGTTCGTCGTCGGAGGACTTCTTGAACAGCGTCGTGTACACCGACCCGAACAGTCCGAACCCGTCCCGGTACTTGGTGATCCGCTTGTCGGTGTTGATCAGCGGATACAGCCGGGCCAGCAGCCGGTATTCCTTGGAGAACACCTCAGCCGCACCGGGGTTGGTGTCGAGGAAGACGTTGATCGCGCGCACAGACTCGTAGCCGTGGACGGTGAGGTCGAGGCCGTCGATGTCAGCAAGGAGGTCTTCGATGCGGGCGAAGGTGGTGCGGAACTCGGCGACCAGCTCAGACAGGTCGGTGACGAACCCGCCACCCTTGCCGGTTTCTTCGCCGGCGGTGGGGTCGGCGACGGCCCGCTGGACCTCTTCGGCCAGGCCGATGTAGTCCACCACCACGCCGGAGGTTTTCACGAACCCGGTCGGGGATACCCAGGTGCGGTTCGGGCGGGTGATCGTCTGGAACAGCGTGTGGGCCTTGAGCGGCTTGTCCAGGTAGAGGACGCCCTCGTTGGGCGCGTCGAACCCGGTCATCAGTTTCGCGGTCACCACCAGGAAGCACAGCGGGTCGTTCGGGGTGAGGAACCGGCGCTTCTGCTCCTCTTCCTGTGCGTCGGACAGCTGATAGACACGCAGGGCGGGGTCTTCGTCCTTGCTGTCCTTCACCGAGATGTTCACCTCCGCGGTGATCCGGTCGTGGCGGCTGACCTCGGCGAGCACCTGGGATGCCTCGAACCCGGCGAGCAACTCGTTGATCTTGTCGGTGTAGGCGACGGCGAGTTCGCGGTTGTAGGTGACGACCTGGGCCTTGAGGCCGTTACGGTAGGCGCCGGCCAGGTAGTGGTCGACGATGTCCTGGCAGACCGCGTGGATGCGGTCGGGGTTCGCGAACACCGATGTCAGGCGGCCGAACTTGCGGGACAGGGTTTCCCGGTCGGGGTCGTCGAGGTCGAAGTCGTCGGCGAACTGGTCGAACTCGGCCTGTAGCGCGGCATCGTCGAGGTCGAACGCCACCGGGTGCGGGTCGAGCATCACCGGGACGGTCGCCTCGTCGAGCAGGGACCGGGACACCGAGTACCGGTGTAGCACCCGGCCCGGATCGGATTCCTCGCCGAAGAGGGCGAAGGTGTCGGTGGCGAGGTTGCGGACCGGGGTGCCGGTCATGCCGAAGAACTTCGCGTGCGGCAAGGCCGCCCGCATCTGCCCGGCCAACGACTTCGAGCGGGCCGACTGGGTGCGGTGCGCCTCGTCGACCAGCACGATGATGTTGTCGCGGGTCGACAGGTTCTTACCGGCGTCGGCGAACTTGTGCACGGTCGTCGAGATGACACCGCGCACATCACCGGCCAGCAGTGACCGCAGCTCGGCGCTGGTGGAGGGCTGGTGGAAGTAGGCGTCGCCCATCGCGGAGGTGAACACCCCGGAGGTCTGTCGGACGAGCTGGGTGCGGTCCGAGAGCAGAATGATTGTGGGCGACTCGGTGCGGGTGTCGGCCAGCAGCAGCGAGGCGGCGAACACCATCAGCAGCGTCTTCCCGGACCCCTGGTGGTGCCAGATCAAGCCTTTCGACCCGCCCTTGAGGACCCGTTCGTGGATCAGGTGCGCGGCCTCCATCTGCGGGTAGCGGGGCAGGTACTTCTTGTCCACACCACCCCCAGAGGTGTCGAACAGCGCGAAGTTCGCGAGCATGTCCACCACCGTCGCCGGATTGAGCAGCAACTCGACGGAGCGCTGCACATCTGCGGGACCGGACAGGTTCTCGTCGTCGGCGGTGGACCGGAACGGCTGCCACAGGTTGGTCGGCGCGCCGGCTGCACCGAACCGCAGCTTCACCCCGTCGGTGGCGACGGAGAACACGTTCGGGGTGAAGTACCACGGATACTCGGCGGCGTAGACGTCGTTGATCTCGCGGGCGGCATCCGCCCACCCGGACTTCGCGGTCGGAGACTTCACCTCGACCACCACCACCGGGAGACCGTTGATCCAGTACACAAGGTCAAACCGGCGGGAAGTCTTGCCCGGCACGGTGATGGTCACCTCATCGGAAACAACCAGTGTGTTGTCGGTCGGGTGCTCGACGTCGATGACCTTCAGGGCGTGCCACACACCGGCGGCGTCCCGGAACTCCTGATGCCCTCGAAGCAGCCGCAGCACCTGCTCGTTCGCGCGTACCGGACCGCCTTCGACTGCATTGACGGCGGCGACGATCTCCTCGACCACCGCGTCCACGTCGAACCGGTCGATCACGTCGGGGTTGAGCCGGACGATCGCGTCCCGCAACTCGCTTACGAGCACTGTCTGCGTCGTCTCCCGCGGCAACAACCGACCCGCCGTGTAGGTCCAGCCTATCGGGAGGGACCACTGGATCATCAGGTTCTGAAATTCACGCTCCTGGATGCCCTTTGCCACCGGATCAAACCTCCAACAACTCAGCAGAATCGACGTCGATCGTGCGGTCCAGCAGCCCCGTCAACAGCACTGCCCGGGTGGCACGAAGGCTGGCGGCCTCAGCCGTGAGCACACGAGACTCGGCGCGGAGCGCGCCGAGCGCCGTCCCAAGGGACTGGTTCTCCGTCCCGCTCCAAGGGACCTTCGTCGATCGGATCAAGCCCATGTTCAGCGAAGGGACGGCGCCCGGTCGGACCAGGCTCGAGAGTGCAAAGTTCTCCATGACCGCCAGCAGATACTCCGAGTTCGTGCCTTCCCCGGGCGTGATGACGAGGTGGTTCTCATCCAGCGCTCCAGGTGTGTCCACGATTCGCTTCTTCTCAGTGAGAACTGCCGCCCCTACCCTCGGGAATGTCACCGCGCCTTCGTTGACCACAACACCGCCGATCCCCGCCACCTCCGAGGGCGTAAGCCGCGTATCGGCAACGGTGTAGCCGAACTCGTTCCCGGGACCGGTCATGTCCGCAATCTTGTACCACGAAACTTCGCCCGTTCGCTTGCCCTGTGACTCCTTCGGAAGCCCCTTCCCCTGCGACACGACCCCCAGGCTTCCGAGGGGCACCTTCCCAGTATCGGCAGACCTTCCGACTAGGCCCGTACGCACTTTGACGACGGCCTCGACCTCAGCCTCAAGTGCGGTGATTTGGCCGTCGACCGCGGCGATGATCTCGACAATCCTTTCCTGCACGGACAACGGGGGTAGGGAGATGGGGATAGCACTGAAGATCTTGAAAGGGAGACTACGCCTGCGGTTTACGCTGCCCTGCGCATTGTTGGCATACTCGGCCAGCATCCGAGGACTACGGACAACCAGCTCGGCATACTCCGGCAGTGCAGCTCCCTCACCCCGCCATCGGAGTGTGGTGTACATGGGGCTGATGACACCCGCCTCACCCATGTTGTTCCGAGCGATAGACCCTTCGTCGATATGGATAGTGGAGTACGCCCAGCCGCCCGGTTCTACGAACTTGTAGCCGTCAAGCTTCTCCGATGCGATCCGCTTGTCGAAATAGTCGTCAGCACGAACAAACCCGTCATACTTGGACAGGCTCATCACCGTCGGCTCGTCCGTGTGCGCCCCGAGCCTGGTGTTATCCGCGGAGAAGAGCTGGCCCAGAGTCGTATGCTCCCAGTCACTCATCGAAGCCCTCGATCCCGGCAGCGGTGAGCACCTTGAGCATGTGCTGCTCCGCCTTTTGACGCTCGGCGCGGGCGATGTTGTAGGCGTCGATGAGGGTGCCGAGGTCTTCCTGATCGGCGGCGGTCCGCTTGATGTACCGCCCGATGTTCAGGTCGTACCCGTTCGCCACGATCTCCGTGGTCGGGACGAATCGCGCCGCGAGTCCACCGTCGCCGTCTGGGTCGACCGGTTTGCCGTCAGTGTCGAAGTTCGAGTGGTAGGTGGTCACGACGTCGGTGATGTCCACCTCGGTTAGGACGTTGCGGTTCTTGGCCTTGGTGAACCGCGTGGAGGCGTCGATGAACAGCACCCCCTCATTACGTTCCTCGGCCTTGGTTCCGGAGGCGCGGAAAACGAGGATGCAGGTCGGGATCCCAGTCGAATAGAAGAGATTTGGCGGAAGTCCAATAACCGCTTCGAGGAGGTCGTCGTCCAGGACGCGCTGGCGGATTGCGGCTTCCTGACCACCGCGAAAGAGGACACCGTGAGGCAGGACGACGCCCGCGCGGCCCTTCTTCGGGTCCATACTGGCGATCATGTGCTGCACGAACGCCCAGTCCGCCGACGACTGCGGCGCGACACTGCCGATGGCGCGGGGATCGTTGGGCCAAGGCTTCCACTTCAAGCTGTAAGGCGGATTGGCGAGGATCACGTCGAACTGGGCGACGGAGCCGTCTGGCTTCTTGAAGCGTGGGTCCTTGAGGGTGTCGCCGACCTCGACCTGGAATTGGGTGAGGTTGTGCATGAAGAGGTTCATGCGGGCGACACCCGCAGTGTCCGCGACGGCTTCCTGCCCGTACAGACGGAGGGTGTACCCCCGGCCGCCGCGCGACTTCAGAAGGTTCGCCGACGCGATGAGCATGCCCCCTGACCCGCAGGTCGGGTCGTACACCGACTCGTGGCCCTTGGGGTCGAGGATTTCGACGATCAGTTCGACGACCTCGCGTGGGGTGAAGAACTGGCCGGCGCGGGTGCCGGAGCCGTCGGAGAACCGCTTGAGCAGGTATTCGTACGCTCCGCCGAGCACATCGTGGGACATGTTGCCCTCGTGCATCTTCGGGGTGCGGTCCATCGCCTGCATGACCGCCGCCAACACCTCCCCCGACATCATCTCCTCGGAGGTCCAGGTCATGGACCCGAACAGGCGGGAGAACTTGTCGGGGTTGGCCGTCTCGATGGCCTGTAGGGAGGCGCGGACCCGCTGCCCGAGGCCAGGCTGGGTGATGGTGGCCAGGATCGACGACCAGGAGGCACGGCATTCCTGCACGGTTCCGGGGTGGATGAACGGGATCTCGAACGACTGGTAGTCGCGGTACTCGATCTCGTGGGCTTCCTCCGCCGAGAGGTCGTCCAGGCCTTCGTTGTCAGCCAGGAACTCCTGGTGGTGGTAGTCCCAGGTGTCCGACAGGTACTTCCAGAACATCAGCGGGAACACGACCGAGGCGTACTGCGCTTCGGGCATCGCCACACGCAACTCATCGGCGGCGTCCCACAACCGGTTCTCGATCTCCTGCTGGGTCACTGTCATCGTTCGGGGGTGTCCTTGCTCGTCAATGGGTGTCGACCTGCAGGTCGTGATGAGATTCTGGCTTGTCAGCCTATTTCGTATGCTTCCGGCGCCGGCCCATCGGCCTTTGCGCTGCCTGTGCGGACCGTAACGCGGTGTCGATCGGGGCATCAGTGTGCCGGAGGGCCCGCATGGGGAGTGCCCTCCGACACACCCCGTCGACAGCTTCGTCCTCGACCGCGGCTCAGCCACAAGTCCAGGTTGGTGCCGCCGATCACTCGTCGCCGGGTATGGCGACGTTGTCGCGCAAGGCATCCCGCATGGCTTCACGAATCGATTGAGCGTTGGCCAGCAACGACTGTGCCTGCTCGGTCAACGATGCGACAGCCAAGGTCGCGAGCTTCACACGTGCCTGCTCGTTGGTGGAGACAAGCGGAACTTCCATGAGTCGGGGATCGACTCGGGTGATCGTAGAGCCCGATCGGAATCGGTCGTTCCACGATCCCGCGAGAACGAATGCGAGGTAGTAGGGGTTGATCTGATCAGGGTCGGTGCTGCGGAGACGGTAGATACTGGATCCGAGGAGGTGTCCTCCGCCGGTGTCATCGACCACGGCGCCGAGGGTTCCGAGGGTGGAGACCAGCACGTCTCCGTCCTCGGTGAGCTCGCTCTGAAGATCCGCGGGCACTGTGGTGGTGTCCTCGACCGGGAGAATCTGCCCGTTCTTGATCTGGGCGGGGGTGACGTACCGGTCTGCGAGTTCATCTGGGAGGTCGGCTGATTTGACCCGTCCAGGTCGCATCTGGAGAAGTCCCTGATCGATGAGTTCACCGACGGTCACGATCCGTGCGCTGCTGGTGCCGGCGAAGTGCCGCAGGGAATCCCCGGTGCCAGAGAGCTCGTCGAGCGTCTGGTTGAGGGCTTTCCAGCTATTCAGATAGGTATCCACGACCTCGGCCGGGTTACGGCTGGCGGTCTGTACCCACTGGGCTGGAGACAGGTTGCCATCGGAGGCGAGAACGTCGCGCACATCGACGCGCTGGTGCGGCACATCGATCTCTGCGTCATCGTGTGCCGTCACCCAGCCTGCGATCCGCTTCTCTACATCGGTGGTGTCGGAAGCGTCGATGAACAGAATGTCGGGGCGCCCGGTGTCGGAGGGTGCTCGCAGCACCCACAATGCGAGATTGACCGCGACATGGGGAAGCATTTTTCCCGGCAGGCCGATGATGGTCTCGATGCAGCCCCGTCGCGCGAGATTGGTGCGCACGGTCTTTTCGCCACCGCCGCGGAAGAGCGTTCCGACTGGTGTGATCACAAAGCCCCGCCCAGCCTCAGACAAGTGGGCGACAACGTGCTGGAGCCACAATGTTTCCGACTTGCTGCGAGGAGGCATCCCGAAATCCCACCGGGGATCGGAGATAACGAGTGCGTGCGGAAGATACATCCCGAACGGGGGCTCGGCGATGATCACGTCGGCTTGTAACTGCGTATCGAGGTCATGCGTGAGGACATCGCCGCACGTCAGGTCGACATCGACGCCGTGCAGGTAGGTGCGCTGAGCGGCCTGCTGCACCGCTCGCGCGTTGATGTCGTGTCCGACGATTCGCCCCGGCTCCATGCCGGCGGCGAGAGCCGCAAGGAGCGCGGTACCGATCCCGCAGGCCGGGTCGTACAGCACCTGGCCACCGCTGGCAGCCGCCGCATTGCCCAGCAACTCGGAGGTTCGGGACTCGACGAAGCCGTGGTCGAGCCCGCTACGGACCTGCGAGCGTGCAACCCTGGCCAGAACGTAGTCAGCAACGACGGCAAGCGAGGGTCCCGTCGGGTCCACTTCGGAGAGAACCCGGACAAGCTCACCGACAGCCCCGCGATCGGCATGAGCGATGTCGGCAGCTTGCTCGACCAGGAACGACCACCGTGGATCTCGCCCTGATTCGGTGAGCGCCACGCGGCGCAGCCCGTCGAGACCGTGACTGGTGACGCTCTCCTCGATCTGGATCCACGGAGAGACCCCAGACGAGGATTCCGCGGAGAGCTTGCGCGCACAGGCAAGGGTGAGGATCAGCTCACCCATCGCATACGGGGGCAGGGCACCGCGGAGAGCGTTCATGGCGGACCAGACGCGGGCCTCGCCATGATCCTTCTTGATGGTGTGGCCGCGAGAAGACAGCCACGCGAGGACCTCGTCGCGGGCAAACAGCGGCTTCCCCGGAGTACCTCCACGAACCTCAGGGAAGTCGTCCGCACGCTTGCGCCAGTTGCTGACCGCGCCCCTCGTGACACCAGCCATTTCGGCGATGTCGCTCGGTGCCACGAGGGCCTGACGGGAGATGTCGTTCATAGTGTCCTTGCTCATGCGGCACCGCCGAAGGCGCCATCGATGTAATCGGTCAGGTAAAGCGCCTGGTGTGCTGCCAGGCGGAGTCGCTTGGAGAGCCCACCGTGGTGGGCGACCACGGTGACGCGCAGACCGCGGCCAGCAAGGGCTGCGATCTTGTCGGTGAAGATTCCGTCCCCGGAGACAAGGGCGATCTCGTCGAACCGGTTCTCGATGTCCTCATCGAGAACGTCGAGAAGCGCATGGTCGGCGCCGTCGGGACCGGAACCGACGACGTAGCGCAGGTTGCTCCAGGCGCAGGCCACCGGAAGAAGTCCGATATGGCTGGTGCCGATGACGACGTGGTCCGACGCCCCGATTCCGAGTACGTCCTGAAGCTGGGTCTTCGCCCAACGAGCTGCGGTCTCATACCGAACGGCCCCACCGACGACGTTTTCGATATCGACCAGCACGAGACGTCGGCCCCGCAGGCACTGCTTCAGCGGAAGCCCCGCCTCTTCGGATGAAAACATAATTCCCCCCAAGCTGTGTGTGTATTCGATTGCCACCTCTTGATGATCAGAGTAGGGCATGTCTATCAAATTCACAACCATTACCTCATGCTCTGGGTTTTCATCTAGTCGCTGACTCGGTGGCGGTAGGCCTCCGGCAGGGGCGTGAGGTGCGGGAATGTCGGAGCGTTGCGGTAGAACCGGCGTGGCTTCGCATGTGCCGAGGTCAGAAGGCGGTGGAACATGGTGTGGGGTGATGTCGCGACCTGGATCGGTGCGATCGCAGCGGTGTCGGCGGCGGTCGTGGCGATCGTGCAGACACGGAAGGCTGGCCAGGCCGCGCAGGCGGCCGGCGCCGCCGAGACGCGGGCTGTCGACGCTGCCGAGCGATCAGCCACCGCGGCGGACCGCTCCGCCGAGGCACAAAGCCGACTCGCCACACTTGCGGAAGTGGACGCCCAGAAGCCGCCATGGGCGCTTCAACACCGTGCGGGCGACACCTACGAAGTCATCAACGATGGGCCCACGCCGAAGTTCGGAGTGCGGGTCGAGGGCGAGCCGATCGCGCGCCTCGCTAACAGAAACTCGGCAACAGTAGTGGATCGATTGGAGGCCGGTTCCTCGCTCGGATTCTGGGCTCTGGTGACGATGGAAACCAGGTCAACACAGATCACTGTTCGCTGGCGTGACACGGAAGAAGGAGTGGAACGTGAGTGGTCACGTGAGCTGCCCTCTCGGCCACCCCGAGGCCGCTCATAGCTACTCCGGCTTGACATAAGAGCGCCTTACCGGCACGGACCGATGCCGCAGTCACCATCCTCTGTCAGCGTTATCGGTTACGGTCCGGTTGTGCACGAATGCGAAGGGTTCGAGGCTCTGGACATCGCCCAACGGGTGAGCGCGGAGGGCGGCCGTGAAGTCACTCCGTGGGAGGTCGACCACGCCATCTGGCGCGCATCCCGCTCCCCGGCGCTGCCACATGAATCTCTGCCGACATCGCTGACGAAAGGTGGCATCGATGTTGCCTCCACCTGACATGGCGTTGCCCGACCTCGAGGATGGGCAGCGCCTCTACATCTGCTCGGGCACGCCATGGGACGAGGCCCTCGACGACATTCGGAATCCGTCCGAAACTTCCGTGTTCGAGGGGTGGGACGTCGCCCGCCACTACCGCAAGAGCGACTGGATTCTCACCTATCTGAGCACCCGCCCGAGGGTGTTCCTTTGTTGGGAGCAAGCGTCGCAAGCGGCGACCCCGACCGGCAGAATCTGGGTCGATCATGACGTGTCGGTGACCTTCTCCAATTTGGTGGTCGTCGACCATATCGAGTCTCGGACGGGGCTGACCATCAGCGCGGGTCGGTTCTTCGACGGCGACGAGGCCGCGCGTATCCGGCAGGCACTGATCGAGCAACTGTGGATGCCCAGGCCGTGGCACGGGCTTCACGACCGCGAGATCTCATACTGATCGGCCTCGCGCACCTCGATCAGCAGGGTTGCTAAGCGCGCGCCGTGCGGCCACGGACACCGCGGCGCGGTGGCGGAGCCAGCCGGCGACGTCGGAGACGTGGGTCGGCCCCGCAGCGCGCAGGAAGCCACCGACACGTAATCTGATGTGCCGAAATCGATTCGGCCAAGCGGACACCGGGATCTTGGAACTCAGCGGGTGGCCTGCTCAGGCGCTGGTGTTGTAGGCGGTTCGGGCGGCCTTGACAATGTCGCGGATCGCGCCTGTGGCGTGATCGAGGTTCAGCGGCGGCGCCCACTGTCCGATGACGGCGGGCTCAACCGCGCCCGGATCGGGGTGCTCGCACCAGGACAGCTGCAGGTGGGTATGCATCCAGGCGGTGAGCCGCACCTCGTCCTCGGCGATGAGGACGACACGGTCAGTGCGCTCGGTCCGGTAGCTCTGCTCGGCGAGCAGCAGACCGGCCACGGTGCGCCGCAGGGTCGAGCTTCCGCTGCGCCGCAGATGGTTGCTGATGATCCGGCGCCGCAGGTTCGAAGCGAGCCCGACATAGAGCAGGCGCAGATCCCGCTCGAGCGGGTGCGCGGGACCGGGCAGATGCGGCAGGACTGTCGGGGCCGCCCACCACGCGTACAGCCCGGCGGCGGCGGGCAGCTCGGTCAGGTCGTCGAGCGTGTGGGTGGCGGCACTCAACGCAGTGATCGTCAGCGCTGGGTCGAGGGGTTCAGAGACGGTCATGGGATGGTTCGTCTTCCGTTCGGGCGCTGCGGGATACACGCACGCTGGTCAGGGCAGATCGCGGGCGGTGTCGATGGCTTTACGGGTGGCCTTGACGATGGTCTGCGCGAGGAGGAGGTTTCCGCCGGCGCCGATGGCCGCCCCGATACCGAACGGGGCCGTCTTGCCGAGAACGAGGATTCCCTGCCGGGTTCCGTAACGGGTGACGAAGTTGTAGCCCAGGACCCGGTTGACCGAGCGGATCGTGGTCGCAGGCACGGCGTTCGTCAGCAGCTTGCCCAGGTGCGGCCCGGTCCGGCTAGCGGCCTTACTGAAGAACGCCGAGCCGCCCCCGCCGGCGAGGACCGTCAATACGATCGCCTTCTGATGTTCGAGATCGGTGATGTGGAATCCGTGGACGCGCAGGGCCGAAAGGACGTGTCCGGCAGCCGAGGTCATGAACCAGGAGACATCCCCAGTGGTCATCGCCAGCGCGGCCGCCGTCCCCACCCCAGGCACGGCCGCGGCTCCGCCGGTGGCGAAGCCGCTGGCGGTCACCGACGACACGAAGGTCGTCTCCAATTTCTTGAGCAACTGGTCGGGCGTCGCATCCGGATATCGCTGCCGAAGCCGGGTCACCCGGGTGTCCATCAACTCGCCGGCGGTTGCGAGCGACTTGTTCACTAGCCGTGTTGCCTGCGTTATCTCCGCAGGCTCCTCGGCATCTGCCGTAGTTCCGTAATCGTCGAGCACATCCCACCCCCACACTCATTGGCCACCAAACAACTACCAGAGGAGACGAATAGTCCTCGCTCCGGCACCGCGCAGGGGTCAGTAGGCTAGGGATCGGGCGATCTGTGCGATCGCCGCTTCGAATCGCTCGCGGCCTCCCGGCGAGTTCAATCCGCGGGCCAAGCAGTGTGGAATCTTGCCGGGAAGAACGTAGAGGTCGCGGCCGATTCCTGCGCGCTCCCATCCGTCACGGGCGGCAGCGCCCAGCAGTAGCACCTGTTCGAGGTCGGGGCACAAGTCAACGACTTCCCGCGTCCACCGCACCGCCCGGGCACGCTCGGTGGCGGTCGATCCACCGTTCTTGACCCCGGCGACCGGAAACGGGACCACGTTCCAATGCACGACCTGCGACCAGGGCACGCCGTGGCGCGCATACGCCTCTCGGCAGTTGCGGGCGGTGCGATCGTCGTTGTCCAGGCTCAGCAGTCCCGAACCGGTTCCCGCCTCGGCCTTGGTGGACGGGTTATCCAGAAGCACCAGCACCCGCGCCCCGATACCGCCCTGATCGGGATCGACATACGGGACATGACCGTGAGGAAGCCCGAGCGCGTCGGCGATCCGGTCAGCCAACTCGTTCAACGGCTTCACATGAGGGTCGCGGATACGCGCCAATTTCGCGGCTACGACAGCAGGGTCGGCGTTGCGTCCGTTCGGCATGTAACAGACGATGACACACCAGCCCGACAGCCACCGCCGACCAACGACCATATACGCGCAACACCGCGGTAGACCCGCCCGATTCCGATAATCCGGCTATTCCGTCTCGCGCAGACTTCAGTTCTCGACCAGCACCATCTCAAAGAACCAGAACCGCAGCCCATATCAACTACCTGCGGCACCTGCGCCAACTACACGAATGCGGCTATACCCAGGTCGATCTGGCGAAGCTCGTCGGAGTGAGTCAGCAGACGATCAGCGACATGCTGCGCCGCGCCCGGGTCGAC
>Ga0256908_1000448_pt1 | contig 16689 bp, 16 predicted proteins | sample MC6MC0761MT_FD_186331 | JGI IMG/M metagenome (GOLD analysis project Ga0256908, IMG submission 186331) | Metatranscriptome of enriched soil aggregate microbial communities from Iowa State University, Ames, United States - MC6-MC0761-MT... | ecosystem: Environmental > Terrestrial > Soil >... | reverse complement strand
ATTGCATCTTCTGTATCGGGTAATTTCGCTAAAAAGTGACGTTCAATTTTATTGAACAATGTTAATTCTACTTTTTTAGGATCTACCAAAACAAATTTTACTTCGGCAGGGTGTTTCTTATAAAGCAATGATGTTAAAACGGCATTTAAACCAACCGATTTTCCTTGTCCTGTAGCACCTGCCATTAATAAATGGGGCATTTTTGCTAAATCGAAAACAAACGTTTCGTTAGAAATAGTCTTACCAATTGCAATTGGAAGTTCCATTTCAGCATTTTGAAATTTAGGTGATAAAATCAGCGATTTCATTGAAACAGTCGATGGTTTGGTATTTGGAACTTCAATACCGATTGTTCCTTTTCCAGGAATTGGCGCAATAATACGAATTCCTAAAGCGGATAAAGACAATGCGATATCATCTTCTAAACTCTTAATTTTTGAAATACGGATTCCAGCATCGGGTACAATTTCATAAAGCGTTACCGTTGGACCAACAGTTGCTTTAATCTGTGCAATTCCGATTTTATAATTGTTCAGCGTTTCTAAAATACGGTTTTTATTTTCTTCTAATTCCGCCTGATTAATTGTAATTCCACCGGTTGTGTGTTCAAACAGTAATTCGCTTGTTGGGAACTGGTATTTTGATAATTCTAATGTTGGATCGAACAAACCAAAATTTTCTACTATCTTTTTCGATAAATCATCATCGGCAAGCGGTTCTTCTTCTTCAATGGTTTCAATGATAAATTCTTCGTGATGATCTGCGTTGGCTGAAGTGTCTGTAATAGAAAAATCGTGGACAGGTTCTGGTTTTCTCTCTGTTTTCTTTAAATCGAACGATACTTCATTATCGATTTTTGAAGTAGGAATTTCTTCTTTAACAAGAGTAGGAGGAACGATAATTTTGGCATCTTCTCTTACAGGCTGATTGATGTTTATTGGTTGAACCGGTTGTGTATTAATGATTTCTTCGGCTTTTTCGATATTATCCTTGATTTTTGCATGAGTGTTTGAAACCACATTTGTAAATGCTTTCGGAGTCATTTTAATTCTGAAAATCAAATAGAAAATAATCAGGAAAAGTACCACAAGCATCGCACCGATCTGTCCGATATAATCTTGTAAGTAATCGTTCATTTCAAAACCGACTGTTCCACCTAAAAACGGATATTTCGATCCAAAATGACCCAATGCAATTGATAACACGATGATGGCAAATAAATCCCAAAAAATCATGCGGCGCAATTTGGCTGCATTAAAACGAATTCCAAACCATAAAGCAACTTCGCCAAAAATTTTTATAAATAGGAAAGATGCAATACCAAATCCTTCGAAAATAAATTTATGCGCCAACCAGGCACCCAATTTACCTACCCAATTTTCGGGTTCTATTTCGCGGTTGTTTAATTCGGCAACCACACTCTGGTCATAATTGCCTGAAGTAAAGTACGAAATGAAACTGCACAGTAAAATTACAGAAAACATTAAAAATAAAGTTCCAAAAATAAAGCTTATGCGCGCTCCGTTTGTAGCGGTTTGCTTTGGTTTAGGCGGCATTTGTTTATTGTTAGCCTGTTTTGTATTTTGTTTTTTAGCAGTCATTTTCTAAATTAATTTTGGTAAATAAATAATCGCGCCTATAACAACTGCCGTTAATGCAGCAAATGTTACAGCACCCGCTGCAATATCTTTAATAAAACCTATTTTTTTATCGAAATTTGGTTGAATGTAATCGCAAATTGCTTCAATGGCAGTATTTAAACTTTCGGCAGTTAAAACCAACCCAATTGCTAGTATTTGAAACATCCATTCTACAGCGCTGATTTTTAAATAAAAACCAAGAATACACATTAACGCACTAATGGTTAACTGAACCATAATACTGTGTTCGGTGGTAATTAATAAGTAAAATCCTTTAACGGCGTAGGTTACACTCTTAATTCTGCCCGAAATAAAGGATGTTTGTTGGTGTTTCATTCAAAAGCAATTTCGGCAAAATTACTGAATTATTTATCATTGTAGAAATAAAAAAACCACGAGTTGTTGCTCGTGGTTTATATTTGTGTTTAAGATTTTTATTTATCTATAGATCCCAATACGCGCTGCATAAAAGTATTTAAAGCTTCTTTTTTAGGCGTTCCCGCTTTTATAAGCTTATCCACTTCAACGGCACCGTACATGTTCGAAATTAATTCGGCAATTACATCTAATTCTTCATCTTTTAATGACGGAACTTCGCATAAAGCCTCTAAAACTTCAATGGTTTCATTGATATAGTCTTGATCATTTTCCTGAATAAATTCAGTTAAATGTTTAATTACAGGTAGTTTCATAATTAAGTTAATTTGTTAACCAATTCTGCCAAAACATCGGCTTTATTAGTTTGTGTTTCATCAACCAAAGCACCACCATTAAAAATAGCGAACGTTGGTAAATTTGAAACGTTAGCTAATTTTCTTGATTCAGGAAATTTCTCAGCATCAACAATTACAAAAGTTACATCTTCTTTTTCGGTAGCCATTTTCTTGAATTTTGGTTTCATAATACGACAGTTTCCGCACCATGAAGCCGAAAATTGTACAGCTACTTTAGGGTTGTTTGCAACCAGCTCCTGTAAATTATCTTGTTCTAATTCTAATAACATAATTTCTTTGTTTAAGGTTTAAAGTTTAAGGTTTCGCTCAGAACTTTGAACTTTAAGCCTTAAACTTTGAACAAATTAAAGTTTAGCTAAATATTCTGCAGTAGATAGGCGGTTAGCGTTCATAGCTTCTTTACCTTCTTCCCAGTTAGCAGGACAAACTTCTCCGTGTGTTTGTACGTGTGCGTAAGCATCAATTAAACGGATAAATTCGTTTACGTTACGTCCTAATGGCATATCGTTAACTGCTTCGTGGAAAATTTTTCCAGTTTCGTCAATTAAATAAGTAGCACGGTAAGTTACGTTTGATCCTTCGATTTGAACTGAATCTAATTCTTCGTTATAAACTTCAGAAGTAACATCTAAAATTCCTAAAACGCTTGATAAATTTCTTGTAGTATCAGCTAATAAAGGGTAGGTTACACCTTCAATTCCACCATTATCTTTTGCAGTATTCAACCAAGCAAAGTGAACTTCGTTTGTATCACAAGATGCACCAATTACAACTGTGTTTCTTTTTTCGAATTCTGGTAAAGCTGCTTGGAAAGCGTGTAATTCTGTAGGGCAAACAAAAGTAAAATCTTTTGGATACCAGAATAATAATACTTTTTTGTTGTTTTTTGTTGCTTCTTCTAAAACGTTAATTCTTAAATCGTCACCCATTTCAGAGATTGCGTCAACTGTAATGTTTGGGAATTGTTTTCCTACTAAAGCCATAATTTTTATCTTTTTAAGTTACTGATTATTTGTTGTTTCTCAATTTTGTAGTACAAAGATACCTTCAATTTTTAAATGAACTATAAATTTTTTATCGTTAAAATTTATCAAACAATAAGTTTTGATTATAGTAAATGAATTTAAAATAGCTTGTAATCTTTCTGTAAAATTAGTTAGATTTACCAAAATAAAAAATAACAATTATCATACTTTTTACAGTAAATGAATATATTCCGTAAAAAAAATGTGACCGATATTTTAGCCGAATTACAGGCGAATGAAGGTAAAAAAGACAGCTTGGGCAAATTCTTAACACAGAAAGATTTAATATTTTTTGGAATTGCCGCTATTGTCGGTGCCGGAGTGTTCAGTACGATTGGACAGGCGAGTTTTGATGGAGGTCCGGCAGTGATTTTCCTGTTTATGTTTACCGCTTTAGCTTGTGGATTTGCAGCGATGGCGTATGCCGAATTTGCGTCGATGGTTCCGGTTTCGGGTAGTGCTTATACTTATAGTTATGTGGCTTTTGGCGAAGTTATTGCTTGGATAATTGGTTGGTCGCTGATTATGGAATATGCTGTTGGAAATATTACTTTGGCAATTTCGTGGAGTGATTATTTTACGGGATTGTTAAGCAATATGGGGATTCATTTACCCCAGTGGATACAGATGGATTACCTGTCCGCACATAAAGGTTTTGACGATGCTGTTGCATTGATGACCAGCGGAAAATCGTTTGAAAATCTGCCGAATAATTTACAATTGGCACATACCGCCTGGACAACCGCTCCGCAAATTGGCAGCTTTCATTTTGTAGCAGATATTCCTGCACTGGCAATTATTGTGCTGATTACCTGGTTGGTTTATCGTGGAATGAAAGAATCCCGTAACGCAAGTAACATCATGGTTTACGTGAAGTTAGCCGTAATTGCGTTGGTTTTAATTGTCGGGATTTTTTATGTTGATACCGATAATTTCGATCCTTTTGCACCAAATGGTTTGTCTGGAGTTTTAAAAGGTGTGTCGGCAGTTTTCTTTGCCTATATTGGTTTTGATGCGATTTCTACAACGGCTGAAGAATGTAAAAATCCGCAGCGCGATCTGCCTCGAAGCATGATTTGGTCTATCGTTATCTGTACCATTTTATACATTGCCATTGCACTGGTTTTAACGGGTATGGTTAATTACAAACAGCTGAATGTGGGCGATCCGTTGGCGTATGTTTTTGATCAGGTGAATTTAAAATGGTTTGCCGGAATCGTGGCTGTAAGTGCCGTAGTTGCTATGGCGAGTGTGCTTTTGGTTTTCCAGATGGGACAACCGAGAATCTGGATGAGTATGAGCCGTGACGGATTGTTGCCACCCAAGTTTTCTAAAATCCATCCAAAATATAAAACACCATCTTTTGCTACTATTGTTACCGGATTTGTTGTGGCAATTCCTGCTTTGTTTATGAATTTAACCATGGTAACCGATTTATGCAGTATAGGAACGTTGTTTGCCTTTTCATTGGTTTGTGCCGGTGTTTTGGTTTTGCAGGACAAGGATATTCCGCGTGGAAAATTCCGTATTCCGTATTTAAACGGAAAGTATATTTTACCTGTCGGATTTATTTTAGGATTGATTTCGATTTTCATGTGGAATAAAAACGGAGCAGAAGCATTTGTTTATAATACACCTCAAGTTTACGAACCTACAGATTTTGTTACGCAGCTTTCTAAAGATGATGCCGTAAAAATGTCTTCCTATTTAGAAACTGACTATCAATTAAAACCAATTGATTTTAATAATGATTTAGAAGCGATGCTTTCATCTGTAAAAGAAAAATCAGAAGATCAATATGTGGTTTTAATCGAAAAAGCTCCTGTAGATCAACAATTAAAATTCGAAACAGGTTTTCATTTGTTCAAACATAAAATACCAATGTGGTTGTTTTTAATAGCGATGGTTTTCTTGTGTATCTGGAGTTTTAGAAAGAATCTTTCCTTAATACCTATGTTAGGATTAATTTGCTGTATTTATATGATGGCAGAATTAACCATTTGGAACTGGCTTTATTTCAGCGTATGGCTACTTATAGGTTTACTGATTTATTTTAGCTATTCGCGATTTAACAGTAAGTTGAATTCGAAATAATAAAGAAACTTATTTTGTCATTCCGCAGGAATCTTTAAGTATATACTAAAAAAATAAAGCACTCAATTTAGAGTGCTTTATTTTTTTATATGATTTTGATAAATTTATCTATTTAGATCTTCTTCGTTTTAATTCTTTATCCAACAAATCTAATTCGCGGTTGGTTTGTCCGGCTACCGATGTATTTTCATTTGCACGACGAATCAAATAAGGCACCACATCATAAACAGGTCCGAATGGTAAATATTTAGCAACGTTGTAATTGTGGTTTGATAGATTATAGCTAATGTTATCGCTCATCCCGTACAATTGCCCAAACCATATACGTTTGTCTGTGTGTGGAATATTGTTTTTGGTCATTAATTCCATTAACATATAACTGCTGTCTTCGTTATGTGTACCGGCAAACAATGCAATTTTATTATCCAAATTTTCAACCATGTAGGTAACCGTTTTGTTAAAAGTAGCATCGGTTTGAGCCTTGGTAGCGCAAATGGGCGAGGGGTAACCTTTTTCTTCGGCACGTGCACGCTCTTTTTCCATATAAGCACCACGAACCACTTTAAAACCAACATGAAAACCTTCGCGTAAACCAATAGCATGAGTGTTTTTTACAAAATCAAAACGATCCCAACGATACGTTTGTGCCGTGTTAAAAACAATGCATTTATCTTTGTTGTACTTGCGCATCATATCCAAAACCAAATCATCGGCAGCATCCTGCATCCAGCTTTCTTCGGCATCAATCAGCAATAAAACATCTTTTTCGTACGCTGTTCTGCAAATAATATCAAAACGCTCTACAATTCGGTTCCATTCCTGTTGTTCAGCATCGGTAAAAGGTAAATTTTCTCCCTTTTTTTCAAATAAGAAAAATCTGCCAACACCTGTAGGTTTAAAAACAGCAAACGGAATTGCCGTACGTTCTTTAGCAAATTCAATGGTTTTCAAGGTCATTTGCAATGCATGATCAAACTGTTCTTGGGTTTCTTTTCCTTCAACAGAATAATCTAAAACCGACGAAACACCTTTTGTATACATTTTATCAACCACTTTTAAGCAGTCTTGTTCGGTAACACCGCCACAAAAATGATCAAATACAGTCGATTTTATCAATCCCTTCACAGGCAGGTTCGTTGATATGGCAAAACTTGTTAAAGAGGTACCTATTTTAACTAATGCATTACTGCTTATTAACTTAAACAAGTAGTATGCTTTATTTAGTTCGGTGTTGTTTTTTAATGCAAAAGCAACCTCGGTATTATCAAATATCTTCTCCATTAGGTTTAAAGTTGTGCTGCAAAGATACAATAGTTATAAAAATTGCTTTATTTTTACATCAAATTTTTTTTAAGCATGCAAATACAGGCAGCAAATTACATTATTGGTTTTGGAGTGGACTATTATTCGACTCTTTCACAGTTGATTAACGATAAAAAATATAGTAAAATTGTATTGTTGGTCGATGAAAATACGGCACAACATTGTTTAAATTATGTGTTGCAATGGCTGGCTGTTGATGTTACTTTTGAAATTATTGAAATTGAACAAGGCGAAGAAAACAAAACCGTTGAAACTTGTACTGCTGTTTGGGAAAGCTTGGTTGAGTTGAATATTGATAGAAAAGCACTCCTTATTAATGTAGGTGGCGGAATGGTTTGCGATTTGGGCGGATTTGTTGCATCAACTTATAAAAGAGGGATCGATTTTGTAAACATACCAACAAGTTTACTGGCAATGGTTGATGCCTCGGTTGGAACAAAAACCGGCGTTAATTTAGGTGGATTAAAAAACATGGTGGGCAGTTTTTCGCAACCACAAATGGTTTTGATTGATACTGCTTTTCTAGAAACATTGCCCGGAAATCAGATGCGTTCTGGCTTGGCAGAAATGTTTAAACACGGATTAATTGCCGATGCATCGTATTGGAATCAGCTTAAAAATTTAGGAGAATTAACAACCGAAGATTTATTGTTGCTGATTTACCATTCGGTTTCCATTAAAAATGAAATTGTTTTACAGGATCCTTTCGAAGAAAATGTTCGAAAATTATTAAATTTCGGACATACATTAGGGCATGTAATCGAAACATATAGCTATTCAGGAAAAGGTATTCAGCCTTTGTTACATGGCGAAGCAATTGCTATTGGAATGATTTTGGAAGCATATATTTCGTACAAAAAAGACTTGTTAACAAAAAATTCATATTTAGAAATAAAAGAAACTTTAAATTTGATGTTTGAAAGTATTGTTTTTACCGAAAATGATATTGAAATTTGTACCCATTTACTAATACACGATAAAAAGAATGTGAACGGTATTGTGCAGTTTACGTTGGTAAACGGTATTGGTAAAGGTGTTTTTAATGAAGTTGTTGAAAGTGAATTAATTACCGAAGCTTTTAACGATTATTTGTACAATTAATTTACTATTAACGTTACTAAATTTTGTAAGTGAACAAAAATTATAACCTTCCAATAATAAATGTTTTAAGTCCGTTGGTTAAAAAAAACAGTCGGGTTATAAAACAGTTGGGTTTATCTGTTACTTTAAATAAACCTTTAAAGGCTGTAATTGTAAGTAAAATCTACAATCAAAAATTATCGATTGCTTTTGCTAATCTCAGGGTTTGAAAATCGTATTTATATCAAATACACTTAACTAATTAATAATTTTTAAAGCAGATTTTTTTATGAATACAAAATATTTCGACTTAATAAACCAAACATTTTATTTTCCACAAGAAGAGTTTTCATTAAATAAAGACAATTTAATGTTCCATAATATCGATTTAATGAAATTGGTAGAACAATACGGAACACCATTGAAATTTACCTATCTTCCACAAATTTCAAACAATATAAACAAGGCAAAAGGCTGGTTTAGAAAAGCAATGGAAAAGCATAAGTACGAAGGTAATTATTACTATTGCTACTGTACTAAAAGTTCGCACTTTGAATATGTTATGAACGAAGCTTTTAAGAACGATATCCATGTGGAAACATCGTCTGCTTTTGATATTAATATTGTAGAGAATTTACTGGCGAACGGTAAAATAAATAAAAAGACTATTGTAATCTGCAACGGTTTTAAACGCGATCAGTATGTTGAAAATATTGCACGTTTAATAAACGGCGGACATAAAAATACCATTCCGATTATTGATAATTACGAAGAATTGGATTTGTTGCAAGAACGCATTAAAGGAAAATTCCAAATCGGAATCCGTATTGCATCAGAAGAAGAACCAAAATTCGAATTTTATACGTCGCGTTTGGGTATCGGTTACAAAAATATTCTGCCTTTTTACAGAAAAACAGTTGCCGAAAATACGAATGTTGAACTTAAAATGCTTCATTTCTTTATTAATACCGGTATTCGTGATACGGCGTATTACTGGAACGAATTGGGTAAATGTTTAAAAGTTTACACAAGTCTTAAAAAAGAATGCCCTACATTAACCGGTTTAAATATTGGTGGAGGTTTCCCTATTAAGAACTCGCTGAATTTTGATTACGATTATGCGTATATGGTTGATGAAATTGTCAATCAGATCAAAATGGCATGTGAGGAAGCTGATGTTGATATGCCAAATATTTTTACGGAATTCGGTTCGTTTACGGTAGGAGAATCGGGTGGAGCGATCTATAAAGTATTGTATCAGAAACAACAGAACGATCGTGAAAAATGGAATATGATTGATTCATCTTTCATCACCACATTGCCAGATACTTGGGCAATTAACAAACGATTCATTATGTTGGCAGTAAACCGTTGGAACGAATCTTATGAGCGTGTTCTTTTAGGTGGAATGACTTGTGATTCTGATGATTATTACAATTCAGAACAAAACTGGAATGCGATCTATCTGCCTAAATTCAACAAAGAAAAACCGCTGTATATAGGTTTTTTTAACACGGGTGCATATCAGGAAACAATTGGCGGACAAGGTGGAATTCATCACTGTTTAATTCCGCAACCAAAACATATTTTAATAGATCGTGACGAAAACGGAATTCTGGCAACCGAAATTTTCTCGGAACAGCAAACCGCAGACGATGTTTTAAAAATCTTAGGATATTCAAATAATAAACAAACAAAATAATAAAGAAAAATAATAGAATTATGAAAGGACCAATTTCGCAATTTATCGAACATAATTACCGTCATTTCAACGCAGCTGCTTTGGTTGATGCAGCAAAAGGTTACGAACAACATTTATTAGAAGGCGGTAAAATGCTTATTTCGTTAGGTGGCGCAATGTCAACTGCAGAATTAGGCGTTTCGTTGGCAGAAATGATCCGTCAGGATAAAGTACATCTTATTTCTTGTACAGGTGCCAATTTAGAAGAAGATGTAATGAACTTGGTGGCACATTCGCACTACAAAAGAATTCCGAACTGGAGAGATTTAACACCGGAACAAGAACGTGAATTATTAGACACACACTTTAACCGTGTAACAGATACATGTATTCCAGAAGAAGAAGCATTCCGCCGTTTACAACAGCATTTAGAAGATGTTTGGTATGCAGCAGAAGCTAAAGGTGAGCGTTATTTACCGCACGAATTTTTATATCAGGTAGTAAATTCTGGTGTATTGGAGCAATATTATGAGATCGATCCAAAAGATTCTTGGATTGTTGAAGCTGCTAAGAAAAACCTGCCGATTGTTTGTCCGGGTTGGGAAGATTCTACAACAGGAAACATCTTTGCATCAAACGTAATTAAAGGGAATTTACAGGCTTCTACAGTAAAATCGGGTATAGAATACATGATTTACTTAACAGAATGGTATCGTGCTAATTCTGGTGGTAAAGGTGTAGGATTCTTCCAGGTTGCAGGTGGTATTTCTGGTGATTTCCCAATTTGTGTTGTACCAATGATGTATCAGGATTTAGAGTGGGAAGATGTACCTTTCTGGTCTTATTTCTGTCAGATTTCTGATTCAACAACATCTTATGGATCTTATTCTGGTGCAGTTCCAAACGAGAAAATTACTTGGGGTAAATTAGACATTGATACACCTAAATTTATGATCGAATCTGATGCTACTATTGTTGCACCATTGGTATTCGCCTATATCCTAGGACAATAAAAAAAACAGAAAAAAAGTTTCAAATAATTTGCATAATACAGCACAGCTATTGTATTTTTGAAACACAATAACTACCACAATAATGAAGAGAATAATTGTTGATTACGCAAAATTAACAAACGAAATTTTAAGCTTGTTAGTCGAAAGATTTCCCGACGGATATGATGATGCCGATGTCATCCAATTTACAAATGCTAAAGGTGAACTTATTGAAGCTGTTGAAGTAAAAACCAACGATACTATTTATTTAGTAAAAGTAAGTACCAAGTTACAGGACAGAATTGAAAATTTTGAGGAAGAGGATATTTCTTCGGTTGATTCGATCAATGTAAAAGATTTGGATATTGATGAAGACGAAGACGATCAAAAATCTAAAAAAGCATCAAAAAAGAAGTCTGAAAAGAAAAAGAAAGATGACGACGAGGATGATTCAGAAGATGACAGCGACGATGACGATGATTTTGATGATGAAGACTTCGACGATGAGGATGATGAAGATTTTGACGACGACGAGGAAGATGACGACGATGACAAATAATAAAAAAATCTAACTTTTTAAAAGTTAGATTTTTTTATGGAATCAATCTAGAAAAATCCAATCAAATAATAGCTAAAATAATTATAAAATAGTAATTTTACAGCCAAACAACACTTCGCTATGAGTTCAAAAATACTATTAACTTCCAAAGAAGTTGATATCATCTTACATCGTTTAGCGTGCCAGTTAATAGAAAAACACAACGATTTTTCTAATACGGTATTAATAGGTATTCAGCCGCGCGGCAAATTTTTAGCAGAGCGTATTTCAACAATTCTGAAAAACGAATACGGAATTTCCAAAGTTGATTTAGGTTTTTTAGATATCACTTTTTTCAGGGACGATTTCCGTAGAAACGATAAACCTTTAGAAGCAAATAAAACACAGATCGATTTTTTGGTTGAAGATAAAAATGTGGTTTTTGTAGATGATGTACTGCATACAGGCAGAAGCATTCGTGCCGCTTTAACAGCAATTCAATCATTTGGCAGGCCAAATGAGATCGAATTATTGGTATTGATAGATCGTAGATTCAGCAGACATTTACCAATTCAGCCCGATTATCGTGGTCGTCAGGTTGATGCCTTCAACAACGAAAAAGTAAAAGTTCAGTGGAAAAAAGAAGATGCATCGGCAGACGAAGTTTATCTGATATCTAATCCTTCATAATTTAAAACAACACAACAGCAAATTCAAAATGAAAGAATTAAGCGTTAACCATTTATTAGGTATTAAATACATCAACAAAAATGATATTGATTTAATTTTTGAAACAGCAGATCATTTCAAAGAAGTAATTAATCGCCCTATAAAAAAGGTTCCGTCGTTAAGAGATATAACAATTGCTAACATTTTTTTCGAGAATAGTACCCGAACCAAATTGTCTTTTGAACTGGCACAGAAACGTTTATCTGCGGATGTTATCAGTTTTTCGGCAGCACAGTCTTCTGTTAAAAAAGGCGAAACGCTGATTGATACCGTTAGCAACATCCTTTCAATGAAGGTTGATATGGTGGTAATGCGTCACAGCAATCCGGGTGCAGCTCATTTTTTGTCGCGCAATGTAAAAGCAAGTATTGTAAATGCTGGTGATGGTGCACACGAACATCCAACACAGGCTTTATTGGATAGTTTTTCAATTCGCGAGCGTTTGGGTGAAGTTGCAGGTAAAAAAGTTGTTATTGTGGGCGATGTTTTACATTCGCGTGTAGCATTATCAAATATTTTTGCTTTGCAGATGCAGGGAGCCGAAGTAATGGTTTGCGGTCCAAAAACCTTGATTCCGCGTTATATTACCGATTTAGGTGTAAAATACGAACCAAATTTGCGTAAAGCTTTAGAATGGTGTGATGTTGCAAACATGTTGCGTGTGCAAAACGAACGTTTAGATGTAAATTATTTCCCATCAACCCGCGAATATGCTCAACAATATGGTGTAGATAAAGTATTGTTAGATTCTTTAAATAAAGAAATCATCATTATGCACCCTGGACCAATTAATCGTGGCGTTGAAATTACTTCTGATGTTGCCGATTCGCAACAATCTGTAATTTTAGATCAGGTAGAAAATGGTGTAGCAATACGTATGGCAGTTATTTATTTGCTTGCATCTAAAATAAAATAATTGTATTTTTAAAAGAAAATATGAAAGTGAAAGAGAAAAATAACATTGTTGTATTTAAAAAAAGTAGCGAAGATCTTACTGATTTTGCCGAAAAAATAATAGATCAGCCAAACGTTTTTAAAGATAAAAACATCATTATCGATTTAGAAGAAACAACATTGCGTCCTTCTGAAATTATTCCTTTTGAATCATTGGCGGTTCTTCAAAAAAAACAGAAAAAATCGTTTGTAATTGTTGCTGATATTGATTTTGACGAAGTTTCAGAAGAAATAATCGTTGTACCGACACTTCAAGAAGGTTTCGATATCATCGAAATGGAAGAAATTGAAAGAGATTTAGGATTCTAATTATTTAGAAATATTACAGTGTAATCTATTCTTGTAGAGTAAATGACGGCAAAAATTATAAAAATAAATTTTTAATAATAAATTTATAGAGGTCATAAGATAACTACATAGCTTTAAAGTATTGTAAAAAAAGGATTTTGTGAAAATTTTTAAAGATCAAAATCTTTTAGAGTTTTCTGAACACTTCAAAACAGACTTGGATTGTGAAAAATATCTAGCATATTGGAAGTGTCGCTAATGTAGTCACAGAAAATACGACATTAGCAAAGATTTTCAAGAGCAAGTAATCTTTGTAGTGATACAGAAAGTCCAAGTTCAGGAACACTTTTTCATTGAGTTAAATTTGGTTTAAGGAAAGCATTTTTCATTTGTTTTGAGATAGCACCACCGCTAAAGATTTGTCTGCTTTATAAATGTCCGTTCTTTATTGAGTTGCAGAAAGTACGGTTCGAATGTTTATGCATAAAGTTCGTGAACCAATGAAATCTAGAGAAAAATACGGAATGAAAGGTCTTGTTCAAATAGATGAGAAAATAAACATGGAGGAGTTACGATGTAAAAAAAGAAGGTTGTCTGTGCTATAGAGCTAACTTATGAAAAGGGAAAGTCGAACGTTTTACGCTTTGAAAACAGATGATTTTTCGTATTAATCACTCTGAACAATTGTCGATAAACACATTGACAAATCAGCTAACATTGTTACACATAACTGCAAGGTATACAGACCGATAAAAGACTTTAATATTATTCAAATCAAGAGTAATAAAGGTGAAAATTTTCCTGCGCTGCATACAATGATTGCTTCGCGAGTTCGAGCCATGCTCTCGTGCCACCACGTGAAATATTGGTTAAGAACTACATATTCTTGGGTTTCGGATTCTAACATTAACTGATATTTGAGCGAGTTTTGTTTCAGAATAAATCGTTTACAGTCCAAATAAACTATCTTTAATAATATAATCAAAAGAATGAGTAACAAAAATTCCATTACTAATAATGATTTAGTATGTAGATAAGTTATGACCTCTATAATTTTTTTAGATGATGCTTTTATGCCTTTTGATGAGTTTCCGTCAAGTAAGAACGATCGAAATTTAACGAACGATTTACCACCAAGCGATCAGATTTTTGGAAGCAGTTTCAGTGATGACAGCGATGTTCCTTTTTAATATATAATGTCCGAAGAATTCCTTCGGACTTTTTTATGAATCATTTTCTGTGTTGTAAATACTATTATTCTTTGCAACTCTATATTGTATCAATCTTTTTAAATTTCTTGGACCTAATACTTCAACGCATTCTCCAAATCCTAAAATTTCACGCTCTAATTCAAAGTTTGGAATAACATCAATACGGACAATCATTCCATTTTCATCTTCCTGAAGAATTTGTTGTGAATAATGAAGTGGTTTTGTTTTTACATAAGGAGCATTTTTAGCATTAAACTTTAAAATAACCTTTTGTGAACGGTCTTTTACACTTCGCGTTACTCCAATACATTCATTAAAATAGGTTTCAAAATCGATACCTTCGTACGGTTTAAAAAGATTGGTGTCTAATTCATAAAAAGCTTCGATACGATCTAAAGCAAGGGTTACCAAAAGCTTTCCTTTGTTGTTTCGAGTGATTAGAAACCAACGGTTTCGGTATTCTTTCAACAAATACGGGTGATAAATTTCTTTATTTGCCTGTTTAGATTTGAACGATTTATATTCAATCAACAACGGTTTTTTATGTAAAATTGCCTGATACAATCTGTTTAAATGATCGATTCCCTTTAACTGTTTATTGTCTTCAAATTGAATGTAATTTGGAGTCTTTTTTGCCGATTTATAAATGTTGTTTTCCAATTTGGCAATTAATTCGCTCATTTCATCAAAATACTGAAAACCGTTAAACTGTTTTAAAAGCGAAACAATTTCCTTCATTTTGTCAACATCTTCTTCTTTGATAGGCGATTTTGTGATCGAATAATCCGGATCATCATAGCTGTAGAATTTTCGGTCTATTACAACAATTGGCGCATTGTATCCCAACTTATCACTACGCATAAACTGAATATCAGACTGAATGGTCCGTTTGCTAACACCGGTTGTAATGCCTTCAAATTCATATAAAGCATCCGAAACTTTTTCAATCAAATCTTCCAATGCCCATTTTCTATAACGGTTTTGTAAACATTTATCAATGGTTTTATATCGAATTAAAGCTGATTTGTTCGTTGCCATAGTTATTTGGTATTGAAAATCAATCAAAAATACAATTTAATACGCAATGTGTTTACGCATTTAAAAAAATAATCTTCTATAATTAAAAATAAAAAATTTTAAATAACTGAAATGTAGTTGTTTATAAAATAATTCTTATATTTTTTTAGTTACGCATTTAAATTGCGTAGTAAGGTGGTCATCTTTGTAATGTTAAAAGCTATTAAATTACTTAAAAGAAATATTATGAAAGATATAATAAAAGAAAAACTGAATAAAATAGAAAAGCAAAGGGGAATAAAAATACTTTTTGCCTTAGAATCGGGTAGTAGAGGCTGGGGATTTTTATCAACAGATAGTGATTTTGATGTGCGATTTGTTTATGTAAAACCTAAAAAACATTATTTACATATAAATGAGCAGGCTGATTTCTTCGACTTTCCAATCAATAATGATCTTGATATGAACGGTTGGGATTTAAAGAAGTTTCTAAAATTATTGTATGCGTCCAATGCAACACCATTTGAATGGATGCAGTCACCTGTAATTTATCTGAAAGAAGAAATTTTCTTCGAAATGATCGAAGAATTGCTTACAAATTATTTTTGTCAGCAAACTTTAGTTCATCATTATTTAGGTTTAGTTCATAAAAAAATGGATGTGCTTAACGAAGAAAATATACGGTTGAAAGATTTCTTTTATATCTACAGATCGTTATTAGCAGCTCGATTTGCAAAGGAAAACAATCAATTTCCGCCAATGGAATTTTCAAAATTAATGAATCTGGTAGATGATAAATCACTGATTGAAGAAACAAATCGATTGCTAGTTGTAAAGAAAGATGCCAGTGAAAAGTACACCGAAAAGATAAATTCAGAATTGATTGATTACTTAAAATTTAGTTATAAAGAACTTTCAGATTCTAAAAAAGTTAAACGTAAAGGAACATTTGATATCAAATCATTAAATGAAACTTTTTATAAAATAATAACAGATGCTGACAATAGATTTTTTGAAGAAAAATAACCTGATCCTTTTCGAATGTATTTCGGGAAGTAAAGCTTATGGTTTAAATACGGAAAAATCGGATACTGATATTCGAGGTGTTTTCAACATACCTAAAAAAGATTTTTACGGTCTTAATTATGTTCCAAAAATCAGTAACGAAACCAACGATATTGTTTACTACGAATTAGGTAGATTCATCGAGCTTCTTTCTAAAAACAACCCAAATATTTTAGAAATGTTGGCGACACCTGAACATTGTATCTTATACAAAAACGAATTGATGAACGAAATAAAGATTGCCGATTTTCTGTCACTTTTAACTAAAGATACTTTCGTTGGTTACGCTTTATCACAAATAAAAAAAGCAAAAGGATT